>Ga0209487_1000048_pt1 | contig 109064 bp, 95 predicted proteins | sample Poulit2012_FD_187524 | JGI IMG/M metagenome (GOLD analysis project Ga0209487, IMG submission 187524) | Agricultural soil microbial communities from Georgia to study Nitrogen management - Poultry litter 2012 (SPAdes) (version 2) | ecosystem: Environmental > Terrestrial > Soil > Agricultural land...
AGTTGGCTTTTAACCAATTGGTCGATGGTTCGAATCCATCACGGCCCACCATACAAATCAAAGGCTTGCAGAAATGCAGGCCTTTGCTGTTTTACAGCAACAACAAAAGCAAGAACAAAACTACCGCGTACTTTCTACCTTTTCAGCCTTCCTAACATATACTTGTCGCATGCGTTCTGACCGATGTCCGCCGTGATTTGTTTTGTGGTCAGTAATGCCTTTGGCTTTTATATCGTGGAATGTAAACCTTTCTTTTAACCCGTCCTGTTCAGCCTTACATGCCGAGTAGGGTTTCGCTCACACAAGCCGTATTCGATGCCCCAGTTAAAAATGACACAAATAAATTGTAGTTCTCTACTTGCGAATATGGGAGCCGTCCCGCTTCGCTTATTCCTGCACCGACTGAACGCTGGCGGTTCTAAAGCCGCAACGGGGCTTCTCCAAGCACTCTGCCATTGGCAAGCACATGGTGCGCGCATGAACTTGGTATGCGCGCTTTGTGCTAATAGAGCGTGACGCAAAGTGGTGACTTTAAAAATACTCTTCAATAAGCCATGAAAAACTATAAGTTGTAACGTTAGCTACCTGAGCGTTGTAAGCAGCAATAATATCACGGTGGCTGGCGTCGGCAGTTAATGGTTTCCGTTTTCGTTGCGCAACATAATGATACGATCGGATTTTTAATCTCCTAAATATTCTCGGCAACGCACCCGATTGCGCCCTTTGTCACGGTAGACATAAGCCGGTAGAACGGCGTCTTTATTGTGCCTATGACATGATATTATACAATCTCCCAGCCTCCTTGTTCTTCCTCTTCTCTCTCTCTCTGAATGCTCGTTTGAGCCTCTACGTGATCAGTACATGACCGACCTTTCTGGTCTTGTAGGCCAGTACAGTCTTGGGCGGATACGTAGGGGCGAACAGAGTGGCATGGAGGGCGGTCATGTTTTAACCGAGTTGTTTGCAGCGATATTACAAAGATAGGCGCAGGTGGCTTTGTTAGCAGCTGCAAACAAAAGCCAGTTTAAAGAACAATAAGATTATAAAAACACGCCAAGTTTGGCCGCTGCGCCCAAAACTCTAATAATGATGAAGTGCAAAATTTTCACAATGTGCGACAGTAGTTGTCGTGTACCCATGTTAGTTTTTGCCCCCGCGTTAGGCAGTACTTATACATAAAGAGCAGGATAATGCTTAAGCAGCAGGTTTCTTATTAATCTTGTATTATTCTTTACTTATTAAACCTTTACCCAGTTTTGCTAGCGGTACAGCCCTTGTTTTGATTGTTACATAAGGAAAAACATCATGGTAAATCAAACTACTAACCATTCCCAAATGGCCAGCTTTATTTGGTCTGTGGCTGATTTACTACGCGGCAATTTTAGGCAGAGCCAATACGGCCGCATTATTTTGCCTTTTACCCTGCTGCGCCGTTTGGAGTGTGTACTTGCCCCAACAAAAGAAGCAGTGCTTGCCGCCGCTGAAGAGCACCAAAACAAACCTGATTTACTGCGCGACACCTTGTTAAAGCAAGCTTCAGGCGAAGCCTTTTTTAATACCTCTTCGTTCGCCTTGGGTTCGGTATCTGATACCCAAACCGCTGAAGACCTGATGAGCTATATTAACGCCTTTAGTGCCGATGCGCGGGAGATATTTGAGCATTTTAACTTTGAAGATTTTGTCCAGCAGCTGAATAACAACAACTTGTTATATATGGTGGTTGAGAAATTCGCCGCCATTGATTTAAGCCCGCAAGCCATTAGCAATTACGGCATGGGCTTGGTGTTTGAAGAACTTATTCGTAAATTTGCTGAAAGCTCTAACGATACCGCCGGGGAGCACTTTACCCCACGGGATATTGTGCACCTCACCACGTCTTTGGCGCTCACAGGCCAAGAGCACCGCCTAACGCCCCACAGCATTATTACTATTTATGACCCAACCGTGGGTACGGGCGGCTTCTTAACCGAGGGTGAAGAATATATTAAACAAGTGAGCGAGAACGTGAGCGTGAACTTGTTTGGCCAAGAGCTGAATGGCGAATCCTATGCCATTTGTAAGGCCGAAATGCTCATAAAAGGCAAAACCGCCAATAATATTAAACTTGGCGACACGCTCGCTAATGACCAGCTTGCTGGTGAGCGCTTTAATATTATGCTGTCTAACCCGCCCTTTGGTGTGAACTGGAACAGTTCCAAAAAAGCAGTAGAAGAAGAACACCGCCTTAAAGGTTTTGACGGCCGTTTTGGCCCAGGTTTGCCGCGTGTATCCGATGGTTCTTTGCTTTTTTTGCTGCACCTAGTGAGCAAAATGCACGATGCCAGCCAAGAGGGTTCGCGTATCGGCATTATCTTAAATGGTAGCCCTTTGTTTACGGGTGGCGCTGGCAGCGGTGAGTCAGAAATACGCCGCTACCTCTTAGAGCACGACCTGATTGAAACCATAGTGGCGCTACCCACCGATATGTTCTACAACACCGGCATTGCCACCTATATTTGGATACTTAGCAACAACAAGCCCGCCGAACGCAAAGGCAAGCTGCAGCTGATTGATGCCACTGCTAAACACAGCCCCATGCGTAAATCGCTAGGCTCTAAGCGCCGCCGCATTAACGAAGCAGACCAAGATGAAATAGTGCGCCTATACGGCACCCTCACCGAAAACAAAGAAAGCAAACTATTCGCCAACCATGAGTTTGGTTATCGCCGCATTACCGTGGAGCGCCCGCTACGCTTATCGGTGCAATTTACCGATGAAAAAGTAGCTAGCCTACGTTTTGCGCCGGGTGCTTTAAACGAACCCATGCAAGCCCTTTACGAGCAGTTCGGCCAACACTGGAGTGAAGCCGATTATGGTCACTTTGCCGAAGATCAATTGCCTGAAGTTCAGGCCATGCTCAAAGCGGATTTTGAAAGCCTAAGAGCTACCCAAGTGAAAAACTTACTCGCACCAGAGCTTTGGCAAGAACAAAAAGCGTTAATGGAAACCGCCCAGCAGCTACAAGCACACATAGGCACAGCGCAGCACCATGATTTCAACGCCTTCGATAAGCTATTCAATAAAGCTGCTAAGCAGCTAGGCCTAAAGCTCGCCGCACGGGATAAAAAGCAAATCATAGACGCCATCACCTGGACTAACCCCGATGCCGAACCCGTAGTAAAAAAGGCATTAAAAGAACCAGCACGCCCTTTGTATGGCGCGGTGGAATATCAAGGCAAAGTGGTGGAGTTTCAAGCCGATAGCAACTTGCGCGATTATGAAAACATTCCGCTAAATCCAAGCCAAACCACCATCGAGCTGATTGAAAGCTACTTCAAACGCGAGGTATTGCCCCACGTGCCCGATGCCTGGATAGACGAAAGCAAACGGGATGAACGCGACAAAGAGCTAGGCATCGTGGGCTACGAAATCCCCTTTAACCGCCATTTCTATGAGTTTGTGCCGCCGCGCCCGCTTGAGGAAATAGATGCGGATTTAAAAGAATGCACCGATAAGATTAAGGCCATGATTGAGGGGCTTTCGGCGTGAATAGAGCTTACATAGATAATAGATTGTGTTATCATGTGCGCAACAATACCCGCCAAGGCTATGCGCGCAAGCGTACCCTCAAACCGGCGGGTTACTTATTTTTGGGGCGTGAAAAATGAAGCGCACCTTCAATAAGCCAGCCACTACCTATCAGCAACAGATTGCCAAACTGCAGCAGCGCGGCATGATCATCGATAACCCTACAGAAGCCGCTTTTTACTTACAACAAATTAGCTACTACCGATTGGGTGCTTATTGGCTTCCCTTTGAGGCTGATCACAAACAACATACATTTAAGAAGGGTACGCAGTTTCAAGCTAATTCTCGTTATATTTACAATACATTGGTAATGATATTGCATTTTATGAACCTCATTGCGCCTCATCATTCTTGGCGCAATCGTTTTTTTATGCTGGTTAAAAAATATAATGTACCGCTTGCGGCCATGGGGTTTTCGAAAGATTGGCAACAACGAGCGATATGACAAACAGAAAACGAGCTGGTGGGCAATAAATAATTAAAAGGTTTTGACATGAGAGAATTTTGTTATACTTCGGGCGACACGCCCGCTATGCCTCTCATTGAAGCACACTTTAGCGGGTTTTTTCGTTTAAGGGGGCCTAGTCGTACAACCAAGCAAAGGGTTAAGTGGCATGAGTAAGTTTCAGGCTTATCCAGCTTATAAAGATTCTGGCGTGGAGTGGGTGGGGGAAGTGCCGGAGCATTGGAGCATTATTCCTTTGAAGCATGTGATAACGCTCAATCCTCAAAAATCAGAATACAAAGGCAGGCAAGATATTCTTTGTAGTTTTGTACCAATGGAAAAACTCAAGATGGGCACTATACAACTTGATGAGTATCGAACTGTCTCAGATGTTTTTCATAGTTATACTTATTTTGAAAACAATGATGTCCTTCAAGCGAAAGTAACCCCATGCTTTGAGAATAAAAATGTAGCAATTGCTGAAGGCTTAGAGAATGGTCTTGGTTTTGGCTCAAGTGAAATTAATGTGCTTCGACCCAGCGAAAGCATTTCCCGTACTTTTTTGTTTTATAGGGTTCAAGAAGATAATTACATGAGCTTTTGCACAGCAAGCATGCTTGGTGCTGGTGGTTTAAAACGTGTGCCTACTGACATTATTAATAACTTTAAGGTTGGATTGCCGGGTATTGAAGAACAAACCCAAATTGCCCGTTTCCTCGATCACGAAACCGCCCGCATGGATGCACTGATTGCCGAGCAAGAGCGTCTAATTGAGCTGCTAAAAGAAAAGCACCAAGCGGTGATTTCTCATGCTGTCACCAAAGGCCTCAATCCAAATGTGCCCATGAAAGATTCTGGCGTGGAGTGGTTGGGGGATGTTCCTGAGCATTGGGAAGTCGTCAAAAATAAGTACATCTTTACCTTTAGTGGTGGTTTAACAATTACACGACAAAATTTGCAAGATGAAGGAGTGCCATGCATTAGTTATGGCGAAATTCATTCTCGCTACGGTTTTTCCTTTGATCCTGTAATAAACCCTTTAAAATTTGTTTCAGAAGACTATTTAGAAAGCAGACCGCAAGCTCTACTTAACAAAGGTGATTTTGTATTCGCTGATACATCTGAGGATTATGAGGGTGCGGGTAACTTTAGTTATTTATCTAGCACAGCACCAGTCTTCGCTGGATATCACACTGTAATAGCACGCCTAATAGAACGCCATAATCCTGCTTATTTAGCTTATATGTTTGATTCACAAGCGCATCGAGCACAAATTCAAACAGCTGTAAGTGGAATAAAGGTTTTTAGCGTGACGCAAAGTATTTTGAAAAACACTTTAGTTTGGTTGCCGCACTTAGAAGAACAAACCGAAATTGCTCGTTTTCTGGATCAAGAAACCACCAAGCTCGATGCCTTAATAACAGAAGCCCAACACGCCATCTCACTTATTAAAGAACGCCGCAGCGCCCTTATTTCTGCTGCTGTCACAGGCAAAATCGATGTGCGCAACTGGCAACCCGAAGCGGAGCAGAAAACAGCATGACCCTAACCAGCGAAAACTCTTTTGTGGCTGAGGTGGCTCAGCTCATTCAACACGCCAAACAACGTGTTGCCGCCAAGGTGAACAGCGAGCTTACCTTGCTCTATTGGCAGGTGGGTCAACGCATCAACACCGAGATGCTGAAAGGTGAGCGAGCGGATTATGGCGAGCAGGTGATAGCTAATTTATCGCGTAGCTTAACAGAGCAGTTTGGTCGCGGTTGGAGCAAGCGCAACCTTTTTCAAATGCTGAAGTTCGCTGAGGTTTACCCTGATATTCACATTGTGCACTCACTGCGTGCACAATTGAGCTGCTAGAGTTAGATAAATCCGGCATTCATGTGGCGGAGTATTTAACGGTGCTGCCACCCATAGAGGTGCTGCAACAACGCCTCAGCCAAGCCAAAGCGCAAGCTAAGCTAAAGTTTGGGGTGAATGAAAAGGAATAATGATAATGAGCAAAGGTCGCAGTATTCGTTTGTTTCTTGTGGATGGTACGTCCAATGGTTTGCTCACCGCAGAAATCGTGAATTGGACGGGGCATGTGCTGACTGCGCCGCGCAGCAAGCTAAGTGAACTCATCGCCCGTGAAGAATGTGGCCGCACGGGCGTTTATTTTCTTATTGGCAACGACCCAGAAGATCCATACCGCCCTTGGGTTTATATTGGCGAATCGGATGATGTGGCAAAGCGCCTTACTCAACACAACCGCCCCGAAGATAAAGGCGGCAAAGATTTTTGGGAAAAGGTGTGCCTCATCACCAGCAAAGACCAGAACCTCACCAAATCGCACATTAAATACCTAGAAAGTGAATTAATTAACATCGCACGTAATGCCGCCGCCTGTGAGCTGCAAAACGGCACGGCGCCGAGTTATGGCACGTTACCTGAATCGGATGTATCTGATATGCGGTTTTTTATTCAGCAAATACGCACCATTTTGCCGGTGCTTGGCTTTAACTTTTTGCAGGATGCGCGCCGATTCATCACCAGTAAATCTGAGAAAGACACACAGCTACCTCAAGAAACCTCGTTTGTGCTGAATCTGCCTAAGTACGGCATCACCGCATACGCCACTGAAATAGATGGAGAGATGATTGTTCAAGCGGGCAGCCAAGTGCGTAAGAGCTGGGCTTCTAAAGCAAAAAGTACTTATTTTGCTTTGTATCACTCGTTAGTAGAAACAGGTGTTATCGTAGAAGATGAACAAGGGCAGCGTTACTTTAAAGAAAGCTATGCCTTTAACAGCCCAAGTGCTGCCGCAGCAGTGGTGTGCGGACGTTCATCAAACGGTCGGCTAGAGTGGAAAGAGCGTGAAACGCAATTAACTTACGCCGAATGGCAAGATGCACAGCTTGAAAAGTTAATGCTTAAAGAATATTGAAACATTAGTTTTGATGCCTTATAGAATGGTGCTACAATTGTGGTAAATCTATTTGGAGAAAAATGATGAGTACTGTATCTGTTCGTATGAGCGAAGCTCTAGTGAACTCGGCACGTGCTGCTTCCAAAGCTGAGTTTCGTACCGTGCAGGGGCAATTAGAATTTTGGGCTAAAGTGGGTCGTGCAGCGTTAGACAACCCCGACTTACCAGCTTCTTTTATTGCTGAAAGCCTGATGAGCATGGCTGAGCCACGTGAAGACGCCGCTGACTTTGTGCCTCGCTCCGGCAACAAAGCATGAGCTGGGGTGTAAAGCAAACACGGCGTTTTGGGCGTGTATATAAAAAGCTAAAAAAAAATATTGTTACCGAAGTTGATAAAGCCGTAGAAGTTGTTGCTCAAAATCCTGATGTAGGTGAGCAAAAGAAAGGTGATCTATCTCATTTGTGGGTATATAAATTTCGTTGTCGAAACCAACTATACTTGCTCGGCTATACGCGTGAGGACACACTTCGTTTGGTATATTTAGAAGCAGTTGGATCGCATGAAAACTTCTATCGGGATATAAAGCGCTAACCGATAACAACAAAGGATCCATTCATGGGGTATAGCAAAGCAAAGGAAAATCCTTTCCAACAAAACATTATTCGCGCTTTGGCAGCGCAAGGCTGGTTGGTGGGCGAAGCCAAGCACTACAACCGCGCCAATGCCTTATATGAAGAGGATGTGGTGGGCTATTTCAAAGAAGCCTATCCCGAGCGTTGGCAGCGTTTGCAACAAGGGCAGCCCAACCCAGAAGCCTATTTAATTCAACAAACTGCGCGTGAGCTTGAAAAGAAAGGCACCCTCGATGTGCTGCGCTATGGCTTTCGTGTACCCGGCGTGCAAATCGATTTATGCGGTTTTAAGCCTGATCACACCATGAACCCCGATACCTTGCGCCGCCATGAGCTTAATCGCTTACGTGTGGTGGAAGAGGTGTCGTATTCGCCTCATACTCGCGAAGGGCAATACAACCCGCGGCTTGATTTAGTGCTGTTTGTGAACGGCATTCCCGTGGCCACATTAGAGCTAAAAAGCGATTTTAAACAAAGCCTAGAAGACGCCAAACGCCAATATAAATTCGATCGCCCTGTGCGGGATAAACTCACCCGCAAGAAAGAGCCGCTGCTCACTTTTAAGCGCGGCGCTTTGGTGCATTTTGCCGTTACCCAAACCGAAGTGGCCATGACCACCAAGCTCAACGGCAAAGACACGTTCTTTTTACCCTTCAATCAAGGCACCAAAGAGGGCGGCGCTGGCAACCCTCAGCCTGAAGACCCAAACCAATACCCCACCGCCTACCTCTGGGAAGACGTATTACAGCCCGATAATTGGCTCAAGATTTTAGGGCGTTTTTTGCACCTAGAAAAGAAAGAGGAAGAAGATTTTCACGGGCGCAAAACCACCAAAGAAATCATGATATTTCCCCGCTATCACCAGTGGGATGTGGTGAACCAGCTGATTAACACCACCCGTGAAGAAGGCCCAGGGCAACGCTATTTAGTGCAACACAGCGCCGGCTCGGGCAAATCCAATTCCATTGCGTGGACAGCTTACCAACTCTCGCAGCTGTATAAAGAGGGCGAACGCTTATTTAGCTCAATTATCGTGGTGACAGATCGCACCGTGCTCGATAAACAACTGCAAGAGACCATTTATCAATTCGACCATGCTGAAGGCGTGGTGGAGCCCATCACAGGCGATGGTCACGCTAGCAAATCAGAGCATTTAGCCGCCGCGCTGCACCATAAAAAACGCATTATTATTGTTACCATCCAAACCTTTCCAGCCTTGTTTGAGGTGCTAGCCCAGCATCCACAACTAGCGGAGGGCAACTACGCCGTTATTGCAGACGAAGCTCACTCATCACAAACTGGCACTTCAGCCAACAAGCTGCGCACTATTTTGGGCGGTAAAACCGAGGTGTATGAAGAGGGTGAGGAAGTGGGCACCGATGAAATGCTTGCGGCGGCAGTGGAAGCGCGCAAAGCGAATGAAAACATCAGCTTTTATGCCTTTACTGCCACACCTAAAAGCAAAACCTTAGAACTGTTTGGCCGCCGCCCGCACCCTGATTTGCCTGCCAGTGCTGATAACAAGCCTGAAAGCTTCCACCTGTATTCCATGCGCCAAGCCATTGAAGAGGGCTTTATTCTTGATGTACTCAAGCGCTACACCACTTATTCACTGGCCTATAAGTTGGCCCATGCCGATGGTGAGCAAGAAGTAGATAGCAAGCAAGCGCGCAAAACTATCGCTAAGTGGGTGCGTTTACATCCGCACAACATCAATCAAAAAGTGCAGATTATTGTTGAGCATTTCCGTGCCAACGTGCGCCACCTGCTAGATGGCCAAGCCAAGGCCATGGTGGTTACCAGCAGCCGCCAAGAAGCTGTGCGTTACCAGCTTGCCATGCTCGAATACATTAAAACGCAAAACTATAAAGACGTGGTGCCGCTAGTAGCGTTTTCAGGTTCGGTGATGCCCGATGATGTTATTCCCATGGAAGTTACAGAATATAGCGATAGCTTAAATCCAGGTTTATTGGGCCGTGATCATGCTGAGGCGCTGGACTCTGATAGCTTTAATGTGATGATAGTGGCCAACAAATACCAAACGGGGTTTGACCAGCCCAAGCTATGCGCCATGTACGTGGATAAAAAGCTCGCCGATGTGGCCTGTGTGCAAACTCTATCGCGCCTTAATCGTTTATTCCCCGGCAAAGAAACCTTTATTTTAGATTTTGTAAACGACACTGAAGATATTCTGGAAGCCTTTAAACCCTATTATGAGCGTTCTGAATTATCCGATGTAACTGATCCGCAGCTCATTTACGATCTAAAAGATAGCCTCGATAACGAGCGCATTTACCGTTGGGAAGAAGTGAACAACTTAGTCGAGGCATTCTTCGATAAGAAAGCCAGTGAAGCGCAACTTACCTACGCTTGCAGTTTTGGGCGTGATCGTTTCAAAAAACGCTACGAGGAACAACTCTCTCGCAAAGAAAAACAGCTCGCCGTTTATAACGATGCCAAGCAAGCCGGCGCCCATGTGGCTATGGATAATGCCGAGGCTGAGCTAAAAGATATTGAGCTTGAGTTAGATAAGCTGCGCATCTTCCGCAAAAACTTACGCAATTTTATTAACCTGTACGAGTTTATTTCGCAGATTGTGTTTTACGAAGATACGGAGCTTGAGCAGCTGTGTATTTACGCCAAACACCTAGCCCCTTTGCTGCGTGAATCAGCCCTTTCACAAGACAAAATAAACCTCGATGAATTAGAGCTGACTCACTACCGCTTAACCAAGCGTGCTGAGCAAAAGCTGCAGCTCGAAGAGGGCAGGGAGCTAGACCCGCACACTGGTGTTGGTACCGCCACTGCTAAAGATCCAAAGCAAGAAAAGCTCAAAGAGATTATCGAAGCTCTCAACGAAGTGTATGGCACCGGCATCGAAGATGATGATCAACTGCGTTTTGTGAACGGCATCAGTGAAAGATTAGCGCGCGACGAAGAAGTGGTGGAGCAAATTAAGCACAACACCCCCGAGCAAGTCATGCACGGTATTTTTCCCCAGCGCCTACAACAAGCTTTGCTTCATAGCATGACAGATCACGAGGAGATGACGTTGGCCACCATGAGCAGCGAAGCCAACCTCAATCAAATCGGTTGGATAGTGCTAAAAACCCTGGTGGAGCAGATAAGGCCAAGTGTGTAGTTGTTGAAGCGTCCTGTACCACCACTGGCAAAAGGCACAAGCTGAGATCATCGCCAAGTGGCATCACGAAGATTGTTTATTTATCGCGTGGTGGGGAACGAACGCTTAACGCTTTCTATTATCAACACCCCCAGGGTTGGCGCTTGGATGAACTGCGCGGCTATTGCAATGCCTTGCCAAGCTATGAATCCAGCGAGCTGGTGGAGGACTGGTTGAGGGAGCGGCAGTGGTAGCGTTATGTGTGTAGCCCTAAACCGACAGCGTTTAGGGCCACAAACTTTCTTGTTTTATGCGCTCCGTGCACGCCGTGTTTGTTGGGCCAGCCGTGCTAAAAAACCTAGTCCTTCCACCCATTGGTTATGGCCAGAATCACTGTTGATGTGGCCCGCTTGGGGCAGAATTTCCACATCGCTTCCCCACCACTTAGCGAAGGTGCGAGCGCGGTCGGCGCTCGCTGCATGGTCATTGGTGGAACCTATTACTAAGGAAGCAAAGGGTAACGCTTGGCGAGGTATGGGAGCAAAGCCGCGTAGGGGCAGGGGAGCTTGCGGGCGTTCCACATCGGCAGGCGCCACAAGCAAAGCGCCATGAAGGCGATGGGCGTTGCTTTGTCCATAACGTTGAGCCCAGTGAGCCACGGTAACGCAGCCGAGGCTGTGGGCTACCAATACGATGCGTGATGAAGGCGAGGCGTCGATTTGATGCTGTAGCGCTGCAACCCATTCTTCGCGGTTGGGCAAGGCCCAATTACTTACTTCCATGCGGCGGCTGTGAGGCATTATGCTATGCCAATGGCTTTGCCAGTGCTGTCTTCCCGAACCATTCCAACCTGGAACAATGATGTAATCAATAGGTGTGCTCATGCCAAGCCTTTATAACTATTATGTTTAGGAGATGACGCTACTATAATAATTTTGCTTTATCTCAAAAAATACTGTTTTTTCACTTGTATATTACTTTTTGGTCTATGTTGGGGGTTGATACAACTGGCAATTTTCGCTAGCTGCGTTGCAACGCAGTAAGATTGTTTTTTTAGTGGTTTAAAGAGAGATGAACATGGGGTATTTGCTACTGATAGTGGCCATTGTGTTGGAAGTCATTGCCACAAGTGCACTGAAGGCGTCGGCAGGCTTTACGCGGCTTTGGCCGGGGTTAGTGGTGGTATTTGGGTACGGCGGTGCTTTTTATTGCCTAGCCCATGTAATGAAAACGGTGCCTGTGGGCGTGGCATATGCTATTTGGAGCGCTGTGGGCATTGTTTTGGTGGCGTTAAGCGCTTGGGTGCTTTACGGGCAACAGCCGGACACCGCCGCCGCAATAGGTATTGGCTTGATTATTGCAGGGGTGGTGGTGCTGACTGGGTTTTCGAGTATGCAGGCTTAATCATCAAAAAAGTCGGTTTCGCGGTAGGAACCTCGGCGCTCTCGGGTGCTAGCAGCAGTAAGGCTCTTCCAGAAAGGAATACGGCGTGTGGCAGCAACTATCTCATCCATGGAGTCGCTAAGCTTGCCAACAGAGTCGCCCATTTTGTTCACTGCGCCTTCGAGCTCTGAAATGTTTTCGCCAATATCTTTAATGGAATCATCGATACCCGCCAGAGCATCTACGGTATCGCGAATACCCACTAAGCTATCCATGTGTTCAGCAATATGGAACATTACACGGTAAAACTCTAATAGGGCTCGCAGGGCAGAGGCTAAGACGATAAATGTCAAAGGAGCCGCTACAAAGGTGTAAAAAAGCCCTCGCCACACGGAGTGAAAATAAGCTTCTACACACAAATAGCCGAGGCCTACTACGGCAGCCACTAAGGCGAGTCCGTACACCACGGGTACGACTTGAATAATCACATAGTTATCAAAGCGGAAGCTGAAGAGCTTTCGTAAGAAAATATACATTCGCGCCAACAGGGAGCGTGGGCGACGTTGCTGCACATCAAGTTCTTTTTCCACCTGCAAAACGTTTGGCGGTTCTGGGGTTGTATGCTCTACCATTTTGCGTATTGCTCCTCTACAAATCCATGTAAACGCTCGATGCTCAGCTTGTTTCCATCGGGAAGGGTAAGGTGGCCGCTAAAATAACCAAACATTTGATTAAAATTACTCGCAAAAAGGCCAAGATTAAGCCTTTCTGTGTGCTTGCCTAAAGGGTGGAAGGTGAGCATTAAGCTGTTGTCGTGAGTACTTATTTGCCAAGGAGCCTCTAGGTTGTGGCGTTGGTAATCAAAAACAATAGGGCCCAAGGGTACGCAAGCATCATCGAGCCAAAAGCAGTTTTCTGAAAAACTCGTTTCGTTAACGCCGCAAGACACGTTTAGCCCTAAACGTAAACCCTTCACTTCACCACTAAAACAAGCCCAATTCCAAAACGTTTGGCGGCGCATATAGCCCGCAGAAAAATCATGATGGCCGAAGGCGCGGATATCAGTGTTCTGATTGCCCCGTCTTAGTACGCCAACCACAGGCGTGCCCGCGACTTTGTTAGCGTATACCCAACCATTTATGCCCGTGCGTGTGCACAAAGACATGGGCTCATAGGTTGAAGATTCTTGCATGCTAATATCGAGGCTAAGATGGGGCAGGGTAACAGATAAGGATTTTTCTAGCCCTTGTTGTCGCTGACGGTACCCCATTTCAATATGCACTGGGCCTTGTTTGAAATGGCTGCAGCCTTGCACAGGCGAATTAGAAAGCTGCATATGCAACCCTAAGGGGCTGCGCCATGTGTAGCTTTCTAGCTGTTGCGTTTTAGGGTCAAAAATATAGAAAAAAGCCACCCCTAGCCAGGCTGTATGAGCTAGCGCACAACCTATTAAATAATCATCATGAATAACGCCAAAATATTGAAATTGCTTATAGTGAAAGTGGCGTGCAAGCTTGTTGGCTTTGGCTCCCATGGGCGTACGGTAATCGGTGTCACGACCATTTATTTGTGCCACTGAGTGGGGGAATATGCCGAAGCTAGGTAGGCCGTTGGGGCCCACTAGCTGTGTGGGTGTGTGGTTTGTATTCATGATTTTGCCAATGGTTGGGCCCCACAAATATAGGCCTAAAGCCTAGTGTGGCGTGCTTTATTAACAATAATGTGAGGCAGTTTACTTGATGAAGAGAGCGAATAATAGGCTCCGGCCAAGCCGAAGGATGAGGCTAAGTAGCACAAGTAGATTTTTTGCCAATAACAAATTGGCACAATCAAATGTTTTGCTAGTAATGACGCTTCGATGCCACTTGATGAGCCCTTGTGATAAAGCTGGCAACTAGGAGCGGGTAAAAGCATAAAAAAAACCCCAAGCTGAGGCTTGAGGATTTAACAAAGGAAGGAAGCAGAGGAGGGCTTGGAGATAGATGCCTTTAACGCACCTATCTTAAATTTGCGTTCGACTGTTGTAGTGGGCAATGTATCCTTTCTGCTAGGAATAATCCATGAGTTTTTAGTAGGTGTCATACTTTATGGTGGCATTTGCGCCAATGTTTAGTGGCGGATGGGCTAGCGAAATTAAGGTAGAATAGCGAACTTTGCTGTGACGCCAGTAAGTACGACGAGTATATTTAAGCCTGTCCTTAAAAAAATAAGATGATTGATAACAAAAAGCTCTATGAAAGGAGATTAAACGCGTGCGTTTTTTAACGGTTTTTTTGCTAGCAGTGGTGTTAGCAGCTTGTAACTCAGCCCCTAAAACCTTGGGTACTTTTCTATCGAACCCTAAGGGGCCAAACTTTGCGCCCCTTGAAACCCTGCATCCAGAGCATGCCATGGTGTATATCTACCGTCCTGCCAACAGCTGGGGGAATCAAGAGATGCAGGCGCCTAGTTTTTTTGTGGGCGGTAACCGTGTGTTTGGTTTAAAGAGTGGTTCATACAGTTGGTTGGAAATGGAGCCGGGCGAATTCGATTTTTATGCACGTCGGCCATTAACGCTCCTGCATTTAACCACAGTGTTTGAGCTGCCTCTTAAGGTAGCGGCTAAAGAAGTGTATTACTTCCGCTATTCAGAGTCACAACCCTTGGATTTAGCGTTAATGGGATGGGAAGGGTTGGACTTAATGGCTGATGGGCCGTTACAGCAAGTGCCTGAGGATTTTGCTCGTGAGGAAATACGCTTGTTAAAACTTGATAGCGCGGGTGTTTACTTGCGTGGTGACAAAGAAAAAGCGCCTCGGTGGAAGCCGTTTAGTTCGGTGGAAGAAGTGTCAGATCGCTAATCCAAAAATCCCACGACAAAGTGGGATTTTTTGTGCCTGTCTATTTTAACGGCGCGCTGCAAACTCTTGTTCAGTGTAGCGGCGCTTGGCTTGGAGCATGGTTTTCCAATCCTCGATATAGCTTGGCATATCGGGGGAATCCATGTTGAGCCCTGTGATTTCTTGTACGGCCTGTGGGCTAATCACCTTGCTGTTGTAAAAGTGAATTACGCGCAACAGGGCGTGGGTGTGCAACTTGCCTTGAGACTCAAATTGTTGCTCGTAATACATGTATTTGTCGTCCCACCCTAGAATATGGGTGTTTACAGTAAAGCGCTGATAGGGGCGAAGTTCACGCACATAGGCAACTTCGGTGTTGGCGACTACCGCATTGCAATGGGCTTTGAGCATGCGATCTAGTAAGCCGGTAACAATAGAGTGCTCAAGGCGGCATTTATCCATAAACTTTAAATATTTGGCGTTATTAAGATGCAAGTTGTGATCCAGATCCCACATGGCCACACGAAACTCCATCGATACAGTGTCAAATAGCTCGTGCGTTGCGGGTTTGCGTCTCCGAATCGCTGTACGAATGAGCTCTAGCATCTTGTTTTTCTCCTTGAATCCCTTGGTAGTTTACAAAGGGTTATAAATTTATAGCCGGCCATTATAACCACAAAAAAGGCAAGTACAAAAAATATGCAGTTATAAGGCACTCCCCAGAATCAACGATGTTACTCCCCGTTAAGCGCAGGGGCTATGGCCTAAATTGTATCGGTTTCATTTACTTAAGCTATTTATTGTTAACGATACTGGTGTAACAGGGCTTGATGTTTTTCTTCCTCAAATAAATCCCATTGATGGCTAATGGCTTCGTCGCGGAGGCGTACTCCAATACCCAATAACCGTATGGGATCTGAGCGGCGCTCCCATAGAGAGGTAAGTAATGGTGCAAAACTGCTTGCCCTTATGGGGCCCGCGGGCCCATCGCTAGTGCGAATGGTGAAATCGTGGTAACGCACTTTTACCGTACAGCCTTGCACCACATAGTAGTGATCGATGCGCTGTAGTCGCGTACTGAGGGCGTCACACAGTAAGCTTAGCTCCTGCTGCCACTGGTCGAAACTGATTAAATCTTGGGTATAGGTTTCTTCAACACTGACAGACTTGCGTCGACGGTGCGCTTGTACGGGGCGTTCATCCATACCGCGAGAGTAATCGTATAGCTTTTCACCGAAACGACCAAAATGCTGGTGCAAATCAAAACGCGATAGTTGTTGCACATCAGCACAGGTGTGTAGCTGTAGGTCGCTAAGTTTTTGCTTAGTGACAGGGCCCACGCCTGGGATTTTGGCCACGGAAAGTTCGCGAATAAACTCCGTCACCTGCTCAGGTGTAATGACAAATAATCCATCGGGTTTGCGCCAGTCGCTAGCGATTTTTGCTAAAAACTTATTAGGCGCTACGCCAGCAGAAACGGTAATGCCTATTTGGCTTTTCACTTCCTGGCGAATGGCATTTGCGATGAGGGTGGCGCTATTTTTGTGGGCAGGGCAGTGGGTCACATCCAAATAAGCTTCGTCTAGGGATAGCGGTTCAATTGTTTTGGTATAACGGCGATAAATTGCCATGATTTGTTGTGAAATGGCGCGATATTTGTCAAATTGCGGCGGCAAGATAACCAATTCAGGACACTGCTGTAGAGCCCGTGCCGAGGGCATGGCAGAGTGCACTCCATAACGGCGCGCTACGTAATTACAGGTAGCAATAACGCCACGGCGATGTGGGTCGCCACCCACTGCCACAGGGCGATTGGCGAGTGCAGGGTTGTCGCGTATTTCCACGGCAGCATAAAAACAATCGCAATCAAGGTGGATGATTTTACGCGGTAGAGAATTGGGCATGGTTAAATTCTAACGCGGGTTGAGCGCCAGATAAACAAGCTAGTTAGGAGTAGAAAGGCCCAGCCACCGACGCCACCGTTGCGGTCCTGCTCTTCGTGGTCGCCTTCCGCGGTGCATGATGTTTCTTGCATTTTCACGCAATCAATCCACCGTTGGTAATAGGCAGGACGAATATAAACGCCGGGGATGGGCAGGGTGTTTGGGTCGCCATCAAAATTACGCATGGGGTGGGTGCCGCAAGCACGAGCGCCATAGCTGGTTATCCCAAGCAGCATTTCAGTGCCGCTCACGTGGTAGGTAAGGGGGCCGCCGCTGTCGCCGATGCAGGCATCGTTTCCATATGGCCTGGTGTTAAGAGCAGCATCTGGGCTCACCGCGCAAAAGCTGCTTTGGCTTATTTCCCAAGAACATGCCTCTGCAGGGATATATTCGAGGGTGGTGCTTAGTAGAACATCGCTTAGTGCACCATCCTCAGTTTCGCCCCACCCGTAGGCGGTGACTTTTGCATTTGTTTGTGTGGGTAACCTGTGGTGAATAGGGATAGTCTGCAAGTATGAAGGCGCAGCTTCAGTGAGTTTAATTAAAGCAATGTCGTGGCGGTAGGAATCATGGCTGCCCTTATAAAGTGGGTGCACAAACACTTGGGCCGCCCTATGGCTGTAATCACGTATTGTTGCTGGCGTATTGATATCGCCAATATTCAGGTATATGTCTTGTGCGGTTTGGCCGTACACGCAATGAGCTGCGGTTAGCACATGCTGATGGTTAATTAAGGCACCGCCGCAAACGCCACCCACAGAGTTGCCGTTCTCGTGGTGAGAAAAAACAAATAACTCCACTGCCCATTCAGCATGATGCGGCGCTACTGTGTTGCCGCCATAAATCAAAGGCATAAGGGCGGGCTGCGCCACAGATAGGGAGCTCGACAAAAGCAAGAGTAGCCCCGCGACTTTAGCTAATCCCCGAAGTGCCTGCATGATACGTTTCCTCTTGAGGTGGCTGCGGGGTGCGCTGCTGAGTTTGTCGCAATCGTTCAAGCACCATTTCCAAACTCATATTATCAGGCACCGCCATTACCACTGCTTGTAACTTTGGGGCGTCGGGCCGAATCAGCTGAATTAACCTTTCAGCATTGGCGAGGCTAGTGTCAGGTAGCAAAATCGCAAGCCGAGGTTCGCTGCCATCGAGGCGCGCAATAATATCGCTGCGGCGTAAACGCATTTGTACATAATCACACAGGCGGGCGAAGTCTTCTACCGCTAGCGGAGAAAGCAACACGGCGGTGAGAGGGGCGCCTAGGCGATTGTGTAGGGGCAACAGCCAGTCGGCAGTAAGAATCAATGTGCGATGGGTGATTAAGCCTGTTTCGGGGTCTTGCCATTGACGCTTGGCTAAGCGCTTACGAATGAGGGAGCGCTGCATCATGGAGGTGCCAAAACTTAAAAACGTGGCCAATAAAAACAGCAACGCAAACACAGCGCTACTAGCGTTTTCTGTGTTGGTGTTGGCCATATGCAAAGGCATGGCAATAAAGATAGCCGCGGCCAGCAGCGCTAAAGCTGCGACAAAGTGAGGCGGATGGTTTGTGGGCCTTGCAAACAGTAGTGTAAAGAGCAGAACCAGAGTGGGCGGTGGGGTTACTGGGTCGAGCCATAGCACCAAGCAAAGGGTGGCTATGTCGAGTAAGGGTGTGCCCCAGCGAGCAAAGCTAGGTTGTTGATAATGTAGATACCCCTGTGTTCCTAGGTAGCCTAAGGCTGCAGCTACTCCCAAGCTCAATTGCCATAGTTCGGGGTTGTACACCGAAAAAAAATAGCAAAGCGTGAGCAAAGTGAATATCACACGAGTCGCAAAACGGATATGGCGAAAGTGCGAATCAGAAAGTAACAAGTGAGTAGCTCTCATAGTGGTATCTTTGGTGTAAAAAACAGTGTGCTAAGGTATGTTGTGGTGTGAAATTTAACATAAATAGTTGCGCTGGCCACGATAATAAGTTGAGGAGTCACTCATGGTTCAAGATCTTCACGCCCCTTTACGTCAAGATGTGCGCACCTTAGGCGATATGCTAGGACGCGTTTTAAAAGCTCAGAAAGGTAAAACACTTTTCACCATGATTGAAGATATACGCCAGATGTCGGTGGAAGCGCGGGCAGAAGGCAGCGTGGACATTGCCAGCTTAGCAGCTGTACTAGAGCCCTTAAAGGAACCAGAGCTATTGGATGTGGCACGAGCTTTTAGCCAATTTTTGAACTTGGCTAACCTTGCTGAACAGCAGCACCGTGTGCGTTTGCGGCGTCAGCGCCAATCTTATGCTGCTGATGGTAATAGCTATCACAGCTTAAAGCAGGTGTTAGAAAGCTTATTAGAAAAGGGGTTCGGCGCTGAGCAAATTTATAATACCTTGTCGTCTTTAAGCGTGGAGCTTGTGCTTACGGCGCATCCCACCGAGGTAAGCCGGCGCACCTTAATTCAAAAATATGATGGCATCGCTCAGGCATTGGCGGAATTAGAACGCACGGACTTGTCGGAGAGTGAGCTTGAGCAGCGACGTGCGGACATTTATCGCGGTGTTTTGTCTGCATGGTGCACAGATGAAATTCGTCGTGAGCGCCCCACCCCTGAGGATGAAGCGAAATGGGGGTTTGTAACCCTAGAGCGTTCCTTGTGGTATGCCGTGCCTCAAGTGTTGCGCGAAATGGACGAGGCCACCACCGAAGTGTTGGGCAAACCCCTAGGGGTCAATACGGCTCCTGTGCACTTTGCATCTTGGATGGGCGGAGACCGCGATGGAAACCCCAATGTCACCGCCGCAGTAACGCGAGAAGTCTTGCGTTTGGCGCGTTGGATGGCGCTCGATTTGTACTTGCGTGATATCACGCAACTGCAAACAGAATGTTCTATGCAGGAGGCCAGCGCTGAATTGTTGGCGATAACAGGGCCAAGCCATGAACCTTATCGTGTTATTTTGCGAGGGCTGCGCGATGAGCTGCGCAAAGCACGTAGTGATATTGAAGCACAGCTTGAAGGAACCGAGGTGGAGGACAATGCTGAGATTGGTGAGCAAGTGCGCGAATCTTTGCTGCTCATCGACCGTTCCTTACGTGAATGCGGCATGGCGGATTTAGCTGACGGGCCATTGAAAGACACGCTGCGCCGTTTGGCTACCTTTGGCATGTCGTTGTTACGCTTGGATATTCGCCAGGAATCCACTCGTCATAATGAAGCCCTAGATGCCATCACACGTTATTTGGGTGTGGGTAGCTACCTTGAGTGGGATGAGCAGCAACGCCAAAAGTTCTTGCTCACTGAGCTTCAAGGCCGCCGCCCCCTAGTGAATTATCGATTCCGCGAGAGTGAGTTCTGCACCCCAGAAGTGGCAGAAGTACTCGATACTTGCCTAGTGATTGCGGAACAACCCGCAGATGCGTTGGGCGCTTATGTGATTTCCATGGCTAAGGCCCCTTCTGATGTGTTGGCAGTCATGTTGCTGCAACGCGAAGCAGGGGTGGCTAAACCCATGCGCGTGGTGCCTTTGTTTGAAACATTACAAGATTTAGAACAGGCAAGGGCCACCATGGAAGCTTTGCTTGAGGTGCCCTGGTATAAACGCCAAGTCATGCTCGGCCAAGAAATTATGATTGGCTATTCAGACTCGGCAAAAGATGCGGGCTTTTTAGCGGCGGCTTGGGCGCAATACAATGCCCAAGAGCAGCTGGCGGAGCTGTTTAATAGCCATCAAATACCGTTAACCTTGTTTCACGGCCGTGGGGGGTCGGTTAGCCGTGGGGGTGGTTCATCCACACGCATGGCACTGCTGTCGCAGCCACCGGGCTCCGTGGCGGGCCGCATCCGCGTTACCGAGCAAGGGGAAGTGATTCGCTTTAAGTATGGCCAACAGCAGGTGGCCATGCATAACCTTGAGCAATATGTTGCAGCAACCCTAGAGGCTACTTTGCAGCCCCCTGTTAAGGCCAAGCCTGAATGGCGTGAAGAAATGGCGCGCTTAACCCAAACCTCAGTTAAGGCGTACCGTAGTGTGGTGTACGAACACCCAGATTTAGTGCGTTATTTGCGCACCGTAACACCAGAGCAGGAGTTGTCGCGCTTAGCCCTTGGTAGCCGTCCCGCGCGTCGTACGCAGGTAGATGACTTATCCTCTTTACGGGCGATTCCGTGGGTGTTTGCTTGGACACAGGTTCGGCTGATTTTATCTGCTTGGCTTGGCACAGGCGCAGCATTAGAAGAGGCGCTTGCTAACCCAGAGCGGCGCGCTATTCTCAACCAGATGCAACAAGAATGGCCGTTTTTCCAAGCGCTGCTAGATATGTTGGAAATGGTGCTTGCCAAAACCGATAGCGCCGTGGCCGCTTATTATGAGCAGCGCCTCACCGATGATCCTGCATTACACCAACTTGGCCAACAATTACGCGATGCGTTAGCGGGCACCATGAAGGCCTTGCGTGAACTCACTGGCCGCGAGGATTTGCTCGCTAATAACCCAGTGATGCGTTGGTCTGTAAAGGTGCGCGATCCCTATACTGACCCGTTACACCTGCTTCAAGCAGAGCTCATGAGACGTTTGCGCCATGCTAAAAATCTAACCCCTGAGCAAGAACAATATTTGGAAAGTGCATTAATGGTTACCATAGCAGGGATTGCAGCTGGCTTACGTAACACGGGTTAAGCAGTCTATAATGCAAGCTTTTTGCGTGACGATGGAAGCTATTTATGAACGTTGAGGAAACTGAAATTGCGCGTTTTAGGCGTCGACACATTGCTGAGGCATTTGTGCAGGCCCTTGAACGTGAAGGCTTTGAGGCCTATATCAAACCTCATGAGGAAGGGTTTTCTGTTTATTGCGCGACACAAGCGGCTGCTGAGGCACGTGCTTTTTTACAAAACTGGCTTAATGTCATGACTAAGCAGCAGCAACAAAAAGCATGGCAAACAGGCGCACCTACTGAGGTAAACCATGGGTTTTATGTGCGCCAAAATGCGTTTAAGCACTGGTGGCAGCGGTTCGGTGTAGTCACGAAACTTATTTTTATTGCCGCTGTGGTGGTGTTTTTGCTTCCCTATGAGTGGCAAAAACAACTCCTGTTTCCATCGGACTTATCCCAAGCCTCAACTCAACCTTGGCGGTTAATTAGCCCCATGCTGCTGCACTTTAGTGTGATGCACTTGGTATTTAACCTGTTGTTTTGGATGGAGCTCGGCGGCGTAATAGAGCGATTCCAATCGAGCCAGCAACTGTTGTTTGTCACCATTATTACTGCGTTGGTGTCTAGTGTGGCACAGTTTTTTTCCACCGGTGCAAACTTTGGTGGGCTTTCGGGCGTTGTCTATGGCTTGCTTGGATATCTATGGTTGTACGGTATGGCCAACCCAGCAGCGGGGTACCGCTTGCGCAGAGAGATCGTTGTCGCCATGTTGGTGTGGTTGGTGTTTTGTTATATTGTGCTGGCAGACATGGTGGCCAACGAGGCGCATTTGTTTGGGTTGGTGAGTGGTGCTGTGTTGGGTGCCTTGGTGGGTTGGTATCGTCGTTGGCGCTACTATGCCACGCACTCATAATAAGCTTGAGGAGTGACAGTGCGTTATTTTAAAACAGTGATGCTGTTATTAAGCCTATGGGGATTGTCGGCCTGTAGCATGATGCAATTAAGTGACAACCTCGCAAAGGGGGTCACTGAAAACCAAGACCCTGAACTAGTGGCAGAAGCCTTGCCTGCTTATTTAGTCACTATAGATGGCTTAATTGCCAATTGGCCGCAAAAAGCATCTCTCTTACGCAGTGGCGCTAGCCTATACAGTGCCTACGGCAGCTTGTTTGTAACTGAGCCAGAGCGGCAACAGCTGCACACTCAAAAAGCTTTAGCGTATGCACAGCGTGCAGCGTGCGTAGACCATCAGCGTTTTTGTGATGTAAACAACCTTTCTGTGCCTGTCATTGAAGAGCGTTTGCAAAAAGCAAAAGCAAAGCATGTACCTAGTCTTTATACCTTGGGCACCGTGTGGGCCACTTACATTCAAACTCACAGCGATGACTGGAAAGCAGTGGCGGATTTGGCTCGCGTGCAAACCTTGCTTGAAAAGGTGGTTGCCTTGGATGAGGGCTACGAATATGGCCAGGCTAACCTATATTTAGCGGTGTTGGATAGCCTGCTGCCAGCAGCTTTAGGTGGACAGCCAGAACGCGCGCAGCAATATTTTGAAAAGGCAATACAGCTGTCCCAAGGTAAAAACTTGTACGCAAAAGTGCTTTATGCACAACACTATGCCCGTATGGCATTCGACCAAGAACTGCATGATAGCTTGTTGCAGGAGGTGTTGGAGGCCAAGGTGCAGGCGCCTGGGCTAACTCTGCAAAACACCTTCGCCCAACAAGAAGCCAAGCGCTTATTAGCAGAAAGTGCAGATTACTTTTAAGCTAGCCTGAAACATAACAATAGGGAGTCCCCGTATGCGCCGTTTAATGATGGTTGCCTTATTGGCAGCATTGCCATTTAGCGCAAATGCATTTCAAGTCAAAATTTCCACCATGTACCCCGATGGCACTGCCGCGGTCAAAAGCCTAAAGGAAGCAGGCGAAAAAATTAAGCAAGAAACCGATGGCCGTGTGAGTTTGCGAATCTATGCAGGCGGTGTGATGGGGGATGATGCTGCCGTTGAACGGCGGATTCGTATTGGTCAGTTGCATGGGACTCTGGCCCAAGGTGGCGCCTTCGTGAAGCATAATCGCGATAGCCAGGTCTTAAACCTGCCTTTGTTGTTCCGTGATGCAGAAGAAGTAGCACATGTTCGTAAAACCATAGACCCTGTACTACGTGAGGGATTTAAAGAAAACGGCTGGACCATGTTTGGCCCCGTGGACGGCGGCTTTGCCTATTTTATGACCAAGGAGCCCGTGGCAACTGTGGCAGATTTACGGCGCCAAAAAGTGTGGATGCCTGCTAACGATTCGAGCTCAGCTGAAGCAGCGCGAGAGTTTGGTGTGTCACCTGTGGCGCTAAGCATCAGTGCGGTGCTCACGTCATTACAGACTGGGGTGATTAATGCCTACGCAGCACCTCCCATTGCCGCGCTCACTTTGCAATGGTACAGCCGCGTGAACTACCTCACCGATGTACCCATGCTCTATACCTATGCTTTGTTAGGACTGAATGACAAGCACTTGCAGCGCATTAGTGCTGAAGACAGAGCCATTATGGAACGTATTTTGACGCAGACTTTTGCGGATATGGATGCCAAAGAGCGCAATGACAATCAAAATGCCCTTGAAGCAGTACTTTCCCAAGGTTTAGAAGTGGTAACACCTTCAGAGGATGAGCGCGCTGAGTGGCAAGCTTATGCGGATAAGGCCAATAAAAAACTGCTCGAAGGTGGCCATGTGTCGTCACGGATTTACGAACAGGTAATGGGTCTACTCCGTGACTACCGCGAATAAACCCACTTACTCGCTCGCAACCAAAAAAATATTAAGCGCCCTCCATGCGGTGGAGAACGCTTTTATTGTGTTGGTGCTTTTCGGCATGATTGGCCTGGCAGTGATGCAAATCATTATGCGCAACATGGCAGATACTAGCTTTTTGTGGATTGATCCTGTACTGCAAAACGCCGTGCTGTGGATTGCTATGCTCGGCGCCATGATTGCTTCGCGCAATGATTCACACATTCGTATTGATGTTTTAAGCGAATATGTGTCCCCAGTTGCGCGGCGATTTTTAATCTTGATGGTGGATTTGTTCACCGCTGCTATCACATGGGGAATGGCATACTTTAGCTACCTAACCTTAATGGATGAGCGCGCGTTTAATACCGCCTTGGTGGCTGGGGTGGAAGCTTGGAAACTGCAGATTCTATTGCCTTTGGGGTTTGCTGTTATTGGTTTGCGGTATAGTTTCTTGTTGGTGTTGGGGCTGCTTAACAAACGGCCTGCACAGGGTAGCCAAGAGGTGGCCTCATGATGATAGCTGCTGTGGTGGCCTTGTTGCTGCTAGCCCTAATGGGCGCTCCGTTATTTGCCATTATTCTTGCTGCCGCGGCCTTAGGCTATTTTGCGCTAGGTATCGATCTTACTGTTCTGCATATTGATATTTACCAAGTGAGCTCCTCTGTGGTGCTCATGGCCCTGCCACTGTTTACCTTTGCTGGTTTTTTATTAGGCGAATCAAAAACCGCCGACCGTATGTTGCGTTTGTCCCAAGCAGCCTTTGGATGGATGCCTGGGGGCATGGCGTTTGTTGCGCTAGTGGCCTGTGCTTTTTTTACCGCGCTCACAGGTGGTAGCGGCGTTACCATTGTGGCCCTGGGGGGGTTGCTGTTGCCGGCCTTAATGAAAGTGGGCTACCCCGATCGTTTTAGCACAGGTTTGCTCACCACCTCTGGTAGCTTAGGGCTCTTATTAGTGCCCTCTGTGCCCCTGCTGATTTACGGCATTATTGCGCAGCAAATGTCGCAACAGTTGCCGATGCCCTCGGTGGAGATTGTGGATTTATATCTTGCTGGTATTGGGCCTGCGGTGCTGATGGTGGTGCTCTTGTATGGTTACTGCATTTGGGCCATGCGCAAAAACCCTATACCACGCCAAGGGTTTAATTGGCAGGAGTTGCGAGGTGCCTTGTGGGAGGCTCGTTGGGAATTGCCGCTGCCTTTTGTAGTGCTCGGCGGTATCTTTTCAGGTTGGCTGGTAATCAGTGAGGCAGCTGCGGTAACGGCCCTTTATGTGTTAATAGCTCAGGTAGTGTTGTACCGCGAAATTCCAGTTAAAGCGTTGCCGCGCATTATGCGTGAATCCATGATTATGGTGGGCGGCATCCTATTGATTCTGGGCGTGGCCATGTCCTTTACGGGCTATTTAGTATTTGCTGGCATTCCCGAACAGTTGTTTGAGTTTATCCAAGCCCACGTTTCCAGTAAGTTAATGTTTTTAATCTTGCTCAATGTGGTGTTGTTGTTGCTCGGCGCTGTGCTTGATATTTTTGCCGCCCTTGTAATTATGGTGCCGCTGATTTTGCCGGTGGCCATTAATTATGGGATTGACCCAGTGCACTTGGGGATTATCTTCGTAGCAAATATGCAGATTGGCTATTTTACGCCGCCCGTGGGGATGAATTTATTTATTGCTAGCTATCGCTTTGGGAAACCAATTAGTGAACTCTATAAAGCCACCATTCCTTTTATGTTGGTATTATTAGTGGCCTTATTGGTTATTACATATGTACCGGCATTAAGTTTGTATTGGGTGAGATGATGCGTTTTATATTACTTTTAATCGCTTTGGCAGTGGGGGCTTTCTTATATGCCAACGACTTTCATGCGGAGGAGTTGGCCGCGGCGGAGCGCGAGCAACAAGAACTTCAAGAGCGTGCTAATGCTTTGGCTGAGCAATTGGAAGATGCTAAGCGACTTGAAAAACTACAAGAAGATTATCTTGAGAAACTAAAATCTGTGGTGGACGAAGAATAACACTGGGGCTGAGCCTTGCCAGCCCCAGTGTTATTAACGGTCTGGAATGGTGCGCACCACAAGCAGGCGCTCTTCTGTCATGTCCTTGATGGCCCAGCGCACCCCTTCACGGCCAAAACCCGAATCCTTCACACCGCCGTAGGGCATGCTATCCACACGCCAAGAAGGCACATCACCAATAATCACACCGCCCACGTTTAAGCGGTCCCAAGCTTGCTGCACCTTGTATAAATCGCGGGTAAAAATTCCTGTTTGCAAGCCGTAACGGCTGCTGTTAACTGCCTCAAGCACTTGATCAAAATCTTCAAAAGGAATCAGCATAGCCACAGGGCCGAACACCTCTTCCTGCATAAGGGTGGCGCTTGCAGGGACGTGCTCGAGTAAGGTGGGAGTAACAATGGCACCGTTGCGTTCACCTCCGCAAAGTAAAGTGGCTCCTTGGTTCACGGCTTCTTGCACCCAAGCTTGCACTCGCTTTGCTTCTTTTTCGGTAATAAGAGGGCCTATGTTGGTGTCTGCATCGCGAGGGTCGCCTACCTCTAAGGTTTGAATTTTATCGAGCAGGCGCTCCTTAAAGCGCTGGTAAATGGTGGTGTGAACATAAATGCGTTGCACACTGATACAGCTCTGCCCCGATTGGTAAAAGCTACCGAAACTTACGCGGTTTACGGCCTCCACGAGGTCTGCATCGCTATCCACGATACATGCAGCGTCACCTCCAAGCTCTAGCACCACCTTCTTTTTGCCTGCTTGGGATTTAAGTTGCCAACCCACTTCGGGCGAGCCGGTGAAACTAAGCAATTTAATGCGTTCGTCCGTGGTGAGTAAATCCGCAGCGTCGCGGTCACAGGGAAGAATAGAAAAGGCACCTTTGGGCAGTGAGGTTTCGGCTAGTATCTCGCCGATGACCATGGCACTTAAAGGGGTGTTACTTGCGGGCTTTAACACAAAAGGGCAACCCGCAGCGATGGCTGGAGCTATCTTATGCGCTGCCAAGTTAAGCGGGAAATTAAAAGGGGCGATAAAACTACAGGGTCCCACGGGCACGCGGCGCGTAAAGCCCCGATAACCGTGGGCACGTGCTGTGGTGGCGAGTTCTAAAGTATCGCCCACATCAATATTGATGGCTTCAGCTGAGGCCACGCGGAAGGTGTCGATGAGCCGAGTCACTTCGCCGCGCGCATCAGTGATGGGTTTTCCCGCTTCTACACACAGCAGCATAGCCAACTCGTCGGCACGGGCTTCGAAGCGCTGGATGCAATGCTCAAGAATGTGTTGTCGCTCATAGGGGGCCAGTTGTGCCATGGCTGGCGCAGCATCAGCAGCGGCTTGTATGGCTTGGTCTAGCGCTTTGGGGTCAGCCTTGGCCACCACAGAAACGGCCTCACCCGTGTATTTATCTGTTACCACCAAATCGCGATTAGCAAAGATGGCTTCATTAGCCAGGTAGTAAGGGTAGGCGTCTTTGAGCATGGCAACCTCCAAATCCAATGTGAATGTGTGCAAAGGGGTTAGTAACCTAGCATGAAAAACAGCCCTTGTGCAGCGCTTAACAGTTTATCGTTTTGTGAAATTCGCCAAGCCAGCGAGCCTGGCTATTCCCAGTTTCTTTCAAAATGAGTAACCTAGCATCATATTGCCTTGCTTTGGCATTGAGCTAATAACAACATGGATACACCAATGAGTAGTTACCAAGCCCCCCGAATTTTGATTGTGGAAGACGATGAGCGTTTGCGCACCCTAACTGCCGAGTACTTACAAGGTAACGGCATGGAGGTGGCCCAAGTGGATAATGGCGAAGAGGCCATTAGGCTAATTCAGCGCGACAACCCTGATTTAGTTGTGCTCGATTTAATGCTACCCGGCGTGGATGGCTTGGGCGTGTGTCGCGAGGTCAAACCTGCCTTTCGCAATCCTATTTTGATGCTCACCGCCCGCACCGACGAAATGGACGAGGTGCTTGGGTTAGAAATGGGGGCGGATGACTATGTGGCTAAGCCTGTACAGCCGCGAGTATTGCTAGCACGTATTCGCGCCTTGTTGCGTCGTATGCCAACGGAGCCGCAAAGTACAGCGCAAAAGCTAGTGTTTGATCGCTTAATTATTGATAGTGGCGCTCGGCAAGTGGCGGTGGGCGATGATGCCATTGAGTTAACCAGTGCAGAATTTGATCTACTATGGTTGCTCGCTTCTCGTGCGGGCACGATTTTGTCTCGCGAAGAAATTTTTGAGTCCCTGCGCGGCATAGAGTACGACGGCCAAGATAGATCCATTGATGTACGGGTGTCACGCCTGCGCGCCAAAATAGGCGATGACCCCGATGCGCCGCAGCGCATTAAAACAGTGCGTTCTAAAGGGTATTTGTTTGTTAAAGAATAACCTCTCGTATCCAGTAATAATCACAATAACGAGTCCCATGTGAACAATTTTTTTATTCGTATTTATGCGGGTCTAATGCTCGCCGTGGTGGTGGTTGGTTTGCTCTCTTATGGTGCTGTGCATCTACTTAATAAGCACCGCTCTGTGGAATACCGTGAAAAAATGGCACGGGGTACTTTTTATCTCACCGCACTGAGCTTGGAGCGCCAAGACAGCACGGAGAAACAGAACGCTCACTTGCAGTTTTTGAGTCGTCTTTTAGGAGCTGATATTTTCTTAATGGCGGCAGAAGAAGTGCCTTTTAGTGGTGCTAAACGCCGTTATTTAGATAAGGGGCGTGTGCTAGTACAGGTGCGCCCCGAAGGTGGTATGGCGGATATTTATTACCACCTACCCGACACAGATATTTATTTGCGCACAGCCATGGACAAAGTGTCGGAGCAGCAAGCTCGCGCCACGGCTTTGTTGCTCTTAGAAGAGCTGCAGCATTTTTCTCGTTTCCAGTGGCATCGTGAGCTTGAACGAATTCAAGAGCAGTTTGGCTATGAAATAGGCCTTGTAAATAGCGGCGAGATTTACTTGGATCCTGAGCAGCGCCAGCGGCTATTACAGCGCGAGGTGGTGTTGGCTCTGGATGAAGGGGGGCGGCGCGACAAATCCACTGTAATGGTATATGCCTTGGCAGGTGGCGGGCAGGTACTAGTGTTGGGCCCTTTGAGTCTGTTTGATTGGATGCCACTACCTTTGTTAATTGGGGTGGTGTTGTGGGGGCTCATTGCGATGGGGCTGGCGGCATATGTGCTTTCACGCCCCCTGCAATTGCGCTTGGCAGAACTTGATAGCGTGGTGCGTCGTGTGGGCTCTGGGGATTTAGAAGCGCGGGTGGAAAACCTGAAGCAGGACGCCTTGAGCCAACTTGGCAGTACCATCAATGGCATGACCAAACACATTCAACGCTTAATTCAATCACAACAAGAAATGGTGCGTGCTGTGAGCCACGAGCTGAGAACCCCCGTGGCGCGTTTGCGTTTTGGCATTGATATGCTTGCCGAAACTGAGGATAAGCACCAACGCTTAACACAGCTTGAAGAACTTGATACAGATATTGAGCAGCTCAACCAACTTATTGACGAAATCCTTACCTTTGCTCGCCTCGAGCAGGGTTCTCCCTCCTTGCGGGTGGAAGTCGTGGTGGTGAAAGAGTTGTTGCAGCAGCTACTGCATTTGTTGAGCCCCCGCGAAAGCGATATTAATTTGGTGGATAATACCCAGTGGCACAAACTTGGGCCTGAGCATTGGCGGGTGTGGGTGGATGAAAAATATTTAGCGCGTTTATTACAGAATTTAATTACCAATGCGTTGCGGTATGCGCAGCAACAAGTGGCTGTGTCTTATGAATGCCGCCAGGGCGATGCAATTTTCTGTGTGGATGATGATGGCCCAGGTATTCCCGAAGCTGTGCGCGAAAAGATTTTTGAGCCTTTTGCTCGTTTAGACCAAAGTCGCCACCGCAGTAGTGGTGGCTACGGCTTGGGGCTTTCTATCGTAAAGCGGATTGCGCAATGGCATGGCGGCGCGGTGATAATCACCGATAGTCCCTTAGGTGGTGCCCGATTTGTGGTGCGCATTCCCATAAAACCAAACACTACCCATGTATTGGGCGATGAGGCTGTGCGCTAAATCAACAAGGAAACGCTTATGCAAGAACAGTATTTGATGGCCATAGACCAAGGCACCACGAGCAGCCGAGTGATGCTATTTAATCGCGGGGGTGAGTGTGTGCAGGTGGCTCAGCAGGAGTTTGCGCAATATTTCCCCGAAGACGGCTGGGTGGAACACGATGCTAGCGAGATTTGGCAGCAGTGTTTGAGGCTGTGTCAACAAGTCTTGAAGCAGGCGAATATCACTGCTGCGCAAATCGCAGGCATCGGCATTACCAACCAACGCGAGACCACAGTGCTATGGGATAAAGCCACAGGCGAGCCTTTAGCCAACGCCATTGTGTGGCAAGACAGACGCACCGCTCGCTGGTGTGATGAACTCAAGCAACAAGGCCACGAGCCCATGGTGCAAGCCCGCACTGGCTTATTACTCGATCCTTATTTTTCTGCCACTAAACTGGCGTGGTTGCTCGATCATGTACCTCAAGCGCGTGAGCGAGCGGAAGCAGGGGAGCTTGCCTTTGGTACCATGGATACGTGGTTGCTGTGGCAGTTAACCCAAGGCCAAGTGCACGCCACCGATGCCACCAATGCCTCGCGCACCTTGTTGTTTAATATCCATGAGCAACGTTGGGATCAGGCGTTGCTGGAATTATTCAATATTCCCGCCTGTTTGCTGCCTCAGGTCCACGACAGTGCCCACGAGTTCGGCCACACCGCTGCTGAGTTTTTAGGAGCCGCTGTGCCTATCTTGGGCATTGCAGGGGATCAGCAAGCGGCATTAATTGGCCAGGCCTGTTTTGAACCTGGCATGGTGAAAAGCACCTATGGCACAGGCTGTTTTATGATTTTAAATACCGGCAAAGTGGCGGTAACCTCTGCAAACCGCTTGCTTACTACGGTGGCCTATCGCTTAAACGGCGAGGTGACCTACGGCCTTGAGGGCTCGATTTTTGTGGCGGGTGCAGCGATCCAATGGCTGCGCGATGGGCTTAAGTTGATTTCACATGCTAGCGAAACCGAAGAGTTAGCTAGCAAGGGAGCGGGGAGCCGCGGCGTGTATTTTGTACCAGCTTTCACAGGGCTGGGCGCCCCTTGGTGGGATCCCCACGCCCGTGGTGCTTTGTTAGGGCTAACGCGTGACACAGGCATTGCCGAGGTGGTGACCGCAGGCCTTGAGGCGGTGTGCTATCAAACTCTGGATTTATTAGAAGCCATGGTGGCTGATGGCGCCCAGCGGCCCACGGTGTTGCGGGTGGATGGCGGTATGGTGGTGAACAATTGGCTCTCCCAGCGTTTGGCCGATATTCTCGGCGCCACCGTGGCGCGCCCTCAAGTGACCGAAACCACCGCCTTGGGCGCCGCCTATCTCGCTGGGCTTCAAGCAGGATGGTTTAAAAACACCGCAGAAATTGCCGCCCATTGGCGCAGTGAAAAAGAATTCACTGGTGCTTTGCCCGAAACAGAGCGCTTAGCGCAGCATCAAGGGTGGCGCGACGCCGTATTGTGTGTGCGCAGCTCGGCTAACAATGCGTCGTGATGTAATTTAGTGCCCACCAAAATTTTCTAGGCGCTATAATATGCGCCCCAAGCAACAATTGGAGACTTGCATGACCCAGATTCGCCAAGACGACGTTATCCAAAGTATCACGGATGCGTTGCAGTATATTTCCTATTACCACCCCGAAGATTTTATTGAATCCATTCACGAAGCCTACCAACGTGAAGAAAACCCCGCCGCAAAAGATGCGTTGGCACAAATCTTGGTGAACTCACGCATGTCTGCCGTTGGCCATCGCCCCCTATGCCAAGACACGGGGATTGTGACGGTGTTTTGTAAAGTGGGCCAGCAAGTGACCTTCGATACGGATATGTCGCTTACCGACATGATCAACGAAGGGGTGCGCCGTGCTTATAGCCATCCTGATAATATTTTGCGCGCCTCAGTGTTGGCTGATCCCGATGGTAAGCGCCAAAACACCAAGGACAACACGCCGGCGGTGATTCACTACGACATAGTGCCGGGCAATAAAATTAGCTTCCAAGTGGCGGCCAAGGGTGGCGGTTCTGAAGCAAAATCTAAGTTTGCTATGCTTAATCCGTCGGACTCCGTGGTGGATTGGGTGCTAGAGCAGTTGCCTCTTATGGGCGCAGGTTGGTGCCCGCCGGGCATGTTGGGCATTGGCATCGGTGGTACGGCGGAAAAAGCCATGCTGCTGGCTAAAGAATCCTTAATGGAGCCCATTGATATCCATGAACTGCAAGCCCGCGGTGCGCAAAACCGCGCCGAAGAGCTGCGTTTGGAAATTTTTGAGAAAGCCAATGCCTTGGGGATTGGTGCTCAAGGCTTGGGTGGCTTAACCACTGTGCTCGACGTCAAAGTGTACGATTACCCCACCCACGCAGCGAATAAGCCGGTAGCTATTATTCCTAACTGTGCAGCCACTCGCCACGTGGATTTTGCGTTAGACGGCACGGGCCCAGCACACCTCGAAGCACCTAATCTCGACGTGTGGCCTGATATTGCATGGGGCAATGATGGCAAATCTAAGCGTGTGGATTTAGATAACATCACCCCTGAGGAAGTGCAAAGCTGGAAATCTGGCGACACCTTATTGCTCAACGGCAAAATTTACACCGGTCGCGATGCTGCCCACAAACGCATGGTGGATATGCTCGCTAAGGGTGAAACGTTGCCAGTGGATTTCACCAATAAGTTTATTTATTACGTGGGCCCAGTGAACCCCATGGGCGATGAAGTAGTAGGGCCTGCAGGGCCCACCACAGCCACCCGTATGGATAAATTTACTCGTCGTATGCTTGAGGACACAGGCCTGATTGGCATGGTGGGCAAAGCCGAGCGTGGCGACGAAGCCATTGATGCCATCAAAGATAACAAGGCGGTGTACTTGATGGCAGTGGGTGGTGCGGCTTATTTAGTCTCCAAAGCTATTCGTAGCTCCCGCGTGGTGGCGTTCGAAGATTTGGGCATGGAAGCTATCTACGAGTTTGAGGTAAAGGATATGCCGGTTACCGTAGCGGTGGATAGCGAAGGCGTGTCGGTACACAAAACAGGCCCGCGTGCTTGGCAAGCCAAAATTGGCAAAATCCCCGTGGTTGAACTTTAACCCTCAATCTAGTCTAAGCACCCCGTTAATACGGGGTGCTTTTCGTGGAGAGCCAAGTGAACAAATTTCTTCAATATGGGTTACAAGCAAGCTTGCTACTCGCAGTAGTAGTAGGGCTTGCAGGCTGTGCAAATTTACGTGAAGCCTTGCAGCTGCAGCAAGGTGTGCCAGCGCCCGAGCGTGTGCAGGGGATGAGTTACTTAGCCATATCGCAATTGGGTGCATTGGAAGATAGCTGCTTAACGCTTTCACATCATTATGAGCAAGAAGATACTTTGCCGAGCGAGGAAATTGCCGCCCTTGTTTTTGATTGCGAAGGGGAGATTGCTCGCGCTCAGCAAGAATTGAATAATCGTGTAAAAGAAGCAGAAGCAGAAGCGATTTCAGCTTCATTGCAGCAAGATTATGAGCAATTTATTGCGCAGAAAGAAGAAGAGTGGCGACGTGCAGAGAAGCAACGCCAAGCAGCAGCAGCGCTACGCGCTCAACTTGAAGAAGCAGAACGTCTGCAAGAGCAGCGCGAAAATGAACTAAGAGAAAGGATGCAAGCCACACAGGTGCAAGTGGCATTAAAGAAAATTGAAGATAAACCCATAGCGCATAACGCGGGTGACCCTTCAAACACTACGCTAAAAGAGTTTTTGGCCTGTGTGGAATTGGCCTATCCAAACAAAGGCTACGAGGTAAAGCAAAATGGTAAGCAGCTTTCCATTGTGGTGAAAGAGGCGAAATTGCCCCGCGGCGACCTGCCCATTACCGTGCGTTTTTCTGAAAACTCAGAGTATTGGCGTATGACCCATTTAATGGTGGCAGATATTGAAGCCCGCTCTGATGAAGACCGTTTTGTGTTATCACAAAATCTTACCGCCGAAAGCTGCCCTAAAGAAGGGGGGTTGTTTTAAGCTTCCTCGGGGTATTCATGCTGGTGGATAATCTCTAAAAAATCAGCCCCGTATTTGTCTCGCTTTTTATCGCCTACGCCGTTAATTCCCATGAGCTCATGCTGAGTTAGCGGCCTTTCCTCTGCCATTTGTATCAGCGTGGCATCATTAAAAATAATATAGGGCGGCACCTTTTCAAACTCCGCAAGGCGCTTACGTAAACCACGTAAAGCTTGAAACAGCGCCTGGTCTTCGGGGTGCAAGTCTGCACTTTTGGCGGTGCGTTTTGGCGTGGTTTGGGTACTCATTTGCTCTTGCCGCAACCACACTGTTTGCTCGCCTTTTAATACAGGGCGGCAAGCCTCGGTGAGCTTCAGCGCACCATAGGCTTCCGTATCCACTCTTACTAATTGCATGGCCACCAATTGGCGATAAATACTGCGCCAAGCATGGGGGCTAAGGTCTTGGCCAATACCATAGGTGCTCACCATTTGATGATGGTGGCGACGAATATTTTCGTTATCTGCCCCGCGCAGCACGCTAATTAAATGATTAACGCCAAAACGTTCGCCTGTACGATAAATGCACGATAAGGCTTTCTGGACGGCAATGGTGGCGTCCCATTGTTGCGGAGGGTGCAAGCAATTATCGCAATTGCCACAAGGCTCAGGGGCCTCTTCACCAAAGTATTTCAACAATAGTTGACGGCGACAGCTGGCGGCCTCGCAGAGACCCAACATGGCATCGAGCTTATGGTGCTCACGACGCTTGTGTTCTTCGCTACCACTGGATTCCTTGAGCATATTGCTAAGCAGTACCACGTCGTTAAAGCCATAAGCCATCCAGGCGGTAGCGGGCTCGCCATCACGGCCAGCACGGCCCGTTTCTTGATAATAGCCTTCAATGCTCTTGGGGATATCCAAGTGGGCTACAAAGCGCACATCGGGCTTATCAATGCCCATACCAAAAGCGATGGTGGCCACCATCACGATGGCGTCTTCTTGTAAAAACCGTTGTTGGTGAAGGGCTCTTTCTTCATTGCTCATGCCCGCGTGGTAGGGCAGTGCCTGCACACCTCTGAGGCTGAGCCAATGAGCGGTGTCCTCCACGCGTTTGCGCGATAAACAGTACACAATGCCACATTGGCCGGGGTGTTCATGCTGGATAAAACGTAGCAATTGCTCCCGCGCTTGGCGTTTTTCAGTGATGCGATATTGAATATTGGGCCGGTCGAAGCTGCTCACAAAATGCCGCGCTTGAGTGAGGCCTAAGCGTTGGGCAATTTCTTCACGGGTGCGCATATCTGCGGTGGCCGTAAGAGCGATGCGTGGCACGTGAGGAAAATGTTCGGCAAGCAAACTCAGTTGTAAATAATCAGCACGGAAATCGTGGCCCCATTGCGCCACACAGTGCGCCTCGTCAATGGCAAACAAATTAATTGTAGCGCTGCGCAGCAGAGCCAACGTGCGTGGCTGCGTAAGCCGCTCAGGCGCCACATAAAGTAGTTTGAGGTGGCCTTGGCGCAAATCTCGTTCTACCTTTTGCACCGCTTCAAAGCTTAAGGTGGAGTTTAAAAAGGCAGCGTCAATGCCCAGCGCTTTTAGGGTATCTACTTGGTCTTGCATTAAGGCAATCAATGGCGAGACAACCACGGCACAGCCAGGGCGCACTAAAGCAGGTACCTGATAGCATAGGGATTTACCGCCTCCGGTGGGCATTAATACGAGGGCGTTATTGCCTGCGCATAGCGTATCGATAATGGCTGCTTGCTGGCCGCGAAACTGCTGATAACCGAAGGTGTGGTTAAGTACATGCAAAGGAGTTGTCATAGTATGAAATACCGCCAAGAGTGAGAAAACGCATCCATCAGTCTTGGCGAAGAGCTTGCTTGAGGCTAGGCGTTATAACGGTTTTATTTGTCAGTTTTTTCGGATTCTTCACCTCGCCAGTGCTCGTCTTCGTAAGAAAATACTGGCAAAGACCAAGACCAGCGAATAGCGGCTAAACGCAAGCTTAGCCCTAAACTAAATGAGGCGATAAGGTTAAGATCGTGGTTAATCTCTAAAGCCCTTAGGCTGAGATAGAACAGTGCCACAATAAGCGATACGCTAGCATACAGCTCCTTGAGTAACACCATGGGCGTGCGGTTACACATAATATCGCGCAAGATACCGCCAAAAATCCCCGTGGTAATACCTGCCATAATCACCACCACAGTGGGGTAGTTAAGGTCAATGGCCACATTGCAACCAATTACGGTGAAAGCCACTAAGCCCATGGCGTCTGTGACCAAAAAAAGCTTATGTAAATGGCGCATATAACGCGCTATATACATGGTTAAGATGCCAGCTGAAATGGTGAGATAAATATAAATGGGGTGCTGAGTCCAGATAACGGGGAAGTTACCGAGTAGCATGTCGCGCACTGTGCCACCGCCAAGGGCAGTAATAAAGGCGATAAGTGCCACACCAAAAATGTCCATATTGCGCCGGCCAGCGGCTAAAGCACCCGACATGGCTTCTGCGGTAATAGCGATCATAAAGATATAGTTCAGCATCGTATCTGCCTCTATATGCTAAAATGCCGCTCCCGCTGTCCTTGGTACCTGAGAGTTTGTGCGAATCTCGCTTGCCCCTTCGGTGGGTTGCTTTTGCGGCAACCTCTCTCCAGACGGCTGTTAATGGTGGTCGCAGTACTGGGCCTGAGCGTTTATGGGAGTTTGCGCCTTCGGCGGAGTTGCCTCACTCTCCTGCGACAACAGGCGATTATACAAATAACTGGCAAAGGTGCTAGTTTTGTTTGGTGATAACTGAGTATGATAGGCGTCAAAAAAGAGGCATCCTATGAAAACAAGTATTTGGCTTCCTGATTTTTCGTGGCCAGAACCAGAAGATAAGCAAGACCAAGAAATTTTAGCCAAAGTGCATACCAATGAATGGGCAGCCATGCACGTGGCTGGTGAGCCGGGCGAACCCGAATATTTTTTTACTGTAGGGCACTATTTACACCACCAAAGGCCCGAAGTGCTTGTGGTGGGCGCCCCTAAGCTAGTGGCGCAGCATTTGCTCAATAGGGTAGCGCTGCACGCCCAAGGTAAGTTTCCGCCCTTGCAGGTGGGCAGAGAGTACCCGCGCTTTATTGATAAATTAGGGGTTATGTTTGTGCCCGTGAAACCTGAGCATTACAACCAGTACTTGGGGTTTAATAATTGGTTTTATGGCAGCCTTCAGCACCGTTATCCAGCCTTGCAATTAGTATGGGCAGATATGAACGGTGCCTTCCCTTGGCAGCGTGGCTACGACTCGCGTTTTTCTCGCTTGCAACCGTTATTGGGCGATGAAACCTTGCATAGTACGTCCGATCGCCTGCATTAAGTGGTTAAATATAAGACGCAATTCAACAAAATAACTAACGTTTATTTTTATAATCAATCATTTATGGCCATGCATAGGATGTGTTCCGGACATGCACCAAAAAAAAATATTTATTAGCACCGCCAGTGAGGGCCTGATTAACGCTCGTTTCGAGCTATTGATTGGGTTGTTAAAAAGCGGCCTTTACCCCTTGGGTATGGACATTAAACGTCAGAATGACAACGCCTCTTGGGCGCAGGTGCAAGAAGCCATTAAAGAAGCAGACTACTATGTTATTTTGCTCGGCGGGCATTATGGTGAGCTTTCACCGATTGGGCTATCCCATGCGCACCGTGAGTTTGTGTATGCGGTGACAAAAAACAAGCCTATCTTGGCTGTGCTGCATGAAAAACCACATTTATTACCCGATGATTTTAAAGAAACCACACGCGAAGGTAAGGTGCGTTTCTTAGATTTTCGTCGTCTGGTGGAGGATAAATCCACCACCTGTTATTGGTTGCGCCATTCTGATCTCAGCACCATGTTGCCCAAGGTGGTACCGCGCTGGATGAGCCGTTATCCCGTGCAACGCTCTGAGAAAGCTAGTGTAAATGGTGGCAGCGAGTCCCACGCCTCCTTGCTTGCCGAAATCGAACGTTTGCGCTTGCGTGTCAAAGAGCTTGAAGGGGAGCTTAAAACAGGTTCTAAGTATGTGCAGGTGCCCATTGAATGGCTAGCGAAAGGCAACGACAAGGTACGTTTAGGTTTTCAATGCCACGTGTACGTGGGGGGGGACTGTAAACTATCTTCCATGCCCATTGAAAAGACGTGGAATCAGCTGATGGCAAGTTTAGGGCCGCACATGAACCAGCCCATTTCAGAAGCCAATATGGCGCAAATCCTTGCCGATGCTATTAGTAAAGAAGCTTTAAGTATCGCTCAGCAAAAAGAGCCCAACGCCCATGCGGTGCGTAATGTGGCGCTTCATACAGAAAGCGTACAACGGGTGAAGTTCCAACTACGAGCATTGGGCTTTATTGAAGAACACGAAGGTGCGAAAGGTAAAGGCCCTTATTGGCAACTCACCAAACAGGGGGATCAACGTACCATGGAGTTATTGGTGCAGCATAAGCCTTAAAATGCTATATATTTAAATAAATAAAGCCCTAAATGCTTTTGCGTTTAGGGCTTTATGCTATCTAGGCATTATGCCTTGAAAGCTTGCTGCAAGCGTTCGGCGATTTCCCCTTCTGGCCAGTGCTCGTTCTCCTCGGCGGTGCGGGCACGGTATTCCACGCGGCCTTCGTCTAAGCCTTTTTCAGATATCACCAAGCGGTGGGGGATACCAATAAGCTCGCAATCCGCTAGCTTAACGCCGAGGCGTTCGCGATCTCGATCATCGTACAGCACGCTAAGGCCTTGAGCGGTGAGGCTTTCATAAAGAGCATCGCAAAACTCTTTTTCCCGTGGGCTGCGGCGAATATTCACCGGGATTAATGCCACATCATAAGGCGCTATGGCTTGGGGCCAAATAATGCCCTTATCATCGTGGCATTGCTCAATCACCGCCGCCACAATACGGGTAACGCCAATGCCATAGCAGCCCATGGTCATGATTTGCTGCTTGCCGTTTTCATCCAACACGGTGGCGTTGAGTGCTGAAGAATAGGTATCACCCAGTTGGAAAATATGGCCCACCTCAATGCCCTTGCGCAAAGTAATATTGCCTTTGCCATCGGGGCTGGGATCGCCCTCCACCACGGTGCGAATATCGGCCACTTCAGACAGTGCCACGTCGCGCTCCCAATTAATGCCGGTGAGGTGATAGCCATCTTTGTTGGCGCCTGCGACAAAATCAAACATTTCAGCCACGGTTCTATCGGCGATCATGGGGATGCTTAAGCCCACGGGGCCTAAGCTGCCGGGGGCAGCGCCAATGGCGTCGATGATTTCTTCATCGCTGGCAAATACGAGGGGGCTGGCCACTTGGGGGAGTTTCTCCGCCTTAATTTCATTGAGCTCGTGATCCCCGCGCAGCAACAGCGCCACCAAACCGCCACCAGCTTCCTCAGCGGCGTGCACAATCAGGGTTTTCACCGTGCGTTCCACCGGTAGCTCTAAAAAGTTTACCAATTCCTCAATGGTGGCCACCCCTGGGGTTGCCACTTCGGAAAGTGTTTCTTTGCCTGCTTCACGCTTACCTAAGGCCACCGCTTCCGCAAGCTCCACGTTGGCGGCGTAATCGGAGCCATCAGAGAAGGCAATGGTATCTTCGCCTGAATCGGCCAATACATGGAATTCATGGGAGGCAGAGCCACCAATGGAGCCGGTATCCGCTTCCACCGCGCGGTAATCCAAACCAATGCGGTCGAAGATGCGGCAATAGGCTTGGTACATGGCATCGTAGGTGTCTTGTAGGCTTTCTTGAGTGAGGTGGAAGGAATAAGCGTCCTTCATAATAAATTCACGGGAGCGCATCATGCCAAAACGCGGACGAATTTCATCACGGAACTTGGTGTTGATCTGGTAAAAATTCATAGGCAGCTGCTTGTAGCTGCTCAAGGCGTTGCGGGCAATATCCGTGATCACTTCTTCATGGGTGGGGCCAAGGCAAAAATCGTTGTTGTGGCGATCTTTAAAGCGTAATAGCTCGGGGCCGTAATCCACGGCACGGCCTGATTCTTCCCATAAGGATAAGGGTTGCACCACAGGCATTAGCATTTCTTGCGCGCCAGCGCGGTTCATTTCCTCACGTACTATGTGTTCCACTTTTTGCAAAACGCGCAGGCCAGTGGGCAGCCAAGTGTAAAGGCCCGAGGCAAGGCGACGAATCATGCCCGCACGGAGCATTAGCTGATGGCTTTTTACCACCGCATCAGCAGGAGTGTTTTTTTCGGTGGCTAGTAAGTATTGTGAAACGCGCATACACTTTTCTCGGAATCAGTTAGCTAAACCAAAGGGTTAGAAATAATAAACAAAGGGTGATTGTAAGGAAAAGCCTGTCGTTAGGCCAATGAAACCCTGTATTGCCATAGCATAGGAGTAACGATTGTGAGCCAAGCTAAGTTATCTGCCAACGATGTACAGGCTTTGATTTATGGGGGCCTGCCGGTAGCAGCTGAGTCAGGTTTAGAAATCACTAGCGTGGATGGGAAAAGTGCGTGGGTGCGACAACCCTTCCGCGAGAATCAAATCCGTCCTGGGGGCACTTTATCAGGCCCCACCATGATGGCGTTGGCAGATGCCGCCATGTATGCCGCTATTCTTGGCGCACTGGGGCCCGAGAAAATGGCGCTGACGCAAGATATTCACATTCGTTTCTTGCGCCCACCCAAGGCTGAAGCCTTGCTATGCCATTGCGAGATAGTGCAGCTCGGTCGTCGCTCTATTATTTTGGAGGCGCGTCTGTATTCTGAATCTGAGCCTAGTAAGGCCGTGGCGTTTGTTACCGGCAACTATATTAACCCTTTGTGAAACTAACGCTCACGGCGGTAGATTAAGTCAATAGATTGCTCTTGCACGTTAGAGCGGGTTTCTAGGTTCACATGGCGGCTTACTGTGTAACGCAGCATCACCGTATTTAGCGCTTCAAACAAGCCGATACTGTAGCGCAAGTACAAGCGTGAGGAGAGCTGCTTACCTAGTACCAGTGCGGTTTCTTCGAACTCGCCTTCGGTATCTACACCCACATCGATGCCGAGGGTGTCGCTCACACGGTTGGTAATAAACTCGCCTTTTTCAATGCCATAAATAGCGATGGCTTGGATAATGGCTGCGGCATCGGTGTCGTCGCCGCCTTCTAAAGGCTTGCCAGTGAGCAAGAATGCCATGGCTTCGGTTTCGTCCATATCGGGCTCGGAAAATACCCGTGAGCGTGGGTCGAGGAGGGTGCCGCCAAGGATTAAACCGGCTTTGACGTTGTAGGCGGGCACGAGTCGATACGCCACTATATCGAGGCCGGGGTTGTTGGGTGGCCCTTGGAAAATTAAGTTACCGCGCTCCACTCGCAGGTCTTGGCCGTAGGCGCGGAAACGACCTTCTTCGATACTAATGTTACCGTTGAGGCGTGTGCTGCGGTTGCTGCGCTCTTCAATTTGCACGCTGCCGGCGAAACGCGCCTTGAGTCCAAAGCCATCCACGCTCACTTTATCGCCTAAGATAAGGGTGAGTTTCACGTCGCGCTTAAATAATGAACGCAGAACTTCTTCTTCGCTAATAATGTATTCATCCGCTGAAACCCGCACGGCTTGCACGGGCAATTGTTTGGGGGTGATATGAGCTTCTGGCACCACCACTTGGCCACGCAGAATTAAATCCGCGCCAATAAGTTGCATTTCAATATCGGGGTTTACGATAACGTTGGCGTCGGGGGTATGCACCGCCAAGAAGTTGGTGCCGCTGACTTTGCCGGTAATAGGGCGCGGGAAATCCCCCGTGGTGGGCACTTCGCCGGTGAGGTTTAGCACGCCCTCGCCTGAATGAATTTTGCCGCTGATTTTTATAGGCTCGCCCACTGCTGCTGTGGCGTTGAGTTCGCCGCCAGTGAGTTCAAGCCCCGCTTGGGGAATAGCGACGCTTACAGAATTGGCACTCACGTTACCTTTTAGCGTGAAATCTTTTAGGGTGCCGCCAATATGCAAATCAGCGCTCACTTGGCCTGTGAGATTGCGAATCTCAGGCGAGATGATTTCAAGCCAAGCAAGTTCATCCATTTGCATCCAATAGTGGCCTTTGATGGGCCCGGTGAGACTGCCTTTAAGGTTACCTTCAATGCCTGTGTCATCGGAGATATCAAAGTGTAAAAGGCTAGAAAAATTCTCTTGGTCAAGGGTGGCTTCTGCGGTAAGCCCGCGCCATTCCACGGTGTAAGGTTCGTCCGCTACACCGCTATCGAGGGCCACATGGCCGGGGCTAATGGTGAGTTGGGCGTCGGCCTTGGCGTTGCCTTGAGCGCTTTGTTGATAATGGCCGTTGAAATTTAGCTCACCTTCCAAGCGCGCAGCGCTATCGGGCATGAAAGCGTTAAGCACCGCTAAGGGCATGGCGTTGATAGCGAGTTCAGCAAGGGTTGGGCCTTGAGTTTGCCAATTTAAGGCAGCGCATACTTGGCCAGTGTCATGGCGCAAACAGAAATCTTCGAGCTTAGCGAGTTCGGCAGATGCCTGGATAGCCACTGGGTTTTCTAATTGCCAAGCACCGCTCATGGGGCCGTTAAAATCAAACTGAGAAAGAGTAGCGCGCCATAGATTGGTGTCGCTGAGGGTGCCATTGATGGCGCCTTGATGATGGTGGTCGGCTAAGTTAAGGCTCCAGTTTGCTTGGTGTTGGGCAAGGGTGCCCTTGGCTTCCACCACCATATCGTCGAGGAGGGTGTTTTCCCCTTGGGCAAGGCCGACACCATGGAGCTGCAAAGCTACTTTAGGGTTTTGTACTTCTCCTTCGGTGCTTAGGTGTAGCCCCAATTTATGGATGCTTAGCGCATTTATACCCAGCTCGTTGGCGTTAATTTCCCCGCTGAGCAACGGATTATTTGTGGTGCCAGCGAGGTGTAAACGACCTTCAGCTTGGCCGTGAGCTGTAGGCCATAACTCTGTAAAGTTGTTGACATTTAAAGCCAAACGCCAGTCCAGCGCCTTGCTTGAACGGCCATTAATGGCAATGTGATTGCTGCCCACATCCATGGCAAACTCAGCTTGCGCCGTACCATTAGCTTGTAGGCTAGCGTTGCCTTCACCCGCGAAATCTTGCGCTAGCCAACGGCCTTCTAAGCGGTGGATAATTAAACCCACGGAAGGCCCAATATCACTTATTTGGCCTTGGCTACTGGCTGTTGCGCTGAGCTCCCCATCTAGCTCTGGCATAAGCAGTTGTGGGTTAAGCCGTTCGGCGTTGAGGGCGAGGTCCCATGACACTTGCGGCAACCAAGCCACTTGGCCGCTTGCCTCTAGGGCACTTTGGTTGTTTCCCAAACCTAAACGAAGTTGTTCCACATGCAATTGTTCAGCATCGCCCTGTGCGAGTAAGGATAACCCTAAGTGCGGTAAGAGCCTGTCTTGCCATCGCATGCGAGAGCTTGTGGTGGCCACTAGCTGGTAGCTATTTAGGTCACCGTTTAAACGGATGATGCCTGCATCAATGGGTAATTCGGGTAAATCCTCGTTTTCAAGGTGCAAAGCAAAAGACTGCCAAGTGTGCTCCATGGAAAAACGTAAAGGTGTGGCAAAGGGTTCCACTGAGGCTTGAGTATGCATACTTATGGGGGCCTTAAGCTCATGCTGTGCTTCAAGCTGTGCGAGGGGGCCTGTGACCCTAAGCGCGCCTTGGGCAGGAGCCTGGTGCGCAGAAAGGGATTCAATGGCTTGGGGGAGTTGGCTTTGCCAGTTCAGTTGGGCATCCAGTGCAAAGGGCTGTTGTAGCCCCATGGTGCCATGCAGGCTTATGCTTTGTTCGGCGGTGGCAACGCGCAGCTCGCGCACCCGCAAGTTGCGCAAGCTAGTACCGGCGGCCAGTTGGATGTGCTCCACCGCAAAGGGAGCACCAGTGGCAGTGGCAAAACGCATTTGGTTGACTTCTGCATTAACGATGCGGGTGGTAAAAGGAAGCCACAAGCTAGGCAGCTCATCGGGATGAAAAGGAGGCTTCTCAGGTTTAGGCTCCCCTTCATAGGGCAGCAGCGCTATGTAAAAATGATTGAGCTCGAGTTGCGATAGATGCAAACGGCTGCGCCATAATTGTTTCCAATCAAACGCTAGGGTGCCTTCTTCCAAATAAATGGCCATTTGCTCATTGTGGTAGCGTAACTCTGTGAGTTTTAAGCCTTGCCAGAAATTGCCTTCGGATTTAGCAATGCTTAAATGCCCTGGCACATAAGGGCTAGCTTGTTGAAGGGCCCAACGGCTGCCCGCTTCGGTAAACACTAGGGTGGCAAAGGCTAAGCTTACCAAGGCGGCAAGCAACAATAGGAATAACAGTGGCCAAATAATCCAGCGTTTTATCATAAGTCTGGCCCCATACTCACGTGGATACGAAAGGCTTCGCGCTTATCAGAGGGCCGTGCGATATCTAAGCGGATGGGGCCAATAGGAGAGCGCCAGCGAACGCCAGCACCGTAACCATAGAGGGCTTCAAAGTCATCTAAAGTGTCATAGGCATTACCCGCATCCACAAACACAGCCCATGCCCAGCTTGGGGCAAACAAATAATCGTATTCGATACCGCCAGTGAGTTTGTGGCGCCCGCCAATCACATCGCCTTCGCTATTTTTAGGCCCTAAACGGCGGTAACCGTAACCTCGCACACTGTGGTCACCCCCAGCAAAAAAACGTACCGAAGAGGGTAACACGGTGACGGCATCCGCCAAGGTGGTTCCGACATCTACCCGCGCCATAATGCGTCCTTTCTTAAATAGCGGTTGTATTACTTTGCCGTAGCCAGTGAGTTGCACAAAGCTCACAGAGGACGCTAGGTTTTCATCTGCCACTCGGATGCGGCTATTGAGACGCCAGCCGCGGGTGGGGTAAATAGGGTGGTTGCCGCGGCTGCGCGAAAAATCAAACCCTGGCATTACTAAGTCGGTGCGATCTTTTTGCTTGGCCACCGTAAAGTACTCTCTCTCAAAATCGAGAAAGGGGGTGGCCACCCAGCCAGAGGGCAGTTCTTTGATATAAGCGATTCCGGCGCGGTAGCGCTGGCTCTCGCTTGTGCTTGTTTTTTCTTTTAAATAGCTCGTTCCTAGGCTGACTCGTTGGCGTTTCGGGTCGCCAACAGGAATTTCATAGTTAAAACTAATCTCGCTACGCACTTCTGAAGTTTCTAATTCTGAATTGTAGCGGTGCCCACGGCGGTTAGCGCGGCGGTTTTCGTAACCTAAACGTAGGCGTGGCCCCACGTCGGTGGAGTAGCCGATGCCTGCTAAATACCCATGGCGTGGGCGCGGATCGGCAGAGCTAATAACGTCCACTGCTTGGGCCTCGTGGTCGGGTTCGGTGTCCACGCGAATATTGGTGTAGTAGCCACTGCCGGAGAGCGCTTGTTGGTAATTAATTAAATGGCGGCTTTCATAGTCCATGCCAGGGGAAAAGGTAATAAAGCGCTCGGCCAATGCTTGATTCAGGGTGTTTTGATGAAATTGGATATCACGAAAGTGATAACGTGGGCCGCTTTCTAGGGTTAGCCGTATGTAGGCTTTACGTTCTGGTACATCGATCTCTAAACGATGTTCAGTCAGTTCGCTGAGCAAGTAGCCACGATCCGCGGCCAACTGCACTAAATCTGATTTGGCTTTCTCATAGTGGCCGTGTTCAAGGCGTTCGCCTATAACTAGCCCTTCGTGTCGCTTTACCTTATCAAAAGCACTGTCTTGGGCTGCGGGGCCAAGTATTTGTATTGCTACTGCTTCGATTAAGACGGGTTCGCCAAGGGTGACGGTGCTAGTTATTTTCCAGCACTTTTCTGTTTTCTCAAATTGAGTTTTTACTTGTGGTTGGTAGTAACCTAATGCTTTGAGAGCGTTGCGGGTGTTTTGTTCGGTGCTACGCAGCAAACCGCGTTGGCGCCATGCGGGCAGATCACATTTTTCATTAGCGAAATCCACATGGGCTTGAATATTGCTCTTTACGTTGCCCTTGACACCTTCCACATTAAACTCTGGTGCAGCCATGGCAACAGCCGCCGCCGAGAGCAAAATAATAAACCAAAATAAGCGGCTGCGTTTAATGTTTACCAATACCGGAAACCTTAAGCTGTAACAGGCAAAAAACGATAACGTTTAGTCGGGGTATTGTAGAGCAAAGAAAGCGCAAATGCGCATTATTCTTAGGGGTAAGCTTTAATTTGTGTAATAGTTTGATAAGAACAGGCTGAGCAGTTATTTTCTGCTCAGCCAGGGTGCATTAGTTGAGCTTATATTTCTCGGGGTTTTCAAGCATATCCATATTTAGAATAGGGCTTGAAACGTTGGTAAGGTTGCGATCCGTCACGCGACTAAAGCGACGGCGTTGACGCTCAAAAGTGCGGAAACTACGAAAATTCTTTTCGAACAACTTGATTTCAGCTAAGCGCTTATGGGCATACATAACGTCTAAAGCGTCCATAGACCAAGTGGGTTTGATCGTGGTGGCATGCTCATAATAAGAAAGAGCCTCATTCATATGGCGCTTTTTGCTCTGATAAATCAACGCATTAGCGTACTCGTAGTTGAGAATGGGAATGTTGGGTGTTTTCTCAAATGCTTCAGTAAAGGACTCATCAATCACGTTTGCGCGAGCACCATAGGTGACCCGGCCGGTGGCCCGTCCCACGCGGCGCATAATGTTGGCATCCACACCGGCGCGGAAAGCGTGGCCTAAGGGGTGATCAGGTACTAATTCTAAAATGTCATCTGCATTATCTTTGATCTTGTTGATATAGCGACGCGCCACCACCACTGCCACTGGCGATTCTTCAGCAATGCGACCTAAAGAATAGGCATAGCCTAGCTTAGCAAAGGCCACCGTTTCTTTAGCAATAGGGTCCTCACGGACTTCCTCAAGAAGCGGTAGATATTTTTTTACACGGTTGGCTACATCTTGCAGTAGCATATATTTTTCCTGTTGGCTTTCTGCGAGGTATTGTGCCTGTAGCACCTGGGCGAACATAGCAGGAAATAGCCCAAAGGCGCCGAGTTGTAAGCCCTCTTCTCGTGCTTGCTGGAAATCACCGCGCAAAAATAATCGCCATACCTCAAGGTTGCGGCGGCTAAAATCCTCATAATCGCCTTTGAATGCTTCAACACCCTCAACCAGTTCAGGGTGGTTAGCGATCATGTATTCCAAATAAGGAGCGGAGGGGAAGGGAGCGCGAATACCCACCATAAACTCATTCCAACGCTCGGTGATTTCTTCCACCGTGTAATCAAACATAGTTTGGCTAAAGGGCACGGGTGTCCATTTTTTTAAAAATATCGCCTCATCAATAGGGATATCTTCGTACATTAACTCTTCTGCAGTAACATCATCATCGTCGTCATCAAAATCGGATTGTGCGATGGCGTAAGTTGTGCCAAAACTCAGCACTAAGGCGAGCATTGAGGCAATCCAAAAGGTGTGAAGGGGAGAAGGCAGGTTTGTGATCATTTCTCTGGCTACTCTTTTATTGTGATTGTTATAGATTTTTACAGATTTAAACAGCAGCAACATAGCGAGAAAACCATATAAATAAAAGGCTTGTTTGTGATAACTATTAGGCGCTGCAGTCAGTATTATGTCGTAATAAGGGGGTGGAGCTGGAAGCTTAAAATATTGACAATTGCTTAAGAATATAAATTCACTGAGCTTTTAAAGGATAGATGGCGGTGTATGAAGTGACATGCCATGAGCTGGCCATGGTTGCAATGTGCTAAAGCAGGTATACTATTGCGCTTTTGAAACCTTTTATTATTGCAACGACCACTGGGAACTGATTGTTATGCGAAGCCATTACTGTGGTGATTTACGAGCCTCTCACCAAGGGGAAACTGTTACGTTATCGGGCTGGGTGCACCGTCGCCGCGACCATGGTGGCGTTATTTTTATTGATTTACGTGATCGCGCTGGCTTGGTGCAGGTGGTTTTTGATCCGCAGTCGGAGGCGGCGTTTGCACAGGCGGACCGCTTGCGCAGTGAATATGTGGTTACTGTGACTGGCCAGGTGCGTTTGCGTGAAGAGAACCTACGTAACCCAAGAATGCTAACAGGGGATATCGAAGTGCTCGGTACAGAGATTACCTTGCACAATACTGCTGATACACCACCGTTTGAGCTTGATGAGTATTCACAAGCCGGTGAAGAGGTGCGTTTAAAGTACCGTTACATGGACTTGCGCCGTCCTGAAATGCTCAAGGGCTTTCAGTTTCGCTCAAAGTTAACCTCTGCGATTCGTCGCTACCTAGATGATAATGGCTTTTTGGATGTGGAAACCCCAATCCTTACTAAGGCCACCCCAGAGGGCGCGCGTGATTACTTGGTGCCAAGCCGTACTTACCCGGGCAGCTTCTTTGCGCTACCGCAATCACCGCAGCTGTTTAAACAACTATTAATGGTGGCGGGTTTTGACCGCTATTACCAAATCGCCAAGTGCTTCCGCGATGAAGATTTGCGCGCGGACCGTCAACCTGAATTCACGCAAATTGATATCGAAGCTTCCTTTGTGGATGAAAAAGATATCATGGGTATCGCAGAAGCCATGGTGCGTGGTGTCTTTAAAGAATTGCTCGATGTGGACCTCGGTGATTTCCCCAGCATGCCTTATGCGGAAGCCATGCGCCGCTTTGGTTCGGATAAGCCGGATTTGCGCAACCCCTTAGAGTTGGTGGATATCGCTGATTTGCTAGCCAATGTTGAGTTTAAGGTGTTCTCAGGCCCTGCTAACGACCCTAAAGGCCGCGTGGCCGCCCTTAAAGTACCGGGTGGCGTTACCTTAAGCCGCAAAGATATCGATGATTACACTAAATATGTAAGCATCTACGGTGCCAAAGGGCTGGCTTACATTAAGGTCAACGATATAGAAGCGGGCGAAGAGGGCTTGCAGTCCCCGATTCTCAAGTTCTTAACCCCTGAAGCCATCGAGGGTATTATCAGCCGCACAGGAGCCACCACCGGCGATTTAATCTTCTTTGGCGCCGATAAGGCAAGCATTGTCAATGAAGCGCTTGGCGCATTGCGCGTGCGTCTTGGCCATGATTTGGAGCTGTTGACTTGCGACTGGGCACCTTTGTGGGTGGTCGACTTCCCCATGTTTGAACGGGATGAGGAAGGGCATTTGGCAGCTATCCACCACCCCTTTACACAGCCGGCCTGCTCAGTGGAAGAGGTGAAGGCTAACCCTGAGACGGCGTTATCTCGCGCTTATGACATGGTGCTCAATGGCACCGAATTAGGTGGCGGCTCCATCCGTATCCACGATCGTGCCATGCAAGCAGCGATTTTCGAACTGTTAGGCATTGGCGCCGAAGAAGCTGAGGAAAAATTTGGATTCCTGCTCAATGCGCTTAAATATGGTGCGCCGCCCCACGGCGGTTTAGCCTTTGGCTTAGATCGCATGGTGATGCTGATGATGGGTCGCGATTCTATTCGCGATGTTATTGCCTTCCCCAAAACACAGACGGCCTCTTGTCCCATGACGCATGCCCCTGCAGAAGTGAGTGCTGCTCAGCTGCGTGAGTTGGCGTTAGGCATCCGTAAACCTGAAGCTTAAGAAAACGACGGTCCTGCCACAGGGCCGTTTTTGCATTAAAGCAATAAAGAACGTATGAGGAGCTTATGGCTGGTCATAGTAAATGGTCGAATATTCGCCATCGTAAAGCAGCGCAGGACGCCAAGCGCGGTAAGATTTTTACCAAACTGATTCGCGAAATCACCGTGGCTGCCCGTGAAGGGGGCAGCGAAATTGCTGATAACCCGCGGTTGCGTGCAGTGGTGGATAAAGCGCTTTCCGCAAACATGACGCGTGACACCATTGAGCGCGCTATTAAGCGCGGTGCGGGCGAAGATGATGGCGGCAATATGTCAGAAATCACTTACGAGGGTTACGGCCCAGGTGGTGTCGCCGTGCTCGTGGAAACCATGACTGACAATGTGAACCGCACCGTTGGTGAGGTGCGCCACGCTTTTACCAAAAGTGGTGGCAACTTGGGTACAGATGGCTCGGTTGCTTATTTGTTTACCAAGCGCGGCGAAATTGTTTTTCCTCCCGGCACCGATGAAGACCAGCTCATTGAAGTGGCTCTCGAGGCAGGGGCAGAAGATGTTGAAAGCGAAGAGGATGGTTCCTTCTTGGTGGTAACTACGCCTGATAAAAGTTTTGGGCAAGTGGTGGATGCGCTGCGCGAGGCTGGACTTGAGCCAGCTAACGCAGAGGTAACCATGCACCCCAGCACTGAGGCTGAAGTGGATATGGAAACCGCAGAGGCCATAACTAAGCTAATTGATCATCTGGAAGACCTTGACGACGTTCAAGAGGTATATACTAACGTTAGCTACCCAGAAGAGTACGAAGGGTAGTTAATTTAGCAAAGAAATAGTTTTTTAGGGGCCTGTTGGTATTGGGCACAAATTGTTTCAAACTGTGTTATTCCTTGCTAAGGCTAGTAAATATCGTGGTTTGGGACGATTAAGGGGATTTGATAATTTGTGTTATCATAGCCGCCCGTTGCCTAACAGGCAGAGCATTAACTCGTTGAAAGGTTGGGCCAACACCCGCCTTAGAAGCCGATGACTGCACAGTCCTTAAATCTTATTGAAACGCAAAACAATCTCAATGTGGTAGAACTGAGCGCTGAAGAGCGACAGGCTTACCGCGAGCGCATTAAAACCTTGCTCAAAGAGCGTGACGCAGTATTAGTTGCGCACTATTACACTGATCCCGAAATTCAGTCTCTAGCCGAAGAAACTGGTGGCTGCGTGTCAGATTCTTTAGAAATGGCGCGCTTTGGTCGAGACCATGAGGCCAAAACACTGGTGGTGGCGGGCGTTCGTTTTATGGGCGAAACCGCCAAGATTCTTAGCCCTGACAAGCGCGTAATTATGCCTACTTTAGAGGCAACTTGCTCGTTAGATATTGGTTGTCCTGAGGATGAATTTGCTGAGTTTTGCGCTCAGTATCCTGATCGCACAGTGGTGGTTTATGCTAACACCTCAGCAGCGGTAAAGGCGCAAGCCGATTGGGTGGTAACTTCAAGCATTGCGGTGGAGCTGATTAAGCACTTAGACCAACAAGGCGAAAAAATACTCTGGGCTCCAGACAAGCATTTAGGTGACTACGTGATGCGTGCGTCTGGCGCAGATGTAGTATGTTGGGACGGTGCTTGTATTGTGCACGAAGAGTTTAAATCTCAGGGTGTGGTGGATCTTAAAGCCCTCTATCCTGATGCGGCTGTGCTCGTGCACCCCGAATCACCAAAATCTGTGATTGCCCTGGCTGATGTGGTGGGTTCCACCTCGCAGCTTATTAAAGCGGCACAAGAGTTGCCAAACCAACGCTTAATTGTGGCTACAGATAAGGGCATCTTCTATAAGATGCAGCAGCTTGTGCCAGATAAGATCTTGATGGAAGCACCCACGGCTGGTTCTGGTGCAGAGTGTCAAAGTTGTGCTCAGTGTCCTTGGATGGCCATGAACGGTTTAGAGAACCTTTGCCAAGTGCTCGAAGCAGATGATGCGGCAGGCCAAGAAATATTGGTGGATACGGCGCTTGCAGAAAAAGCCATGGCACCCTTAACACGTATGCTAGAGTTCGGCGCATCACTGAATCGCTAAGCTTCTTGTCAATAGCAGCAAGACTAAGCCTCTAACAGCACCTTAATGCTGCTAGAGGCTTTTTTATTAGAACCTGCGTTTTTTCTCTTGGCGACGCAAAATAAACCAGAGCAATAGCGTGACCAGAGATACGGCAAGCAAAATCAAACTCGCCACAGCATTGATATCTGGTTTGACACCTAGCCGCACTGCTGAAAATATCTCCATGGGCAGGGTGCTAGCGCCTGGGCCCGACACAAAGCTGGCAATCACTAAGTCATCCAGTGATAGGGCAAAAGCCATCATGGCGCCTGCCACTAAAGCGGGAGCTATCATGGGCACCGTAATCAAGAAAAATATTTTCCACGGTCGAGCGCCTAAGTCCATAGCAGCTTCTTCAATAGACTGATCGATCTCACGTAATCGTGAAGAAACAATAATGGCCACATAAGCGGTGCTAAAGGTGGTGTGTGCAATCCAAATGGTTGTCACGCCACGTTCTAAGGGCCAGCCAATAAGTTGGGCCATGGCCACGAAAAGCAGCAATAAGGACAAACCCGTAATTACCTCAGGCATAACAAGAGGGGCTGTTACCATGCCGCCGAATAAGGTGCGGCCACGAAACCGTGTGAACCGCGTGAGCACCAACGCTGCTAAGGTGCCTAAAGCCGTAGCAGCCAAGGCGGTGTATGTGGCTATTTCCAGGGAGCGAAACACAGCGGTCATCAATTGTTTATTGTGCAATAGGCTACTGTACCAGCGAGTAGACCAACCACCCCACACGGTGACCAAGCGGGAAGCATTAAAGGAGTACACCACGAGCACCACCATGGGGGCATAAATAAAAATCATGCCTAGGTAGAGCATTAAGCGTGAAAAACTCAACCTAACCATGGCTATTTCTCCAACTCTTTCGCTTGAATACGATTAAACAATAAGATGGGAACTAGCAAAATCAGCAGCATCACCACGGCTAAGGCTGAAGCTACGGGCCAGTCTCGGTTGTTAAAGAACTCTTGCCACAGTACCTTTCCGATCATGAGGGTTTCAGGGCCGCCTAATAGCTCAGGTATTACAAATTCACCCACCACAGGAATAAATACCAGCATACAACCCGCAATAATGCCGCCTTTGGAAAGGGGAAAGGTAATACGCCAAAAGCTGGTGAAACGTCTCGCACCCAAGTCTTGGGCGGCTTCTATAAGGCTGTTGTCGTGCTTGATGAGATTGGCATAGAGAGGCAATACCATAAAAGGCAAATAGGTATAAACGACGCCAATATAAACCGCTGCATTGGTGTTGAGTATCTTTAAGGGTTGCTTGATAACGCCAAGCCAGAGCAAAAACTGATTTAGCAGTCCTGTATTTCCAAGGATACCCATCCACGCATAGGCGCGAATCAGCAAGGCTGTCCAGGTGGGCATCATCATTAGCAAGAGCCACATAAGGCGTGTGCTAGGGCTGCTGTTGGCAATGGCGTAGGCCATGGGATAACCAATTAGCAAACATAGCAGCGTGCTAATTAAAGCTATTTTTAAGGAGCCTAAATAAGCGAGGAGATAGATAGAGTCTTCGCCAAGCAAAATATAGTTGCCGATATTGAGCACTATGCGCAGCTGCTCGCCACTCCACTCGAGTAGAGCAGTGTAGGGGGGAATCGCAATTTGTAATTCGGCAAAGCTGATTTTGAGAACCAGCACAAAAGGCAGCAAAAAGAACAGCAACAGCCACAGGAAGGGGATGGCAATAACAGCGTGACGCCCAGTGGGCAATGAAACGTGCAAGCGATTAAATATTTTCATATTGGAACACCACACCGCTGTCATCCACCCAGTGCAGGTACACTTTGTCATCCCAGGTGGGGCGCTTGACGTTGCGTTCTGAGTTAGCTATGAAAGCTTGTACTATGGTGCCCGAGGCGAGTTCCACATAATATACAGAATGCCCGCCCAAGTAGGCGATATCGTACACTGTGCCTTGGGTCCAGTTATATTCTTCGTACTCTAAGTCTGCTGGTTTTTGCAGGCTGAGTAAAAGTTTTTCGGGACGCAGGGCAAAGGTAACGCGCTTATCCTCAGCAAGACTGCTAATGCCGTGACCAACATAAATGGGACGCTCGAGCTCGGCACAAACGATGGTGGCATGGTCCGTGTCATCTTCCACAATTTCGCCGTCGAAAAGGTTCACATTGCCCACGAACTCGCACACCAAGCGGCTAGCAGGTGTTTCATAAATATCCATGGGGCTACCCACCTGTGCAATCCAGCCTTGGTGCATAATGGCAATACGCTCCGCCATGGTCATGGCTTCTTCTTGATCGTGGGTCACCATGACACAGGTCACACCCACATTTTCGATGATTTCCACTAGCTCTAACTGCATTTGTGAACGCAATTTTTTGTCTAAAGCGCCCATGGGCTCATCCAATAAAAGCAATTTGGGACGTTTGGCTAATGAGCGTGCTAGGGCCACTCGTTGCCGCTGACCGCCGGATAATTGATGGGGCTTGCGCTTGGCATATTGAGTCATTTGCACAAGTTTAAGCATTTCTGCTACTCGTGCCTTGATGTCATCTTTTGACAATCGGTCTTGCTTAAGACCAAAGGCAATATTTTGCTCCACCGTCATATGAGGGAAGAGGGCGTAAGACTGGAACATCATATTGATAGGGCGCTCATAGGGTGGCATTGCAGTGATATCCACCCCATCTAATAAAATACGTCCTTCGGTGGGCACTTCAAAGCCTGCCAGCATTCTTAGCAGAGTGGATTTGCCTGAACCCGAGCCGCCAAGTAAAGCGAAAATTTCACCTTTGTTGATGGTGAGATTGATGTTGTCTACAGCAAGGGTGTCTTCAAAATATTTGCTGACCCCTTGTATTTCCATTAATACATCTTTTGGTTTTTGCAGATTAGCGAGTGCTTTTTTGTAAGCGCCAGGGATTAGAGCCATTTCGGACCCCCAATAACAAGAAAGCCCAGCTATGCTGGGCTTAGCAGTGAGAAAAACTTAACGCCCGGACTTTATTCGTGCCCACGTTCTTGTGGCTGTGCGTTGTACGTTAGCAGGCAAAGGCTTGGAGATAAATAAGTTATCAAGCACTTCTTGGGTGGGATAAACCGCTGGATCGTTACGCACTTCCTCATCCATTAAAGCATCTGCTTGATTGTTTGGGTTGGCGTAGCCCACATAATTACTAATTTCAGCAATCACTGCAGGTTCTAATAAGTAGTTAATAAAGGCATGGGCTGCGGCCTTGTTGTTGCTGTCTTGAGGAATAGCTAGCATGTCAAACCACAGGTTGCCACCTTCTTTCGGAATGCTGTAAGCAATGTTGATGTCACGGCCCGCTTCTTCTGCACGATCAGCAGCTTGCAATACATCTCCCGAAAAGCCTGCTGCCACACAAATGTTACCGTTGGCTAAATCTGCCACATACTTGGAGGAGTGGAAGTAGGTAACGTAGGGACGCACCGCCAAGAGTTTTTCCTCAGCTTTTTTGTAATCTGCTGCGTCATGGCTATTAGGATCTAAGCCAAGGTAATTGAGCACGGAAGGAATCATTTCATCGCTAGAATCAAGAAACGAAACTCCGCAGCTGCTGAGCTTTTTCATGTTTTCAGGCTCAAACAGGACTGCCCAAGAGTCGATGGTGTCGATGCCGAGCACTTCTTTTACCTTGTCCACGTTGTAGCCAATACCATTGGTACCCCATAGGTAAGGCACGCCGTATTGATTGCCAGGGTCATTGCTAGCGATTTGCTCAAGCAAATCGGTTTCTAGAAACTCAAGATTTGGCAATTGGCTTTTATCGAGCTTGCTAAAAGCACCCGCTTGGATTTGACGTGCCATAAAGTGGTCAGAAGGCACCACCACGTCGTAGCCACTACGGCCGGCTAGCAGCTTGCCCTCTAGCACTTCATTCGAGTCAAACACGTCATAAACCACTTCTATACCGGTTTTGGCGGTGAAACCTTTGAGGGCTTCCTCCGTAATATAGTCAGACCAGTTATATACATGGACTTTTTCTACCCCATGAACGGCAGAAACGCTGAGAAAAGATACACCAACTGCTACGCAGAGTTTTTTAAATAGTGCAGGCAATGGCTTGCTCCTTATTTAAAAGTAATAAAACACATTTAAATATGGCTTGCCTTCGGCTTTATGGGCAACCTGTTGGGCCATGGTTGAGTGGGCAGGATGCCCTATGACCCGCTAGGAAAGCAAGTCACAAAAGCACGGATTATACTGTCAAAATGTAGACTGTAAACAAGTTTTTGAGGTTGTAGCCACGCTTGGCTTCTGTGTTTTGAACTTGGCCAAGCTTGTGCTAGCGTAGGGTTTCTGCCGGAAAAGAGATAAAAGCATAATGATTAAAAAAGTATCGTTTGGTGTAGGCTTGCTACTGCTCTTGTTTATGTTGTATTTGCTGTTGTGGCCAGTGGCCATTGAACCTGTGGTTTGGGAACCGCCGCAAGCCCCAGAACTAGCAGGAGACTTCGCAAAGAATCAAAAGTTAGCGGAAATTGAATGGCTTGGTAAGGATGTGGCCAAGGGGCCTGAAGATATCATTCTTGATGAGCAAGGCCGCATTTATGGCAGCTTTGAAGATGGCAAAATTCGTCGTTTCGATGCCAAGGGCGATAACTCAGAGGTGTTTGCCGATACCAAGGGGCGTCCCTTAGGGTTGGCTTGGGCACCAGGAGGAGCCTTGTTGGTGGCCGATGCCAAACAAGGGCTATTAGCACTGCGACGCGATGGCAGCATACGCGAGCTCACCACTCGAGCTAATGGTGTTCGGTTTGGGTTTACTAATGCGGTGGTGGTGGGGAGCGATAATATGGTGTATTTCACCGACGCTTCTTACCGATTTGGCGTGAATCAAGTGATGGCGGATATTTTGGAGCATGGCGCCAATGGGCGCTTGCTCAAGTACGACCCCTTGTCAGATACCACCACAGAGCTGCTCGGGGATTTGCAGTTTGCCAATGGTATTGCATTTGGGCCTAGCGAAGATTATTTGCTCGTCGCTGAAACTGGGGCTTATCGCATAATGCGCTATTGGTTAGTGGGGCCCCAAAAAGGGACAGCAGAGGTGTTTATGGATAACTTGCCAGGGTTACCCGACAACATTAATTACGACGGTGAAGGAGTATTTTGGGTGGCGCTATATACACCACGTAATGCTTTGCTAGATTGGCTCGCCGATAAGCCATGGCTGCGCAAAGTGGTCTATAAAGTTCCAGCTTTCTTACAGCCCAAGCCCGCACACCATGCCTTTGTGCTAGGTGTAAACCCTGAGGGCGAAGTGCTTTATAATCTGCAGGATGACGCTAGCTCTGCGTTTGCACCGGTCACGAGTGTGCGCCGCTATGGCAAACACCTTTATTTGGGTAGTTTGACGCAACCAGCCATCGGACGTTTGGTGTTATCACAATAAGCAAACCCTTGCTCGTATAGCATTCAGCCGTTGCTAAGGCAGCGGCTGATTTGCAATTCTCACATCATTCCTTAAGCTTTCACGCTTCTCGTATCTTATGGTCTTTAAGGTGTTGTATGCGCACTGTGGCGGATAGAGTTCGGCACGCTCTTTGTTTTGAAATTATTGGTTTATTGTTAGTGACCCAACTTTCAGGGTGGCTCTTTGATGCCCCTTTAGTGCAGTTTGGTGTATTGGCGTTAGCACTCTCTGTGCTCGCAACGCTCTGGAATTACGCCTATAACCTCGCTTTTGACCGCGCCATGTGGCGTTTAGTCAAGCGAGTGCATAAGAACTTGCTAGAGCGTGTGTTGCATGCATTTTTATTTGAAATTGGCATGCTTATTATCACCCTGCCGCTAGTGGTGTGGTGGATGGAATACGGGTTCCTTGAAGCATTTAATATGAGTATTGCACTGATGATTTTCTATTTGGTGTATGTGTATATCTACAATCTTGCCTACGACAAAATCTTTCCCATTGCCGAACCCGAGTTCTAGCAAGCTTGAACAGCACCAACAAACAAGCATAAGGCCACAAGTTGTGGCCTTATCCGTTACTGAGGGTAAATCACTATTCGGTTGTGGTCTGCAAAATGGCGCTCAATCTTTTGGGGTAGCTTGCCGGTAAAGGCGTTGTACACTAAATGCTTCTTGCGAGAAGAGACGAAAACAATTAAGTCCGTGTCCGCCAGGTTGCGGAATACAATCAAGATATCATCCCAGTCTTCAAATAAATTAAAGTTGAGCGTGTTCTTTAGTTTCTGTTCTTTGCAGTAGGCCTTGATGGCATCAAAGGTATTTTGTGTGCAATTGAGATGGAGCGGGATGGTGAGCTCGCTTGAAAGCTTAAGCAATTTATCCAACCACACATGGAATCCATCCTCATATTCAGCCAGGGGCGGAATAATCACAAATATAGATTTGTGGGTCACAAAGGGGTTGGGCAGATGACAAATAAAAATAGTTCTGTTGGTGTTGTGCAAAATTCCTTCGTGCTCATTTTGAGTGAGATGCTCAAACAGACCTTCGGTTTTGGGCCAGCCAATTACGATTAAGCTCGCTGCAATTTCGCGTGCGGTTCTAGCAATCCCCGCAGCACGGTTTTGCTCAATAGTGGCCATCACATTCACTTCGGTGTCGGTGGCTGTGACTTCGGACAAATAGCTTTCCATTTGTTTGCGCGCCAAAGCTACCTGTTTTTCAGCTTCTTCGTTATTGTCCACCACATTCAATAGCGCCAAGGGATGCGTTGAAGCGGGATCTTTTATCAACATCGAAAAATCAAGCAGGCTCGCCACGCTAGAGGTGGTGGAAAGAGGTATTAGGATTTGTTCCATATCAAGCTCGGAGAGCAGCTCGGGGTCGTTTTCTTCTTCGTATTCATCAGCGATGGCAGCGGCTGCTTTCTCGGTGATAAAAGATGAAGCAACACAAGAGACTAAAATAATAATGATGATGGCGTTGAGCAGCGTGTCGTCTGCAATACCCGCATTATGACCCACCATAATTACCGCTAGGGTTGCGGCTGCGTGGGCGGAGCTTAACCCAAAAATCAGATTGCCTTGGTTTTTATTCATTTTAAAAGTAAAACGGGTGGCAAGTGCTGCAATATACTTACCAAACATGGCCACCAAGGTGAGCACTGTGGCGGTGAAAATAGTTGCGGTACCGCTGGTGATTACGGAAATGTCCACAATCATGCCCACGCTAATCAGGAAGAAGGGGATAAATAAGGAGTTGCCCAAGAAATCAATGCGATTCATTAATGCTGATGAAATTGGAATAGCGCGGTTAAGTGCTAACCCTGCCATAAAAGCACCAATAATAGGTTCAAGGTTAGCAAGCTCGGCAAAAAATGCAGATAAAAAGACAATCGACAGTACGAAGATATAGTGTGAATACACTTCGCCAGCGAACTTATTCAAAAACCAATCCGCTAATTTAGGGATGGCGTAAAATAAAACCGCAGTAAAAACAACAATAGAAACAATAAGTTGAGTCCAGAACTCTTGCGTTAAACCATCGTTTTTAGCGCCGAGGATAATGGCAAGTACCACCAGTACAGCGGCATCAGTGAGGATGGTTCCCCCCACGGTAATGGATACACTGCGGTCCTTAGTAATGCCTAAACGACTGACCGTTGGGTAAGAAATCAGGGTATGAGTAGCAAAGATGCTTGAGACCAATAAGCTGCCGTACACATCAAAGCCGAGGAAATAATAACAAACAGGAAAGCCGATGCTTAGCGGCAGTATGAAAGTGTATAAGCCAAAAATAATACTTTTGTTTTTGTTGGCTTTAAATTCGTTCAGGTTAAGCTCTAAACCTGCAAGGAACATGATATAGAGCAAGCCGATGGTGGAAAACACATCCACAAACATGTCTTTTTCAATGACATGAAAGCCATGGGGGCCAATGGCCATACCTGCAAAAATTAACCCAATAATTGAAGGTATACGAACGCGCTGCAAAGACGGTGAAAACAGAATAATAATTAAAATAAGGGCAAAAATAAGAATGGGGTCCGTGAGAGGTAACGCGAAAGCCCCTGCAAGTTTTTCAAAGAATGCATTCATAATACACGCTCGTGGTTGATACAAGAGTTGCTGTGTCCAAGCGAAAAGGCTAGTAATAGCAATAGTGCCCTATGCGCTAGCATAGATGCTTTATTATCCAATACATAGTTGGTCGGCACTTTGTTTTATATTCACGAAGAATAATGAGCGCGCGACAGTAGCAGATTTTGGTAAAACTTGCCTATGATTTTGAAGTGTCCTGAAGCTAGCATCCCCCAACGTAGTGAAAATCCGAGGTTGGGGGATGCTCTGGTTAGGCTTTGTGGTAAATATCACCACCTTGTTGGCGGAATTCCTGAGCTTTTTTCTCCATGCCTTGCTGCGCTTCGCTAATCGCAGCTTTTTGTGTTTCGTCTAGGTTGCGCACTTCTTGGCTGATTTTCATGGAGCAAAACTTGGGCCCACACATGGAGCAAAAGTGCGCCACTTTGGCGGACTCCTTGGGCAAGGTTTCATCGTGGAAAGCGCGTGCTGTATCAGGGTCCAAGCCAAGGTTGAACTGATCTTCCCAGCGGAACTCAAATCGTGCTTTGGAAAGGGCGTTATCCCGACGTTGAGCAGCGGGGTGGCCTTTAGCAAGATCCGCCGCGTGGGCGGCAATTTTGTAGGTGATAATCCCGGTTTTTACATCGTCCTTGTTGGGTAGCCCTAAGTGCTCTTTAGGCGTTACGTAGCACAGCATGGCGCAACCAAACCAGCCAATCATGGCGGCACCAATGCCCGAGGTGATGTGGTCGTAACCGGGCGCAATATCCGTGGTGAGCGGCCCTAAGGTATAAAAAGGCGCGCCGTGGCACAGCTCAAGCTGCTTATCCATGTTTTCTTTAATCAGCTGCATGGAAACGTGGCCTGGGCCTTCTATCATCACTTGCACATCGTGTTGCCAAGCAATCTTAGTGAGCTCGCCAAGGGTGGCGAGTTCGCTAAACTGCGCTTCGTCGTTAGCATCAGCCACTGAGCCTGGGCGCAGGCCATCCCCTAAGGACAGGGCAATATCGTATTGGGTGCAAATGCGGCAGATGTCTTCAAAATGGGTGTAAATAAAGTTTTCTTGATGATGGGCGAGGCACCATTTGGCCATAATAGAGCCGCCGCGGGACACAATGCCCGTGAGGCGTTCGGCGGTTAAGGGCACATAACGCAATAACACGCCCGCATGGATGGTGAAGTAATCCACCCCTTGTTCTGCTTGCTCAATGAGGGTGTCGCGAAATACCTCCCAGCTTAAATCCTCGGCAATGCCGTTTACTTTCTCTAGGGCTTGATAAATAGGCACTGTGCCCACGGGCACAGGGGAGTTGCGGATAATCCATTCGCGGGTTTCGTGAATATTTTTGCCCGTGGATAAATCCATAATGGTGTCGGCACCCCAACGCACGGCCCAGGTCATTTTTGCCACTTCTTCTTCGATGGAAGAGCCTAGGGCAGAGTTACCAATGTTGGCATTAATTTTCACCAAAAAATTGCGGCCAATAATCATGGGTTCGCTTTCAGGGTGATTGATGTTGTTGGGAATAATGGCGCGGCCCGCCGCAACTTCTTGGCGCACAAATTCTGGGGTAATGGTGTCGGGAATGGTGGCCCCAAAGGCTTGGCCGGGATGGCGTTGATTGAGAATGGCTTCCACCGCTTCGCTGCCGAGTTCCAAACGCTGCTGGTTTTCACGGATGGCTATAAATTCCATTTCCGGTGTAATAATGCCTTGGCGCGCATAGTGTAGTTGGGTTACATTCTTGCCCGCTTTGGCGCGCAAGGGGTTGCGCTGTAGCTGAAAGCGAATGTTTTCCACCTGAATATCACGCTGTGTTTGTTGGGTGAAGGCGCTGCTTGGTGCGCTGAGGGTTTCCACGTCCTGGCGCTCTTGTATCCACTGGGCTCTTAGGGGCGCTAAGCCTTGGCGAATATCAATGGTGGTATCTGGATCTGTATAAGGGCCTGAGGTGTCGTACACCACAATATCTGGATTGTGCTCTGCACCAAAGGAGGCGGGAGTGTCACTTTGCGAAATGGCGCGAAACGGCACGCGAATATCCTCACGGCTTCCCGTGATATAAATTTTTCGTGAATTGGGCAGAGGTTTGAGGCTGGCAGAATCCGCTGCGGCGGTGTGACGCAAAGAGTGCTGTAAAGAGGTCATGTTGTGCTCCCACAAATGGTTGTAGCGGGAACCGGCAAACACGCAAGGCGAGGGCAGGTCAATGTAAGCCTGAGAGCCAGACTGTGCTATCTCGATTCCTACGCCGGTGCTAACCGGTTCAGGTTCAACGGGTATATTCTCAGCCGATTGGTTACGGCACCCCGTCAAGATGAGCATAGAGCATAACAGTGGAGCTATGCCCTGTGAAGCGTGTGGTTTATTCTTGGATGGCTTCTAGCGAAATGGTGATGGTCACTTCATCGCTCACATAAGGAGCGTACATATCCACATCAAAATCGCTGCGTAGCACTTCTACTTCGGCATTGGCGCCAATAGCGGGCTTACCTTCCATGGGGTGCTCTTCCATGTAAAGAAAGTTAGTGATGTCCAGTGTCACTTCCTTGCTAATGCCTTTAATGGTCAGCACGCCGGAAACCGCCACGGGCTTATCGTCTTCAATAGTGACTCGGTCGCCTTTAAAGGTAGCAGTAGGGTATTTGGCGGTGTTGAAGAAATCTTCACTCTGGATATGTTCATCAAATACATCAAAGCCGGTTTGCACCGAGGTCATATCAATGGTCACGTCCACTTTACCTGTGCGTTTTTCGGTATCGAGCACCACAGTGCCTTGAGTGTTCGAAAACTTGCTGTGCTGCGTGGATAAACCAAAGTGGCTATAGGAAAAGTTGGGGAAGGTGTGGGTGCTATCAATAATAAAGGTCTGCTCTGCTGCAGCGGCCGTTTGCATACCGATAAAGAAGAAGCTGCCTGCTAATAACGATGTGGTAAGTGATTTTTTCATAATACATCCTCTGCGGTAATACATGTTGTTTACTTCAAACGCCATGCTAGGCGAGGCTTATGTTGTTATCTATGATGTGTAATACATAACACTGTTGACTTGGAATGAAACAATGAATCTTTTTGAGGCCATGAAATTGTTTGTGCGCGTTGCCGAACTAGGGAGTTTTAGTGCGGTGGCAGAGCAGCTTGGCGTGGGACGCTCTGTGGTGTCACGGCAAATCGCTGCGTTAGAAAAGCATCTTAGAGTAAAGCTTATTCACCGTACCACACGCCGCTTATCTCTCACCACGGAAGGGCGCCTCTATTTAGAAAATAGTCATCAAATTTTAAGTTTGGTGGAAGCGGCCAACTCTGAGTTACTAGCTAAAGATGCCGTGCCTAGGGGAGTGATTAAAATGAGTTTGCCCCTTAGCTTTGGCTTGCTGAAGGTGCAAGGTTGGCTAATGGAATTTATGCGCCTTTACCCTGAAGTAGAACTACGCTTACATTTTAGTGATAGCCGCTTAAACCTGATTGAAGAAGGCCTCGACCTTTCGGTGCGAGTGACCAACACGCTAGAAGAAACCACCATTGTTAGAAAGCTCGGCCATTGCCATATGTTAGCTGTGGCGGCGCCGGAGTACTTGCAGCGTTGGGGTGAGCCTAACCACCCAGAGGCGTTAACTGAGCACAGTTGTTTGGGCTATTTTTTGAGTGGTGAAAGTGAACCGTGGCGCTTTCAGGTGAATGGCCAGCTTAAGCGCTTTTATTTGGATTACCGCTTACAAGCGAATAATGGTGATGCTTTGGCCGAAGCTGCGGCAGAGGGCATGGGGCTAGCGATGGTGCCAGATTTTATTGCAGAGTCATACCTTGCTTCGGGGCGCCTGGTGCCAATTTTGGAAGATTTCGCCCCTGAGGCATCCGGTATTTATGGGGTCTTGCCCTCGAACCGTTATATGCCTCATCGCGTGGGGGTATTGTTAGATTTTTTAGCGGATAAACTAGATTACACTCGTTATTAGTCTTCATCAGGGGCAAGTTTTTGCAACAGTTTTTCCACTAAATCGAAGCGTTTTTCGCCCTCAATGTTGGTGCTAGCAAAGCGTAAGGTGTTTGCCCCTTGAAGTTGATACCGTTGGCTTTCGCGCTGCACCATGAGTACCAACTTAAGCGGGTCCACCGTGGTTTTTTCGCTGAACTCTAGGCGGCCTGTGGTATTGCCCACATCGATGCGGGTAATGCCAAGGGCTTCAGCTTGCCAACGTAATTCGGTGATACGACACAAGTTGTTCACCTGCGGGGGCAGCAAACCAAAGCGGTCTATCATTTCCACTTTGAGCTCGTTAAGCGCTTCCACATTGGTGCAGCTGGCAATGCGCTTATACAGGGTAAGACGCATATATACATCGGGCAGATAATCCTCTGGAATGAGAGCGGGCAAGCCAAGATTGATATCGGGGCCTGCTTTGAGTGGGGATTCCATATCAGGGGTTTCGCCGCGCTTTAGCGCTTCCACTGCTTGTTCCAGCATATCCATATAAAGCGTGAAGCCGATGGTTTCGATATGGCCATGTTGCTCATCACCCAGCAGCTCACCTGCGCCACGGATTTCTAAGTCGTGGTTGGCAAGCATAAAGCCGGCGCCAAGTTCAGAGGCGTTTTGAATGGCTTCTAAGCGCTTTTTGGCATCTTTGGTAAGGGATTTGCTTGGTGGCGTGAGCATAAAAGCATAGGCTTGGTGGTGGGAACGGCCCACGCGGCCACGGAGTTGGTGCAGTTGCGCTAAGCCGAGTTTATCCGCGCGCTCAATAATAATGGTATTGGCAGAAGGAATATCAATACCGGTTTCAATAATGGTGGTGCATAACAACACATTGAATTGGCGGTGATAAAACTGCGTCATCACTTGCTCCAATTCCCGCTCGCGCATTTGCCCGTGGGCAATACCAATGCGAGCATCGGGCACTAACTGCTGCAGGTCTTCGCGTAAGCGCTCCATTTTATTGATGTCGTTGTTGAGGTAGTACACTTGTCCGCCGCGCAATAACTCACGTTGAATGGCTTCGTGCACTATGCTGTTGCTGCGTTCGCTAACAAAAGTGCGCACAGGCAAACGCTGTTCAGGCGGGGTGGCGATAATCGAAATATCACGCATGCCCGCCATGGCCATATTTAAGGTACGCGGAATGGGCGTGGCGGTGAGGGTAAGGATATCAGCTTCAGCGCGCATGGCTTTAAGCTTTTCTTTGTGGCGCACGCCAAAGCGGTGCTCTTCATCCACAATCACCAAGCCTAAATCTTTAAAGGCAATGTTGCCTTGAATAAGCTGGTGGGTGCCCACCACAATATCCACTTTGCCCGCCGCTAAACGCTCTAATACCTCGGTTTTTTCCTTTTGGGTGCGAAAGCGGCTTAATACCTCAATGGTGACTGGCCACTTGGCAAAACGGTCCACAAAAGAATCGTAGTGTTGCTGAGCCAGTAAGGTGGTGGGCACTAACACCGCCACCTGAGTGTTGTTTTGCACTGCCACAAAGGCGGCGCGCATGGCCACTTCGGTTTTGCCAAAGCCCACATCACCACACACGAGGCGGTCCATTGGACGGTCCGCGGTTAAATCTGCCAGTACGCTAGTAATAGCCGTGGCTTGGTCTGGGGTTTCCGCGTAGGGGAAGCTGCCAGCAAAGCTGTCGTAGGCCTCTTGGGGAAGGGTGAAGGCCCGACCTTTTCGCGCTTCACGCCGCGCATAAGTATTGAGTAGCTCAGCGGCCACATCGTGAATTTTTTCTGCGGCTTTTTGTCGTGCTTTGCTCCACTGCTCGGAGCCTAGACGTGTGAGCGGCGCGTGTTCGTTATCAGAGCCGCCGTAACGGCTAATTAAATGAAGCGATGCCACGGGCAAATAAATTTTGTCGCCACCGGCGTATTCCAGTAACAAAAATTCGTGATCTTGGCCGTCCACCTGCATGTGGGTGAGCCCCTGATAGCGGCCTACGCCGTGGTCAATATGTACCACGGGAGCGCCCACTGTCAGTTCGCCTAAGGAGCGGAAAATACTTTCGGCGTCCACTGTGGTGTGACGGCTGCGCCGGCGCTCTGCCAAGGCACGTTGGCCGTATAATTGCGGCTCCGCCACCACTAATAGCTGGTGGTGGGGGCTATAAAACCCTTGGTGAATGCGGCCCACAGTTAATGCCCACTGGGGCTTCTTGGCTGAGCTGAAATAGTCCTCCCAACCATCAACTAATGTGGGCTGTACACCGCGCTTTTGTAGCAGCTCCAGTAAAGCCTGCTGGCGACCCGCGGATTCAGCCACTAACAAAATCGCTGTGTCAGGGGTGTTTTCGGCGGTGCTCAGCAATGGCGTGAGTGGGTGCTGCCGTTCGCCGCTCACAAGCTCTGGCATGTGAGCGAAGGGGAAGTGAACGCCTTTGCTGGAGTTGAGCCGTGCGCGGCCATGGCCCTTCAGTTCAGCTTGGAGCTCGTTGATGGGTAAAAACAAAGTGGTGGGCGGCAGTAATGGTCGTTCCGCGTCGTGGCGACGGCTTTCATAACGGGCTTCTATGCTTTCCCACACTTGCATGGCGGCGTTTTCTAGCCCTGGTAGCTCGATGATGCCTGTGTTGTCAGGCAGATAATCAAACAAGGTGGCCATGGTGGGATAAAACAAGGGCAAGTAGTATTCAAGCCCAGGGCTAGGAATGCCGTCGGTGACATCGAGGTAAAGTTGATTGTGGCGATGGTCCACATCAAAGGTGTTGCGGAAGCTTTCGCGAAATTGGGCAATACCCGCTTCGCTTAATGGATATTCCGCAGCGGGCAATAGGGTAATGCGTTCCACAGTGCCGATGGAGCGCTGCGTTTCCGCATCAAATAAACGCAGGGATTCAATTTCATCATCAAACAGTTCAACCCTGAAAGGTTGCGTTTCACCCATGGGAAACACGTCCATAATGGCGCCGCGAATGGCAAACTCGCCACTTTCGTACACGGTATTGGTGTTGCGATAGCCCGACTCCGTAAGCCGCTGGCGAGTGGACTCTAAATCAAAGGTATCGCCCACGGCCAAATCAAAGCTGCTAGCAGTGACATGGCTCTGCGGTGGCAAACGTTGCAATAAGGTATTGACGGGAACCAAAACGATGCCCTGCTGCAGCGTGGGCAGCTGGTGCAGCACCTGAATGCGTTCATTAATAATAGTTTGTTGTGGAGAAAATAAATCATAGGGCAAGGTTTCCCAATCGGGGAACAGCGCTACAGGTATGGCACGATTGGCTAAATAAAAAGCGAGGGCATCTTGGAGTTGGCGCGCTTCTTGGGTGCTACTGGTGAGCACAGCGAGTGGGCCCGAGTGGCGCTGGCTAAGTTGTGCCAGAACGGGCGCCAAGGCGCCTAAATCCATGGATTGCCAATCGCGGTAGTGCTCAACACCCGAAGGAAAAAGCGCAGTGTCAGGAAGTAACGTCATAACCAAGGTTCGCTAGCCAAACAAAAAAGGCGCATTGTACAAGAAATGCAGCAACTTGGCTTTTTATTAAGCACCAACAATAAATATCTGAATGTGAGAATGATTCTAGGTATCATAAGCGCATTTTATTTCTGCGTTATTTGGATGAAGAGAGTATTAAGATGGCCTCTGTGGTAGATGACCTGCTGCAAGTGATAGAACTTGAGCAACTCGAAGATAACTTGTTTCGTGGTGATACGATCGATACCGGCCAAGGCAGCTTGTTTGGTGGCTTGGTTGCTGGGCAGGCGCTGCGTGCGGCTGCGCGCACTGTGCCAGCGGACCGTATGGCGCATTCATTGCATGCGTATTTCTTGCGACCTGGGAGCGTGGATCGGCCGGTGATTTATGAAGTGGACAGGATTCGCGATGGCCGTGGGTTTACTACACGCCGCGTGCGCGCCATTCAGCAAGGGCGAGCTATCTTTAGTTTGTCTGCTTCTTTTCAAGTGTTAGAAGAAGGGCCTGAGCATCAAAGTGCTATGCCTGATGTGCCGCCGCCAGAGGCGGTGGAATCTGATGAGGCGCAGCGCTTGCAATTTGCTGAGCGTTTGCCTGAAGCGATCAAAACGCTTTTTTTACGCGAAAGGCCCATAGAAATACGCCCGGTGCAGCCAGTGAATATGTTTCAAGTGGAACCGGTGGAGCCTGTGCGCCACATGTGGTTTCGCATTAAAGAATCAATAGATGCTCCACCTGCTGTACACCAGGCTATTCTCACGTTTTGCTCGGATTTATCCTTAATGACCACGGCGATGCTGCCCCATGGGATGAGTTTTTGGCAGCCACAAGTGCAATCCGCCAGTATTGACCATTCGATTTGGTTTTTGCGCCCGTGCCGTGTGGACGAGTGGTTGCTTTATAGTATGGACAGCCCCTCAGCGGCGGGAGCTAGGGGGTTTAATCGCGGCACTATTTATCGCCAAGATGGCACCATGGTGGCTGCCACCGCTCAAGAAGGCTTAATGCGGGTACTGCCGAAAAGTTAGAAGTTGTGACTAATAATACATAAATTGCACTACGCATTTTGTCGGGTGGCGTTAATGCGCTTAATCCGTTAAAATTTGCGCCCGCAGAACTGCGAATGTGGGCTTGCTGTTGATTCTGGCGGCATGCCTTGCGCGCCATCCTTGACTGAGCCAGAGAGGGCCTAATCTGTGAGTAAATTGGAAGACCACTTTGGTCGTTGGAAAAACCGAGAAGAAATCGCGGAAACTATGATTCCTATTATTGGGAAGCTTTACCGCGAAAGAAATATTACCACTGCTGTTTACAGCCGCACCTTAGTGAATGAATCCGTCATTCAAATCTTGAAAAGCCACCGTTTTGTTAAGCAGATCGAAACTGCCGAACTTTCCGTGGTGGATACCTTCCCAATTTTGCAAGAAGTTGCCGAGCTTGATATCGCCCAGTGCCAAGTGGATATCGGTAAATTAGCCGTTGCTTACAAGAAGGAGGGTGGTGATCAATCTGTTGCTGAGTTTGTTAAGCAGCAACTTGCCGGTGCAGAAAATTCCACCCGTCCAGAGCCGACTGATGTAGTGCTTTATGGTTTTGGTCGTATCGGCCGTATTCTTGCGCGTTTGCTAGTAGAGAAAGCAGGCAGTGGCGATGGTTTGCGAGTAAAAGCCATTGTTGTGCGCAAGGGCGGTGAGGGTGATTTGCATAAGCGTGCAAGCTTATTGCGCCGTGATTCTGTGCACGGTCCTTTTTCAGGCACCATCTCTGTGGATGAAGAAGATAACGCCATTATCGCAAACGGTAACTTTATCCGCGTTATTTACTCTAATGATCCAGCTTCCATTGATTACACTCAGTACGGCATTAATAACGCTATACTTATTGATAACACCGGTCGTTGGAGAGACGAGGAAGGCCTGAAACAGCACTTGCAGTGCCCAGGTATTAGCCGCGTTATTTTGACAGCACCCGGCAAAGGCGCGTTGAAGAATATCGTTCATGGCGTCAATAACGACATCATTACCGATGACGATCGTATTATTTCAGCGGCAAGCTGCACCACTAACGCTATTGTACCGCCGCTAAAAGCCTTGGAAGATAAGTTTGGTATTAAAGTGGGGCACGTGGAAACAGTTCACTCCTACACCAACGACCAAAACCTGCTAGATAACTACCACAGTGGTCCGCGCCGTGGTCGTGCTGCACCCTTAAACATGGTTATCACGGAAACCGGTGCCGCCACCGCAGCATCCAAAGCACTGCCATCGTTAGAAGGTAAGCTCACGGGTAACTCTATTCGCGTACCAACCCCTAACGTCTCCTTAGCGATTCTTAATTTAACGTTAGAGCGCGAAACTACACCTGAGGAACTAAACGAGTACTTGCGTTGGGTGTCTTTACACTCGCCGCTACGTCGTCAGGTGGATTACATCAGTTCTCCAGATGCTGTATCTACGGATTTCGTTGGTTCACGTCACGCCTCAGTGATCGATGCTGAAGCTACAATAGTGAACGGTAACCACTGCGTGCTGTACGTGTGGTATGACAACGAGTTTGGTTACAGCTGTCAGGTGCTGCGCATTTTGCAGCAAATTTCTGGCGTTGAATTCCCAGTTTACCCAAGCGCTTAACAAGCTTTGGAACTGGGGATTAAAATAAAACATTAATCTCTGTTGGCCTACGCCCCCGCGCTCCCTATAATGGCGCCGGGCGTAGTGCCTCAGTTTTAGTGTTAATTACAGGTATTACTGGGCATTCCCGGTAAACTTCGTTGTGCGGACGCGCTTGAACGCCCGCCATGCGAAGCATCACAAGTGGGCGAGAGAATATGATCAAAATCAAGCGGGGGCTCGATCTACCTATTACAGGTGCACCACGCCAAGAGATCGACGGAGCTCCATCAGTAAAGCAAGTGGCCATTCTAGGTGGTGAATACCACGGCATGCGTCCCACCATGGAAGTGGCGGAAGGCGACAAAGTTATCAAAGGCCAATTGATTTTTACCGATAAGAAAACCGAAGGCGTAAAATATACCGCACCAGCAACGGGTACCGTTGTGGCGATTAACCGTGGCAAGCGTCGTGCTTTGCAATCCGTGGTGATTGAGGTAGATCAGAGCAGTGAGGAAGCGGTGCAGTTCCAAGCTTATAAAGCTGGCGAATTGGTGAATTTATCCCGCGATGCTATTGTGCAGCAATTGGTGGATTCAGGGCAGTGGACAACCATTCGTACCCGTCCTTTCGGCAAGGTGCCAGCCCTCGATTCACAACCGAATTCAATTTTTGTGACTGCCATGGATACCAACCCGTTGGCAGCTAACCCTGATGTAATTATCGGCAAGTACGAAGAAGCCTTCCGTAATGGCTTAACTGTGCTCTCGCGCTTGACTAATGGCCCAGTTTGGGTATGCCGTTCACCAGAATCTAAGCTACCTTCTTTTAGCGGTGGCCAAATTCGCGAAGAAACCTTTGCCGGGCCGCACCCAGCGGGTAATGCAGGAACCCACATCCATTATTTAGATCCGGTGGGAATGCAGAAAACAGTTTGGAGCTTGGGCTATCAAGAGGTGATTGCGATTGGTGAGTTATTCACTACGGGCGAGCTTTTTGTCGAGCGCATTGTGGCGTTAGCTGGCCCACAGGTGAAGGACCCACGTCTTGTGCGTACCCAAGTGGGCGCCGATATGGCAAGTTTAACTGCAGGGCAGCTTAAAGCTGGTGAAAACCGCATTGTGTCTGGTTCTGTGTTTAACGGCCACAACGCTCGGGGCCCCTTAGCCTTTTTAGGCCGCAACGCCAATCAAGTTACAGTGCTGCTCGAAGGTCGTGAGCGCATTATGTTTGGCTATTTATCACCCGGCCTCAAGCGCCACTCGGTAATGGGTATTTACTTATCCAAGCTAATGCCTGGTCGCAAGTTAGATATGACAGCTTCGACGAATGGTAGTGAGCGTGCCATGGTGCCCATTGGCAACTACGAAAAAGTGATGCCTTTGGATATTCTGCCCACGCAGTTGTTACGCGCCATTATTGTTGGTGATACGGACGCCGCCCAGGATCTTGGTGCGTTAGAGCTAATAGAAGAGGATTTGGCGCTTTGTACATATGCCTGCGTGGGCAAGTACGAATACGGCCCTCTTTTGCGCGATACACTCACAACCATTGAGCTGGAGGGTTAATCATGGGTTTGCGAGCATATATTGACCGTAAGATAGCACCTCACTTCCATGAGGGTGGGCGCTTTAAGCAGTATTATGTGTTTTATGAAATGTTCGACACCATGCTGTACAGCCCTGCGGAGACAACACGTTCTGCATCCCATGTACGTGATGGTATCGACCTCAAGCGAGTAATGATGACCGTATGGTTTGCGGCATTACCTGCATTATTTTTTGGTATGTACAACGCTGGCTATCAAGCCAACTTACAAATCACTGAGTTTGGCTACAGTCCTATTGCAGGTTGGCGTACAGACTTAGTGGCATTGTTGGCTTCGTTTGACGTTACAAGCTTTTGGGCCAATATGTTGCATGGTGCAGTGTATTATCTACCCATTATGATAACCGTCTACTTGGGTGGTTTTATCTGGGAAGGGCTTTTTGCGTGGAAGCGTGGCCATGAGGTAAACGAAGGTTTCTTCGTTACCGGTATTCTTTTCACTTTAATCGTTCCTCCGGCAATCCCCTTATGGCAAGTGTTCTTAGGGATTAGCTTTGGTGTGGTTGTGGGTAAAGAAATCTTTGGCGGTACGGGGAAGAATTTCCTTAACCCTGCATTGGTGGGCCGCGCCTTCTTGTTCTTTGCTTACCCCGCACAAATCTCTGGTGATTCCGTATGGACAGCAGTGGACAACTTTAGTGGTGCAACGCCTTTATCCTTAGCGGCGGATGGTGCTATTGATTTCTCAGTGGGATTAACCGCAGCGGCTACCGAAAGCGGCATTACGTGGATGCAAACTTTCTTGGGGGGTATCCAGGGTTCTATTGGTGAAACCTCAACCTTAGCTATCTTGATTGGTGCTGCGGTTTTACTTATTACGCGCATTGCTTCCTGGCGCATTATGGCGGCGGTACTGATTGGCGCTGTGCTAACATCCTTAATGTTTAATGCCATTGGCAGCGACACCAACCCCTTGTTTGCCATGCCATTTTACTGGCACCTGACCTTGGGTGGTTTGGCTTTTGGTTTAGTGTTTATGGCCACAGACCCTGTGTCAGCATCCATGACAGATACAGGTAAATGGGTGTTTGGCTTGCTCATCGGCTTTATGGTGGTGGTGATTCGTGTGGTGAACCCAGCGTTCCCAGAGGGCATGATGCTCGCCATCTTGTTCGGAAACTTGTGTGCGCCCCTGATCGATTACTTCGTAATTCAAGCGAATATTCGTCGCCGTCAGCGCCGCACCGCAGTGGGAGGTGAAGCATAATGGCTTTTAACAAAGACAGTGTAGGCGGCACCTTAATTGCTGCATTTATTATCTGCTTGGTGTGTGGAATTGTCGTATCCACAGCAGCGGTTTCTTTACGCCCTATGCAAGAAGAAAACCGTGTGCTTGATCGCCAAACCAATATTTTGGTTGCCGCGGGCTTGTATCGTGAAGGGATTAATGTTCCCGAAGCTTTCGCTGAGGTTGAGCGTCAGTACGTTGAGCTTGGCACTGCCACTCTCGTTGAGGCGAGCGAAGTGCCTGATGACTACGATCAGCGCACTCCTTCCGAAAGCACGCGTTTAAGCGATGAAGAAGACATTGCTAGCGTGCGTAACTTGCCAAAGTGGGGGGAGGTGTATTTAGTGCGCGATGAGCAAGACAATATCGAAACCATAGTGTTGCCTGTTCAAGGTTATGGTCTTTGGTCCACCATGTACGGATTCCTTTCTTTGGAAGGTGATGCCAACACTATTGCTGGTTTAGTGTTCTACGACCACGGTGAAACCCCAGGTTTAGGTGCCGAAATTGAGAACAAGAGCTGGCAAGCCTTATGGGAAGGCAAAAAGCTGTTGTCTGATAATGGCGATTTAAACTTCGAAGTTATCAAAGGCAATGTGGATGACAGAACGCCAAACAAAGATAACAAAGTGGATGGCCTATCCGGCGCCACCTTAACCAGTAAAGGCGTAAGTAACATGGTGCGCTTCTGGGTGGGTGACAAAGCTTACGGCCCTTATCTAGAGAGTATTCGCGAGAGCGGTAACTAAGGAGAAGGTCAATGGCGAAGATAAATGTAAAAGAAGTCTTGTTTGAACCGATCTTTAACAATAACCCGATCGCGCTTCAAATTTTAGGTGTTTGTTCGGCGCTTGCGGTGACCTCGCAACTGAGCACAGCACTCACTATGAGTATTGCACTCACACTGGTAACTGCTTTTTCAGGCTTCTTTATCAGTATGATCCGTAATTTCATTCCCAACAGCATTCGTATGATTGTGCAGGTAATGATTATTGCGGCCTTGGTAATCGTAGTGGACCAAGTGTTACAAGCGTTTTCCTATGGCTTAAGCCGCCAGCTATCTGTGTTTGTTGGTTTGATTATTACCAACTGTATCGTGATGGGGCGTGCCGAAGCCTTTGCCATGTCTAATCCCCCAGTGCCTTCTTTCTTAGATGGTATTGGTAACGGTTTAGGTTATAGCTTCATCTTGATTGTGTTAGGTGCCGTGCGCGAATTATTAGGTTCAGGCTCCTTGCTTGGCTACCAAATTATCCCGTTGGTGAACGACGGTGGTTGGTACCTACCTAATGGTTTATTGCTCTTGCCGCCTTCTGCCTTCTTTATTATTGGTTTTATTATTTGGGCCTTACGTGCCTGGAAACCAGAGCAAGTGGAAGAAGAAGACTTCAAGATTGCACCCAACTCGCGCGCTAGCGACGTGCTATAAGGAGAGCGAGATATGGAACACTATTTAAGTTTATTCGTTAAGGCCGTCTTCATTGAAAACATGGCGTTGGCCTTCTTCCTGGGTATGTGTACTTTCTTGGCGATTTCCAAGAAAGTGAGCACGGCCATTAACTTAGGTATTGCGGTGGTGTTGGTGCAGGTGATTACTGTGCCAATCAACAACCTTATTTTCACCTATGTGTTAAAAGGTGGCGCCTTGTCTTGGGCGGGCTTAAGCCATGTTGATCTTAGCTTTTTAGGCTTCTTAACCTATATCGCTGTGATCGCAGCCGTAGTGCAAATCCTAGAGATGATCCTCGATAAGTATGTGCCGGCACTGTATAACACGCTCGGTATTTACCTGCCTTTGATCACCGTAAACTGTGCCATCTTCGGTGGTACCTTATTTATGGCGGAGCGTAATTACGATTTTGCTGAAAGTGTGGTGTACGGCTTGGGTTCAGGCTTTTCTTGGGCGCTTGCCATTGCCTTGCTTGCCGCCATTCGTGAAAAGCTCAAATACAGCGATGTACCAGATGGCCTAAGCGGCCTTGGTATTACCTTTATGACGGTGGGTCTAATGTCCTTAGGCTTTATGTCATTCTCTGGTATTCAGCTCTAGGAGGGGTTTGAGATGGGTGAAATACTCATTGGTGTAGCCGTTCTCACTGTCATGTTGTTGCTCATGGTGGTGGTTATTTTAGCTGCACGTAGTAAATTGGTTTCGAGTGGTGATATCACCATTACAGTGAATGGCGAAAAGGAGCTTGTGGTGCCCGCGGGCGATAAGCTCTTAGGCACTTTAGCGTCTAAAGGCATTTATCTCTCCTCCGCGTGTGGTGGTGGTGGTACTTGTGCGCAGTGTAAGTGCCAGGTGCTAGAGGGCGGTGGGGATATTCTGGCCACCGAAGAAAGCCATTTTAATAAGAAAGAAGTACGCGCAGGCTATCGCTTGTCTTGCCAAGTGACTGTAAAGCAAGATATGGCAATTCAGATCCCAGAAGAAATCTTCGGTGTGAAGAAGTGGGAATGCGAAGTGATTAGCAATAACAACGTAGCTACCTTTATTAAAGAACTCGTACTTAAGCTACCTGAGGGTGAGGATGTCAACTTCCGTGCGGGTGGTTATGTTCAGTTAGAATGCCCTAAGTATACGATTCCTTACAAGGATTTTGATATTGAAGAGGAGTTCCGCGGTGACTGGGAGCGCTTTAATTTCTTCGATATTGTGGCGAAAAATAATGATGACGACGTGGTTCGTGCTTATTCCATGGCGAACTACCCAGAAGAGAAAGGTATTCTTAAATTCAATATTCGTATTGCAACGCCGCCTCCTGGTAGTAAGGATATTCCCGCTGGTATTATGTCGAGCTATGTGTTCAGCCTTAAGCCTGGCGATAAAGTGACTGTGTTTGGTCCCTTTGGTGATTTCTTTGCAAAAGATACCGATGCCGAGATGGTGTTTATCGGCGGTGGTGCAGGCATGGCGCCCATGCGTTCGCACATTTTCGATCAGCTCAAGCGTTTGAAATCCGACCGCAAGATTAGCTTTTGGTACGGTGCCCGTTCCATGCGCGAAGCCTTCTACGTGGATGAGTACGATAAGTTAGCAGAAGAAAACGATAATTTTGAGTGGCACTTAGCACTATCGGACCCGCAGCCTGAAGATAACTGGGATGGCCCCACCGGTTTTATTCACCAAGTGCTATATGATAATTACCTTAAGGATCATCCAGCACCTGAAGATTGTGAGTACTATATGTGTGGTCCTCCCATGATGAATGCTGCTGTGATTAAGATGCTTGAAGATATTGGCGTTGAGCCTGAAAACATCCTCTTGGATGACTTCGGTGATTAAGCATGAGAGCTAAATGGATTAGCGCAGAACAGGGCCTTAGAGCCCTGTTTCTGTTTGTTGCAGTATTTCTTTTTGCTTGTTCTTCGCCGCCCCCGTCTCAGTATCAGCTTTCTGGCGCAACCATGGGCACTGTATGGCAAGTGCGTTTGAGTGAGTTACCTGAGGGAATGGATCTTAGTGCAGTGAATGCCGAGCTTGAACAGTTGCTTGAACTTGTAAATCAGCAAATGAGCACTTATCGGCAAGACTCTGTGATTTCACAATATAACCAAGCGGAGGCGGGAACTTGGCATGCAGTACCTCATGAGTTCGCATTAGTACTAGCTACCGCTCTTGAGCTTGCTGAAATCAGCCACGGTGCCTTTGACCCGACCGTGGGACCCTTAGTTAATTTATGGGGGTTTGGGCCACAGGCCCGCGCCGAAACCACGCCCACAGCTGAGACAATTCAGCAGGTAAAAGCAGAAGTGGGTTGGCAAAAAATCCAAACGCGTAAGCAAGGACGAGAGGTTTTGCAGCCTGGTGGCATTTATTTAGATTTTTCCGCCATCGCTAAAGGTTACGCTGTGGATTTACTTGGTGAGCGCTTAACAGAGCTAGGCGTGTCGGGTTGGTTAGTGGACATTGGGGGAGACTTACGCACTCATGGATATAAATCTAACGGTGAGCCTTGGTTTATTGCTGTAGAGCGCCCTAATACTCAGGTACGCGAGGCAGGTTCGATACTTGCTTTGCATAGCAAAGCAGTGGCAACATCAGGTGACTATCGTAATTTCTATGACACCCAAGAGGGGCATTTTTCTCACACCATAGATCCCCGCACTGGGCGGCCTGTGGAGCACCGGTTGGCATCTGTCACTGTGCTTGAAGAATCGTGTATGTTGGCGGATGGATTGGCCACCTTGCTCACCGTGCTTGGTCCTAAAGAGGGCCTGGCATTTGCAGAAGCACAGGGTCTAGAGGTGTACTTTATCGAGCGCGAGGCGCAAGATGAAGGAGTAAGGTTTGCCGAGATCATGACCGCGGCTTTCAAACAGTATTTAAAAGAGGAGTAGTGCCATGTTAACCACCGTTGTTGCCACAGTGCTTGGGTTTTCAGTGCTGTTTGGTCTGATGTCCCTAGGTGTTATTTTTGCCAATAAGCCCATTAAAGGCTCTTGCGGCGGTATGAGCGCCTTAGGATTTAAAGAGGGGTGCGATGTTTGTGGCGGTAAACCAAGTGCTTGTGATGCTCAGCAGGGCGAAGTGAAAGCGGTACCCTTGAGCTACAATGCCATGGATAATCGTAACGAGTAATTTATGGATACTTGGTGGCCTTTTTCCTCGGGTGATCAAGTTTGTCCTGATACCTTGCCTAATGGCCTGATTTTATCGGGCGGTGGCGCGCGGGCGGCGTATCAGGTTGGTGTTTTAATGGGGATTGCGGAGCTGATTGCACCTGGTGAGTGCAACCCATTTCCTGTGATTTGTGGCACCTCAGCAGGAGCCATTAATGCGGCGGGCCTAGCTGCCCGCTCCCATAACTTTCGTGTGGCTGTGCGCGGCCTTGAGCGTACCTGGCGTGCTTTAACACCCGCCCATGTTTATAAAACCAATGTGGGCGCCTTTCTAAAAGAGTTATTGCATTGGGCACTACCGGCATTTGTTACTGGCACCACCCCCCGTCGCAGTGCTTTGTTAAATAACACACCGCTTGCTGAGCTACTGGCAGAAGTCATTCCGTTTAAACAAATTCAAACTTGTATTGATGCAGGGCATCTGCGTGCCTTAAGCGTGACGGCCTCTTCCTATTCAAGCAATGAATCAGTGGCTTTCTTTCAAGCTAAGGAAGGCATACAGCCATGGCAACGTACCCGGCGTCGTGGGGAGCGTGCGGCAATAGATGTTGAGCACTTGCTGGCGTCCTCTGCTCTACCGGTGTTGTTCCAAGCGCAGAAAGTAGGTCATAACTATTACGGTGATGGCGCCATGCGGCAGCTATCACCAATTAGCCCAGCGTTGCACTTGGGCGCGAATCGAGTGTTGGTGATAGGGGTCTCAGGTCAAAAACAACGTCAGTTTCAGCGCCAAGATGCTGGACCTTATCCTTCCATGGCACAAATACTCGGGCATGTACTTGATAGTGTGTTTGTGGACACCTTAGAAAGCGATGTGGAACGCTTAGAGCGCATTAATCAAACCATTGCTCTGCTGAGTCCTGAACAACGTAAAAAACGCAACTTGCGAGAAATAGAAGTACTAAAAATTTATCCAAGCGAATGCATCGATGAGATCGCAGCGGAGTTTTTACATCTGCTGCCTTGGCGTTTGCGCTTGTTTTTGCGTGGCACGGGAGGAACCAGACGAGGTGGTGCCTCAGCCGTGAGCTACCTTTTGTTTGAACAGCAATTTATTACGGCGCTCATTGAGCTAGGTTTAAGCGATGCGCGGCGCCAGAAAGAGCAAATTCGCTGTTTTCTTAGGCCAGAGGCTGAGACCTTTGTTGAAAGTGTGCGAGCATAGCCGTGGGGTAATCGGTAATAATGCTGTCCACTTTGAGTTGAGCTAATCGTTCAGCGATATCCAAATCATTCACTGTCCAGCATGAGACTTTCAAGCCTTTGCTACGTGCTTTTTTCATTAGACGGGCGTTGACTAAGGCGTGGTTGGCAATTAGCCAGTGGCAGCCTAGCCTGTTGCTGATGCTAATGGGCAGACGATGATGGTACTGGCACACATAACCGCGCTTTATGTCAGGCGCTATTCGTTTGAGTTGCCGTAGTACATTAACATCCTCAGACGTAACCACCACGCGCTGGCCAATGTTTAACGTGGTTATAAGCGTCTTTAATTGCAGGACCAAGGCATCTAGGTAAGGCATTGGCATAAAGCCTTTGATTTCAAGTTGGTAGTGAAGATGGCTCGGGCACTCAATCAGTACGGATTCTAGGCTAGGAATGGCCTCTTGGTGAGGCCATTGGGATAGGGCGTGGCGGGCATCAAGTTGTGTAAGCAACTGGCTGTTTTTTAGATGTAGCTTGCCTTTTTGTAAGGTGGTGCGCCTGAGGGTTTTGTCGTGAAAAGCATAAAGTACGCCGTCGAGACTCATGCGTACATCAAGTTCAATGCCATGCACACCTGCTTCACTGGCCCGTAGAAAGCTGGTAAGTGTGTTTTCGGGGGCTTCACCGCGGGCGCCGCGATGGCCGAGAATCTCTAAGTGTGCCATTGGCGCCTCCGGTATTAATCTATGAAGCGTTTAGTGAGTTCGCCATAGGCATCTACGCGGCGATCGCGTAAATAGGGCCAAATACGGCGCACGTCTTCACTGCGTTTAAGGTCAATATCTGCCACAAGCGCTGTTTCTTCTTGATGGGCGGCATGGGCAAGCATTTCACCTTGTGGTCCGCAAATAAAGCTATGACCCCAAAAATCAACGCCACCGCCAGGAGCATCTGCTAAGGGTGAAGCTTCAAACCCTACGCGGTTAGCCACTACTACTGGTAAGCCATTGCTCACCCCATGGGCGCGCTGGGCAATAATCCAAGCATCTAATTGGCGCTGCTGTTCGGCTTTTGTGTCGGTGGTGTCCCAGCCGATGGCAGTGGGATAGAGCAGTATCTCTGCGCCAGCTAAAGCCATTAAACGGGCGGCTTCGGGATACCATTGGTCCCAACACACCAATAGCCCCAAACGTCCCACAGAAGTGTTAATGGGCTGAAAGCCACTGCCGCCTTGGTTCCACTGGGCATCGCCGGGGGTAAAATAAAACTTTTCATAAAAACCCGGGTCATCAGGAATATGCATTTTGCGGTAACAACCCGCTAGGGTGCCATCTTTCTCTAAGACTACAGCCGTGTTGTGGTAAAGGCCTGTGGTGCGTTTCTCGAATAAGCTGCCCACTAGCACCACATTAAGCTCTTTGGCGAGCTGGCCTAGCCAATGTGTGGATGGGCCTGGAATGGTTTCGGCTAGGTCGAAATTAGCCACGTCTTCACTTTGGCAAAAATACAAACTGTTGTGCAGCTCTTGGAGCATAATTAGCTCGGCACCCTCAGCGGCAGCGGCACGTATAAGTTGCTCGGAGCGAGCTTGGTTAGCAGCTATATCAGCACTATTTGCTTGTTGTATTACAGCAAGGCGCATGGCGTCATCTCATGGTTAAAAAATCGCTTTATAGCACCCCTTGGGGGATTTGCATAGTCACACAATGAAGGCTGCCATGCTGCTCTATTAAAGCGCGGCAATCAATGCCTACCACCTGATAATCAGGCATGGCTGAAGCAAGGCGCTCTAAAGCGGCTTCATCCGTGGGGCTGTTATAGGTGGGGACCAAGACTTTGTGATTGAGGATGAGAAAATTGGCATAAGTAGCGGGAAGACGGCGGCCGTCCTGTGCAAATTGCGCTGTTGGTAGAGGGAGTGGCAGCAAGTCAAAACCCTCAAGGGAGGCTAAGCGAAAAAGCTCTTTCTCCATGGCTTGAAGTTCGGTGTAGTGCTCGTCTTCAGGGTCGTTGCATTGCATATAAGCAATGGTGAAGGCGTTGCAGAAGCGCGCCAAGGTATCAATATGGGAATCGGTGTCATCACCAGCTAAGTAGCCATGTTTTAGCCACCAGATACGCCGTACTTTTAATGTCTCGCGCAGGCGTTGTTCCACTTGTTCGCGGTTCAAACCTGGGTTGCGGTTGGGGTTTAACAGGCACGCTTCTGTGGTGAGCAGGTTGCGTCGCCCATCGCTTTCCACGGCCCCGCCTTCAAGCACAAAATCATGGTGAATACGCAAAGGCGCCTGCCAACTGATGTGAGTTGATACTTGGTTATCTAGCTCAGCTGCGAATTTGTTTCCCCAGCCGTTAAAAGTAAACTTGTGTAGTTCAATGGCGCCGTTTGTGCGCACCGCCAAGGGACCGTAGTCTCGAGTCCAAGTGTCATTGTAGGCGGTTTGCTGCCAATGAATATTGCGTAGCTTGACGCCATGCGTTGTTAATAGTTGTTGGATGTGAGCTTTATGCTCGGCGTTTTGGTGAAAGATAAGAAGTTGCTGTTGGTCTGAAATAGCCGCTGCAATTTGCAGATAGCAGCTTTCTGCTTGCGTTAAATTGGATTCCCAATCCGTACTGGCATGTGGCCAAGCAATCATAACACCCCATTGCGGGTGCCATTCGGGCAAAAATTCAGGCATGGCGGTCTACTAAATAGAAGTGGCTTATAAGTAACAATGACGCTTTAAAAGCGTCATTGTTGAGACCTTGCAAGTGTAAAAGGTTACCAGTTCATTTGAAAGCCGCCACCACCGCTTTCCTCTGTTTCAGGTTCGGTTGTGTTTGCCGGCTCTGAGGAATAGTCATCCTCCTCCTGTGGCTGTGATTCCTCAGAGAGTGTTTCCTCGGCGGTATCCACTTCATCTGCTGAGGTATCGCTAAGGGCTTCGTCTTCAGCAGGGGCGTTATCCCGTTCTTCCTGCCCAGATGCATGGTCATCAGCCGCCTCAGCGGTGGAGGCTTCTTCTTCGGGGGGGTGGCTTGCAGTTGAGGCAGAAGCGTCTTCGGTAGCGCTGTCTTTTGACGCACCAGAGGTCGGCACTATGCGGCCGGTTGCAGGGTCAAAACGGAAACTGCCATCCCATTCCTCTTCAGCGTTTGAGTCAGCTTTGGGTGCTTCTTCTGCGACTTGTGGCGCCTCTTGTTCGGTGATACCTGTGTCTTCGGTATCAATAGAGGGTAATTCTAAGACGGTGCCATGGTGTGTAATAGAAACTTGCTCTTCGGCCTTGCTCGGCGCCGCTGGGGTGCGCCTAATTACCCCTTCGCTATGGGAGACAGAGTGTAGGGCTGTGTTACCTTCAAAATAAACAGAATAGCCTTGATAATCCCAACGAGTAATAGGGGGAGAACCCACCGGCGAGTGTTTTTTTAATGGCGTACCGAATCGTTGCTCTACTGCCGCCTTGGAGGCGCCGCGCTGTGGCATCTCTTGTGCGTAGATTGGTTGTGTTAGCGCAAAAACCAGGCAAGCAGTGCCAGCCAAGCGGCCAAGTGTTATTCGCATTTGTTCTCCCCATTTGTGGCACAAAAATCAATTGCTAAAGCAAGAAGGCTCTATTCAATCATGTTTAATAGTTAAAAGGCTAGATAAGCGTCACAATTGCTGTGGTCATTCTATAAATAATCATGTTTAATGCGCTGCATGTTTAAACCTCTTTCATTATATATTGGGTTGCGCTACACGGGCGCACGCACCAGTAACAGCCTTATTTCTGTTATTGCGCTGATTTCCACTTTGGGCTTAATGCTTGGTGTAGCGGTGCTCATTACTGTGCTTTCAGTAATGAATGGCTTCGAGCGCGAATTGCAAACGCGGATTCTTGGCATGGTAACCCACGTATCGGTACATGGCACAGAACCCGTACAAGACTGGCGTTCATTAGCCGACAAAGTATCTCAGCACCCTAATGTGGTAGCGGCTTCGCCCTTTGTTGAGCTGCAAGGCATGTTGGCTCACGGTGGCCATGTCACAGGGGTGATGGTGAATGGTATTTCACCCCCCGAGGAAAAAGCGGTATCCATTGTAGGTGAGCACATGTGGCGGGGTGAATTGGAGTCTTTGGAGAGTGGTGCCTTCAATATCGTATTGGGCTATGCCATAGCGCGAGAGCTAGGCGTGGGCGTGGGGGACCAAGTGGTATTGGTTTTGCCTGAGGCAAGCTTGTCACCCGCGGGGGTAACACCGCGGTTTAAGCGCTTTAACGTCACAGGAATTTTTCGTGTGAAGGCGGAAGTGGATGGTTTGTTTGCTTATATGCATGTGGATGATGCAGCACGTTTACTGCGTCAACCGAACACGGTGGAAGGAGTGCGTGTGCGTTTGGATGACTTATTCAAAGCGCCACAAGTAGGTTGGGAGCTGTCGCAGGACCTCGATGGCTTGTATTGGGCTTCCGATTGGACCCGCACCCACGGCAATTTATTCCAAGCCGTGCAGATGGAAAAAACCATGATGACGCTCTTGCTGTCGTTTATTGTGGCGGTGGCGGCGTTTAATATTGTGTCAAGCCAAGTCATGTTAGTGACTGAAAAGCGTGGCAATATTGCCGTGCTGCGCACGCTAGGTGCCACTCCCGCGAGTATTATGCGTATTTTTATTGTGCAAGGTACGCTTATTGGTTTCGCGGGAACCGCTTTAGGAGTGGGGCTTGGGGTTTTGTTAGCGCTTAACATCTCTGATATTGGCGCTTGGGTGGAGCAAACCTTTAACGCCAATATGTTTAATGCTTATTTTGTGAACTATTTGCCTTCTGAGTTGCGCATTAGTGATGTGCTGACCATTGCCACTATTGCCATGACAATCAGCTTCTCTGCGACCTTATACCCCTCTTGGCGCGCTAGTAAGGTGGCCCCGGCGGAGGCGTTGCGTTATGAGTAATCCTGTGGTTAGGGTGCAGGCATTGCAGCATCAATATCGCGATAAAAATATGGCGGTGCCGGTGCTGCAAGGCATTGATTTAGAGGTGTTCGCGGGCGAATCAGTGGCGATTGTTGGTGCTTCTGGTTCGGGCAAATCCACACTGTTAAATATGCTCGGTGGCTTAGACGCACCCACAGCAGGCAAAGTGTTTATTGGGGAGCAAGATATACAACGCCTTTCCGAGCGTGAGAAAGGACGCTTGCGTAACCAAAAAATGGGTTTTGTGTATCAATTTCATCATTTGTTGCCCGAGTTTACCGCCTTAGAAAATGCGGCCATGCCCTTATTGATTGGCAAAGCGTCGGTGAAAACAGCCAGAGAACAGGCACGAAGTGCGCTAGCAGCGGTGGGCTTAGGCCATCGTTTGCATCACAAACCCAGCGAATTAAGTGGTGGAGAACGCCAACGCGTGGCTATCGCACGGGCATTGGTGGCTCAACCACAAGTAATACTTGCCGATGAGCCCACGGGCAACTTAGATGAAACCACCGCTGCACAAATACAAGATGTGCTCTTATCCCTCACTGAGGAATGGGATTTGGCGCTGATTGTGGTGACCCATGACCTCTCTTTTGCGCGTCGTTGTGAACGTCAGCTCAATTTGCACAATGGCCAACTCCAGCCCGTAACTTCGGCGTAATACCTACAATTATTTCTAGCTTTTACTGATTCCCCTTGTGTGAGTGCCTCCTTATGCTTTGGCAGGAGGTGGCTTATGTGGCAGTGGGCGTTTTGTGCAGCAGTAGTTTGGCAAGTTTGGGCTGGCAGCCATTGGGGGTATTGGTTGTGGTGGCTGTTACTACTGCCTTTTTGTGTGGGTGGAGCGAGGCGGAAATACGCTTTTGCCATCCTCGCCTTAATGTTGGGGGCCTGGTGGGCAGCTTGGCACGTGCAAAGCGCTTTGGCCATGTGGCTGCCCAAGAGCCATATAGGGGAAACCCTTCTTGTGAGGGGGGAGGTGGTGCCATTTTCTTGGCAGGAAACGGAAACTCATTACGGGGCCAAACGCTATAGTTTTACTGTAAACGCTCAATTTACTACTCAAAGCAAACATCATAAGGGAGTGGTGCGGCTAGCATATTACCCTTCGCCTGAAGAAGCGTTAACCCCTTTTCGGGGTGGAGAAAGCGTGGTGTTAAAAGCGCGCTTAAAACCACCACATAGCACGGTTAACGAAGGTTTGCTAAGTCGTGTTCAGTTGGATTTTTCCCGTGGTGTGATTGCTCAGGGTACGGTGCAGCATATCGTAAGCCGTGAGCTTGAAGCACAGGGATTATCTTGGTGGCGAGAGCAAATCAGTTATCGATTACGCCAACAACTGGCATCGTGGCCGCAAGCGCAGGCACTTTTGCCTGCTTTGGTTGTGGCTGATAGGCGCCATGTAACGGAAAGCCAATGGCGGCGCTTTCGAGAAAGCGGCACAGCACATTTGTTAGCAATCTCTGGTTTGCACGTTAGCTTGGTAGCCGGGTTGGTTTGGTGGCTTGGACGATTAGCGCTGCTACCTTGGTTGCCGCGGGGGCAAGTGGCAGCCGTGTATGCTGCAGGACCAGCCATGGTTGCTGCCTTGGCTTATGCCGCCTTAGCAGGGTTTTCCTTGCCTACGCAGCGGGCCTTGATTATGTGCCTGGCGTTAATGTGGTTTTTTGTGAGGGGTCGCACTGCGAGCCTATTTTCAGGTTTTCGTTATGCGTTTTTGGGTGTTTTATTGTGGGCGCCCTTAAGCGTGGCTGACCCAAGTTTTTGGTTGTCGTTTTGCGCTGTGTTTTTGTTGTTGGTGTTAATAACAGTAGGCCAAAAGCTTAGCTGGTGGCGGGCGCAGCTAGTGTTGTCTTTTGGTGTGGGTGCGTTAGGTGCTTGGTGGTTTGGTAGTTGGGGAGTGCTAGCTCCCTTGGCTAACTGGGTTTTGATTCCTGTTTTTGCTTGGTGTGTGGTGCCTTTGGCGCTGTTGATGGCCTTGGGTGTGCCCGTTGCTTGGCTAGCACCAGTGGTGAATTTGGCCATTACCTTGTGCGAGCAATGGCTGCAACTGCTCGAGCCTTGGCAGCTGCAGCTAAGTGGTGCTTCAGGGGTATGGGAACTGATGGCCTTGCTGTTCGCCATGGTCATGATATTTATGCCCCGCTTACCGGTGGCCTCTTGGGTGCTGCTGATTCCTTTGCTGCCTTGGTTATGGCCCCAGGATACCGCGCCTATGCATGGCGAATTTGATTTTGTTACGTTGGATGTGGGGCAAGGGCTGGCGACTGTTATTCGCACCCGACATCACTTATTGCTTTATGACACTGGTCCCAGTTGGGGATACGGTGATGCGGGGAAATCGGTGCTAGTACCTTGGTTGCAGCGCCAACCCCAGCAACTCACCTTGGGTGTGATTAGTCACAGTGATACTGATCACAGCGGTGGTAGCGCGTCCATTCAGCAGGTGTGGCCAGACATACATTGGCTAGCAGGAGAGCCCCAATATCATCATGGCGCACAAGCATGTTGGCGTGGCCAGCAGTGGCGGTGGGATGGGGTGGACTTTGAAGTGCTATGGCCGCCGGCGGGGCTACGCTTGCATGAGCACAATAATTATAGTTGCGTGATTCAGGTGCAGGGGAGGTTTGGCGCAGTGTTGCTTACGGGTGATATTCATCGTCCAGTGGAGTTTTGGCTGGCCAAGCATCAAAGGTTTTTGCATAACAGCGTGCTACAAGTGCCGCACCATGGAAGCGCCACCAGCTCAAGTTATAGTTTTCTAAAAACATTGATGCCGCGATACGCCGTGGTGTCACACGGCTTTGCTAATGCTTTTAGGCACCCCCACTGGCAAGTAGAGCAACGCTACAAAGCGTTAAATATAGCACTGTTAAGCACAGCGGAGAGCGGTATGATTGTTTTTCCTGTGCGCGACCACCATAATTCCACCCCTATACAGTGGCGTTATAAGTATCCGCGCAGTTGGTACTGAATGAATTCGATAAATAAATAGCTCGATTAAGGGGAATAAGGTGTTAGAAATCGTTATCGCGGGTGGTTGGTTGATGTTACCCATTTTGCTTGGGTCAGCGGTGGCTTTAGCGATAGTGGCGGAGCGTTTTTGGAGCTTACGACAAGAGCGCATAGCGCCTTTGCATTTGCTTGAGCAAATTAAACAATGGTCGCAAAAAGGGCGCCTTAGCCCCAAGCATCTTGATGCTTTGCAAAGCCATTCCCCCATGGGACGTATCTTGGCGGCTGGTTTAAAACAAGTGGGTAAACCCAGAGCCGATATCCGTGCCGCCATGGAAGAAGTGGCCAATCAAGAAGTGCATGATATGGAACGTTTTCTTAGTACCCTAGGCACCATAGCAGCTATTAGCCCTTTGCTCGGTTTGCTTGGCACCGTGGTGGGTATGATTGAAGTGTTCACAGCCCTGATGTTGCATGGTAGTGGCGATACCGCTTTGTTAGCCGGGGGTATTTCAAAGGCATTAATTACTACGGCAGCCGGCCTATGCGTGGCAATTCCAGCGATGTTCTTTCACCGCATGCTCTTGCGCCGAGTGGACGAAATCGCGGTTAGCATGGAAACACAAGCAGCAGAGTTACTTAGTTGGCTCACCGATGTTGAGAACGAAAGTAAAGGAGCCTGATTGTGAATTTTCGTCGAGCACGCACCGAAGAAGTGGAGATTAATCTCACACCACTCATTGATGTGGTGTTTTTGTTATTGATTTTCTTTATGGTTTCCACCACTTTCACCAAGGAGACCCGCTTAGCGATTACCCTGCCTGAGGCTGATGGTTTGGTAGCTGAAGAACAAGCAAAGCCAGTGGAAGTAGTGGTGGGAGCCGAGGGTGATTACGTGGTGAACGGTGAACGTTTGGTAAAAAATGATGCCCAAACCCTCCGTGCTGTATTGTCGAATCTCACCGAATCTAGCGAGTATAGTTTGATAATTACCGCCGATGCTAATGCCCGCCATCAAGCTGTGGTGACATTAATGGATGTGGCAGGGCAGCTTGGTTATGTTAATTTAAGCATCACGACTCGAGAACCCATTCAGGAGTAATCCTTTTTCATGTCTTCTTCCGAAACATCCATGGTGGAAAATCCATGGGAAACCTATAAGCGCTTATTGACTTATACGCGTCGTCATTGGGTATTGCTGCTGCTGAGTTTGTTTGGCTATCTTATTTACTCTGCTATGAATCCTGTGATTGCAGAGATGATGCAAGTGATTACAAGCACCATCGAAAACCCCACGCCTAAAATGGTGGCGGTGGTTTGCTTGGCTCCTTTAGTGATCGCTTTTGTGCAAGGGGTTGGGCAGTTTATCGGAGGCTATAGCATCACTTGGGTGGGGCAGCGCATAGTATTTGAGCTGAGGCGCGAAACGTTTGACCATGTGTTGCGTTTGCCCACGAAGCACTATCAGCAAAGCTCTTCTGGGCGCATCATGAGCAAATTGATATATGATGCGCAACAAGTGACGTCAGCCGGCACAGATGCCATTACTGTGATTTTGCGTGAGGGATTAACCGCCATAGGCTTACTAGGCTATTTGTTTTATACCAATTGGAAGCTGACTCTGATTCTCTTCACTGTGGGGCCGGTGATTGGCTTGGTAGTGAATTTAATGAGTAAGCGTTTTCGCCGCATTAGCCAAAATATTCAAGACAGCATGGGCAACATTACCCAGTACCTTGCAGAGGCCATAGAAGGTCACCAAGCGGTAAAAATTTTCTCTGGTCAAAAGCAAGAAAGCACGCGCTTTGAGCATGCCAGCAACAAATTCCGAAGCCAGCAAGTTAAGCTTGAAGTCAGTAAAATCATTGGCACCGTATCTGTGCATATGGTGATTTCCATCGGTGTGGGCATTATCACCTTTTTATATATTCGCCTGATGGGCGAAGATTTAAGCTTGGGCAATTTTCTTGCTTTTATTACGGCCGTGGCGCTGATTCAAAAACCCATTAAACAATTGACTGACGTTAACGTAAAGATACAGCGCGGCATTACTGGTGCTGCTTCTATCTTTGAGTTAATGGACTACGACACCGAGCGGGATACCGGAACCTTGGAGCTGGCAAAAAGCCAAGGGGACTTGGCCTTTGAAAATGTGAGCTTTAGTTACACAGGCGATGAGCGCGGCACCGCATTGCAACAGGTGTCTTTTACGGCAAAACCCGGGGAAACCGTAGCGCTTGTAGGGCGCTCTGGGGCAGGTAAGAGCACCATTGCTGCCTTGATTCCGCGTTTTTATGATGTGTCTGAGGGGGTAATCACTCTTGACGGGCATCCAATTCAAAATTATCGCTTGCATGATTTGCGCAGTAATATTGCTATGGTGACGCAAAACGTTGTGCTTTTTAATGACAGCGTGCGCAACAACATTGCCTACGGTGAGCTGCGCGATGTATCCGATGAAGCAATTATCCAGGCCGCAAAAGATGCTTATGCATGGGAGTTTATTCAAGGCCTAGAACATGGGTTAGACACAGAAATTGGTGAAGACGGCACGCAGCTTTCTGGTGGTCAGCGCCAACGCTTGGCTATTGCTCGCGCTTTGCTCAAGGATGCACCTATTCTAATTTTAGATGAAGCTACCTCGGCGCTGGATAATGAGTCGGAGCACTATATCCAAAAAGCCTTGGAGAGAGTAATGGAGGGGCGCACCACGCTAGTGATTGCTCACCGTTTAAGCACTATCGAAAATGCGGATAAAATTTTAGTGCTCGATGAAGGACAAATTATTGAACAAGGGACGAACGATAGTTTAATCGAGCAAAAAGGTGTCTACTACCAGCTTCATCAAATGAACTTTGAAGAGTTATAAAATGAAGCAAGCGCTGGCCACTTGGCTGGAACAAGGTTGGTATGGCACTGGCAAGCGTTTATTGTGGCTGTTGCCTTTAAGCGCCTTGGTGGCGAGGGTAGCCCGTAAACGCTTGTTGCGCTTTCGTGAGCAGGCGTTAGTACCAACAGTGCCGGTGTTAGTGGTGGGCAACATCACTGTTGGCGGCACAGGCAAAACCCCTTTGGTAGAGGCTTTGTGCGCTCAAGCTGCACAGCGTGGGCTTACTGTGGCGATTATTTCTCGAGGCTATGGTGCTAATCCGCCTTATTTCCCTTGGCACGTAACGGCAGAGCAAACCGCTGATGTAGCCGGGGATGAACCCCTAATGTTGGCGCAAAAAACACAAGCCCCCGTGTTTATTGCCCCCAAACGCCATGCGGCACTGCAGGCTGCACTCAGCACAAACCCAGATGTAGTTATCAGTGATGATGGCTTACAGCATTATGCGCTGCCGCGTACCGCTGAAATAGTGGTGCTAGACGCTAAGCGTTGGCTTGGTAACGGTCGTTGTTTACCGGCAGGGCCATTGCGCGAACCCGCTCAGCGTTTGCAGGAAGTGGATTGGATAGTAGTTAACGGCCAAAGGCAGGTGCAGCCACCTAATGCCGTTACCATGGTGCTTGAGGCAGGTCATTTTTGGCAACCGAGCACGGGTAAGCGCCTAAGCCCTGAAGAGTTTGTTGCTCAATTCTCTCGCGTGCACGGCGTGGCTGGCATTGGCCATCCAGAGCGCTTCTTTAAAAGCCTAGAGGCGTTAGGGCTTGCAGTTATTCCCCATGCTTTTCCAGATCATCATTCCTACGCCAAGGCAGAACTTGTTTTTGCAGACGACAACCCCATTGTGATGACAGACAAAGATGCCGTAAAAGCGTCGCCTTTGGTTGGGGAGCGGGGGTGGGTTTTTTCTGTTAATGCCAAGCTGCCAGACGCTTTTTTTGATGCGGTTTTTGAACAGTTACTTAAGGAAGATGCTACGTGAGTTACACCGTTATTATTCCCGCTCGTTATGGCAGCAGTCGTTTACCCGGTAAACCTTTAGCTGATATTGCTGGTAAACCCATGGTGGTGCGTGTGTATGAACGGTGTCTGCAAAGCCAGGCGCAGGCTGTGTGGGTGGCCACGGATGATGAACGCATTAAAGCAGCGGTGGAGGCCCATGGTGGCCAAGCAATTTTAACGTGCAGCGATCACCCCACGGGCACAGACCGTTTGCAGGAGGTGGCATCACTGCTGGGTTTAGAAGAGCACCATGTGGTGGTCAATGTGCAAGGCGATGAGCCTTTGATTCCGCCTCAAGTGGTGGACCAAGTGGCGGCGAATCTGCTGGAGCAACCTCAGTTTGATATGGCCACCTTGTGTGAAGCCATCACCGATTGGGCGCAAGTGTGGGACCCCAATGCGGTAAAAGCCGTGTTTGCAGAAAACGGCCGTGCTTTATATTTTAGCCGCGCGCCTATCCCGTGGCAGCGTGATGACTTTCAAGCACAAGCGCCCACCACAGGCGCTGCACCGACAGAACAGTACTGGCGTCATATTGGTATTTATGGCTATCGTGTATCGCTGCTCAATAGCTATGTCACCTGGCCCCAAGTGCCCTTGGAAGCCGCGGAGGCATTAGAACAATTGCGCGCTTTGTATTATGGTGCCGCCATTCATATCGCGCCTGCTTGTGCCACGGTGCCGGCGGGTGTGGATACGCCAAAGGATTTGGCTGCCATTCGTGAACTATTAGGAGAAACACAATGAGTATTAAGGTGCTGTTTGTTTGCTTGGGCAATATCTGCCGTTCACCCACTGCTGAGGGGGTGTTCCGTCACCAAGTGGAAGCAGCAGGCTTAAGCGAGCGTATACATATCGATAGTGCAGGCACCGGTGATTGGCACATTGGCAAAGCACCGGACCCGCGCACCATTGATGAGGCTGCTAAGCGTAATTACGACTTAACGCCTTTGCGTGCGCGCCAAGTGAGTGCAACAGATTTTGCTGAATTCGATTATGTCATAGCTATGGATAGGGAAAATCTTAAAAACCTTAAAGCTATGCAGCCTGCGGATTACCAAGGCCACTTAGGTTTGTTTTTAGCCTTTGCGCCAGAGGAACAGCAAGAGGAAGTGCCTGACCCTTATTACGGCGGCCCGGAAGGCTTTACCTTGGTGCTTAATATGGTGGAAGAAGCAAGCCAGGGGTTGCTCAATCACATTCAGGAAAAACACCTCTCTTGATGGCTCAACACCAAGACCTTACCCATTTCAACACCCTGCGCCTGCAGAGCCGGGCACAGTATTTTGCCGCTCCAGATACTCCAGCTGAAGCCATAGCACTTATTAAACAATACGCTTCGCAAATGCCTATTACGGTGCTTGGCGGGGGCAGTAATGTGGTGTTAGCAGCTGAGTTGCCGGGGCTGGTATTGCATCCTCAATTCAAGGGACGCCGCTTGTTGCGCCAAGATGATACCCAGGTGGAAGTGGCTTTGGCGGCTGGTGAAGTGTGGGACCAGGTGGTGGATTGGAGTTTAGCGCAAGGGTGGCAAGGACTAGAAAACCTTTCGCTCATCCCTGGCCATTGTGGCGCTGCACCGGTGCAAAACATTGGCGCTTACGGGGTTGAACTGGCAGATGTATTGGTGGGCCTCACTGCTATCAATTTAACCACCGCTGAAGAAAAACAATTCAGTGCAGCAGAATGTGATTTTGCTTACCGTGACAGCTATTTTAAATCCCAAGCGCCGGGACAGTGGTTAATTACTGAGATAGTGCTACGCCTGAACTTACAACATCAACCATTAAAGCTTGGCTATGGTGACGTGGCTGAGCATTTTGCGCAGCTTCCCGTTGGCAAACAAAATGCCCAAGGGTTGCGTGAAGTTATTTGTGCTATTCGCAGCGCTAAATTGCCAGACCCAGCCAACTTGCCTAATGCGGGTAGTTTTTTTAAAAACCCCGTGGTGAAAACGAGCCAGTACCAAGCCTTAAAGCAGCAATACCCAGCCCTAGTCGCATACACGTTAGCCTCGGGCGAGTATAAGTTAGCAGCGGGCTGGCTTATCGAACAAGCGGGTTGGAAAGGCCATCAGCCTGGTGGTGTAGGCATGCATAGCCAGCAAGCGCTTGTACTGGTGAACCATAGCCAAAACGCCACCGCCGAGCAGGTGAATGCGGTGGCAGAGCAAGTGCGTCGAGATGTGTTTACTCAATTTGGTGTCTGGCTAGAGCAGGAGCCTTTAGCGTTACCGCGGGGCCTATAGCGGCTTAATAATGTCTAACACCTCTTTAAATTGAGGGTGTTGGTAGCTCTGCAGCCATTCAAATCCGGCCATTTCTGGCGAAATTAGCGTAGCACCAGATTTTTCTAGTCGTGCCAACCCTCTTTCTTTATCTGAAAGCCGGCGTGAGCCAGAAGCTTCTGCCACCACAAATACGTCAAAGTCGTGATGTAATAAGCCAAGAGCGGTTTGTAATAAACACACGTGCGCTTCGCAACCTGCGATGACCACTTGCGAACGTCCGGTGGGGATGGCTTGTGGTAATCCATTAAGAGCACAGGCATCAAAATGTACTTTTTCTAAACGGGCGTCGCATAGGGGTTTTAGTTCGGGCATTGTGTTGCCGAGCCGTTGTGGATTCTGCTCTGTGGCAATGGTGGGAATTTGTAGCAGTTGTGCGATTTGTGCCAAGCGCTGAGCTTCGCGAATAACGTGATCTTGCTCTGCAATGGCGGGCATCAAATTCACTTGGAAATCCACTAGCACAAGGCATGAGCGCAGCGGCGAAAGGAGGGTGCGTGTAGGCGTATAACTTAAGGTTTCCATTTTTTTATTCCTGTTGTAATGGCTTGCCAACGGTTTACTAATAAGGCTAGCAAAATAAAAGCACAACCCATAAGTTGGATACCATCTAAGCGCTCGGTGAACCAAACAGCTGAAATCAGTGCAACCCAAATAGGCTCTAAGATTAAAATTACCGCACCATGAGTGCTCTGACTTAAGCTTTGGGCATAGGTTTGCATTAAAAAGCGCATGGCAGTGCCAATAATGGCGCTGGCTAATACCCACAGAATAAGGGCTCCGCTTACAGGTATCTGTGAACCTGGTTGAAACTCTAAAAGCCATGAGGCTGTGCCCGTCACCAAGGTGGCCACAAACATTAAAATCGTGGTCATGGCAAGGGGGTGAACGGGCGCGCGTTGTTTGCTTTCACCAGCAGTAGTGGCACGGGTGTTGAGGGTGTAAAAGCAAGCGAACAATGCTGCTGCGGTGAGATAATAACCCTGTGAGGGAGCCAAACGAAAACCATGTTGTAAGGAAAGCAGGGCTAGGCCAATGGCGGCCACCGGCAATGCTAACCAAGTGGCGATGGGTGAGCTTTCTTTGAAGGCCAAACGCGCCACCACAGGCACTAATATCACCCCTAAGCTGGTTAAAAAAGCCCCTTCACCCATGGTGTCGCCAGTGGCGAGCCCCATAACCCAACTTGTCATGGCTAAACCAAAAAAGCTGCCCACCACTAAGCTGCGTCGCAATAAGGGGAAGGTGAGGCGTCGCAAGTGTGCGGCACTGAATATGAGTAAGCACAGCGCTGCTAATAAAAACCGTACCGCCATAAACATAATAGGCGGCATTAGCACTATGGCTTCTTTAGAAAACATCCAGCTAATGGCAGCCACCAAGGTTACCAACACCAATAGCAGATCGGACTGAGCGGAGCGAGACAAGGCCATTTATGCTCTCTTTAAGCAGCAGCGTTTATATTTTATGCCAGAGCCGCAAGGGCAGGGCGCGTTGCGTTCGGGGGTGAATTGTTTAATGGCAGCCTCGCCGCTGTGGTAGTACCAAATGCCACTTTCTTTTAGAAAGAGCGAGGTTTCCTGTTGTATTCCCCAACGTCCTTCTTCAAAAAAATAAGCATCAAATTGCACTTGGCCTTGATGGCCTGTTTGGATTTCTTGGTGTATCTGCAGGTGCCCCCACTGCGTGTGGGAGTTAAGGCTAAGCTCAGCGGGACGCGTATCTGGATGCCAGCTAGCTAGCACGAAATCTTGCAACTGTAACTTAAAGGCACTAAAGCGCGCCCGCATTACAGCAGCGGGCTCTTGTGCCTGCGCGCCTTGATGGAGCAAGGCGCAGCATTCAGCATAGCTATGGCCTGTGTCACAAGGGCATATCATTGCGGTTTATTGCCTGTGGCAATGAGCTCAATGGCTTCTGTCATGGTGGGGGTGAAGCGCAGTTGTTGCTCAATGGGCTCCACGCCAGCACGGGCTAATGTGCGCAATGGTTGAAACTGCAGGTCCGCTATCACCAGTTCAAAACCAAGGGTTTTTGCATCTTCAACAAAACGCAGGAAAGCGTTGAGGCCACCTGCATCAAGCAAAGGAACTGCATCCATGTAGAGCACTAAGCCACGTTGGTCTGCACCCATGTCCTTGAGCTTGCTAAAGACACGGTCCGCAGCAGCAAAAAACAAAGGGCCATTAATTTTAATTAAACGCCAACCTTCCGGTATTTGAGCATTGCCAGTGATTTTACGCTGCCCAGTGACGTCGGTAATGCGAGTCATTTCGGCAATTTGTTGCATAAACACCAAAGATGCCAGCACGACCCCCACAGAAATAGCCACCACCATATCCACGAGCACGGTGAGGAATAAACAAACCAATAGCACCAGAACATCTTGTTTGGGTGCCTTTTTTAGCAATTCCACCACCTTGCGCGCTTCACTCATATTCCACGCCACTATCAGGAGCAGCGCCGCCATGGTGGCCATGGGAAGATAACTGAGCCAGCGGGCCAAGATTAATACTGCTAATAGCAGCACGATGGAATGAATAACAGCCGCCATGGGGCTTTGTGCGCCCGCACGATAGTTAGCGGCAGAACGTGCCAGTGCAGCGGTGGCCGCGAAACCGCCAAAGAAGGGGGCCACAATATTACCTAATCCTTGGCCAAGTAACTCGCCATTGGCAGAATGTCTGTGCCCGCTCATGCCATCTAAAATCACGGCACACAATAGAGATTCAATAGCACCTAGCATGGCGATACTAAATGCCACAGGCACTAGGGCACGCAAAATATCGAAGGACCACAGGGCTTCCCCAGATGGGGTTTCCCATAACCAAGGCAGTTTAAAACTGGGCAAAAAGGGCGGGATGCCTTGGCCCACACTGCCGTCTGGAAATAAGAAAGTGAAGCGGCTGCCAATGGTGTCCACATCAAAACCAAAGCGGGCAAGCAGGAGGGAAGCGAGCACGCCGATAACCACAGCAGGCAAATGGCCAGGAATGGCAGTGCGCAGCCTTGGCCAAAGAATAAGCACTGCCAAGGTAATAGCGCCCACCAATAGTGTGGGCCAATGCATGGCGTGAAAGTGGCTAATAAGAATCTGCGCTTTTGCTAAAAAGCTAGGAGGTAAATCGCCCACGGGCAACCCAAAGAAATCCTTTACTTGCAGGGTAGCAATCACAATGGCAATACCCGCTGTAAACCCTAAAGTGACAGGAGCGGGGATGTATTCAATAAAACGTCCCAAACGAGCGAGGGCCATGGCGATTAAAATAAGACCAGCCATCAAGGTGGCCACCAATAGGCCGCCAAGCCCATACTTGTACACCACGGGCTGCAGAATCACCACAAAGGCTGCGGTGGGGCCAGAAATAGAAAAACGCGAGCCACCGGTAAGGGCTATGATGATACCGGCGATAATTCCCGTATAAAGCCCATACTGAGGCGGAGCGTCCACCGCCACAGCCAATGCCATGGATAGTGGTATAGCGATGATGCCCACAGAAACTCCAGCAAAAAAGTCTTTGCTGAAAAGTTTTTTAGAGTAGTTATTATTGAGTACCGTTTCTTTAAAAGCAGAAGCGAAGCTTAATGAGGTAAGATGCGCCCGTTCGGACATTGAAACTCCCGTTTACCGTATGAAATTCGCAAACATGAGGCGAGAAAAAACGACTATTGATGACGCAACAAGCCGTAACCGCTTAAATCATAGCGCTTTATGTTTAGGATGTGAAAGATTCAAGGGAAGGAGAGGGGCTGCTCATTGCTTCATCTAGTGCAAAATCAGCTTTTTGGCATTAAGGCATAGTAGAGTTGCATTTTATGCCACAAGAAGCGTTTTCATCGGGTATAATCTAGCACCCGCTTTGACTTGTTTTTTCGCTAATGTAGAAAACCACGGAGCGCTGTTGGTAGCCAAGGGGTTTCTCGGAGAGCAGGATTGAATGACAGCAAAAAACGTTAAAACCATTGCAATGGATTACGTGGTTCAAGTATTAAAGAGTGCGGCGCGCTCGGGGGTTTCTATTCCTGAATTGTTGGTACAAGTGGGGATAGAGCGCGAGCGTTTAGAGGAACCCGCAGCTCGTGTGGACCGCGCTACTTTTTTACGCCTATTGCTCACAGTGATGGAGCAAACAGGCGACGAGTTTATTGGTTTTGGCCAAGGCCGTCGTTCTAAGCCCGGCACCTTTAGCATGATGGCTCATGCTGTGATTAACTGCGCTAACCTTGAAGAAGCAGTGCGTCGTGGAATGGATTTTTATGACCTTTTCGACTTAGGCGTAGAAACCACACTGCAAAAAGAGGGCGACCAAGCTTATTTAACCGTGAAGATGCTCAATAAGATTGATTTCCGCGACATCATTATTGAGGCCGTATTTTTATTGTCTGCTCGTTTTATGGGGTGGCTTGTGGGGCGCCCCATTCCATTGCAGCGGGTGGAATTTGATTTTCCCGCTGGTGGGGAGAACTCAGAGCGGGTGTTTAAGTGCTCAGTGGAATATGAGCAATCCGCGAACCGACTGGTGTTTGCAAGCGACGTGCTGACCTTACCTTTAGTGCAAAATGAACTGTCTTTGTCGCACTTTTTACGCAATTCTCTTGGACAATTACTGACTGGTGAGGTGTACCAAAGTGGTTTGCCGGCCCAAATTCGCACCTTAATCAGCAATGAATACCATCAGCGGGTGCCAGATTTTGCTGAAGTGTGCGCGAGGCTTAATATGAGCCCGCAAACACTGCGTCGCCGCCTCAAAGAGGCCAATACCAGCTACCAAGCTATTAAGGATGATATTCGCAAAGAAGCATCCGTGTATTACTTATCAAAACCTGATTTATCCATTGAAGAAATTGCTTTACTGATGGGGTTTAGTGAAGCCAGCTCTTTCCATAGGGCCTTTAAAAAGTGGACCAACAAAACCCCTGCTGAATATCGGAGAGACCATCTTGAACAGCATTGAAAACACTGCTCGCTTGTTGATTATTTGTCCTGATAAACCAGGCATTATTAGCATGGTGAGCACTTTTTTGTACCGTTATGGCGCCAATATTACCGATTTTGACCAGCATGCTACGGACCCAGAGGGTGGCACCTTTTTTATGCGCTTAGAGTTTCAAACAGGTGGATTAACCTGTTCAGTGGAACAGCTGCGCGAGCACTTCTTAGCTGAAGTGGCTGGCCCATACAAAATGGAATGGCGGCTGACCCTTGCTTCTGAGAAGAAGCGCATGGCGATTATGGTTTCTAAGCATGACCATGCCTTGATGGAGTTGTTGTGGCGCACCATGCGAGGGGATTTGGCTGCGACTATTCCTATGGTGATTAGTAATCACGACGATTTGCGTCCTGAAGTAGAGCGCTTTGGTATTCCTTGGCATCATATTCCTGTTACGCCCGATACCAAAGAGGCGGCTGAACAACAGGCGCTTGAGTTGCTCGATGGCAAAGTGGACGTGATTGTATTGGCACGATATATGCAGATTTTAAGCCCTAAGTTTGTGGCCGAGCATCCGAACCGCATTATTAATATTCACCATTCTTTCTTGCCTGCATTTATTGGTGCTAATCCTTATCAGCAAGCGTGGGAGCGTGGTGTGAAGCTGATTGGTGCCACAAGTCATTATGTGACAGATGAGTTAGATCAAGGCCCCATTATTGAGCAAAACGTACAGCGCGTTACGCACCGCCACAGTGCGGCTGAGTTGCGCGCTTTAGGGCAAGATGTGGAGCGTAGTGTATTGCTGCGTGCGGTGCGCTGGCACTTGGAAGACAGAGTAATTGTGGACGGTAATAAGACCGTTGTGTTTATTAAGTAATTAGCGTTGTACAAATGGCGGTAGAGGTAATAGTACTCAACCGCCTTATTAATGTAAGCGCTTTAAAAAACTAAACGTACTCCAGCGGATAGCACATCCACTTGTTTAGAGTTCATACGGTAGAACGTATATTCCCCGGCTAAATAAATGCCCTCGATGATGGGGTATTGAATGCCCACACCGAGCATGGGCGCAGCGCGGCGTTTGGTATCAGTGGCAAAAGTAGTGGTGGTGTTTGCTGCGGAGTTGCCGTGAGTATCATAAAACTGGCGCGTTTCACGTAGGCGGGTTTTTTCATTATAAATAAGCATGCCAGCACGGAAATACATTGTATCGTCGTACCAAACACGGCCTGCAAACTCAAAACCACTAAGTTCTAAGCTGTGTTCGCCATCTACTTTCACTGTTGCTAAATTAGAGATATTACTCTCATCAGTTTGCGGTTCGCGGTCATAATTTAAAAGCTTATTATTATTAGCCAACTGCACCAAGCTTCCCTCGATGCCGTAACTCCAAAACCCGTGGCTCATATCATCAAAACGCAACCCCACACGTGCACGGTAGCCATCGGTTTCACCGTGGTGATACACACCTTTACCATCATCGCTGTGATAAGTTAGACGCTTGGTCTGCGCCATGGAAAGCATCACATCTGCGTAGATGCTCACATTGGGGGGCTCGAGTTCTTCCGCTTGTAAAGAGGGGCTGATTAAAAGTGCGCTGAGGGCAGATAAAGCAAAAGTTTTCGCAGAAAATCGCATGTTATAAATAACTCACAAAGGTTAGTGTTTATTATGTTTGTTGTACGTGAGCGCTTTCTATAAAAATTCAGTACACTATGCGCTCTTGAATTTACACCTTAGGAAAAGCCATGTGCCAACCTGAAGAAATATTAGATACAAGCGGCTTGCTTTGTCCTGAGCCGGTTATGTTACTGCATAATAAGGTACGTTCGCTAGCGCCCGGCGCACTTTTGGAAGTGATTGCCACTGACCCTTCTACTCAGCGTGATATCCCTCGTTTTTGCGAGTTTTTGGGCCACCAGCTAGTGACCCAGGCCGAGGAAGAAGAGCGTTTTCGTTATTTAATCAAAAAGAAAGCTTAGTGCTTATAGCTAACTAATGGCTGCGCCAAACGGTAGCGCAGCCTGAGTCCTAATAAAACGGCAGCGGTGCTTAACCCCGCAATTAATCCAATCCAAAAGCCAGCGGCTCCCATCATGGGTACCACCCAGTCTGTACGTGCCAAAATAAAGCCCACGGGTAACCCCACGCCCCAATAAGCCACCAAAGTAAGCATCATGGGTACTGTGGTGTCCTCAAAACCACGTAATGCGCCATTGGCTGTGACTTGCAGCGCATCAGGAATCTGATAAAGCGCGGCAAAAAATAGCAAACCTGTGGTTACTGCGTGTACCGCCAAGTCGTTAGTGTAAATGAAGGGCACTTGGTGGCGAAAAAGCAAAATTAAGCCGGCCATTAGGGTCGCAGTGAACACGGTTAAGCGCAAAGCTGTGCCTATGGTGTAACTGGCTGCAGCTTTATCGCTGCGCCCACGAGCGTGGCCAACTCGAATGGTGACAGCAATGGCTAAGCTCAACGGCAACATAAATAGCAAGCCAGTAAAGTTTAACGCAACTTGGTGACCAGCCACTATGATGGCGCCGAAGGGGCCGAGCAGAAGCGCGATGACTGAGAATAAACTGACTTCAAAGAAAATAGTTAATCCCGTGGGTAGGCCCACTTTGAGCATGTAAAGAATATTGTGGGGCTCAAAGGAAAGAGCGCTAAAATCAAGGCGTGCTTTGGCATAGGTGGCGCTTTTGCGAGTATAAAAATACATGGCTATTGCCATTACCCACATCACCACCGCTGTGGCCCAACCGCAGCCCACGCCGCCCAATTCAGGCAAACCAAACTTGCCGTATATCAAGGCATAGTTAATGGGGATATTCATTAATAACCCGAACAAACTAATCCAAAACACAGGTTTGGTATGGCCTAGGGATTCGGTGTAGCTGCGCATGGCTAAAAATGCTGCCGCCGCCGGAATCCCCCAGCTGAGCCCTTCTAAGTAGCCTAAAACAATAGGACGCATGGCGGCTTCAACATCCATGAGTTCAAGTACAGGGGCCATGTTACGAATGGCTAGCATGCCTAAGAGACTTAACCCGAGAGCTAGCCACAGGGCCTGTTGCGTGAGCGGATTTAAACGATGGTATTCGCCATGGCCAAAATGGCGCGCCAATATGGCAGTGGCACTCATGAGCACGCCTGTCATCAGGAGAAAAATAGGAATCCAGATACTAGCCCCCACTGCAACGGCCGCTAAATCGGTGGCGCTAACACGGCCTGCCATCACAATGTCCACAAAGCCGTTCCCTGTTTGCGCCAATTGGCCACCCAATACGGGGAGGGCTAATATAAGCAGCCCACGCAACTCTTGGTAACGTTGCGGTGAGATAAAAGCATGAATCAAGGGAGCCTCCTATTAATGATGGCAGCATTACCCAGTAAATCTTTGGAGTCTTTGTACGATAGCCCATTGAAGCCTTGGCACAGCCAAGATTTAAGTCCTTTATTTAGGGCTTGTTTTCCTGAGCATCATACAGAGTTAATCGGTGGTGCAGCCGAGCCACTGTATACACCTTGGGAACATAATCAACCAGCAAAAATTTATTATACCCAGGACTATTATCGTAGCGCTCTGCATGAGATTGCCCACTGGTGCATTGCGGGTGCAGAGCGGCGCAAACAAGAAGACTATGGTTATTGGTATGCACCAGAAGGGCGCAGTGCTGAGCAACAATTGCAATTCGAGTCTGTTGAGGTGCGGCCGCAAGCCTTGGAATTATTATTTTGTGCGGCTGTGGCCCACGATTTTTATGTGTCTTGCGACAACTTTGAAGCGGAGGGCGACGAGCAAGCTTTTCAAGCTAACGTTTGGGCAGAAGCACAGCGCATGCTGAATGGAGCTATACCGCCTAGGGGCTTGCAATGGATGCGGGCACTGCAGCACGCCTACGGAATGAGACAAGTGGATAAGGCGCAGTTGCAAAAGGTATGGCGCCACTAAAATCTAGTGACGCCACCTTTAGAGTTAATGAGGGAAGAAATTGATGGGGTAGCGGCCGCTCCAATTGCCAACATTGGCCGCACCAAAATCCATGGCGCGTACAATTAGCAGGATACGGCGTTCAAGCGCATCGTCACCTAGGGTGGAGCCATGAATGCTTGCATCAGTAACACTCCCATCAGGAGCCACGGTGAGGGCAATAATAACTTCACCTTGCAAGGCTGGGTTGTCACGTAAAGCACGCTGATAGGCGCTATTAAAGCGACCTGAATAGCGGTCAAATACGCGGCGTATATCGGCCTCGCTGCGGCTGCCAGTGGTGGCCTGTGCTTTAGGCTTCGGTGTGGCAGCCTGTGCTTGAGCAATTTGGCTTTCCGCTTGTCGGGTTTGTGCTTGAGCAAGTTCGCGACTTTGTGCGTCTGCTCGCCCTGCGGCGGAAGCGGTCCCGCTTGTAACTCCTCCGGAACCCTGCTGCTGACGCGCTTCTAAACGTTCGTTGTTGCGCTGAGGCTGGCTGGCCTCTTGGCTGTTACGGCGAAGCTGTGCGGGTGCTGCAGGCATCAAATCATCCAGCGCGGAGAGGCTCTCATCAAGCACGCGAGTTTCTTCCCGAACCCGCTGTTCAGCGACCTCTTCTCGACTAGGTGCAGGTTCTGGTGTTTCTTTGGTTTCGCTCGCTTGCTCTGTGAGTAGGGTCTCCTGCTCGGGCTCAGGTTCCTCGATAACGACTTCTTCGATGATTTCTTCCTCTTCCACCTCAGGCACTACCCAAGTGGCGATCCGTTCTGGGATAAGATTTTCAGTGCCGCTGGGCTTTTCAGGGACCGGAGCAAGTTCCACCCAAATAACGGTGAGCACAAACACCAAGAGTGCGAGCACCACCAAGGTGCCAAAGCGGCGTTTATCTCCCCTGGGTGTGTCCCAGGGGAGGTGAGAGGCATAAATCAGTGCGGTATCTGTGCTCACTGCGCTTCTCCTACTTCTTGGCGCAGTACAGCGAGAGCCACCTGCTTAAACTCTGTTTGCTTGGCGCTGGTCAGAATTTTTTCTAGCAGGGCGTAGTCAATGTCCTTATGGGCGACGATATTCAGCAAACGGCCTTCTTCTGTGTGCTGGGCCAGGGGAAACTCGGCACTGTAATCCCGTAAGGCTTTAGTGACAGCGGCTATGGTGAGCGCATCACTTTTGCGAACCTCTTCCACGCTAATTAATGGATCGGTATGTAAATAAATGTAGTCATCACTCACTTGTAAGGTGAGGCTCTCTTCTGGTTGTGTTTGCACCACCGCAGGAGGTAGATGGATGTCAGCGCGCTGTGGTAACCGTGTGCTATCGTCTTGGCTAACCATCAGGAAGAAAACCAATACCGTGAACACGTCCATTAGTGCTGTGAGCTGAATGCCTTGCTGGGCTTTTCGCCGTTGCTGGTGGCGCTGTTTGCGCATGAGTTTTGCTTTGCCACTAGCCATTGCTTTGCTCCTGCTCCAGTTCGGGTGTAGGTACTGAACCAATACTGATATCTGGGAAAAGCTCAGTAACATCCTCGGCGCTTTTGATATGCGCACGCACCTTGTCCATGGTGTAAATCAGCAGCTCATAGGAGATTTGTGGTTCGCTCAGCAAAGTAATCCGTTCGGTTGCTGGGTGCTTCTGCTTAATTGCCAATAAGGTTTGATTAAGGGCTTCACCGTCATGCTGCTGGTTCTCAGTGAGCGGAAAACGCTGCTTAATGTCTTGCCTTCTTTCCACTAGCTCGTAGCCGTCAGCGTGAATGCTTAATACCAAACGTAGCGGCGCATCTTCATCATCGCTGTTGCTATGGGCAGCGGCAGCCTGCTCTTCATCGGGCAGTTGCAATGTCAACGTGGACATTTGCACAAACACCGCGTTGAGCAGCAGGAAGGGAATCAGCACCACCATTAAGTTCATAAAGGTGGTGACATTGAGCTCCGCCTCTTGGTTGGTAACTCGTCTTCGTATTGCCATGGTTATACTCTAATTAGAATGTCATCAGCGATTAAGCGGCTGAGTTTTTATTGGATTCGGCTTGAGTAAGGAAGGCACGATAAAAGTTAAGGCACTTCATGCTGGCAATTTCGAGACTGTCGACTACTTTATTGGTCATGGAGGTAATAAAAGCATGGGCCAGTAGTAGGGGGATAGCCACCAGCAGCCCAAGCGCTGTGGTGTTCATGGCCACAGAAATGGAGGCAGATAACAGTTCTGCCTTTTGTGCTGGGTCGGCAGAAGCCACGGCACTAAAGGCGGTGATTAAACCAATAATGGTACCGAGCAAACCAAGAAGGGTAGCAATGTTGGCAAAGGTGGCCACGTAGCCTGTGCGGGTTTCTAAGCGCGGCATGATTTCCATTAAGCTCTCTTCCATAGCTAGCTCCATATCTTCAGGAGAGCGGCTATAGCGTGCTGTTTGTAAGCCATTTTCAACCATTAAAGCGAGGGCGGCTTTGTTGTTTTCGGCATCGGTAAGCGCCTGCTTAAATTTGTATTGCGAAACGGAGGGGTAAAGTTGTTGCCAAAAGGCTTGGTTACGGCGTTTCACCGCATGCAGATAAAGCGCCCTCTCTATAATAATAGCGATACCTATTAGCCCTACTAAAATAATAGGGTACATAAAGGTGCCGCCTTCTTGGATAAATTGGATGGCAGTTTGTAGGAATGAATTTGAAGCTGTGCTGGCCATGGGCACTCCATTGTTAAGTTAAAACAAAGTTATTGTTGCTTGTTGTTTTGGTGAAACTCGATTTCGCGTTTTAAGGTTTCTCGATCGATGGGCTCTAACACCTGCTCGAGTACGGGTGATGAGCGCAAGGGTTGCTCCTTGATTGCACTTTCCCTTTGCTTCCAAGGCACAATATTGAGCGCCGTTGGAGCTTCATCACGAAGTTGATAGCTCTGTTCTTGTTCTTGCGCGTAAACATTTAAGGAAGAGAACAGTAGCACTAGTAACGCAATGTAATGAGGTAGATAACGCATTCGTTGCTCCTATGGTATTTGGTTCTTCAGCACTGTGATCCAGTTGGCAACGAGAGGATCCGCTTCCGATTGTAAAGCTTGATAGGCCTCATAATGCGGCAAAGCTTTACTGGGCTGTTGCAAATATAATTCATACAGAATGCCGAGATTCATATGTGCTTGTGCGTAGTTGGGTGCCAATGCTAAAGCCGTGGAATAGCTATCTTCGGCGTGTTTGAACTTGCCTTGGTGCCGTAAGGCGATACCTTGATAAAGGTAAGCATATGGGTTTTCAGGGTGGCGCTGAGTAGCCTCCTTAAAGGCTGCGATTGCTTTGGCGGGTTCGTTTTGGTGCAAATAGGCTATGCCAAGATTAAGAACGGGCCCAGAAAGTAGGGGGTATTCGGTGCTAAGACGGCTTAACAAAGCACCGGCCTCGTCGAAGTTTTTTTGATCCATTAATGCCAAAGCTTGCTGAAATTCTGCTGCAGCTTGCTTGGCTTGGCGTTCGGCACGGCTGCTGTGAGCCGTAATAACCACGACGTTTTCACTGCTGTCCGCCATTACGCTTGTGGGCAAATGGCTATCACGCTCATGTTTGCGCACCCTGTCGGGGGCACTGGGCATGGTGGAGCAGGCAACTAGCAAAGTTGCAGCACAGATTACAGCAAGCCCACGAGGGTTAGTAAATAACATCCACATACTCTTTTACCTGCTCTTTTTTGTTGTAACGGCCTGGGGATAAACGTGCTAAACCTTCATAACTATTACGCACGGCATCGTCATAGATGCCTTCTGGCACCAACTCTATGTTGGCTAAATAATAGTCAATAGCTTGATCTTCATAGGGGAAAGCACGTTCCTCAAGATCGAGCTCGTACATTTCTAGCTCAAATTCATCGAGGTGAGGAGGGCGCTCGCTGTCCATTAGATCCTTTGCGAGGGTTTCATAGAGCAGTCCCACTTGATACTGGGCTTGAGTAACATGCTCGCTAATACCCGTATCTAGAGTGTCTTGATAGAGTTTAAGCGCATTTTGCATGGCCCCCACTTTTAGCTTTAAGCTGCGGCGTAATGGTTGATCGAGCTTGATAGCATTAAAAGAGGCATGCTCAGGCGCGGCCTGCTCAAGGCTCGCCCAACCAGCTAACCAAGCTATGCGGTTACTCTCAGCGGCTTCTTTAAAATTGGCTTGTAGCTGAGTAAGCCATTTATTGCGCTCCGATGAACCACTTTCATAGGAGTTGGCCAAGATAAACTGAGCTTCTGCCCGTTGTTCAATGGGGGTGGGCCAAGCTTTGATATAGGCTTCAAAACGCTGGCGCATGGCCACTTGGTTCCCACTTTTCTGCTCTAACTCTGCGGCGCGCCATAATGACTCTCGACTAAGTTCAGGGTCGGTGTCGCGATGCTGCGCAGCTAACAAGGCAAATTCTTGCGCTGCTAAATGATGTTGGTTTGTGTTTTCGTAAGCAACGGCGAGCTTGTCCGGTACCGTTTCACTGACTTTGTGATGGGGATAGTGCTCACGTAGTTGAGTAAACTGGGTAATGGCGCTTGGGTATTCCGCCAAAGTGAGGTAAATATCTGCCGCATCGAACTGCGCCACGGGGCGTATATCGCTATTTGGCGTGCGTTCAACCACGCGCATAAAGTCCGTGGCTGCCAGACGCCACTCGCCTTGCTTGCCGTGCTCTTCGGCTTGACGATAAATGCTTAAGGCGAGTTGTTCTTGGAACTGCTCTCGCTCTGCGGCGTTTAATGGCTGAGCTAACAAACGCTCATAGCTAGCCTCAGCTTGATCAAAATGTTCAAGGTCCATATATGCATTGGCAATGGTGCTTAATGCATACACTTGCAGTTTGGTTTCAGGTTGGCGCGCTAGTAACAATTCAGCCACATCGATGGTTTGCGCCAGCTCACCTGTACTTAATAAATCCTCGATTTGATTCACTAGCACAGGGTTGACTTGGTTGTGGTTGGGGAACTGTTCCGCATAACGCAAACTAGCGGCTAAGGTCTTTTGCTGCCACTGGTAGCTATCGTTTTGGTCAGCGTGCTCATACACTTCGCGATAGAGCATAACCCCTTCGAATGCCACGTCCCCGCTTTCTTGGCGATGTGGCCACGTGTAAGCACTGAGTTCATAGGTTTTGATCGCAGCTAAATGAAGCCCCGCTGCTTGTTGTGCTTGCGCTTGCCAATGAGCGATTTCAGCATTGCGTTCGCTCGGCGGAGCTGTGAGTAGAAACTGCTCATACCAATGGCTAGCCGTGAGATAGTCATCGCGTTGGTGATTTTTTTGGGCTTGTTGGTGATAGTGTTGAGCCACGTCAAAAACATGCTCGCTAACCGTTGGGGCGAACTCTGTACGCTGCACCGTGTGTGTGTCCCAGTAGGCGCTATTGATGCCGTATTGCTGCACGAATTCAATTTTTGCTGCGAGTAGCTGTTGCTGTAATCCCCCTTGAAAATAAGCGTCGATAGCTTGTTGGCTAAAGCGGGGTGACTCAAGCAGAGTTGGGTACTGGTTGGCGAAGGTGGCGTAGGTCTGCGCTGCAAGAGCATACTCATCAAGCTCAAGGTAGCTATCCCCTAAATGCTGATATACCGCTTGCTCGTAGGGTTTGTTGGGGTGTCGCTCAAACCAAGCTTTGGCGGTAACAGGTCCATCTAACTGCATAAAGGCAAGGCTGATAACCCTTTCCGTGTCTTTATTAAGTTGTGAAACTAGCTTTTGCTCGGCGGCAGCTAAGGGCTCCTCATCTTGATGGTGGAGGTTGTCGTAGAGAGTGAAAAATACTGCTAGCGCTTGTTCGTATTCGCCAAGCTTGTAGTGGCTCCAACCGAGTTTGTATAAGCCCTGCTGATAAAACTCATGCTCTTGTTCGCGTGTTACTGCGCTATAAGCGTTAACAGCCTCGGTAAAGTCTTCATTTTTAAATAATATTTCACCGCGTCTGAACTGAGCCTCCACATAAAGCGGACTTTGTTGGTGGTGGCGCGATAGTTCGGTGAGTGCAACCAAACTCAACGCCTCTTCACCTGCAAAGCTGTATGCGTGAGCAAGCTGATAGAGAGTTTCAGAGCGCTGTATTGGGTTGTCGTCAATGTTCAGCAAGGTGTGATACAAGAAAGCAGCAGTATAAACATTGGCGTTAATGGGTACTTCTTGCAGGCGGTGGAGGTTGTTGGCTTCGAGTCCAGAGCTAAAAAATGCATGTCTTGGCTGTTGGTTCTTTTTGCTTAGGCCGAGATATTCTGCAAACGGGCTCTGGCTGAGCGTGTCCACATGGTTGTACTGTTGAAAGCGGCGTTCAGCCTCCTGCATGCTTAAATCAGCCATGCGTCTGAGCACATCGGTATCTTGGTTGTATTGAAAAGCTTGTTGGTAGTGCTTGAGCGTCTGCTCCGTATTAACTTCAACGGGCACATGTCTAGTGGGCTGCGCTTTAGGTGTTGCTGAAGACGACAGCGCTATGCTACCAAGGAGGGGCTCAGCAGTGTGGCGTTCTGGTAGCGGTGCATTGGAGCTGCAAGCGGTGAGCAAAGCGCTATAAGTGAGTAAGGCTAAGGTGCTAGGACGCGTGTATTTCATCTTGCTAAGCTCATTATTGTTGTTGGAGTAGCTGATCTTGCACTCGAGCAGTGGCGAGGTGCGCTTCTGCTAATAGGCTATTCAGCTGAATTTTATGTTGGCGAATGTGCTGTTTGGCGGTGGCATTAATGTCTGCGCTAAGGGTTTGTTCTAGTTCCTGAGTTTGAGCTAAACGCTGGGTGATAAGTTTTTTAAAGTAAGCGAAGGTGGCTTCTAGTTCTAAAGCATCGATGTCTTTATTGTGCTCAAACTCGCCTTGTTCAATGAGCAGCCGCTCGGCAATTTTTTTGAGGCCGATTTGCAAGTCGCTTTGAATAGCAATGTGGGTGATATCACGCTCTTGAGCTAGATCCTGATACCGCTCAAGTTCGGATAGTTGGTTTTTAAAGGTGTTAATGAGTGCTTGTGCTTCTTGGTAGTAATTAAGTTGGGTTAAAAAATATTGTTGTTTAAACAGAGTGCCAAGCAAATCGACATGGTTGCTTGCAGCTAGCGTTGTAATAGTGCGCTCTGATAAATCCCCTTCGAGGTTCTTGAGCGAACCAATGAGCGATGCAGGCCAGTTGTTATTAAGGGTTTTTTCAAACGCTTCGAGTTCTTTAATTAGCTGCGTAAAGTGCTCCACCGCTGTGGAGTAGCCGGCTTGCGCAGCGACTAAGTCGCCCATTTGTTCGTGGGCATGGGCTGAAAATAATAAGGATTCTTGCACCGTGGCATCACGGAAATTTTCCTGCTGCAACCGCTGCCAAAAGGGAAGTGCTTGGCTTGGTTTAAAATCAAAATAATAGGCTAAGGCAGATGCGTGCAGGGCTTGCTTAACGTAAGGGCTGTTTGAGCGTATCAAGCCCAACGCTGCCAAGGCCCGAGAATAATCTTGGCGTTGTAGTTCGGTAAGGCCGATGGCGAGTAGTGCGCGATCCTTTAAGGCCTCGTCTTCTTCTGTGTTGTGATGGCGTGCAACAACTTTCTTTAGCAC
>Ga0209487_1000049_pt1 | contig 109046 bp, 109 predicted proteins | sample Poulit2012_FD_187524 | JGI IMG/M metagenome (GOLD analysis project Ga0209487, IMG submission 187524) | Agricultural soil microbial communities from Georgia to study Nitrogen management - Poultry litter 2012 (SPAdes) (version 2) | ecosystem: Environmental > Terrestrial > Soil > Agricultural...
TACAGTTGCCATAATAGAACCGGCGCCTATACCTTGAATACCTCGGAATGTTATAAGCGAATGGATATCCCAAGCAAATCCAGACACTGCTGAACCTATTAGAAATACGACGATACCAAAGATTAGAATTTTTTTTCGTCCGTATAAGTCACTTAGTTTACCATATAGTGGAATAGTTACTGTTTGTGCTAGGAGATATATGGAAAAAACCCAAGAAAACTTAGTGAAGCCACCAAGATCAGATACTATTTGCGGCACCACGGTAGATATAATAGTGATGTCCATAGCTGCCAATGTCATGGTAATCATCAATGCCGCTAAAACCCAGCCTCGTTTATCTTGTTGTGTGTTTGTCATTTAAAATAATTAGAAATAGTAATCTGACTTAGTGTATTACTAAATTAAAAATAGGTTTAAAATAAAACATTTAACTTTTAAAAAATCGCAAATACTCATTCAAACTGCTTAAATACTCATTCAAATAGGGCAAACACTAATTGACTGTTTCTAGATTTATTTATTGACTTGATATTTGTTTCATCAAAATACATAATACTTTAACAGTTGTGTTAGTCTTAAAAAATCCTATAAAAAAGAAAACTTCACATGTTTTCTATTCTTAATTTTTAGGCTATCCCTTCTATTTTAGACTATTAACATATTCTAAAGCTTACTTAAGATTTGGAATGTAAAAAAATTTTGTAACCGAAAATGCTTTGATAATAGAACTTAACATTAGGTCTATAATCAAAATTCAAACAACAATTTATTAATAAAACTATTTTTAAAAACACCCCAAAACCATGTCAAACAAATTTATCTTATTATCCGTTGCTTTTATTTTGGTCTTAGTAATGCCATCTTGCTCTAGTTCAGATGACAACAATATTAGCTCAAAATTAGGAGAAATAAAATTTTCAATATCTGGCGGCATAGAAGCAAATAAGGAAGGAATAGCAGATTTTGACAAGTTGGATATAATGAATACATCGACTTGGGAGCTAGGTGGTCACGATATTTCACCTCAGACATTTAGCCTATATTTTTCATTACTATCTGCAAATCAATCCATAACAAGACCACAGCCTGGTACCTATACCGTAGGTTTCGATGTGAATAATTCTGATGCTTTCCATGCTGTTTATACGCATATAGAAGATGGGAACTTTGCAAATTCTGTTGAATATACTACTTGGGAGAAAAACAGTGGAACATTGACTATTGATTCTTCATCAGAGGATAAAGTAACAGGTAGTTTTAATGTAACGTTATATAAATACGATGACACCCTTAATATAGAAGACGAAATCCAACTTAATGGGACTTTTAGTGCTAATAAAAGAATGTATTAGTCCAGAATAAAACGAATATATCTAACAAAAAATAAATTAAAATTACATTTAATCAATCGAGCTTTTTTGCAATTTTATTTACCGCAGCTTTATTGCTGTTCTCATGTAGTAGTGATGATGATACCGGTGATTCTAATGATCTAGGTCAAGGTGATGGTAATGCTTTAGTGGTTTATCTTGTGTCTGAAGGAAGTGGCGGTGCATCAGCTGAATGGGAAGAAGAAACTTTTTGCTATGTAACTGGCGGATGTGAAACATTAGGTGGTTTTTCTAGCGCTTCTGTTTTTGGAATGGATAAAATCGATATGACAGATTCAGAGATAAATTTAGTGACAGATTCAGATGAACCTAAAGTGGCTAAAGGGGTTAAAATACCTGGTATTAAGATTACTGAAGGGAAAGCTAGAATAGAGGTGGTGAGAGCGGAACTTAAATATGATGATCATGGTTTTATAGAGTATTATGAGGAAAAAGCAGTAGTACTAAAATCAGAGAGCCTTTCGGCAGGAGAAGTTTACGATCTTGAATATGGAGATCTAAATTAAGTATAACTAGGGGCAACATTGTAAAAGCCCCTAGTATTAATTATTTTTAAAAGTATAAAATGAAAAAATTAGTATTAATTTTCCTGAGCTTTATTTGTAGTGCTTTGACCATGTATGCTGGTGAAAAAGCTCCTAAGTGGGTTATAGAGTCCTCTATAACTCCTGAGTTTGTCGATTTCTCGAATGACGACCGGTATATTGTTTTAGAAAGTGAAGTTGGTTATGAGGTTTGGAGTACCGAGTCAAAATCCAAAGTATTAGAAGGAAAGTACAGGTATCCACTTGGAAGGACTTTTGGAAGTGTTTATATAACAGAAGGAAGTGCCTATTTGCTATTTGAAAAAGAAGATATCTTTTTACAAGTAGATTATACAATAACCTTTGCAAAAGTAAATGCATTCGATTTATCTACCGGTGAGAAACTGTGGAGTATAGATAATTTAGATATGCAGATTACTGACGTAGAAGCTTTATACCAAATTATTGATAATGCACAGCGATTTGTTAAAAATGAGGAACAGCTTACAGCTGCAACATTTTCTGCTGCTACAGGAATTCGTACTAGATCAGGAAACAATTATATTCCAGTTAGTTATGCAGGGCATGACGAAACCATAAGAAAGCTAATTAGTTATATGCCGCAAAAAGGGGCCATAGCTGTAAATGGTAAAGATGGCTTGCAACTGTTAAACTTGCGAACTGGTGAGGTAGAATGGCGACAAGAGGAGTTGAGAGGTGGCATAGGTGAGATTTTTCATGACCCTATAAATGATATACTAATTGCTATTCGTGTTAGTGGCTCGGAACTAAAAAACATTCTATCTAGACCTGAAGTTCAGGCCTTAAATGCTGACACTGGAGACCTTCTATGGAATATAAAATACAATGGTGACTTTATTCCTAATGCTGCTTACGTAATGGATGAGGTTTTGGTATTGCCTTATTTTGGACTTATGCTAATCGACATAAAAACAGGAGAGGAATTAGAAGGAGATATAAAAGAGGGTATGGAGCGTCAACGTAAAATACAACGTAACATGTCCATATTGGGAAGTACAGACTTAGGTGACAATTGTTCTCGTCCTATTGTAGATGAGGATGGTATAGCCCATTATGTAGTAGGGCTTGCAAGAGGGAAGCACATAAACCCTGATGGTAATAGGAAAGCCTATATGAAAATCGATATTGCCAAAGGGAAAATTATAGCCGTTGAAGAAGATGTTGCTAAGCAAGGTAATAGGGTAATCCAAGAAGAGTTAACAGATGATATGCTGTACTTAAAACTTACTCAAGGACTATCTGGATCTTATATAATGGCCTTAGATAAGAGTACAGGAAAAGTTGCTTTCGAAACAAAAATATTAAACAATAGATTAGGAACGGATTTCGATCCTTTCTTACTAAGCAAGAACAGAATTGTAGATGTTTCTTCAAAGGGAATTCACATATTTGATGCTAAGACAGGGAAAGAAGTGAAAAATGTTTCTTTCAAAAATATTGGTGTAGGAAGGTTTAGAAATCATGTGATTTTTGATCAAGGAATTCTGTTGCTAGGAACAAAAGGCTTAGCGGTAATAGACAACCAAGGAGAGGTTAAAGAAGTAATTGATGATGTTGGGAAGATTCATAATCTTGCAATTAATGAGGAAATTTGGCTTGTAGAAAAAAAGAGGTTTATTAAACTTTCGACAGATCCACTTGCCAAAATCGAAGAAATGGAGTTGAATAGAAATGAGATGGTGTTTTTTAGCCCTAATGGAACCTATATTATGAAATTAAATGCGGATACAAACCAAATTGTATTCCTTTAATAGAGCAAGGTGAGTCAATCTCTTTTTTGATTAATATTAAAGTCTGCAAAACTTTAAGTCTTGCAGACTTTAATATTTTATTGATTATTTATTGAGATAGAATGCTAGTATCTGCGGTTACTTTAAACTTATGTTTCACTTATTGGTGAAATAACATTTAAGCGTCGGTATCCTTATTTTCTTTAAGTGTACTATCAGTGTTTTTTCCCTTAGTCTTTTTAATGATTTCCTTAAAGTGTTCGCCAGCTGCTTCTCGACCCCCTAAACCATAGCTTAAAGCAATGACTACGGCTACTGCTCCTAATGTGAGTCCAAAGGCTAAATCTACGATTTCGTTTGCAATCCCCATTCTACGTAATGCTATTCCTATAAACAAGGCCAGGGTTGCATAGCGAACTACAGAAGCAATAAACTGATTTTTATCTGAACGTAACATGCTATTATAAATAAGTGTAGATATGAAATTACCAATGATTAAAATAACTACACCAAATGCAATTGCTCCCGTTATGTTTAGAATATCATTTAAAATATAAGTTAATTGGTATAAGCCTAGAATGTCTACAGCTGTAATCACTCCTAAAAAGGCGATAAAAAAGTATAACACACCAGCTATTAATTTCGAGAATGACTGCTTAGGGCCTATCATACTTTTAAGTTGCAATTTCTCTGCTAGCGTATCCATTCCTAAATTTTGGAATAACTCAGCCAAGAATTTGGTTAGATATTTACCACCGATAACAAATACTAAAAGTACCACTGTAGCGATAATAACATCTCCTATTATTGCAATAAAGCCTGCAAGGAATTCATTAAGCGGAGTGGAAATAGACTCTAGTTGCAAAGCGTTTAGTGCTTCTATAAGCATTGGAATAAAAATGATTAGAAACACAAAGGTTCTTATAATTTTTACAATTCTTTCCGTGTCTTTGAAACCTGTTTTCGCAATAATTTTATCTAAGAATTTTCCTCCTACTTGAATAAGATTCGAAACAAACTTTGCTAATAGGTAGCCAATTACACCTATAATTACCGCTGCTAATAGGTGAGGGATAAAGATTAGAAATTCGTTTACCATATTTTCTAAGGGTCGCAATACTGAGCGTATGCCAAGACTTTCCAGCGCAATGAGGAAAACGATAATCATAATTAAATAGAAAAACAGATTGCCCACGAACTTATTTGTGTCTTTCCCATTGCTCATACTGCCAAGCAGTTTCTCGTCCCAGTTGGTTTTTTGCAACAACTTGATGATAATGGCTCGAGTTCCTTTGGCTATGAGCCAACCGATTAATAGAATAAGTAGAGCTCCTAATATTCCAGGTAGTGAAGAAGCTATGCTTTCAACAAAGCGATTTAATGTTTGTGTAATGTCCATAAAGTTTAGTTTTTAAAAGTTATGGCAGTGGCTTTTAACGCATACAAAAATTGCTGCATGTAAAAACAACTGCTTTTTAATGCTAAAGTGTATACTATAATAAGTAATTTAATGATAAAATGTATGTAATTAAGTTAATGAAGTTATAATACGTGATGCTTCAGTGTCTTTTGGTAAAGTTTTCTAAATTAGCTTATATGGAATTGGCAGTACGTGTAATTAGATGTATTTTTATTGATTATAATGGGAATTAAAAAACAATAACTACTTTTAACCTATAAACTAAAAAAACAAATATGCTAGATCAAATCTCAAAAATTATCGAACAAGTTGGAGCAAAAGAGGCTGCCGAGAAGGGGGTGTCTTCCGATATGATGTCTAAAGTTACCGATGAAACGAAAGATAGTATTGTTTCTGGATTTAAAAATGCTGTGTCTGATGGAAATATTCAACAAATAACAGATTTGTTTCAAGGAGATTCAAGTGCAAGCGCCTTAACTTCCAATCCAATGGTTTCGGGAATGATTTCTAACCTGATTTCAAAATTAACCGGAAATGTAGGGATGGACAGTGGAACTTCTAAGAACCTTGCAACTGCTGTAATTCCTAAAATCTTAAGTATGTTAATTTCAAAAAGCAAGGATTCCGATACTGGTTTTAATCCAACTGACCTTATTTCAACCTTAGGTGGTGGCTCCGATGCAGCTGGTATGTTAGGAAAGCTTGGAGGTATGCTAGGGGGAGATAAAGGCGGTAAGTCTGCTGGTGATGCTTTGTCAGGACTTAAAGGCTTGTTTAAATAGTAAGTAAGCAAGCAATGTTTGTTTTAAGTATTTATTCTTGATTCAAACATAAGTATCCGAGTGTGTTATTGGTAAATAAGGAAGTAATTAAAATAATTCCAAACACTCAAGAAAAGAAGATTTAGACTAAAAGACGCGATGATATGATTATTAGTTTATTAGTCTGATATACAAACTCTTTTTTATTACAGTAACTAAGACTTTACGTTCTAAGATATTGTAATATAAAAGGGTTTTTGCTATTTTGTATATTTGCAACTGATATATATCATAGATTATTACAGATGGCTTAAATAAATTTGCACGATATAAAGCCCCCAGCAACTATGGATAAGTGTTTTCATTGTGGAGATCCTTGTTTAAGCGGTAGTGTAAAACATCGTGATAAATCTTTCTGTTGTCAAGGTTGTGCAACGGTTTTCGATATTCTACACGACAACGACTTATCTTACTATTATGAGTTGCAGGATGCACCTGGAACTTCACCAAAGATTTCTGAACAAAAATATGCTTATCTAGATCAACAAGAAATAATAGATAAACTTGTAGAGTTTACAGAAGATGGTGTGCAGGTGGTTTCCTTTGTCATTCCATCTATGCATTGTAGCTCTTGTATTTGGGTTTTAGAGCATTTACATAAGCTAGAACCAAATGTTCGTAAAGCATTTGTGAATTTTCCTAAAAAATCGGTTCGCATAACCTATGATTCTAATTCTCTAAGCCTTCGCGAACTAGTTGAACTACTTACAAGACTAGGATACGAGCCAAACATATCTTTAGATGATATGGATGCAAAAAAAGCATCAGTAGATAGAAGCTTAGTTTATAAATTAGGTATTGCTGGCTTTGCCTTTGGGAACATAATGTCCTTATCCCTTCCAGATTATTTTGATTTACATGACTTTTGGTTATCTCAATTCCGGCCGCTTTTCCGTTACCTTATGTTTTGTTTTTCGTTGCCAGTAGTTTTTTATTCGGCATCCGATTATTTTATTAATGCTTATAAAGGATTGCGTTCTAAAGTCTTAAACATAGATTTCCCTTTAGCATTAGGAATTGCTGTGTTGTTTATACGAAGTACATATGAGGTTTTCTTAGACTCTGGATCTGGTTTTTTCGATAGTTTAACGGGATTGGTGTTTTTTCTATTACTTGGAAAGTTTTTCCAACAAAAAACCTATGCATTTTTATCGTTTGAACGCGACTACAAATCGTATTTCCCGATTGCTGTAACTTTATTACGAAGAACAGGTGAACAGGTAGAAGAGGAGCAAGTACCGGTATATCAACTTCAAAAAGGAGATAGAATTTTACTGCGAAATGAGGAGCTTTTACCAGCGGACGCAGTGCTAATAAAGGGAGATGCTCATATAGATTATAGCTTTGTAACAGGGGAATCGCAACCTGTTCACAAGCATAGTGGAGACAAGCTGTTTGCAGGAGGAAGGCAACAGGGTTCAGTATTGGAGCTTGAAATCACAAAACCAGTAGAGCAAAGTTACTTAACCCAACTATGGAGTGATGAGGTTTTTTCAAAAAGAAGGCAAACCAACTTTCGAACCATTACCGATAGTATAAGTCAACGCTTTACGATTGCTATCTTACTTATTGCTGTATTATCTACAACTTTTTGGCTGTTTTATGATGCAAGCAAAGCATTACAGGTGTTTACCGCAGTCCTTATTATAGCTTGTCCATGCGCTATTGCATTGTCAGCACCATTTACTTTAGGGAATTTATTACGGATTTATGGAAAGCACGAAATGTATCTTAAAGATGCTGAGGTAATTGAGCGTATGGCGAAAGTCGATACAATAGTTTTCGATAAAACAGGAACGATTACTAGTAATAAAGAAACTAAGATATCGTACCATGGGCAGCCTATTCCTAAAGAATTATTCCCAATAATAGTCTCGGTACTTCGCGGTTCTAATCATCCATTGAGTAGAGGATTGTATGCGCATTTAAATTTGGAAGAAACCATTGCTTTAGATAGCTTTATAGAGCATACGGGGAAAGGGATGGAGGCAACATATCAAGGAACCATAATAAAAATTGGTTCAGCAAGTTTTGTTGGTGCTGCAACAACAGAAAAGGAAGTGAATAAAACTCGAGTGTTTATAAAAGTAAACGGCACAATTTACGGGAGGTATGTATTCCAAAATGTATATCGTAAAGGTGTAGAAAGATTATTTGAAGCATTAGCACCTAATCAAGAGTTGATGGTTTTGTCTGGAGATAATGATGGAGAGAAAAAGTATTTGCAAACCATATTCCCTAAAGGAACTCAAATGTATTTTAATCAGACTCCGACAAATAAATTAGATTTTATAAAACAACTACAGGCAGATGGCAAATCGGTGATGATGGTTGGTGATGGATTAAATGATGCGGGAGCATTGGCACAGAGCGATGTGGGAATTGTAGTATCGGAGAATGTGAATGTTTTTTCACCAGCTTGCGATGGTATTTTGGCTGCATCTCAGTTGGTTCAATTAGATAAATTTATAGCACTTTCTACTCGAGGGATTCAAATTATAAAATGGAGTTTCATCTTTTCTTTATTTTATAATATTATTGGGACAAGTTTTGCAGTTACTGGCAATCTTTTGCCGGTGGTCGCAGCTATTCTAATGCCACTGAGTTCCATTAGTATAGTAGCGTTTACTACATTTGCGAGTAGATTGTCTGAAAAGATTCTAAATAAGGAAGAAAAGTCGAAACATGACAAATCTCATAGATTGGAGCATGCGACAGATATAATTTTACAATAATTAACAAAACGTAGCATTTATGAACATTATGTTCTTGCTATTAGGCGTAAGTCTATTGGTAGCACTTATTTTTCTAATCATTTTTATTGCCACGGTCCGATCGGGGCAATACGATGATATGTATACGCCATCGGTGCGTATGCTTTTTGAAGATGGTACACCGAGCGACAAAAACGCTACCGAAAACAATAAATCTAAAACCACGAAAAACAATTAACTAAAGACGTATGGAAGTAGAGAAGTTTTATTACGACAATAAAATTGTCAGAAATTTTGTTGTCGCAACGATTTTCTGGGGAATTGTAGGTATGGCCGTAGGCTTACTACTAGCTTTTTTATTCTTATTTCCCAATCTTACCGAAGGAATATCATGGCTTAGTTATGGTCGATTACGTCCATTACATACCAACGCTGTGATTTTTGCATTCGTAGGGAATGCCATATTTGCTGGAGTTTATTATTCCTCTCAGCGATTACTTAAGGCACGAATGTTTAGCGATACGCTAAGTAAAATTCACTTTTGGGGATGGCAACTTATCATTTTGTCGGCCGCTATTACTTTGCCACTAGGGTTAACCTCTACAAAGGAATATGCTGAATTAGAATGGCCTATCGATATTGCTGTTGCAGTAGTCTGGTTAATCTTCGGAATAAACTTGATAGGAACTATGATACGTCGTAGACAACGACACTTATACGTTGCACTATGGTTCTATCTAGCTACTTTTGTTACGGTCACTGTTCTGTATGTAGTGAACAACCTTCAAATTCCTGTTACTTTTACTAAGTCTTATTCAGTATACTCTGGGGTGCAAGATGCATTGGTGCAATGGTGGTACGGTCATAATGCGGTAGCATTCTTCCTAACAACACCATTCTTAGGATTGATGTATTACTTTGTTCCAAAAGCAGCTAATAGACCAATTTACTCATACCGATTATCTATTGTACACTTCTGGTCTTTAATATTTATATATATATGGGCAGGTCCACACCACTTGCTTTACACTTCATTGCCAGCTTGGGCACAGAGTTTAGGAGTTGCCTTCTCTATAATGCTCTTAGCACCGTCTTGGGGGGGAATGATCAACGGATTATTAACGCTTCGTGGTGCATGGGATAAGGTGCGTACTGACCCTGTTTTAAAATTTATGGTAGTTGCAATTACCGGATATGGAATGGCAACTTTTGAAGGGCCAATGCTATCTTTAAAAAACGTAAACGCTATCGCTCACTTTACAGATTGGATTGTTGCACACGTTCACGTTGGTGCTTTAGCATGGAACGGTTTCTTAGCCTTTGGAATGATCTATTGGTTAGTACCAAGGCTGTTTAGAACAAACCTATACTCTGTAAAATTAGCGAATGCACACTTCTGGATAGGAACTTTAGGAATTGTACTTTATACTATTCCATTGTATGTAGCAGGATTTACACAGGCTTCTATGTGGCGTCAGTTTAATCCAGATGGAACTTTACGTTATGCGAACTTTATGGAGACCGTAGTGGAGATTATGCCGATGTATTGGTTACGTGCAATTGGTGGTACATTGTATATTTTAGGAGCATTTATCTTACTTTATAATATAGTGCAAACTGCTCGCTCTGGTTCCAAAGTTACAGACGACGCGGCAGAAGCTATGCCACTTGAAAAAGTTAGTAAATCTAGAGTTAAGTCAGAAGGCTGGCATAGTTGGTTAGAGCGTCGTCCAATCAAGCTTACTGTTTATGCTACCATAGCAATTCTAATAGGAGGAATGGTTCAAATTATCCCTTCCTTATTAGTCGACGATTATGTGCCAAAAATTTCTACTGTGACACCTTATACCCCACTAGAATTAGAAGGTAGAGACTTGTATATCCGAGAGGGCTGTGTGTCTTGTCATACGCAAATGGTACGTCCATTCCGTAGTGAAACGGAACGTTATGGAGGAGAGTACTCAAAGTCAGGAGAGTATATTTACGATCGTCCATTCTTATGGGGTAGTAAGCGAACTGGTCCAGACTTACAACGAGTAGGAGGAAAGTATTCCGACAGCTGGCATTTTAACCATATGTACAGCCCAGAGAGCACATCTTCAGGTTCCATTATGCCATCGTATCGTTGGTTGATTACCGATGAGTTAGATACAAGACATATCGAGAAAAAGATGGAAGTTCTTGTTCAATTAGGAACGCCATATACGGAAGAAGATATAGCTAATGCTAGAACTTCTATGCAGGAGCAAGCAAAGCAAATTGTAGAGAACCTATATGGAGATCCAGACTTTGTAAGAACCTACGAAGGCGAAATGGCTTATGCGGAAGAGAATAATCTGCCGTTTGTTAAAATGGAAGATAGAGAAATCGTAGCAATGATTGCTTACTTACAGCGTCTTGGTACTGATATTCGTTTAGAAAGCAGTAACGATGGTGATGAGGTAACTTTTAATGACTAAAAGATAAAACCATGCTAAGATTTGTAAAAGGAAATTTAGAAAATATAGATGGAGTAGCCATCTATCCAATAATATCCATATTGATATTTTTCACCTTCTTTGCGGCTCTTTATTGGTGGGTTTTTACCTCAAAGAAAGAGCACATAGATGAGATGAGTAATATCCCTTGGGATGATGATATAAACCAAAATACTACAGATAATGAATAGTACGTCTTCATATTTAAGAGTTATAGGATACTTAATCGTAGCATTTCTATTGTTTGAAATAATCATAGATGGTGGCGATAAAATGGCAGTCGTAGCATATCCGATTATAGGACTAGTGCTACTGGTAGTTCTTTTCTTTTCCATTGCTTTAGAAATAGCTTTAGCTGCAATTCAAAAAACAATGTATCGTGCCTTGAGTGAGGAAGCTAAAGAAAGATATGATGTTGCTGAAAAGGAAAGAGAAGCTAATAGGTTTAAAAAACTAAAAGCTTGGTATGAGAAACAGCTTGATTCCAAACCAATGGAAAAGGAAGAAACAATTCTATTGGACCATGATTATGATGGAATTAAAGAATTAGATAACAACCTTCCGCCGTGGTGGATAAGCTTATTTTATCTAACTATAATATTTGCAGTTGGTTATATGTTGTACTATCATGTGTTTGACGGACCTACTCAAGAAATGGAATACGAAAGGGAAGTAGCCGCAGCAGCTATAGCCATAGAAGAGTATAAAAGGAATAATCCAGATCTTATAGATGCATCTAATGTTGAGATGCTTACCGATGCTTCCGATATAAAAGCTGGGGAGTCAATTTACAACACTAATTGTGCTGCCTGTCACCGTGCAGACGGAGGTGGAGGAATTGGTCCGAACCTAACTGATGAATATTGGATTTTAGGTGGAGATATTGCATCGATATACACAGTAATATCAGAAGGTGGTCGTGCAGGAAAAGGTATGGTGCCTTGGAAAGATACCTTGGATCCAATGGAAATGGCACAGGTTGCTAGTTTTATTTTAACCTTACAAGGTACCGACCCAGCAGATGCAAAAGGTCCGGAAGGAGATTTATACGTTCCAGAAGAATAGTAGAAGCTGATTAATAGTAGACCTAAATTAGATTCATAATCTGGAATACTTTATCAAATATTTAAAAGGTCATTAGAAATAAAAGTCATGTCTGATAACGAAAGCTTTAGAGATTCAATCTCAACAGTAAATGAAGAGGGAAAACGCTCGTGGGTTTATCCTAAAAAACCTAACGGTAAATATTATGAGTATCGAAAGTATGTCAGCTATGTATTATTAGCTTTCCTATTGGTCTCTCCCTTTATTAAAGTAAATGGCAATCAGTTTATGCTGTTTAACTTTATAGAACGCAAGTTTAATGTGTTCGGGTTTCCGTTTTGGCCTCAGGACTTCTACTTATTAGTAATTTCTATGTTGACGGGAGTTGTTTTTGTAACCCTGTTTACTGTGGCTTTTGGAAGAGTGTTTTGTGGATGGATTTGTCCGCAAACTATTTTCATGGAAATGGTTTTTCGACGCATTGAGTATTGGATAGAAGGTGATAGGGGAAAACAAATGCGTCTAGACAGACAAAAGTGGGATGCAGAGAAAATTCGTAAAAAAGGGCTTAAGTGGTTTATATTTGCGGTGATTTCATTTGTTATTGCAAATGTATTTTTAGCCTATCTTATAGGTAGTGATCAACTATTCTTATATATACAGAATGGCCCATTTGAGCACTTAAAGACCTTCTTAATTCTGTTAGCTTTTACCGGTGTATTTTATTTTATATTCACATGGTTTAGGGAGCAGGTTTGCGTTATAGCATGTCCGTATGGCCGTTTACAAAGTGTATTACTCGACGATAAGTCAATTGTAGTAGCTTACGACTACAAAAGGGGCGAACGAGAGCTAGGAAGATCTAAGTTCCGAAGAGGTGAAGATAGGGTGGCCTTAGGTAAAGGTGATTGTATAGATTGTAGCCAATGTGTACAAGTATGTCCAACGGGAATCGACATTCGTAATGGAACTCAATTGGAGTGTATAAACTGTACAGCTTGTATAGATGCGTGCGATACTATGATGGAAGCAGTAGGTTATCCAACTGGACTAATTCGATTTGCAAGTGAAGAAAATATTGCCAAAGGCCGTAAGTTTAAATTCACCAATCGCATGAAAGCCTATACGGCAGTTCTCACTGTATTAGTAGGTGTTCTTGTTGGATTGCTATTCGTTCGTAGCGACTTAGAAGCAACAATTTTACGCTTACCTGGACAATTGTTCGAACGTAAAGGTGAGCACATGCTAAGCAATGTTTATACCTATAAACTTATTAATAAAACAACAAGGGATATAGATTCTGTTCACTTTAAACTATTGAGTCATAAAGGTGAAGTTAAAATAGTAAGGGACGAATATTTTAAAGTAGAAGGACAAGAATATGCAGAAGGCACATTGTTTATAGAAATAGATGAACGTGCATTGGATAGTGATAAGAATAAAGTAGAAATAGGAATATTTAGTAAGGATAAAAAAATATCTACTACCAAAGCTACTTTCGCCGGTCCAAGATCATTTTAGATTTAAGAACTTAATAATATAAAAAACATTATGAGGATAAATTGGGGAACAGGAATAGTAATTGCCTTTGTACTCTTCATTAGTTTTATCTTGTACTTCGTTTTGCAAATGACATTTAGTAGCGAGTATGATGGTGAGATGGTGCAAGAAGATTATTATCAAGAGGAATATGTCTTTCAAGAAGCTATTGATGCACAACAAAATGGAAGGGCATTAAAGCAAAACATTGAAATTGATAAAGGGAAGAACGCTTTTTATATAAATTTCCCACAGGAATTTGATTATCAAGATATTTCAGGGACGATATATATGTATAGACCTTCTGACAAAAGATTAGATTTTAAAATTCCTATTCAACTAGAAAGTTCTAGCTATATCATTCCTTCAGAGAAATTAGCCAAGGGTAAATGGGAGGTAACCATTAATTGGCAACACGATGAAACCAACTATCGTTATAAGAAGGTAGTTTACAATTAATACAATATACAACCATGCTACTTACCGCATTTCTTTTTGGGTTACTCGGAAGCTTCCATTGTATTGGAATGTGCGGGCCTATAGCATTTATACTTCCTGTAGATAGGACTAGTCGCGCTAAAGGTATGTGGCAAACCTCTTTATATCATATGGGTCGCTTATTGACTTATACGATAATTGGGGTTCTTTTTGGATTGATAGGAAGCAGTTTTCAATTGTTTGGTTTTCAGCAAGGTTTGTCTATTGCCATGGGCGTTCTTATGCTTTTGGTATTGATTATACCAGTACGTGTTTTTAATAAATATAATTTTTCCAAACCAATATTTAAATGGGTAGGGAGATTAAAAAGTGCTTTAGGTAAAGAGCTTAAACAAAAGAAAAGCGATACTTTTTTAACCATTGGATTTTTAAATGGTTTTCTTCCATGCGGCTTGGTATACATGGCAGTTTTTGGTGCTATTGCTTCTGGAAGTCCCTTAAGCGGGGGAGTGTATATGCTGTTTTTTGGTTTAGGTACAATTCCACTTATGAGTGTGGCTGTATATCTTGGAAACTTTTTGAAAGGCAAAGCAAGACAGAAAATACAACGTATAATTCCGATATTCGTTGCCATTGTGGCTATATTATTTATACTCCGAGGGCTCGGTTTGGGTATCCCATTTATTTCTCCGGAAGCCGTGGAACTACATTCAGCTAGTGCTGATAAATTTTGTTTGTAAGAAACACTTTTTTATTAACAGATAAACACGATACTTATGCTAAACACAAAACTTTTTTTACCATTATATAGTTGGGGGATGGGAACCGCACTTATAATCATTTTTGCTATTGTATGTATTGCTTTAGTTCTTATTGTAATGAACCTTATGCGAACAGATAAGCCTAAAGAAGAGGTTTTAAAAGAGATGAAAGAAGAACAAGTAGATAATCAAGAATAGAAAAAAGCGGTTGTAAGAACCGCTTTTTTATTTAGAACCATATGTATTTTCTAGAGTTGCTATACTGTGTATCTACCTTTATTTAATAGTCAAACCATCTATCTGTAGTTAATTAGTTACCATTTATTGCTCTTTTAAGTATAATTTAAAATACATCAGCTACACGAATAACACTCTAACTACTTGTTACTTTCTTATTTGCAATATGCTTCGCAATTAATTTTGCGTGTATCCTAGAGTTTTCAATGAACCATTCATGCGTGGCTAGTCCGCCACATACTACTCCGGCTAGGTATAGTCCAGAAACATTACTTTCCATAGTTTGTGGATTATATTCCGGATACTTATTCCCATCGGTTGAGAAGGTAACGCCCAAGGATGCTAAGAATTTAAAGTTTGGAACATAACCGATTAAAGCAAGGACATAATCGTTTTCAATTTCTTTTATTCCACTTGGCGTATTTATTTTAATTTTATCCTTTGTAATTTCTTCAACCTCACTTTCAAAATAAGCAGTGATACTTCCTTCGTCTATTCGATTTAAGATATCTGGTTTTACCCAATACTTCACTCGATCACCTATCTCTTTTCCACGAATCACCATGGTAACTTCACCGCCTTTGCGCCAAATTTCCAATGCTGCATCTACAGCGGAGTTGCTAGCGCCAACTACAGTAACCTTCTGTAAACTATATTTATGAGCTTCTTTATAATAAGATCGTACTTTGTTTAATTCGTCGCCAGGAACGCCCAATCGATTTGGTATGTCATAAAAACCTGTTGCTAAAACTACGTTCTCTGCACGATAGTTTTCTTTGCTAGTTCGAATGTCGAACTTCCCTTCATTTTTTACTACTTCTAGAACTTCCTCATAAACTTTAATGTTTAATTGGTTGGAAGTTGCTACACGTCTATAATACTCCAAAGCTTCTTTCCGTTGTGGTTTAGGCTTCGAAGTTATAAATGGTATACCTTCTATTTCCAAACGTTCCGATGTGGAGAAGAAGGTCATATCTAGCGGATAATTGTAGATAGAGTTTACCAAACAGCCTTTTTCCAATACAACATAGTCTACTCCTGCATTTTTACATGCCAAGGCCGTAGCTATGCCAATAGGTCCAGCTCCGATAATAACGGTGGTATAATTCATATTAAATCTTCTTCTTTTTGTTGAGTTATCCACAATGCATGTGGATAACTTGTTTATTGTTTTGTAACTATTTCGTTTTAAGCGCTTTAAATGTGGATAAGTTTGTGGATAACCATTTTTTTATCCCCATTGTGGATAACTTCTTGTTAGCCGTTTATTTGTGTGTATAATTCTTCAATGACTTTTTGAGGGTCTGGATTTCCGAAAATATAACTACCAGCTACCAATACATCTGCTCCGGCTTCTACTAGTTTTGTAGCGTTTTTATTTGATACGCCGCCATCAATCTCTATAAGAGTAGAAGCGCCAGACTCTTTGATTAATTGTTTTAGTTTCGCTACTTTTTTATACGTGTGCTCAATAAAGCTTTGTCCACCAAAACCTGGGTTCACACTCATAACACATACCAAATCTATATCGTGAATTATATCTTCTAACACATTGATTGGTGTATGTGGGTTAATAGCAACTCCAGCCTTCATACCTTTTGCTTTAATAGCTTGTAGGGTTCGGTGTAAATGCGTGCAAGCCTCATAATGTACGGTGAGTATGGCCGAGCCTAATTCTGCGAATACATCGATATATCTATCTGGATCTACTATCATTAAGTGTACATCTAATGGCTTTGTAGTGTGTTTTCCTACTGCTTTTAAAACTGGCATACCGTAAGATATGTTGGGTACAAAGACACCGTCCATGATGTCGATATGAAGCCATTGTGCTTTACTATCATTAAATTTCTGAATGTCTCTTTCTAGATTAGCAAAATCTGCAGCTAGCAGAGATGGGGATATGATTTTGGTGCTCATAATTTATTTTTGTACAAAATTAGTCATTTTTATCCGGAATTTTTATGGTTGTAATTCAATGCTCTATTTTATCAAATGGATGTTGGTGTTTATAATTATAAAATGGTATTTAAGACTAAGTTTAAAAAGTCCATAAAAAATAAACCCGCGTTGATTTTTTCAACGCGGGTTTTATATGCAATTAATAATAAAGAAAAACTAATCCCTTCTTCTTCTATTATTTCTATCTTCTCTATTTCCTCCTCTGTTATTATCACGTTTTGCATGATCTGGTCTTGGAGTTAAAGCTTTTAGAGAAACTTTTTCTTTTCTAGTTCTTGGGTCAACACCAAAATACTTAACATCGATAACGTCTCCTAAGTTTACAACATCGGTAACGTTCTCTGTACGCTCCCAAGCTAATTCCGAAATATGAAGTAAAACTTCGTTACCTGGTGCCTCTACATATTCTACAACCGCACCAAAGTCTAGAAGCTTAATTACTTTTACTTCGTAAACACTTCCTTTTTCTGGCTTGAATGTAAGAGCATCTATTTTACTCAGTACTGCGTCAATGCCTTCTTGACTAGTTCCTAATATCTCTACGATTCCCATTTCATCTTCTTCATTGATAACAATGGTGGTATCGGTTTCTTTTTGTAGTTCTTGGATGGTTTTCCCTCCAGGACCAATAAGTACACCGATGAATTCTCCAGGAATAGTTCGTGTAACAATCTTAGGGGAATGTGCTTTAACAGACGGACGCGGCTCGGAAATACTTTTTGCCATTTCGCCTAGAATATGTATTCTTCCTTCTTTAGCTTGATGTAACGCTTCGGTAAGAATCTTATAACTTAAGCCTTTAATTTTAATGTCCATTTGACAAGCGGTAATCCCATCTTCGGTACCAGTAATCTTAAAGTCCATATCGCCTAGGAAATCCTCATCGCCCAAGATATCGCTCAAAATAGCGTAATCTGTTCCATCACTAATCAATCCCATTGCAATACCGCTAACAGGCTTTTTTAGTTGTATTCCAGCATCGAATAAAGCCATAGATCCACTACAAACTGAAGCCATTGATGAAGAACCATTAGATTCTAAGATGTCGCAAACCACTCGTACGGTATACGGACAGTCTTCTGGCATCATTTTTTCTAAAGCTCTTTGTGCTAATTTTCCGTGACCTATCTCTCTTCTTGAAGTACCTCTTATCGGGCGTGCTTCACCAGTTGAGAAAGGCGGGAAGTTATAGTGTAAGTAGAAAGTTTCTTCTCCTTGTAATGTAGGTGAATCAATAACATTAGCTTCTCTTGAAGTACCTAGTGTTACCGTAGCAAGAGCTTGCGTTTCTCCTCTTGTGAACACAGAAGAACCATGAGTCGAAGGTAAGTAATCTACTTCGGTCCAAATGTTTCTGATTTCATCGGGTTTTCTACCGTCAAGGCGAACTCTTTCTTTTAAAACCACTGCTCTTACTGCATCACGCATAGCGTCTTTAAAATATCGAGAAATAAAATGTCCTATTTCTTCTTGCTCTTCCTCGCTATATGTTTCAAGTATAGATTCTTTGACCGCTTCAAAAGCTTCGCTTCTTTCTTCTTTAGAGCTTTGGTTATTAGCTATGTCGTAACATGCTTGGTATGCTTTTTCGTGAACTTCTTTTCTAAGTTCTTCATTTTCCTCACGTACTTCGTAGGTGCGCACCTCTTTTTTACCTACAGCTTCTGCTAAACGAAGCTGTGCCTCACACTGAACTTTAATAGCTTCGTGTGCAACTTTTATTGCTTCTACTAATTCTTCCTCCGAAGCTTCATCCATTTCACCTTCTACCATGGTTACGCTATCCATAGATGCACCAACCATAATATCCATGTCAGCCTGTTCTAGCTGCTCACGGCTTGGGTTTACAATAAACTCACCATTAATTCGCGCTACGCGTACTTCTGAGATAGCATGTTCAAATGGAATGTCACTTAGTTGGATAGCTGCCGAAGCTGCTAATCCAGCCAATGCATCTGGCATTACTTCTTCGTCGTGAGACATTAGTTGTATCATCACTTGTGTTTCAAAGTGATAATCATCTGGGAATAGTGGTCGTAAACAACGGTCTACTAGTCTCATAACTAGAATTTCGTCGCTTGAAGGTCTTGCTTCACGCTTAAAAAATCCTCCAGGATATTTACCTGCAGAAGCAAACTTTTCTCTATAATCCACTGTGAGTGGCATAAAATCTACATCACTTTGTTTTTTGTTGGAAACTACTGTACAAAGCAACATGGCGTTGCCCATTTGTACTACAACAGAACCATCAGCTTGTTTAGCCAATTTACCGGTTTCGATAGAGATCTCTCTACCATCACCAAGGTCTATTGTTTCTTTAAATACATTAATCATATTGTTATTATTTTTCTCTCTTAATCTTCTTGCAAAGAGAGGTTATACTTGTTGTTTTCTCTATAAGATAGTGAAAACAATTGTGTTGTGTTGTTGTTGTGTGTAGACCAATGAAAAAACTTGTGCAGCTTTTTAAGGAGGGATATAGTTTTATTTTGATAATGATAAATAAAAACAAAAGAGGCTTTATAAGCCTCTTTTGTCAATACATATATTATCTACGTAACTTCATTTCACTAATTAATTCACGATATTTTACAACATCTTTTTTCATAAGATAATCTAGTAGTGAACGTCTTTTACCTACCAATCTAACCAGAGCTTTCTCTGTGTTGAAATCCTTTGGATTATTTTTTAGGTGTTTAGATAAATGTGCAATACGGTAAGTGAACAATGCGATCTGTCCCTCTGTAGATCCAGTATCTGTTTCTGATTTTCCGTACTTTGCGAAAATTTCTTTTTTCTTTTCTTTTGAAAGATACATGCCAATATTTATTTAAATGATTATTATGTATGTTTTTACCGATATGGTAAATTTATTACGATGCAAAAGTAATACAAAAAGATGAATTAAAATAGGTAATCTATTAAAATTACTCTTCTACTACTTCTTTTCTTATTGGTCTATTAAGTATTAAGTCTAAATAGAGGTTTATATTTTTCTTTAAATCTTTTCTTGGGGTTATAAAATCTAAGAACCCATTCTCTTTTACAAACTCTGCTGTTTGGAATCCTTCTGGAAGCTCTTTACCTGTTGTGTCGCGTACCACTCTAGGACCTGCAAAGCCAATAAGAGCGCCAGGCTCACTGATGTTTATATCGCCCAACATAGCAAAAGATGCAGTTACTCCACCAGTGGTAGGATCTGTACTCATTGCTATGTAAGGAATCTTCGCATCGGCTAATTGAGCTAGTTTTACACTGGTTTTGGCCATTTGCATAAGCGAATGCGCCGCTTCCATCATTCTGGCACCACCACTTTTAGAGATAATCATAAAAGGAATATTGTTTTTAAGAGAGTAATCTGCTGCTCGCACAATCTTCTCACCTACAACACTTCCCATAGAACCACCAATAAAGCTAAAGTCCATGACGGCTATTACTATTTCTTCGCCGTAGGATTTTCCTACACCAGTTCGTACAGCATCTTTTAGACCTGTTTTGGCTTGTGCTTGTTTCAGTCGCTGTTTGTATTTTTTAGTGTCCTCAAAATGGAGTGGGTCTTCCGAAGTCATATTTTTATCTAACTCTTTGAACTTTCCATCATCAAAAAGTATTTCAAAATATTCCTTGCTACCTATGCGTACATGGTAACCATCTTCTGGACTTACATAAAAATTCTCCTGCAGTTCATCAGCATCTACTATCTTTCCTGTTGGAGACTTATACCATAATCCTTTTGGGACATCTTTTTTCTGTTCTGTAGGGGTTTGAATCCCTTTCTTTGTTCTTCTAAACCAAGACATACTTCTAGGTGTTTATTAGCTTAATTGTTTCTTGAGAGACTGATATTTCCTAATGAAAATACTATTTTAAAGTTTGAACGTTGTTCAAATCTTCGAAGGCTTGAATTAGTCTTGCCTTAAATGCTTTTTCACCTTCTCGCAACCAAACTCTTGGGTCGTAGTATTTTTTGTTAGGTAAATCATCTCCATCTGGATTTCCAACTTGCTTTTTAAGGTATTCGATGTTCTTTGTCATATAATCTCGAACTCCTTCGTTAAATGCAAATTGTAAATCCGTATCAATATTCATTTTTATTACACCATAACTTATGGCTTCTCTTATTTCTTCTAAGCTAGATCCGCTACCTCCGTGAAATACAAAGTCTACCGGATTTTTTTCGGTGTTGAATTTTTTCTCAATATGCTCTTGTGAATTCTTAAGAATGATTGGGCGAAGCTCAACATTTCCTGGCTTATACACTCCATGAACATTACCAAAAGCAGCTGCAACTGTAAATCGGTTACTAACTTTCATAAGCTCTTCGTAAGCATGCGATACTTCATCTGGCTGTGTGTAAAGTCTAGATGAGTCTACATCTGTGTTGTCTACACCATCTTCTTCACCACCAGTAATACCTAATTCAATCTCTAAAGTCATGCCCATTTTATCCATTCGCTCTAAATATTTTTTAGAGATCGAAATGTTATCTTCTAGTGGCTCTTCCGATAAATCTAGCATATGAGAGCTAAATAATGGCTTGCCATGTTCTTTGTAAAACTTTTCGCCAGCATCTAGCAATCCGTCTACCCAAGGTAGTAATTTTTTAGCACAATGGTCGGTATGTAATATAACCGTAGCACCATATTGCTCTGCTAGCTCATGTACGTGTTTTGCACCTGCCACCGCACCTGCAATAGAAGCACGTTGGTTCTCGTTAGACAAACCTTTACCTGCGTTAAAAGCAGCACCTCCATTAGAAAACTGAATGATTACAGGTGAGTTTAATTCTGCCGCAGTTTCCATAACCGTATTGATACTGCTGGATCCTATTACATTTACAGCAGGTAATGCAAATCCATTTTCTTTTGCATACTTATGCAATTTCTGAACATCATCTCCGGTTAATACTCCGGGCTTTTTAAACTGACTCATAATGTTATTTTATAATTTGGTTACAAAAATAATAATTTTATATGGGTTAGAAGGGATAGTTTATGCCAATGTTGTAAACAGCATTTGCAAAATTGTACTCCCTAAACCAACGTTCTCCTTTTGGCAATGCTGGGTTGTGGGTTTTAAATCCTATGTCTAAACGGAAGACAAAAAAGTCGAAATCGTAGCGAAGCCCAAAACCACTAGCCACTGCCAGATCGCCTAAGTCTTTCAAACTGCTAAATCTAAATTCTTCCTCTTTAACATCGTCCAACACATTCCAAATATTACCAACGTCTACAAATAAAGCGCTTTTAAATGCACCTAGAATGGTAAAGCGATATTCCGCATTAAATGCTAATTTAAAGTTTGCTTCATTAAAGTCTAAAACGCTGCCGCTAGTTCCTGGACCTAAGTCGTAGGCACGCCACCCTCTATTGTCATTTGTTCCGCCAGCAAAATAACTGCGGGTAAAAGGAATGCTTTTACTGTTGCCATAAGGAATAGCTATACCGGCAAACATACGAAAAGCCAAGGCATTTTGCGAATCAATCTCCCAGTGCTTGATTAAATCAACATCGAGTTTTGCGTACTGAGAAAATATTACACCAAATGTATTGTAATTTCCCTCTTCATTCTTTTCCGAGCCAATGGCTTGTGATAATAATGACATTGCGTTTCCTGCAGATTCTAACTTTACTTGAAACCGCGTAAACGTGTTGTCTAAAATGCTTCTACGTGTATCCCTTATCCAACTAAAATTAGTAGCTACGATTAAGTTGTTTTCAGTTAGTCGACTTTGTCTTTCAGCAATACTTCTGACCTCTTGTTGCTGTGTGTTGTCAATTTGAATTGTCTCTGGGCTATTTAACGCGATGCCGATAAATCGATTCACTTCATCTGGAATGCCCAATTGTGGAATGTTTAAACTTGGATCGTCAAAGTGATAAGTAGAGCTGTTAGCAATATCATTTAGCCTTTGATAAGAGGTTTTATAAACATTATAGTAGTTACTAGTGTTTAAATTACGCACATATTGGATGTTTAATAACTCTAAAATATTCGTTCTAGGTTTGCTAGGTTTCCATCTGTACGATAGTCTACCGTTTATTCCTTGTCGATCAAGACCGATATTATTTTGAGTGTTAAATCCAAGACTAAAAATAGTTTGTGGTGACATATATTTCGGAATTATTTTGCCCAAAGGCACTGGGAAAAGAATTCTAGGGAAGGAAAGCTTTACATCGCCTCCGACCTCCGAAATATTAAAAAACTTACTTTTGTTTGCTGCGTCTTTAGATGATCCTACCGAACCTCTTCCAGAAATTTCTAAAATCTCTGCTCGTCGAAAAAGATTCCGAACTGTTAGGTTAGTACTAAACCCCATTCCAAATTGCTGTATGGTCGAAGTATAGGAATCAAAATCGAGACCTAGTGTGTATTTTTTTCTGGGAGTTAATAATAATGTTGCGTCTAACCCTGTGGAGTCATTTGGTGAAGGTGTGTAAGTTATATTTGGATATTGGAAAATACGTAAGTCACCTATTTGGTTATAGGTTAACATACGATCTTGGTCTTTAAAAATTTTATTTGGGGTTATGGCAACTGCATCTGTAATCGCTTTGGGTTTAAACTTTAATTTATCGTAACCATATAACGTGTAGCCTTTATAGTGAGCTGAGTCGCTAAACTTTTTGTTTCTATTTTCATACTGATAGTCTGTAATAATTTTAATATTATTAATTCTATGAATTTGAAAAGGCTTAGTATACGAAGAGTCTGCATCCGAAATTCTACGGTTTGGAATATTATATACGATGTTTGCTTGGTGGTCTGTATTTACTGTGTCAGCTTCGAAACCTACGTAATCCTGATCAAAATAATATAGACCTGAATTGCGCATTAAATTCGTAATGCGCTGTCTTTCTGCAATAAAATCATTTGCATTGTATTGCTTTTCTGGCTGTATTTGACTTTCGTGTTTGCTTTGTTGAAACAAAGAATCGACTATAGGGGAACTAATATTCTCTTCTATATTGCCAATCTTATAAGGTTTATGGCGATCAACATAGTATATTACTTTAGCGCGTCTGTCTCTTTTTTCATCTGGAATTACTTCAGAATAAACTTTCGTGTTAAACCAACCAAAGCTTTGGTAATACCTTTCTAGTTGATTTCTAGATCTTTCCGTCCGGTCGTTTCGAATAATTACAGGTTCATCGCCAGACTTCTGTATCCATTTATTGAAATTTACAAAACTACTGTCTAAAGCATTTAGTTGTTTTTGAGATAGTAGCTTTATTAAACGATCTTCTCGTTTAGGTTTCTTGCTTATCCAAGCATTAAATGACTCCTCAGGGTCGGGGTAGGCCAGATTGTAAAAATGCAATCCAAGTGGCAACCCCAAAACTGGTATTTTGTTGTTTGGACGTTGCGAGATTAAACTATATACTTTACTATCTTTTATAAGTTGGCCATCTACAACTACTTCGTTTTGGGTAAGGAGGTGTCTATCCTCATCCACCCTCTTTACAGCATTACAACCGTAAAAGAGTAGAGATATTAGCAAAAATAACGTTACTTTTGTGAGGTCTGCCTTCAAATACATATTCATTACACCATTCAAAAATACTATATTTTGCTTACGAACAATCATAAAAGGCTAATAAGGAGCTTGAAGCAAAAAAAGCAACGGATTAAAAATGCTTGCTTTGTAGCAGAGGGACCTAAAGTTATTCATGAATTTATAGAAGCTGGTTTTACCCTACAACATCTTTTTACAACCGATATATCACTTTTCCCTGATGTTCGATTTGTTCATGTAAGCGAGAAGGACCTACAGTCGATAAGCTATTTAACTACTGCGAATACTTGTCTTGCTGTTTTTTCTATTCCAAAAACTAAGCTTTTACCAGATAGTAAGCTTCAAATTGCCTTAGACGCTATTCGCGATCCTGGGAATTTGGGAACAATAATTCGGCTTTGCGATTGGTTTGGAGTTACCAATCTACTATGTTCTAAAGACACAGTAGATTGTTATAACCCAAAGGTGGTACAAGCAAGTATGGGGTCTTTAGCACGAGTAAATGTGCAGTATCTAGAGCTAAATGAATATCTATCTAATACGGACAGCCCGATTTATGGTGCATTTATGGATGGTAACTCTATTTATAAGGAGGATTTACCAGAGAAAGCAGTGTTGATTATGGGCAATGAAGCCAATGGGATCCGACCCTATATCGAAGAACTTATAAACAATCGAATAAGTATTCCTCGTTTTGGAAAACTTCAAGAAACAGAAAGCCTCAATGTGGCTACTGCTACGGCAATTCTATTAAGTGAATTTAAGCGTACTACTGGAAAGTGAAGTTTATAAAAATAGCTCGAGACTCCATGGAGTCTATGTTAGATGTCCAAGGGCTATTCGGGTCGTTGTCGGGAACTAGCTCATTAGACAATGCAAAAACACCACGAATGCTAGGAGTAAACTTAAAGTAGTGTAAGTAAAAGTCAATTCCGAATCCTAATTCATAAAACAGAGGGTTTTTGGTCATTCGGAACTCTCCTTGTGCGTTATCATCAGGGTTTTTAGCATTGTTGGATAAGTTTATTGCTGTAGAAATACCCCCCATTATAAAAGGCTTAAAGTTGTTAATACGTTTTGTAGAAACTTTGAGTAATAATGGAATGTGGATGTATGCTGCTTTAGCTTCGCGTAGGTAATCTCGTTCTTCCTCAAAACCTGGGAATATTAAGTCGCGTTGGTTATAATATAATCCTGGTTCTAATCTTAAGTTTAGATAATCATTAATACGTAAATCCCCAATTAGTCCAACATTGAACCCGGCTTGTTTGTTTACCTGAATGTCGGTAGAAGGGTTGTCACCAAAATCTTCGTTGTATTTAAACTTGAAATCGTAGGAGTTAAAACCTAAGAAATATCCCCATGAAAGCGTTCGCTTATCAAAGTTTTCTAAGTTAGTAATACGTTCTCTGGTAAACAACTGCGCCATGGCGCTTTGTGCAAAACCTGTGAATATAAGAAAGACTAAGAGTGTTTTTTTCATTATTTACTAGCGCTATATATAGTTGCTACCCCCATTGTTTGTGGAGTATGTTGCACCTCTATAAACCCAATTTCTCGTAAAATATTGTTTAGACGTTCCCCATAAGGAAAGGCAGAGGCACTTTCGCTTAAGTATTTATAGGCAGATTTATCTTTAGAAAAGACCCGTCCTATCCATGGAAGTAGATATTTGCTATGTAGGTGATAGCCTTGTTTAAAAGGGAACTTTGTAGGTACAGAAGTCTCGAGAATAACAAAGATACCACCGGGTGTTAAGATGCGTTTTATTTCGGATAGGCCTTTTTCCAAATCTTCGAAATTTCTTATCCCAAACGATACTGTAACTGCTTCAAAACTATTGTCTGCAAAAGGCAACTCTTCCGAATCTCCTTTTATAAACTCTAGGTTTTGCTCTAAATTGGTATTTGCAATTTTCTTGCGAGCTATGTTGAGCATGCCTTCTGATAAATCTAAACCAGTAATGCTAGCCTTGGGTAGCTTTTCAGCAAATTGAATGGCAAGATCGCCTGTTCCTGTAGCGATATCTAAAACGGTTTTAGGATTTGTGTTACATACTTGTTTAATGACTTTTTTTCGCCAACGTACATCAGCGCCAAAAGATATAACACGATTTAATCCATCGTAGTTTTCAGAGATGTTGTCAAACATCTTCTCTACCTGCTTTTTCTTGTTCAGGTCCGAATCCTTATAAGGGGTAACTTTCTTCTTCATAATCTAATTAAGCGTACAAAATTACATATTTTTACCTTGTTCTGCTTATAAGCAGTAGTTAGAATTTTTATTCTTTTTATTATGCTATAAGTAATTAGTCAATTAGAACAATGTTAGTCTATGAAAGATACAAAGAGTTATTCCCCATTATGGGCTAGAGATAAACCTTATATTTGTATATAATAAAACAAGATTATGCATAGAAAATAATAAATATAAATCTTGATTATTAAATATTACCTAATAACTTTACGCAACAGAAACGACAAATATGAAAATAATTATAGCAGGAGCTGGAGAGGTGGGTGTGCATTTGTCAAAGCTTCTTTCTTTTGAGTCACAAAGTATTACCTTGATCGATGTCGATAAAGAACCTTTAGATGTAGTAAGTCAACAGTTAGACATACGAGTAGTGCGTGGTGATGCTTCCTCGTTGTCTGTTTTAAAAGAGGCTGGGGTTTCCGATACTGATATGGTGATTGCGGTTACTTCTTCCGAGTCTGTAAACATTACTGTCTGTTGTATTGCTAAACAATTAGGGGCGAAGAAAACTATTGCTAGGATTAGTGATTCGGAATTGTTTACTGCACAAGATGAGATAGATTTTAAAGCAATAGGGGTCGATGAATTGATTTCACCTGAGTACCTAGCAGCTGCCGAGGTAAGTATTCTATTAAATCAAAATGTTTTTACAGACAACTATAAGTTTGACGATGGTGCTTTGACGATGGTAGGAGTTATTTTACAGGAACATTCCTCGTTTGTAGGTAAAACAGTTCAGGAAGTTTCTAAACAAACAGTCGGCTTGGAGTTTGTATTGATAGTAGTACAGAAAAGTAGTACTGGACAAACCTTAATTCCACGTGGTGATACGCTGTTAAATGCTGGTGATCAATTGTACTTCACTACCACCGAGGAAGGGGTTTCTACACTTTACGATGCACTAGGACAAAAGCATGTAGAAATGGAAAACGTGATGATTTTAGGAGCTAGTGAAGTAGGTTTTCAAGTAGCAAAAGAACTATCGGAAAGAAAAGTTGATGTTAAGCTTATAGAACGTGATAAGGAATTGGCTTTTGAAGTTGCCAATCTATTACCAAATTGTTTAGTTATTAATGGTGATGGAAGAAACATCGATCTTTTGATGGAAGAGTCTATAGAAGATATGGATGCGTTTGTTGCTTTAACAGGTGATAGTGAAACAAATATTATGTCGTGTCTACTAGCGAAATCTAATGGAGTTAAAAAAACCATGGCTATGGTAGAGAATATTGATTATTTCGAACTGCTGTACTCTATAGGAATAGATACGATAATCAATAAAAAGCTACTTGCATCTAACTCTATTTTTAAATATGTGCGAAAGGGACAAGTTGTTTCTATGGCGAAATTAAGCAACACCCATGCAGAGATTCTAGAGTTTGAGGTTTCTAAAAAGTCAAAAGTACGTAACAAGTATATAAAAGATATTCGGTTCCCAAGAGAAGCTATAGTGGGTGGAGTAATTCGAGATGGTGTTGGAATAATCACATTAGGTGGATTTAAAATTCTAGAAGGGGATAGAGTTTTGGTTAGTACGTTACCAAAAGCTACAAAGAACGTAGAAAAACTATTTCATTAATGGGAAAGCGAGTTTTAATAAACTGGAATGTTGTAGCTAGATTTATGAGTATTCTACTTGTAGTCAATGGCGTATTCATGCTTGCTGTGAGTGTTTTTAGTTGGTTTAATTCAGAAGAATTTTTCTATGGTATACTTATCTCAAGTATATCACTTCTTTTATTGGGTTCAATAGGGCTTTATTTTTTTAAACAATATGAGATAGAGAGCTATCGACGGGAGGGATATATAATCGTAACTTTTGGTTGGATTTTAATGGCATTGACAGGGACTTTACCTTATATCACATCGGGAGTTTTCCCGGTGTTTACCGATGCTTTTTTCGAAACCATGAGTGGGTATACTACGGTGGGGGCAAGTATTATCCCTGATGTAGAACAGGTGCCTCAAGCGGTTTTACTATGGCGAAGTATCACTCAGTGGATTGGGGGAATGGGTATGATTGTATTAGCTATTGCCATTTTACCTATGTTAGGAGTAGGGGGAATGCAACTGTTTGCAGCAGAAGCACCTGTGTTTGGTGAGGAAAAACTACATCCTCGAATTACCGATACTGCCAAGGGACTATGGCTTATATATATTGGGTTTACAGTTATAGAAACAATATTGCTTAAATTAGCTGGCATGACCTTATTCGATGCTGTAAACCATGCTTTTACCACTGTAAGTACAGGGGGATTCTCCACTAAGAACGATAGTATTGCTTATTACAATGACATGCCTTTGGTGCAGTTAATTGTAATGGTGTTTATGTTTTTGGGAGGTATGAACTTTATTTTAAGCTACTATGCACTAAAAGGGAAATTTAGAAAAGTGTTTGCCGATGATGAATTTAAAATGTATCTAACTGTATTATTTGGGTTTTCTATAATAGTCCTAGTATTTATGGTTGCACACTTGATGACGATGGAAGATCGTATTATGGGCTATGTTGAGATTACTCGCCATGCTTTTTTTCAAACTGTTTCTATAATTACCACTACTGGTTTTGTTAGTGCACCACATGAAACCTGGACGACTTTTATATCCATACTTTTTTTCGCCCTAATGTTTCTAGGAGGATCTGCACAGTCTACTTCTGGTGGTATAAAATTAGTACGTCACTTAATATTGATAAAGAATGGTATTTTGGAGTTCCGTAGAGCTTTCCATTCAAGAGCTGTATTACCTGTACGCTATAACAAAAAGGCTGTGGATGATAATATCGTATCAAAAATACTTGCCTTCTTTACCCTATTTACCTTAACCTTTGTAGTTGGCGTATTAGTTTTTACTGCTTTAGGTATACAGCCAAAGGATGCAATCGCTAGTGTAGCTTCTACTCTAGGAAATGTTGGTGGTGCTTATGGAGAACTCAATAATGACTTTATAGAGTATTCCGTTACGGCAAAATGGTGGGCTACATTCTTAATGTTACTAGGAAGGTTAGAGCTGTTTACTGTATTGATACTTTTTACTCCTTATTTCTGGAAAAAGATATAGGGCTAAAGAATAAGATAACAAGAGGTTATTCTTTCTTATCGCAAAAGACAAACCCGCATTTGTTCTAAACAAATGCAGGTTTTAAACTTTTGTTAATGTATTTAGTATCTAGCTTACTGCTTCTTTTATACGACGCATCGCTTCTGTTATTTCTTCATTAGAAGTGGCGTATGACATCCTAATGCAATTAGGTGAACCAAACGCTTCGCCCGTTACGGTAGCTACATTGGCGTGTTCTAACAAGTATAAGGATAAGTCGGATGCATTATTTATTTTTACCCCATTAATCTCTTTTCCAATAAAATCCGAAATATCAGGAAAAACATAAAAAGCACCTTGAGGTTCGTTACAAGAGAATCCTGGAATATCATTCAATAAGTCTAGCATTAGCTGTCTTCTTTCCTTAAAAGCATCGACCATGTACTGAATTTTTGAAGGCGGATTTTCTAATGCAGTAATGGTAGCTTGTTGTGCTATAGCATTAGCTCCACTAGTAATTTGGCCTTGTAGTTTGTTACATGCTCTAGCAATCCACTCTGGTCCAGCCAAGTATCCTATTCGCCATCCTGTCATAGAGAATGCTTTGGATACTCCGTTAACCACAACAGTCCTATCATACATATCATCAAATTGAGCCATAGATGCATGTTCACCGAAGAAATTGATATGCTCGTATATTTCATCACTGACTACAATAATGTTAGGGTACTTCACCAATACATCGGCCAAAGCGCGTAACTCATCTTTTGAATATACCGACCCACTTGGGTTACAAGGTGAACTAAACAATACCATCTTAGTTTTAGATGTAATTGCTGCTTCTAGTTGGTCTGGTGTTATTTTAAAGTCAGACTCTAAACTACTTGGAATAACTTTTGGTACTCCCCCAAATAATTGGGTCATGTCGGAATAGCTTACCCAATATGGGCTAGGTAAAATTACTTCATCCCCCTCGTTTACCAGTGCCATAACTATATTTGCTAAAGATTGCTTAGCACCAGTAGACACTACTATTTGTGCTGGCTTATAGTCTAAGTTATTGTCGCGTTTAAATTTAGTGATTATAGCCTGCTTTAATTCTGTATAACCATCAACAGGTGGATACGAGTGATAATCGTCCTTTATAGCTTGAATAGCTGCATCTTTTATGTATTCAGGAATGGCAAAGTCTGGTTCTCCTAAGCTTAGGCTTATAATATCTTTTCCTGTCTCTTTTAACTCTCTAGCTTTTGCTGCCATAGCAAGTGTAGCCGAGGTAGTCATTTCATTAACTCGTTTAGATAAATTCTTATTCATTATAAATTTCTCAGTTAAATAGCTGCTTCTGGTTGCATTCCCATCCTACGAAGGTGTTTTACGTGAGATAGAATTGCTTTTCTTGTTGTTTTGTACTCTAGATAAGGGAGTTCAAACTCCTGTGCAGTTTCTTTTACAATTTCTGAAATTCCTTTGTAGTGTATATGGCTAATATTTGGAAATATATGATGTTCTACTTGATGATTCAATCCCCCAGAATACCAATTAATAAACCAATTGTTTCTGGCAAAGTTTACTGTGGTATAAAGCTGGTGAATGGCCCATGTGTTTTTTAAATTTCCTTCATCGTCTGGCTGTGGCATTTCCGATGATTCAACTACATGCGCTAATTGGAAGATAATACTTAATATAAGCCCAGCAGTATAATGCATAACAAAAAAGCCTAAAATCACTTTCCACCAAGCGATATCCAGTACTAATAAGGGTATTACAATCCATACGGTTAGGTAAAGAATTTTAGTAATAACCAGTATACTCCATTGTCTAATTGGCTTTGGCATTTCACCATAGCTCAATTTTCTAGCTAAATATTTTTTAGTTTGCTTATAATCGGATACCAATGCCCAATTGAAGGTCATTAAACCATATAATATTACGAAATATAAATGTTGGTATTTATGAAACCAGCGCCAGTCGGCGTGTTTGTTAAAGCGGATTATTAATCCTGCATCTATATCATCGTCCAATCCATGGACATTTGTATAGGTATGATGAAGTACGTTGTGCTGCACCTGCCAATTGTATACATTACCAGCTAGTATATACATACTGCTGCCCAATAATTTATTCACCCATTTTTTACTCGAATAGGAGCCATGGTTGGCATCGTGCATAACGTTCATGCCTACTCCTGCCATTCCAATACCCATTACAATGGTTAGAAGGAATTGGGCCCAACCTGGCAGCTCAATTGTTAATAATAAAAAATAAGGGGTTAGGAAAATGGCAAACATGCAGATGGATTTTAAATGCAATTTCCAATTTCCACTTTTCTCTAAATTGTTATCTTTAAAATAATTGTTAACTCTTCGATTTAAAGTTCGGAAGAACTTTGCGGAATCGTTCCTGGAAAATCTAATATTCGTTTTACTCACTTGAATTGTTCTGTATTAATAAGTACCAAAGATAACCAACTTGTTCTGCATAAACATCTATTATGGATGGAAATGTTTGTTAATAAACACTATTTTTGCCAAATATAATTATTGTTATGAACGAGATACTGAAATATTTTCCTGATTTAACTCTTAAGCAGAAAGAACAATTTGCTAAAATGGAGGGACTTTATAAAGATTGGAATCTTAAGATAAACGTAGTTTCTAGAAAAGATATTGATGAATTATATCTACGTCATGTCTTGCATTCTATGGGAATCGCAAAAATAATGTCATTTGAACCAGGCGCAAAGGTTTTGGATGTAGGTACTGGTGGTGGTTTTCCAGGTATCCCTTTGGCAATATTGTTTCCTGAGACAAAATTCCACTTAGTGGATAGTATCGGAAAGAAAATAAAAGTGGTAGACGAAGTGGTGGAAGGGTTAGGATTGACTAATGTGAAAACTACACATGGAAGAGCAGAGAAAATTAAAGATAAATACGACTTTATTGTAAGCCGAGCAGTTGCGCAGATGGAGACATTTGTTCGCTGGGTGAATAAAAAAACACACAACAATCATCAGCATGCATTTGCCAACGGAATTCTATATTTAAAAGGTGGTGATTTAACAGAAGAGCTTCAAGGTTTTCCAGAGGCAGAGGTAATTCCATTAAGTGAAGTTTTTGAAGAAGAATTCTTCGAAACGAAGAGCGTAGTTTATTTGCCACTACCTGCACAACGGTAAAAATAAAATGATAAAGCCATTTTAAATAAAAAAGCTGTCTCAAAATTAATGAGACAGCTTTTTTAATCAGATTTTATCCTAAATAGTCTAACCTAAATAAGGGTATCTGTAATCATCTGGCGAAACAAAAGTCTCTTTTATTAAACGTGGTGATATCCATCTGTATAGGTTTTGCTTGCTTCCAGCTTTATCGTTGGTACCGCTTTTTCTAGCACCACCAAATGGTTGTTTCCCTACCACAGCACCTGTTGGTTTGTCGTTTACATAGAAGTTTCCAGCTGCATTTTCTAATGCTTTAATCGCAGTCTCTAACGCGTAACGATCATTGCTAAATACTGCACCAGTCAATCTGAACTAGCTGATCTTTTGGAGTATACTCATTAATGATGGATGGTAACACTAATTTTGCTGTTATTTGTACTCTTTGGGTTTTGGATTTATGTCATTTATTTTCAGCGTTGTTGATGTAATAAAGCTAGATTAACTGCCTAATAATCAATGAGGGGAAACGCTTATAAATAAACAGGTTAATTTAGTTCTATAGTTTCTATTATATGATAGACTTTAGAGTTTATGCCATCTATTTGGAAGGTCAGGTTTAAATAGATATTCGCATCTTTTTTATTTGCTATAAGCTTACCTTTTGTCACCTTATAATATCCAGCATCTTCGCAAAAGCATTGCTTTCCATATAGAAGTTGAACATCGGCTAATTCATAGTTTTTTTTGTTCAGTTCACTGAATTCTTTTGGAATTTCGAAATGTATTGTTTCAGTGTAGTTTCCATCTACAATACCTTTAGGTGCATTTTCACTATAGCTAAATACAACAACTAAACTACTCCCATTTGTAACTTCCGGATAAATATTTCCAGTTGTTTCCTCTGTCTTCAATACTAGCTGTTTATTTTCTAATAGTAAGATAGAGCACTCACCTTCCTTAGGACACTCAGTTTTCATTAGTTTAACTGGATGATGGGTGATGGATTCAGTTTTGGTTTTACAAGCACTAAATGTTAATAAGATAAAAATCAGAAAGAATGCTTTCATGTAATATTGTTGTTTATGACTAGTAATAATCCTTATAAAATAAATCCATTAAATATACATACTAATGCTGTGCTTTTCAGGTTATTTTTAATTTTTATAGTAACGGTTTGTATAAATCTTATTGTTTTAAATGGTTTTAAAATGTTTTACTGAGATTTTAATGGAATCATTTGATTTCTTGGTTGGGAAATAATTTTTGTTTCAAATAAAGATAGAAATTGATAGTAATCTAATTAAAAGCTATATTTGCTAAACATAAATTGAAAATAATTAAATTAAATAAAATATGGACTTCAAACTTTCAGAGGAGCACTTAATGATACGCGAGGCAGCGCGAGAGTTTACTAAGAATGAATTACTTCCAGGCGTTATTGAGCGAGATACGAATCAAAGCTTCCCAAAAGAACAAGTAAAGAAAATGGCCGAACTGGGCTTTCTAGGTATGATGGTTGATCCTAAGTATGGAGGAGGTGGTATGGATACTGTTTCTTACGTATTAGCTATGGAGGAAATCAGTAAGGTAGATGCTTCTTGCTCAGTAATAATGTCGGTAAACAACTCCTTAGTTTGCTGGGGGTTGGAGACATATGGTACAGAAGAGCAAAAACAAAAATACCTAACAAAACTTGCTACGGGTGAGGCACTTGGTGCATTTTGTTTGAGTGAGCCAGAGGCTGGTAGCGACGCTACTTCACAGCGTACAACAGCTATAGACAAAGGTGATCATTATGTACTAAACGGTACGAAAAACTGGATTACCAATGGTGGTTCAGCCGATTACTATCTTGTTATGGCACAAACCGATAAAGAGAAAAGACATCGTGGTATAAATGCTTTTATTGTAGAAAAAGGATGGGATGGTTTTGAAATAGGGCCTAAAGAAGATAAGCTTGGAATTCGCGGGAGCGATACCCATACATTAAACTTTAATGATGTAAAAGTGCCAAAGGAAAATAGAATTGGCGAAGATGGATTTGGATTTAAATTTGCCATGAAAACTTTAAGTGGTGGTCGTATAGGTATTGCAGCGCAAGCACTTGGGATAGCATCTGGAGCATATGAATTAGCAAGAGATTACTCCAAAATAAGAGAGGCTTTTGGCACACCGATTTGTAACCATCAAGCAATTGCATTTAAGCTAGCCGATATGTTGGTTTCAATTGAAGCGTCAAGGCACTTAATTATGAAGTCTGCATGGGAAAAAGATCAAGGCCTTAGTTACGATATGAGTAGTGCTATGGCGAAATTATATGCTTCACAAACTGCTGTAGATGTTACTTCCGAGGCAGTACAAATTCACGGTGGTAATGGTTATGTGAAAGAATACCATGTAGAGCGACTTATGAGAGATGCGAAAATTACGCAGATATATGAAGGAACTAGTGAGATTCAAAAAATTGTTATTTCTAGGTCCTTATTAAAAGATGCATAATACGATTGTGTTTACTTTTATAAACTACGCTCCATCTATAGATGGAGCGTAGTTTTTTGTATTTAGACTTTAGTAAGTTCCGAACTTTCTCTAACTTGTGATGTTAAAAATGGATATGAAAATAGTATATGCCTAAAAATAGATTAGAACCGGATAAGTGGGTTAAGAGGTACGCCAATTACATGTACAATTATACTATTGTACGTGTAAATGATCACGAAATTGCGCAAGATATCGTTTCCGAAACCTTCCTGGCAGCACTGCGATCTAAAAACAACTTTAAGGGAAAGTCTACCGAGCGTACATGGCTAATAGCTATATTAAAACACAAAATAATAGATCATTATCGACGAAAAAACACTATAAAAGGATCTGCTGAGGTTCGAGTAGATTGGCATGATGAGGAACAAGAAGGTGATTGGCTAGAGCAGCGTGTAGAAGATGAGCGAAACTTGAATATAAGTGACGTAATTGAAAACAAAGAATTAGGGGCTGCAATATTGGAATGTCTGGATACACTCGATGAAACCCATGCTGAAATTTTCCGGTTACGTACAATTGAAAACTACGAAACCGAAGCAATTTGTAATGAATTTGATATTACTCCGTCTAATCTATGGGTAATTGTCCATCGTGCTAGAAAAGCAATGATGGAGTGTCTTCAGAAAAATTGGATATAAATATGTGGCGAATTATAAAATGTGATAATGCCTGCACTACCTGCGATAAAGCACAGTATAACGAAGCAAGCTTCCGCGAAAAGTTCTGCTTAGTACTACATATTATTTTTTGTAAATCTTGTCGCGAATATGTTCGAAATAATCGTAAGCTTACCAAGCAAGTGCATTCTAAACTGGAAAAACTAGACCCAGATATAAAAGCCCAAATGCAAAGTGAAATTGAATCGGAGTTAGGTAAAACCTCCGATGTTTAATGTTCCCTACCTGTTAATACCAATCAATTAGAATAAAGCGTATTACCTTGCTTTATATAGACCCTTTATATATTATATGTAAGCTACCCTTTTGATAATTATAGCGAAGGTACCTAATATAAAATTTGTATTTTTGCATGCAAAATAAATCCTTTTTGTAATGAACACAGATTCTTTTTCTTTAAGACATATCGGTCCACGTCCAAGTGATGTGCAAGAAATGCTCGATACTATTGGGGTTTCCTCAATATCACAATTAATAGACGAAACTATACCTACCAATATTCGTCTTGATAAGCCATTAGACATTACTCACGGTTTAAGTGAGCAAGAATATCTTGAACATGTAAATGACTTGGCTTCTAAAAACAAGATATTTAAAACCTATATCGGATTAGGATATCATGCGAGTAATACTCCGTCTGTTATTCAAAGAAATATATTGGAAAATCCAGGGTGGTATACGGCCTATACTCCTTACCAAGCAGAAATTGCACAAGGTAGATTAGAAGCCTTGCTGAATTTCCAAACAGTAGTGGCAGAACTAACTGGAATGGAGTTAGCAAATGCATCTTTGCTTGACGAAGCTACTGCAGCAGCAGAAGCCATGACAATGCTTTTTGCGTTGCGTAGTAGACCTAAAAAGAAATCGAAAGCCAATAAGTTTTTTGTTTCTGATCAAATATTACCTCAAACATTAGCACTATTAACTACTAGAGCAAATCCAATTGGTATTGAAGTGGTGGTTGGTAATCACGAGGAATTCGATTTTGATGAACAATTCTTTGGTGCTATTTTACAATATCCTGGTAAATTTGGTGCTATTTTCGATTATAAAGAATTTGTAAATAAGGCTAAAGAAGCTGATATTAAAATAGCTTTTGCAGCGGACATACTGAGTTTAGTTACTTTAGAGTCACCAGGTAAAATTGGAGCAGACGTGGTTGTAGGAACCACTCAAAGATTTGGAATTCCTTTAGGTTACGGAGGGCCACATGCGGCTTACTTTGCAACAAAAGATGAGTATAAACGAAGTATACCAGGACGTATCATCGGTGTATCTAAAGATGTAGATGAGAATTACGCACTTCGAATGGCGCTTCAAACACGTGAGCAGCATATAAAACGTGATAGAGCTACTTCCAATATCTGTACAGCACAGGTATTATTAGCTGTAATGGCAGGAATGTATGCTGTATATCACGGACCAAAAGGGCTAACCTATATTGCAGATAAAGTACATGCTTCTGCAGTAACCTTAGCAGATGCACTAGAAGGTTTAGGATTAAACCAAAAGAATGTGCACTATTTCGATACAATTCAAATTGAAACGGATGCAAGTAAAGTGAAGTATTTGGCAGAGGCTAATGGAATAAACTTCTACTACCCTGATGAAAACACCGTTTCTATATCGGTAAATGAAACAACCACAATAAAGGATTTAAATAAAATTCTAGCGGTATTTGGTGAGGCAGTTAAGAAAGAGCCAGGCAAAATTACCGAACTAATTACCGATAAGAAAGCAATAGCAGATACTAACTTGCGTAAGGATTCCTTCTTACAACAAGAGGTGTTTAACTCTTACCATAGTGAAACAGAAATGATGCGTTATATTAAACGCTTAGAACGTAAGGACTTAGCGTTGAATCATTCTATGATTTCTTTAGGGTCTTGTACAATGAAACTCAATGCAGCAACGGAGATGTTCCCAATAACCGATCCGCGTTGGGGGAGTATTCATCCGTTTGTGCCATTAGATCAAGCAGAAGGATATCAGCAATTGATTAAAAAACTGGAGAAACAGCTTAGCATCATTACTGGATTTGCCGCGACTTCTATTCAGCCAAACTCTGGAGCACAAGGTGAATATGCTGGACTCTTAGCTATAAAATCCTACCATGAATCGCGTGGGGATCACCATCGTAATATTTGTTTAATTCCAGCATCTGCACACGGAACTAACCCAGCGTCGGCAGTAATGGCAGGTATGAAGGTTGTGGTAGTTAAGTCTACGGAAGAAGGAAATATCGATGTAGAAGATTTAAGAAAAAAGGCGGAAGAGCATAAAGATAACCTTTCTGCTATTATGATTACTTACCCATCTACTCATGGGGTATATGAATCTGCAATAAAAGAAATCACCCAAATTGTACATGATAATGGAGGTCAGGTATACATGGATGGTGCTAATATGAATGCTCAGGTAGGACTTACTCATCCTGGTATAATTGGTGCTGATGTATGTCACTTAAACCTTCATAAAACCTTTGCTATTCCACATGGTGGAGGAGGGCCAGGCGTTGGACCTATTTGTGTAGCAAAACAATTGAAACCTTTCTTACCTACCAATCCGGTGATTAAAACTGGTGGTGAAAAATCAGAGTTTTCAATTTCTGCGGCACCATGGGGAAGCGCATTAGTGTCTATCATTTCATACGGATACATAAACCTATTAGGGCAAGCAGGTTTACAAAGAGCTACGGAAATAGCCATACTTAATGCTAACTACATTAAGGCTAAGCTTGCAAAAACTGGTTACCAAGTACTGTACGAGGGCGAGAATGGGCATGCAGGACATGAGATGATTATAGACTGTAGACCATTTAAAGCAAATGGTATAGAAGTAGCTGATATTGCTAAGAGATTAATGGATTATGGATTCCATGCACCAACAGTTTCCTTCCCAGTTGCGGGTACATTAATGATAGAGCCTACAGAAAGTGAAAGCAAAGAGGAGTTGGATAGATTCTGTGAGGCTATGGAGTCTATTTTCTTTGAAATTCAAGAGGCAACAGAAGATGATGACAACAACGTGCTTAAGAATGCACCTCATACTTTATCTATGCTAACAAGTGATGCCTGGGAGTATCCATACAGTAGAGAAAAGGCTGCATTTCCTTTGCCATATTTAAAAGAAAATAAGTTCTGGCCTAGCGTACGTAGAGTAAACGAGGCTTATGGAGATAGAAACTTAATGTGTACTTGCGATCCGATAGAGGTATATATGGAGGCTTAGTTAAATTAATGAGAATCTCCTTGCTAAAATTACTTTTAGTTAAGGAGGTTTTTCTTTTTATATAAAAGAATTATATTAAAGTTTTATAAATTACAATTATGAAAGTAATTATAACAGGAAGTGGAAGCTACATCCCTACAAAAGTCAGAAAGAATGAGACTTTTGAAGGAAATGAATTCTACAATCCAGATGGCAGTCTAATTGAAACGACTGGCCAATTGGTTGTAGATAAATTCCGAGAAATAACAGGGATTGAAGAAAGAAGATATTTAAAGGAAGATCTGGTTACTTCCGATATGGCTTTCTTTGCAGCTGAAAAAGCTATTGCCGATGCAGGTATAGATAAAGAAGAGTTAGATTACATTATTGTTGCACATAACTATGGTGATTTGCAAGTTGATTCTTCGCAGAGTGATACCGTACCTAGCCTAGGGGCACGTGTTAAACATAAGCTAGGAATTAAAAATCCAAAATGTGTTGCTTACGATATTCTTTTCGGATGTCCTGGATGGTTGGAAGCAGTTATTCAGTCGAATTCTTTTATCCGTTCAGGAATTGCCAAAAAATGTTTGGTAATAGGTGCAGAGTCTTTATCTCGAGTCGTGGATAAACACGACCGCGATTCTATGATTTATAGCGATGGAGCAGGTGCAGTAGTTATCGAGTCTAAACCAGATGTAAAAGAAGGAGGAATCCTTACACATGGCAGCGCGACTTATGCTTTTGAAGAAGCTCATTTCATCTACTTCGGAAGCTCTAATAAGCAAGAAGTAAAAGACAATAGAAGGTACATTAAAATGTACGGACGCAAAATTTATGAGTTTGCTTTAACTCATGTTCCTCAAGCTATGAGTGAGTGTTTGGATCGTAGCGGACATGATATTAAAGATTTGAAGAAAATTCTCATACATCAAGCCAATGAAAAAATGGATGATGCTATAGTAAAACGTTTCTATAGAAAATATAAAATGGATGTACCTAAGGATATTATGCCAATGAGTATAGGTGAGCTTGGGAATTCAAGTGTAGCTACTATTCCAACTTTATACGATAGAGTGATAAATGGATACTATGATAATCATAGCTTAAAGTCTGGCGATGTCATTCTTTTTGCTAGTGTTGGTGCAGGTATGAATATAAATGCAATGGTGTACCAAATGCCATAAGTTATACCGTAAAAACTACACTTAGTAATATAACATAAGAGAGGCTTTTAACTTAATAACAATAAGATGTAAAAGCCTCTATTTTTTTAAATTATAGCTATCCTAACCAAAGTAACGAAGCAATTAACCGAATAAGACATGCGCATATATATTGTTATTCCTGCATATAACGAGGCAGCGTATATTGGTGCAACATTAGAGTCTTTAGTAGCGCAAACATATTTACCGACAAAAATTTGTGTTGTAGACGATAACTCTACCGATGCTACACCTGATATTTTGCAAAAGTTTACTTCAAAATACGATTTCATATCCACTCGAAAAACTGATTTTGAAAATCAACATCTTCCAGGAAGTAAAGTAGTGCATGCATTTCTTTATGGTTTAAATTCTTTAGACGATAACTACGATATAATCTGTAAGTTCGACGCTGATTTAATATTCCCAGAAAACTATTTAGAAACTATAATGGATGCGTTCACTTCCAACCCTAAGTTAGGGTTGGTTGGTGGATTTTGTTATATTCAAAGAAAAGAAAAGTGGGAGTTGGAGAATCTAACTGGTTCTGATCATATACGTGGTGCTCTTAAAGCATATCGTAAGGAGTGTTACAAAGAAATAGGTGGATTGATACCAGCTATGGGTTGGGACACCTTAGATGAAATGCTAGCTCTATATTATAATTGGAAGTTGAAGACTATTCCAGAATTAAAAGTAAAACATTTTAAACCTACTGGACATAGTTACCATAAAGCATCTAGATTTAATCAAGGAAAAGCATTTTATCAAATGCGATATAGATGCATACTTACATTCTTGGCCACTGCTAAACTCTCTGTTCGACGCAAGAGTTTAAAATATTTTTGGTACAGTATGCTTGGTTATCTAAAAGCATTTATTAGCAGAGAACCTTTTTTAATAACTAAAGAACAAGGACGGTTTATTCGAAAGTATAGATGGAAAGGTATTGCTCAAACCTATCTTAAGGTCAAAATAGGTAGCGAATAACTAGTTAATATGTATTTTTGAGTATTAAACGTGTTAGATACACAGTTATACAACAGAAAAGTTTATGAGAGTTATACGATACGTAGAAGATATCGGGTCATATTTTAATATGTTAAAGCAGACTTTTAGTGGATTTACTAAAGGTTCGGTTTTACGTGAGTTAATATTTAAAGAGATAAATGACTTGATATTAGATTCTTTATATATCGTATCCTTTATTTCTTTCTTTGTTGGGGGAGTTGTTGCTATTCAAACTGCACTTAACATGGACAATCCATTACTTCCTAAAACACTTGTTGGTTTTGCAACTAGACAATCCATAATATTGGAATTTTCACCAACTTTTGTAGCTATTATAATGGCTGGTAAGGCCGGATCTTTTATTACATCTAGCATTGGCTCTATGCGAGTTACTGAGCAGATAGATGCTCTGGAGGTAATGGGAGTGAATTCCTTAAACTATTTAGTGTTTCCGAAAATAATAGCCATGCTATTATTTCCAGCAGTAATAGCAATCTCTATGTTTTTAGGTATTGTAGGTGGAGGGGTTGCTTCTGTATATGGCGGATTTGTGACTTTCACGGATTTTATTATTGGTATACAAATGGACTTTATAACTTGGCATTTAGTATATGCCTTTATTAAAAGTTTCGTTTTTGCATTTATTTTGGCAACGGTTCCGTCCTGGCAAGGATATTATATGAAAGGTGGTGCACTGGAGGTAGGAAAAGCAAGTACAAATTCGTTTGTATGGACTAGTATTTTAATAATCGCTGCTAACTATATTATTACACAACTTCTTTTAAGCTGATATGATACGAGTAGAAAATATATACAAGGGATTTGGAGAGCAAGAAGTTCTAAAGGGAATAACTACTAGCTTCGAGAGAGGGAAAACCAATTTGATAATTGGTCAAAGTGGTAGTGGTAAAACAGTAATGCTTAAATGTTTACTGGGACTCTTTGAGCCAGATAAAGGTAAAATATATTATCAAGATAAAGCAATTCAAGACATGGACGATGAACAAAAGCGATTGCTTAGAGAAGATGTTGGTATGCTTTTCCAGGGGGGTGCTTTGTTTGACTCTATGAATATCGAAGAGAATGTTATGTTCCCTTTACGAATGTTTACTAATCAAAGGAGAAGTGAGATGCTAGAGCGAGTGAATTTAGTGTTGAAACGAGTAGATTTAGAAGATGTAAACAAGAAGTTTCCTGCCGAAATATCGGGTGGTATGCAAAAGCGTGTTTCTATTGCTAGAGCAATCGTAAACGAACCAAAATATCTTTTTTGCGACGAACCAAACTCTGGATTAGATCCTAAAACAGCAACACTAATCGATAATTTAATTCAAGAAATAACTCATGAGTACGACATCACAACCGTGGTCGTTTCTCATGATATGAATTCCGTAATGGAAATTGGTGAAAAAGTCGTTTTGCTTAAAGATGGTAAATTAGTTTGGCAAGGTAGTAATCAAGACATCTTCTCTACCGAAAATGAAGACGTAATAGATTTTGTTTACTCTTCCAATTTATTTAAAAAGATTAGAGAGGTACAGAATCTTAAGCCCTAAGGCCCCTTTTAAATTAAGAATGTTTTTATGGTCGCTCGATTACGAGGGTGTCTAATTTCATTTTCAATTTCATCCATTTCTCAATCTTTTCTGCTTCTTTATCTTGTTGGCTTAAAGGAATACCCTTTTTCCAAGCAAGACTAATTACTGGAATCGTATCAGTTTTCTCGAAATTTGTCAAGACTCTATCCGAATATCCAAAGCTTTCCAATCCATCGTAATTGATTCTTAACTCTTCGCTAAGCTGTTTAAAAGGCACGGTTTTTATTTTCATAAATGCTAACTCATCCTCTAAAAAGCGAATTCTCTTATCCTTGTCTTGGATTAGCTGTTCATTTCTTACATATAAATCTTCTAATATACCAGCTCTTACTTCTCCAGAAAGTCTTTCTGCCATTTCGCCACTTTGATCGGCACCCTGGAAAATCCTAAGTTCTACTTCATGTAATTTTTCAGTTTCTTGTAGGCTTTTAAGCCATTCGTTTATTTTTGCTTTTGGAACTGGCCGTCCGATTAGATAAACATCTATATTTCGGGATTTGTAATCGTGTGTAAATTTAACTACTTCTGCACCTTCGTATTTTATTATCGTTTTCACGAACTCTTCGGTTTTGTTCTCAAATACTTGCTTATCTAATAGTTTCATGAAAAGCCAAACACTTGGTATCATAACAGCAATAGCGATTAAGCTAGCTATTTGAGCAGTTCTTTTACGACGCTTACTATTAGCATATCTAACCAAAGGAAATCGCAAGACTTTTGAAACAATAAAGGCCGATAGCGCTATAAATACAGCATTTATAGAGAAAAGATATAATGCTCCTCCAGCATAGGAAGCATTTCCAACTGCCAAACCATATCCTACAGTACATAAAGGAGGCATTAATGCGGTAGCAATAGCCACCCCAAAAATTACGCTGGCAATCGTTCCACTTTTTGTTTTAGCAACAATCAATCCTAAGCCACCAAATATGGCTATTAAAACATCTAATATAGTCGGATATGTTCGCGCAATAAGCTCGGGTGTTTCTTTGGTTAATGGCGATAGCTTAAAGTATAGGAATGCTGTTAAAACACTTAAAGAAACCATTACACCAAGGTTTATTAAAGATCGTCGCATGGTTACAACGTCGTTTATGGCTACAGAAACTCCTATGCCCACTATAGGTCCCATTAAAGGTGAGATAAGCATCGCACCAATCACTACGGCAGCACTACTAACATTGAGACCAATGGAAGCGATGAAAATAGAGAAAATTAATATCCAAACAGTATGACCTTTAAAAGAAATTTCCTTTTTAACAGCTTCAATTGTTGCATCGCGATCGGAATCGGTATGTATATCAAAAAGTTCTATAAAGAACTTCTTGATGTTTTGCCACGTATTGAGTTTTACTGCTTCAAACTCTTTTTCTGCAGCAGAGTCTTCCGGCTTATTGTTATTTTTTAAGTTTTCCATTTAGCTATATTTATTTCCGTATTTGTCTTCTATAGCTTGTAAAAGCTCTTTGATGTTTTGTTCTTTTTCCTTTGGATAAAGGAGTAATACATCATTATTATCCACTACAATATAATCATTTATTCCATCTAGTACCACTAACTTTTCCTTATCGGTATAGACAATATTATTAGTGGAGTCGGTAAAGAAATGCTCTGCGCGAACCACTGCATTGGCATTATTATCTTTATCCAGCTTATCGTGTAATGACCCCCAGGTTCCTAAATCGCTCCAATCAAAGTGCGCTTGCAACACATAAACATTTTCTGCTTTTTCTAAGATACCGTAATCAATAGAAATGTTTTCGGCTTTTGGATATGTTTTCAAAACAAACGAGGATTCTTTAGGAGTGTTATAAGCTTCGTTTCCTGCAGAAAACAGGTTGTACATTGTGGGTAAATGATTTTTAAATGCCTTGGTAATGCTTTTAACCGACCAAATAAAAATGCCAGCATTCCAAACAAAATTACCTGCAGCTAAGAATTTTTTGGCCGTTTCGTAGTCTGGTTTTTCTCGAAATTGTTTTACTTTTTGAATGGGGTCATTTGCTTCCAAGCCGCTTTCAATATATCCGTAACCAGTATTAGGAAATAATGGTTTAATACCCAAAGTAAGGAGTTTGTCCTGGTCTTTTGAGGCATCAAAACATGTTAGAATATCTAGTTTAAACTTATCCTCTTCTTCAATCCAATGATCACTAGGTGCGATGAGCATGACAGCATTAGGGTTTTCCTTTTTTACTTTTAGTGCGGCCATTAGAATACATGGTGCCGTATTTCGCATCGTTGGTTCTAGAATAATCTGTTTTGGTTTTAGCTCAGGTAGTTGTTCTAGTGTTAGTTCAAGATATATCTCGTTCGTTAGAATCCGTATATTTTCTGTTGGAACTACCTTTTGCATTCTAGAAAAAGTGCGTTGCAATAGGCTCTGTCCTGAACCTAGCATATCGTGAAATTGTTTTGGTAGGTTCTCCTTGCTAACCGGCCAAAAGCGTGAGCCAATACCACCAGCCATAATTAAAGCGTAGTTATTCTTATCCATTCTTAGTTTTTAATAGTTTAACCTCTGCATTTGGGTCAAAAAGGTAAACCCTTCCTGTTTTAACCTCTATGCATTCATATCGTTTTACTCGTCGATTACCACGTTTGAACACCCTACCGTTGTATAGTTTGAAATAGGAGCCAAGTGGTAGCTGAAACACAAAGTCCAAATCATTTGGTGGATCGTATTGTTTTAAGGCGTACGCTAACATTTGATCTGTGTCGGTAGTAGCTGTTGGATTTTCAAAGTGACGAAACAATAAAGGTAATAATTCTTTTGGGAATATTTCCTCTCGAAGAAGTGGTAACATCATTTGTTTAAAAGTGTTTTTCCACTCCTTTCCATGTGGTTTTATTCTTCTTCCATAATGCGAAAATGCAACTAGATGAGCCAATTCATGAACTAGCGTAATTAAGAATTTATATGGGTTGAGGTTTGCGTTTATAGTAATTTGATGTTGTCCATTTGGAAGGCGTTTATAGTCCCCATGTCGAGTATACCGCTGATTTACTATTCTCAAGTAGACATTTGTCTCCTTGATAACTTCGAACATTGGTTGTACTGCATTTTTCGGAATATATTTAGCTAAGACCTTTGGCATAGATAGACTTACATATTATGGGGTTGTACTAGAAACTTGTAATATTTTACCGTTGTAATACTTTGCTCCAGTCAATGAGAAGTCTGCAATATATGTTGCCATTTCATTTGGAGATAAAGGAGCTTTATATCCTGGGAAAGCTTCTTCTAGCATCTCAGTTTGTACTGCACCTAAAGCAAGACCATTAAAACTAGGCCCACTTTCTTTATACTCCTCGGCCAATAGCTCTACCAAGCTTAAAACTGCAGCTTTGCTACTGCTATAGGCACTAAGGCCAGGGAACTTTACACTGCCCTGAATTCCGCCCATGCTACTTATACAAACTACATGGCTATCTTTATGTAATACTTGTAGCAATTCTTTGGTGAAAGCAGCAACGCCTATTACATTTACTTCGTAAACGTACCGGAACGACTCGGTACTAATTTCTGTGAAAGGCTTGTTTACTATAGCACCGGAATTATGAATTAAGACATCTACCTTTGTCCAGTTTTCCTGTACAAATTTCAATGCCGATTTATGGTCATTTTCTTGGGTAATATCAAAAGCCAATGCTTTTGTATTAGGTAGATTGAGTTTTTCAAGTTTTTCCGGAGAACGAGATAGAGCTAATACTCTATGTCCGTTATCCGAAAAATGTTTTACTAAGGCTAGCCCTATTCCTCGACTAGTTCCTGTTACGATTATATTTTTTTGCATAGTACAATAAAATTAGGCATAATTCTTAAAATAAGATAGCGCATCCTTAACAATAAGAATGCGCTATCATTTTATATTATGTTTGCAAGCAAATTATACAAACATAGTTATTGGGTTTTCGATATAAGTTCTCAACGTTTGTAAGAACTTAGCACCTGTTGCTCCATCTACCGTACGGTGATCACAAGCTAAGGTTACCGTCATTCTATTTCCAACTCTAATTTCACCATCTTTAACTACAGGCTTTTGTTCTATTGCACCCACAGAAAGAATTGCTGAGTTCGGCTGGTTAATAATCGATGTGAATTCTTTTATGCCAAACATTCCTAAGTTAGAAACGGTGAACGTACTTCCTTCCATTTCTTGAGGGGTAAGCTTTCTGTCTCTAGCTTTTCCTGCAAGTTCACGTACTTCTGAATTTATTTGAGCAAACGACATTTGATCGGCAAATGGTAATACTGGAACTACTAGCCCTTCGTCCACAGCAACTGCAACTCCAATATGGATGTGTTTAGCTGTAATAGTTACATCGTCACTCCACTGGGTATTTACTTGTGGATGCTTGCGTAACGCCATGGCACATGCTTTTATAACCATATCATTAAACGAAATTCGCTGTTCTGAATCTTCGTTTATAGCAGTACGTGCACTAATTGCGTTGTCCATATCCAACTCTACAGTTAGGTAGTAGTGAGGTGCAGAGTATTTGGATTCTGCCAAACGCTTAGCAATAGTTTTACGCATTTGAGAGTTCTTGGTTTCCTCCCAAGTTTCTTCTCCAACAGGAACAAATCCATCTGCTGAAACTCCAGGCTGATAGTTTTCAATATCGCGTTTTATTATACGGTTATTGTCTCCAGTTGGCTGTACATGGTTAATATTTATATTTCGTTCTTCAGCCATCTTTCTAGCTAATGGAGAGATGAAAATTCTTCTGTCGCTAGAAGCTTTTGTTACCGTACGTTTAGGTGTGGAAACAGTTTTTGGTTTGGCTTCCTTTTTTACTTTTTTCTCCTCCTTTTTCGGGGCCTCTTTAACAGGCTTCTCTTCTTTATCTTTGTCGAAATTCTCGAGGATAGCTGAAACGTCTGTTCCTTCTGGTCCAAGAATAGCTAGAAGCTTATCTACTTTAGCTGACTCCCCTTCTTGGATTCCGATTTTAAGCAAAGTACCAGTATAGAAGGATTCAAACTCCATAGTAGCCTTATCGGTTTCTATTTCTGCTAGAATGTCACCTTCCTCTACGGTGTCTCCTTCTTTCTTTAACCATTGTGCTACCGTTCCTTCTTCCATAGTGTCGCTTAAGCGTGGCATAGTAATTACCTCTACGCCTTCTGGAATACTGTAGCTTGGTTTTGCTTCGGTTTCTTTTTCAGGTGTTTCTGTGCCTTCTTTATCTTCCACCTTTACTTCTGAATCGGAGGTGTCTGATTTATCTTCTAGTAAACTAGAAATGTCTTCTCCTTCTTCTCCAATAATTGCCAAAAGGCTATCAACAGGTGCCGTTTCTCCTTCTTCCAGTCCGATGTGCAAAAGCACGCCTTCATAGAAAGATTCGAACTCCATAGTCGCCTTATCGGTTTCTATTTCGGCCAATATATCGCCTTCGTTTATTTTATCGCCTACCTTAACTAACCACTTTGCAACGGTACCTTCTTCCATGGTATCGCTAAGGCGCGGCATATTTATAACTTCTGCCATAATATCAATTATTGTTTTTTAGGTAAAAAAGGATAATCCTCTTGTTCGTATACAGAATCGAACATTACGTTTGTTTCTGGGTATGGGGACTCATCAGCAAACTTCTCACATTCCGCAACTCGATCACGTACACGATCGTTTATTACTTTTATCTCATCTTCCGTAGCCCAATCGTTTTCGTAAATAACATTTAATACGTGGCTGATTGGATCTTCCTCTTGCTTTTGTTTTACTTCTTCTTTGGTACGATAATGCTGAGCGTCACTCATAGAGTGCCCACGATAACGATAGGTGCGAAGCTCTAAGAATGTAGGGCCATCACCACGACGTGCACGTTCTATAGCCTCATGCATTTCTTTTGCAACTACTTCTGGTTTCATTGCATCTACAGGTTTGGATGGCATTTCATATCCTAATCCTAGTTTATAAATATCGGTGTGGTTAGCAGTACGTTCTACCGAGGTTCCCATAGCATATCCGTTATTTTCTACACAGAAAACAACTGGAAGCTTCCAGTTCATAGCCATGTTAAATGTTTCGTGTAAAGAACCTTGGCGTGTAGCTCCGTCTCCCATATAAGTTAGGGTAACCGCATCGCGCTTAAAGTACTTGTCTGCAAAAGCTAATCCTGCACCTAATGGTATTTGTCCTCCTACAATTCCATGACCACCATAGAAACGGTGTTCTTTCGAGAATATATGCATGGAACCTCCTAATCCTTTAGAAGTACCGGTGGCTTTTCCATAAAGTTCGGCCATAACTCTTTTTGGGTCTTCTCCCATGGCTATAGGCTGCACGTGGTTTCTATATGCAGTTATCATTCTGTCTTTAGTTAGGTCCATCGCATGTATGGCACCAGCCAATACTGCTTCTTGACCATTATAAAGGTGTAAAAAACCTCGAACCTTTTGCTGAATATATACTTGGGCAAGTTTGTCCTCAAACCTACGCCAAAAGAACATTTCCTCGTACCAATTAAGATACGTCTCTTTCGTTATTTTTTTCATCTATCAAATTGTAAAAAATTCTTCGATGCAATTTTGCATGGCTACAAAAATACGACATTTCAGTAGTATACAAAACTCAGACTGACTAAAATCTGTTGTTTTGCACTATTTTATATTTGTTAGCGCATAAATAGGCTTTTCTAATTCAAGGATTTGTCAAAATTGGAAATTTCTAAAGTAATTCTTTTAGGATTATATAAACTCCCATAATCAAAACAAACCAACCGAATCCTTTTTTAAGTTTTTTTCCTTCTATTTTATTGGATAAACTGTTGCCAATAAAAATACCAATAACAGCAAGTCCCGAAACGATTAACAACAATTGCCAGTCTATGATTTGACTTTCTTGTGTAAGATCGCCTAGAAAACCAATTAATGATTTTAAAGCGATAATAAATAATGAAGTCCCAATAGCTTTTTTCATAGGAAGGTTGCCAAGCATAACTAATGCAGGAATAATTAAAAAACCACCTCCAGCTCCTACCAAACCTGTTAATATTCCTACAACTATACCTTCTAGAAGAATTAAAGGGTAATTAAACTTTTTACTGCTAACTGTTGCTTTTATCTCAGTTTTCTTTGAACGAATCATAGAAATGGATGCAGCTAACATTAGTGTAGCGAATAAAAGCATTACAAGTAGTGACTTAGATATTTCTAAACTACCAATGATTCCCAGGTTTTCTGGGATTGCAGGGACCAAGAACTTTCTAGTGAGAAATACTGCAATAATCGATGGAATTCCAAAAACAATAGTGGTTCTGAGACTTACGAATCCTTGTTTATATTTTGGGAATACGCCAATAAGACTAGTTGCTCCTACAATAAATAAAGAGTATGCCGTAGCCAAAACTGGCGATACTCCAAAGAAATACACCAATACTGGTACGGTTAGTATAGAACCACCTCCACCGATTAAACCTAAAGATAATCCAATTGCGATAGATGCGATATACCCAATAATCTCCATAAATTGTTCTGTAGCTAATATTAATTTTAAAATGCAAAAATCGGATTTTTAAACTACAATCAAGGTAGCTTTGGTTACATATCCTACAGAATACAATTCGCTTATAGAAAATATGAAGCCTTTAGTTTAACAGACTTATTCCATTCAACAATAGATTTACTTATATTAAACACTTATGTCAGTTTTGTATAAAGCTGGAATAGTATAACAACTGTCTAATTAAAAATATACCTTTGCATATCTTGGAATACATGGTATAAAAAAATAGATTCCGAATTTACATGAAAAGAATTCTGTACGTTTTACTATTGGTATTGGGCATTGCTTTAAGTGCAATTGCACAAGAGGAAGAGGAAGCTCCGTTGGTAAAAAAACCGCCAATAGAATTATATAAAATAATCTCTATTGACCGTGATACTACGTATTTGGATACTACCTTGAATATCCATAAGATGTATCGTTTTAATTATCTTCGAAAAGATAATCTAGAAGTTATGCCGTTCTCAAATGTTGGGCAGACCTATAATAAATTGGCTTACAATTTTCAGTCCAATAACTTGCGTCCAGGATTTGTAGCTCAAGGACAACATTATAGTTATAAAGAAGCAGGCGAAGTAAACTATTATCAAGTGCCGACACCTCTCTCGGACTTATATTTTAAAACAGCATTCAATCAAGGACAGCAATTAGACGCCTTTTTTACTATTAACACCTCAGAGAATTTTAATTTTTCTCTCGCTTATAAGGGAGTGCGTTCCTTAGGCCATTACCAACATATTCTAACGAGTACAGGCAACTTTGAGTTAACTACTAATTACCAAGGGCCTAATGGAAGGTATCGCCTGCGCGCTCATTTTACATCGCAAGGACTTACTAGCGAACAGAATGGCGGACTAACTGAGTCTGCATTACCTTTATTTATTGAAAATGACTCTGAGTTTAGAGATAGGGGGAGGATTGACGTTAATTTTGAAGATGCAGAGAATGCTCTTTATGGGAATCGCTTTTATATTGAACAAGACTATAACTTGCTTCGACCAGATAATGCCAAATCAAACATCCGTTTAGGTGGGGTATTACAACATGAAAAAAAATCCTATTCTTATAGACAAGGGACAGCATATAGAGGATTTGGAGCATCCTACTTAAATACTGACTTAAATAAAAAAACTTCTCTTGCCGAAAGTCAAGCAAAAGCATTTATCGATTTAGAACAAGAGTATTTAGGTTGGTTACATGGTTATATAAACTATACCGACTACAACTATGGCTACAATACAGTATTATACTTAGATGATGCTACTATTGGGAATAGATTGAAGGGCAGTTCAATAGAAGCCGGCGGAAAATATAAAAACGAATATAAAAACTTTAAACTAGAAGCTGGCGCAGGCGCTCAAATAGGTGGTGATTTTGATGGAAGTTATTTCTATGGATCATTGCAAGTTCCAGTTATAGACGATGTAGTTTTAGAGGCTAAAGCTAGTTTGCAAAGTAGTTCACCTGACTATGGATTCTTACTATACCAAAGCGACTATGTAAATTATAATTGGCAAACCGACTTTAAAAATACTCGAAAACAAATATTGAGCTTTAATGTACTTTCTAATCGATGGTTTAATCTAGACGTTAGTTATACAGGTATCGATAACTATACCTACTTTACGATAGGGGAAAATCAGGATACGCCAAGACCGTTTATGGCCGATGATAGGGTAGATTACTTAAAAGCAAAAGCTCAAAAGGAAGTGACTTTCGGAAAATTTGGAGCGGAAGCTAGTCTTGTTTACCAAGATGTATACAGCGGAACTAAATATTTATCCGTTCCGAAAATTCTAACAAGAGGTTCTGTTTATTATCAAGATCATTGGTTTAAGAATGCAATGTTCATGCAAGCTGGTGTAAGTGCAAAATATTTCTCGAAATACCATATGAATGCTTACGATCCGGTATTAGGAGATTTTTATGTGCAATATGATGAGAAATATGGGGCATTCCCAATGGTAGATGTGTTTTTTAATGCAAAGGTAAGCCAAACTAGACTTTACCTTGTATACGAACATGTGAACGCATTACTCAGTGATCGAAATACCTATTTTTCTGCACCAGGACATCCATATCGTGATGCGATGCTTAGATTTGGATTGGTGTGGAATTTCTTCCAGTAAAATATAAACAGCTGTCTTATACCTAGATAAAACAGCTGTTTTTTTTTAATAGATAATAAAATATCGATTTAATCTATAAGTCCTGCTCGCTTTAATAATGCATCTGGACTTGGTTCTTGGCCGCGGAAGGCTTTATACAGTTCCATAGGGTCTTTTGTACCACCTTGAGAAAGTACGTGATCGTAAAACTTCTTTGCAATTTCTTTATTGAAAATTCCATTCTCTTTAAAGTATGCAAATGCGTCGGCATCCAAAACTTCGGCCCATTTATAACTGTAATATCCTGCGCTATAACCACCTTGGAAAATATGTGAAAAAGCAGTGCTCATACAATTCTCTTTTACATCAGGGTATAATTTAGTGGAAGCAAAAGCTTTCGTTTCTACCTCTTTTACATTGGTAAACGTACTTGGATCGTTGTTGTGCCAAGTCATGTCCAAAATACCAAAGCTTAGCTGACGTAAAGTTTGTAAGCCTTCTTGGAATTTTAATAAATCCTGAATTCGCTCCACGTATTTCATTGGAATAAGCTCGTCGGTTTTATAGTGTTTAGCAAATAAAGAAAGTGCTTCTTTCTCATAACACCAGTTTTCTAAGAGCTGGCTTGGAAGCTCTACAAAATCCCAATATACGCTGGTTCCTGATAGGCTAGCATAGGTTGTATTGGCTAAAAGGCCATGCAAAGCATGTCCAAATTCATGGAATAGGGTAGTGACTTCGTTAAAGGTTAATAGCGAAGGTTTATCCTTGCTTGGACGGCTGAAGTTACAGACGATAGAAATATGAGGCCTAATATCTTTACCATTCTTTTTTTCTTGACTTCGGTAAGAAGTCTTCCAAGCTCCATTTCTTTTCCCTGGACGTGGATGGAAATCGGTGTATAATAATCCCATGTCCTTTCCATTAGCATCGGATACTTGCCAAACCGTTACTTCATCATGGTATGTATCAACATCGGTTCTTTTTTCGAAGGAAAGTCCGAAAAGCTTATTCGAAATGGTAAAAACACCATGTAATACTTTATCTAACTGAAAATATGGGCGTAATAACTCATCGTCGATTGCAAAAAGTTTTTGTTTTAGCTTTTCACTATAGTAAGCAGTGTCCCATTTTTGAAGTGTAGTAATTCCATCAACTTCCTTAGCAAAAACAGCAAGTTCATCGCGTTGTTTAATAGCGCTAGGTTTAGCTTTTATTTTAAGGTCTTCTAAGAATTCCGTTACACTTTCAGGACTTTTGGCCATACGCTGTTCAAGAACAAAATCGGCATGGGTTCTATATCCGAGAAGTTTTGCTCTTTTGTGACGTAAGTTTACTATTTCTAATACGATTGCCTCATTATTGAATTCGTTGTCCTGAAAACCTCTTGCTCCGTAAGCTATTGCTAGCTTTTTTCGAAGATCTCTATTTTTAGCATAGGTCATAAAAGGTACATAGCTTGGAAAGTCTAAGGTGATTAACCAACCTTCCAATTCTTTTTCCTGTGCCAATTCTGCAGCAGCGTCTTTAGCGCTTTCAGGTAAACCTTCTAAATCATTTTCGTCGGTTAAATGCAGTTGATAAGAATTGGTGTCGGCTAAAACATTTTGTCCAAACTGTAAGCTTAGTTTCGATAGCTTTGAGTCTATCTCGCGAAGCGTTTTCTTATTCTCTTCGTTTAATCCTGCTCCGTTTCTGGAAAAAGAAAGATAGTTTTTTTCTAACAGTCTGCTTTGCTCTGAATTGAGATCTAAACTATCTCGTTTATCATATACAGCTTTAACTCGAGCATACAAGTCGGCATTTAACAAGATGTCATTTTGAAACTCCGAGAGTAGGGGAGAAACCTCCTGCGCTATTTCTTGGATTGTTTCGTTGGTTTCGGCGTTGTTGAGGTTGAAGAAAATTCTTGTAACGCGACCTAACTGCTCGCCAGAACTCTCCAGGGCTTCAATAGTGTTTTCGAAACTTGGTTCTTCTCTGCTTGTTGCAATGTCGTTAATCTCTTGCTTAGCTTGTTTTATTAATTCTTTTATAGCAGGTGAAAAGTGCTCTTCTTTTATCTTAGAGAAAGGTGCCCAATCAAATGCTTGTAATAAAGGGTTGTTCATAGATTATTTTTATAAAGATTTTGCGCCAGCAATAACCTTTTCTTTTAATTTCGTTTTATAGGCAGCAACTTTGTCTAATAAGTCGTTATTACTAGCGGCTAATATTTGTACTGCCAATATTCCAGCGTTTTTTGCTCCGTCCAATGCTACGGTAGCTACTGGTACACCACCAGGCATTTGTAAAATAGAAAGTACGGAATCCCAACCATCTATCGAATTTCGTGATTTAATCGGTACACCAATAACCGGCAATGGCGATAAAGATGCTACCATCCCAGGTAAATGGGCTGCGCCACCTGCTCCTGCAATAATTACATTAATGCCTCGCTTGTGAGCATTTGTTGCATAATCGTATAGCTTATCTGGTGTACGGTGTGCCGATACAATATCAATCTCATAGTCAACACCAAACTCTTTTATAATTTCTTCAGCTTCTTTCATGATGGGTAAGTCGCTGGTACTGCCCATTATAATCCCAATTTTCATTTGTTTAAGGTATATGTGGTTAGTTTTATTTACTTAGGACACGAATAGTTTTATTTACGTCTTCTGCAATCTCACGTGCTTTGCTTATGTCTTTATTTACAATAGTAATATGTCCCATTTTTCTAAATGGTCTTGTTTCTTTTTTTCCGTAAATATGAGGTGTAACGCCTGGAATAGATAGGATTTTTTCAATATTCTCATATATTACCGGACCAGTATGTCCTTCTGCACCAGAAAGATTTACCATAATGGCAGGAATAATACTATCTGTCTTTCCTAATGGTAGATTCAAAATAGCACGAAGATGCTGCTCAAATTGATTGGTGTAGCTTCCTTCTATAGAGTAATGACCACTGTTATGAGTTCGTGGCGCTACTTCATTTACTAGAATTTGTCCGTCTTTGGTAGCGAAAAGTTCTACAGCAAGCAGTCCAATATGATTAAGTGCTTTGGATGTTTTTTTAGCAACTTCCTGTGCTTTTTGAGCAAGCGCTTCATCAATTCTTGCCGGGCATAACACATATTCCACTTGATTGGCTTCTGGATGAAACTCCATTTCCACTACAGGATATACTTTAGTTTCTCCTTTAGCATTTCTTGCTACACTCACTGCAAGTTCAGTTTCAAACGGAATGAGATCTTCCAATAAGCATGGCACATCTGGTAGTTGATTCAAATCGGATTTAGTACGAATAACTTGCACCCCTCGTCCATCATAACCACCAGTTCTGCTTTTCCATACTGTTGGCAGCGAGATAGATCCATTCTTTATTGCTTCTACGGCATCTACTTTGTTTTCAAAAACCTGAAAATCGGAAGTAGGAATATCATGATTTCTGTAGAACTGTTTCTGGATCCCTTTATCTTGGATGTATCGTAATGTTTTTGGGCTTGGGTAAACCTTTTTCCCTTCTTTTTCTAGGGCTTCTAGTGCTTCTTTATTTACATTTTCTATTTCTATAGTAACAACATCTGCATTTTTGGCAAATTGGTATACGGTATCATAATCCATTAAATCCCCTTGCACAAATTCGTCGCATGCTATGCGGCATGGTGCTTCATTGCTTGGGTCTAAAACTTTTGTGCGAACATCCCATTTTCGGGTTTCGTAAAGTAGCATTTTGCCTAATTGGCCTCCACCAAGGATTGCTAAAGTAAAGGGAGAAGAAAAATAGTTTGTCATTTTTGAAAGGTACAACAAGTTTGTATTCTGTATATTTGTCTATTTATAACAAAAGTAGATGTTCTAAAGCAATCTACAAAAGACAAGTTTAACTACATGAAAAACATCGTATTATTTGGCCCTCCAGGTGCGGGCAAAGGAACACAAGCAGAAATTTTAAAAGACAAACAAAATTTAATTCACATTTCTACAGGTGAAGTCTTCCGTAAAAACATTAAAGAAGGAACAGAACTAGGTAATTTAGCAAAGTCTTATATCGAAAAAGGACATCTGGTTCCAGATGAAGTAACGATAAACATGCTAAAGGATGAGGTACGCAAAAATCCAGATGCTAATGGATTTATTTTTGATGGATTTCCTCGTACCGAAGTTCAAGCAGATGCGCTTTCAGCTTTTATGAAGAAAATTGGAAGTCAGATTAATGCCATGGTAGCTTTAGAAGTAGAAAATGAGATTTTAGTACAACGCCTTTTAGAGCGAGGAAAGTCTAGTGGTCGAAAAGACGATGCAAACGAAGAAATTATCCGTGAGCGTATAGACGAATATTATCGCAAGACCGATATGCTTAAAGACTACTACAAGAAACGTGACAAATATTATGGTATTGATGGGGTAGGTTCTATAGAAGAAATATCCGACCGTTTGAATGATCTAGTAGCTACACTTAAATAAAGCTAAAATAAGTGTTTTAAAGTTTAAACTTGTACAGCGCTAATAAGATGCTTAGTGTTGTGCATAGCAAAATACTATTGTTTAAATTTGTCATTCAAATAAATAACACATATGGCTAGAGGGAATTTTGTTGATTACGTGAAAATACATATTGCATCTGGTAAAGGTGGTTCGGGAAGTACACGATTACGCCGAGAAAAAAATGTGCCGAAAGGTGGACCTGATGGAGGAGATGGTGGTCGAGGTGGACATGTTATAATCAGAGCAGATGAAAATCTATGGACGTTATTTCATCTTAAGTTTAAACAACACGTAAGAGCAGGCCATGGTGGAGATGGTGGAAAGCAACGTAGTACTGGTGCCGATGGAGAAGATGTTTATATCGATGTGCCTTTAGGTACTGTAGTTAGAGATACAGAAACAAACAAGATTTTGTTCGAGCTTACCGAACATGGTGAGGAGCGAATTGTAGCAGAGGGTGGAAAAGGTGGGTTGGGTAATTACCACTTTAAATCTTCCGTTCGACAAACTCCTAGATATGCTCAGCCTGGTATGGATGGCGAGACCACACAGCTTACTATAGAAATGAAAATATTAGCCGATGTCGGCTTGGTAGGATTCCCAAATGCAGGAAAATCTACATTATTGTCTTCTATAACTTCAGCAAAACCAAAAATAGCCGATTATGAATTTACTACATTAAAACCAAGTCTTGGAATTGTAGAGTATCGCAATTACCAAACTTTTGTGATGGCTGATATTCCAGGAATAATTGAAGGAGCAGCAGAAGGAAGGGGGCTAGGGCATTACTTCCTTCGTCATATCGAACGAAACTCTACCCTGTTATTTCTTATTCCAGCTGATGCAATGGACTTAATAGGACAGTACAATACCTTATTGAATGAGTTAAAACGCTATAATCCACAATTGCTAGACAAGTCGAAAATAATAAGTATTTCTAAGTCTGACTTGTTAGATGATGAGCTTAAAAAAGAAATAAGAGAGAAGTTCAAGAAAGAACTTCCTGAAATAAACTTGTTTTTCTTCTCTTCGGTAACCAATGAAGGAATAACGGAGCTTAAAGATGAGATATGGAAACATATTTCAGAAGATTTGGTGCATCCTACAGATAACTAAAGATTTGACCGTATATTTATAGAATAAACGTGTAAATATCAATCTTATGTGGCGCATAACTATATTAGCTTTTTGTTTCGTTGTATTACATTCCTGTAAATCCGTAGAAATGGATTACGACAGTCAGACAAACTTTACGAAATATAAGACGTATAATTTCTATCCAAAAATTCGATCGGGCTTAAATGAACTTAATGATGCTAGGATGCGTCGCGCCGTAGATAAGGTGTTAAGAGAAAAAGGTTTTGTAAAAAGTAGCAACCCAGATATACTTATAAACTACTACACTAAGCAAACTAGAAAGCCTTCCTACAGTTCTATTGGAGTAGGAGTGGGTAGCAGAATAGGAAGAAGGTCTGGAATAAGCTTAAATACAAGAGTACCTATTCGTAGTAATACAAAAATTCAGCATATTACCTTTGATATTGTTGATAAGAAGGCCGATAAGTTGATTTGGCAAGGTGCCATGAATGCTGATATAATTGAAGGAGGTACCGTAGCCAGAAGAGATGCACAATATTTAAGAAATGTTTCTAAATTACTTCGAAATTTTCCACCAAATAAGAAATAAGTACTTACCTAATTATTTCTATTAATCCTATCAAGCCCACCTATGTTTAGTTTATCCATAACGCATCCCGATTATTTTCAACACCCATTGACAATTGCAGTTTTTGTTATTATTATTATAGGGATGTTGGTTTTAGACTTAGGAGTTTTTAATAAAGATTCTCACGAAATTAGTAATAAGGAAGCTATTGTTTGGTCTTTAACTTGGATTGGTCTTGCAATGCTTTTTAGTGGAGGCATTTGGTATTTTTATGGATTTAATGAGTTTGCCGATTTTCAATCAGCTTATTGGATAGAGAAAGCATTGTCGGTAGATAACTTATTTGTATTTATTCTTGTATTTCAAATATTTAAAGTCCCAAAGATACATCAACATAAAGTGTTGTTCTGGGGAATTATAGGAGCCATTATTATGCGTGCAATATTCATCTTTGCAGGCGTAAAACTTATTAAGCTAACCTATTTGCCACCAACAACTTTTAATGGATTATTATCTGAGCCTATAGAAATAAACGCTGTAATGACTGTTTTTGGATTAGGATTGCTGGTGGCTGCATGGAAATCTGCTTTTGCTTCCGATGTATCTGATGAAAAAAGAGAAGAGTCTGTATCCACCGGAATAGGAGCGAAAATTATGAATAAACTATTTCGTATTTATCCAGAATATGATGAAGGAAAGTTTTTTACCGTAAAAAATGGCGTTCGCTATGGCACTCAATTACTTTTAGTAGTTGGAATTATAGAATTTACCGATTTACTTTTTGCAATAGACTCTATCCCAGCCATTTTTGCAATTACCGATGCGCCCTTCATATTGTATTCTTCTAACATTTTTGCAATCTTGGGCTTAAGATCTTTATATTTTGTTCTGGCAAACTTCATGCATTTATTTCATTTCTTAAACTATGGATTGGCACTGGTGCTTGGTTTTATAGGTGTTAAAATGATATTTAGTCCAATTATTGAAATAGAATCTGGTTTTTCATTAATAGTAATTGGCAGCTTACTAGGGCTATCTGTTATTGCATCCCTACTATTTAAGCAAAAGGAAAACTCAGAAAAAACCTCTTAGACATGCTTTTTCAAGCAACTTGTTTTCATAGCGCCTTATTTGCCTTATCTTTGAAGCTAAATTAAATAAACCCAAAATTACATGCGAGTACACTTTATTGCTATAGGTGGTAGTGCCATGCATAACTTAGCTTTGGCCTTAAATGAAAATGGAAGTCAAGTAACTGGAAGCGACGATGTTATTTTTGAACCTTCGAAATCGCGATTAAAACAAGCTGGTTTATTGCCGAAAACTATAGGATGGAATCCAGATCGCATTACAGAAGATTTGGATATGGTAATTCTTGGCATGCACGCTAAAGCGGATAATCCAGAGCTTTTAAAAGCAAAAGAATTAGGATTGAAAGTGGTTTCTTATCCAGAGTTTTTATACGAACATGCAAAGGATAAAACTCGCGTAGTTATTGGTGGATCTCATGGAAAAACCAGTATCACTTCTATGATATTACACGTAATGCGCTACTGGGATAAAGAGGTAGATTACATGGTAGGTGCACAGCTAGATGGTTTCGACACCATGGTGCATTTAACCGATTCAAATGATTTTATTGTTCTGGAAGGAGATGAGTATCTTTCCTCTGCTCTAGATAGAAACCCTAAGTTCCATATATATAAACCAAATATTGCGTTGTTAAGTGGAATTGCTTGGGATCATGTGAATGTGTTTCCTACTTTTGAGAAGTATGTAGAACAATTTAAAATCTTTTTAGATAAAATAACTTCTGGAGGATCAGTCATTTATAACGCTGAAGATGAGGTGTTATCAAAAACGGTATTGGCTAGTGAAAATACCATAAAGAAGTACCCTTATAGAACACCTGAGCATGAAATAAAAGATGGTCAGACACTTCTAGATACACCAGAAGGATTAATGCCTATGGAAATATTCGGGAAACATAACTTGCAAAACTTAGAAGGCGCTCGATGGATTTGTCAGCTTATGGGAGTCGATGAAATCGATTTTTATGAAGCTATTGCTAGTTTTACAGGTGCTAGTAAACGATTGGAGAAAATTTACGACTCATCAGAAACGATAATCTATAAAGACTATGCTCATTCCCCATCTAAAGTAGAGGCTACCACTGCAGCAGTAAAAGAACAGTATCCAGACAAAAAACTAATCGCTTGCTTAGAGCTACATACCTATAGTAGTTTAACGCCAACATTTTTAGAAGAGTATCAAAACACTTTAAATCCGGCCGACGAAGCAATTGTATTTTATTCACCAGACGCGGTAGCAATAAAAGGATTAAATCCAATAAGTAAAGAACAGATTGTAGAATCTTTCAATAGGGAAGGGCTAACAGTATTTACTGAGCCTTCGGAGTTAGAAACGTATTTAAAGGAGAAGGATTTAAATAATTCGGTTTTGTTGTTAATGAGTAGCGGGAATTATGGTGGGTTGCCAATGGATGATATTGGCACAATAGTGTAAATATAGCTTTACGAATTAAATATGTATCTTTAGTATTCGGATAAGTAATGCATTTTACGTTGACTAATAAGAAGATACATACCATTAAGGATTGGAACGAAGAAGATCGTCCCAGGGAAAAGCTGTTAAAAAGAGGAGAAGCAGCTCTGACAGACGCAGAGTTAGTTGCCATCTTATTAGGTTCTGGTAACCGTGAAGAAACCGCTGTGGGATTAGCTAGAAGGATTCTTAGAGATGTAGACAACTCTTTATCGGCACTTGCTAGGAAAAGTATTGCTGAGTTTCAGCAATATAATGGAATAGGAACAGCAAAAGCAGTAACGCTTATGGCTGCACTTGAGTTAGGAAGGCGTAGACGCTTAGCACAAGCTAATCAAAAAACCAAAATACGATCTAGTAAAGATGTATTCGATCGTATGCAACCCATTCTTAGTGATTTACCGCATGAAGAGTTTTGGGTTTTATATTTAAACAATGCTAATGTTGTATTGCATAGCGAGAAACATACCCAAGGTGGGTTAACGGGAACTTTAGTAGATAGTAGAATGGTTCTTAAACAGGCATTATTGTTAGGTGCAGTAGCCTTAATTTTAGTCCATAATCATCCCTCAGGTACTTTGGTGGCTAGTCAATCGGATAAGGTTTTAACCAAGAAAATGCAAAATGCGGCACGAACATTGGATATAAAAGTGCTAGACCATCTTATAATAACAGAAAAAGCCTACTTTAGCTTTGCAGATGAAAACATGTTGTAGCCTATGCTTCTAATTTATACGCAGAAATTAACGCCTCGTATAGACTATATTTTTAAACAAATATGTAGTCATATGCTTGGCATAGAAATCAGCTTTACTTCCGAAATAGAAGAATTCATCTCTCATAATAAACCCAAGATTTCCTATGGAAAAATACCCTTAGGCTCTGAGTTGTATTTTGAATCTTACGGGTTGCTATCTGAAAATAAAGTAGAACCGATTTCTATAGAAGCAAGTAAATGGGGATATACCTTTGGCTTTTTTCGCACATCTGAGAAAAGTGCATTGCCTTATGATATTTTTTCTGCAGCATTTTATCTTATTACACGTTATGAAGAGTACTTGCCGTATATACCCGATGAGTACGGTTCATTTCCTGTAGAACAAAGTGTAGCATTTAAAAATAAGTTTTTAGAACAACCTATAATTGATTATTGGGCCGATATTTTTCTAAACACCTTGCTCATAGCTTTTCCAAGTTTAAAGTATAAGAAAAATTACTTTAGAGTAAACCCCCTTATACATGCTAAACAGCCATTTGCATATACCAATCAGGCGCTTGTAAATACCATATATGGATTTATGAGAGAAATTGGTCAATGGAAGATTAAAGATGTTATAGTTCGAGTACAGACACTGTTGGGATTGAAGCCAGATCCATACGACACGTTCTCTTGGATTATTCAAAATACAAAAATGGCATCTAAAAAGCTTCTCGTATTCTTTATGTTGGGTGATGCAAATAAAATATCACAAAGGCAAAATACATATAGCCCCAAAATGCATCAGAAAATAAAGTTTGTTGGCGATTACGAGGATATCGGAATAATTTTCTCTCAGGCAGCAATTCTCGACCAAGATGTTATGAAAGAAGAGAAAAGTCGGATGGAAGCTATTACTCATAGGCCAATACGGTGTAGTATGTTCGAAAATAATACTCTAAAGTTCCCAGAAGCTTATCGTGGATTAATACAACTGGAAATAGAGAAAGATTATTCAATGGTGTATCCTAGTGCAATAGGTTATAGAGCTGGAACTTGTTCTGAGTTTTTGTTTTATGACTTGGAACACGAAGTAAAAACCCCATTAGTTGTTTCGCCGATTGCTATTTCTACTCATGCATTAAAACAATTTGGCACCGATAAAACAGAAAGGCTAATTCAAGAGTTTTACGAACAAACTGCGAATGTTGGGGGAGAACTAAGCTTCTTATTTTCCAATCAGGATTTTAGTTTTTCACATTCAGACAATGCACCTTTCTGGAAAGATATATTTATAAATCAATTGAAATTATAATGACCAAGCATATAACAGATTTATTTTTTGACTTAGATCACACCCTTTGGGACTTTGACGCAAACTCAGCTTTAGCTTTTGCCAAAGTACTAGAGAAATATAATATTCCTATTCACTTAGAAGATTTTCTAAGCGTGTATAAACCTATTAATGCTAGATATTGGGACGATTATAGTTACAATAAAATAAGTGCAGCTGATTTAAAAACAGGTCGTTTACGCGAAACACTCAACTTATTTTCTGCTTCCTATCATGAAAAGGAGTTAGAGAAAATGTCGGATAGTTATTTAAAGGAACTGACGAAGAACAATCAGTTATTCGACGATGCTATTCCAACCCTAAAGTATTTATATACCCGTTATAGAATGCACATTATAACCAATGGTTTTTCTACCGAGCAATACATAAAAATCAATCGCAGTGGCTTAAGTGGATTCTTTAAAACAGTAACTACTTCAGATGATGCCGGTGTAAAGAAACCAGATCCAGAGATATTCAATAAAGCGATGAGTAAAGCGGAAACTCAAGCTACAAGTGCTGTGATGATAGGCGATAACTTCGATGCTGATATACTAGGTGCAGACAATGTGGGAATGCACGCTATACATTACGACTACCATAAAGAAGATATCCCTGAAAAGTTTAGGCAAATCGATGCTTTATCAGAATTAAAAAAACTATTCTAAAACTCATATTTGTCTTGCCAAAGAGATTCTAAATACGCTTTTAGCTTACTCTCTCTAGGATTGTTCCCTGGCTTATAAAAACTTGTGCCTTCAATTTCTGAAGGTAAGAATTCATGTGGTACAAAATTGCCTTCGTAATTATGTGCGTAGGCATAGTCTGCGCCATAGCCTAATTCTTTCATCAGCTTGGTAGGGGCATTCCTTATAGATAAAGGAACAGATAAATTACCTGTTTTTTGCACTAAACTTTGGGCTAGGTTTATAGCTTCGTAACTTGCATTGCTTTTAGCAGAACTAGCTAAGTATATAACGCACTGGCTTAAAATTATTCTAGATTCAGGATAGCCGATTACGCTTACAGCCTGAAAACAATTATTGGCAACCAATAATGCAGTGGGATTAGCATTACCTATATCTTCTGATGCTAAAATTAAAAGTCTTCTTGCAATAAATTTCACGTCTTCTCCGCCCTCTATCATTCTTGCGAGCCAATAAACGGCAGCGTTCGGATCACTTCCTCGAATAGACTTAATAAGAGCCGAAGCAATATCATAATGCTGATCTCCAGATTTATCATATCTAGCCATAGAGGTTTGGGCTAAAGATTGTACTATTTCATTAGTTATTACAACAGGATCTTCACGTTGCGATTGTACAACCATTTCTAATAGGTTCAGCAATTTCCGTGCGTCACCCCCAGACAACATAAGTAGACTGTCGGTTTCTTCTATTTTTATATCTCGTTTTCTTAAGTGGATATCTGTTGTAATAGCACGGTCGATTAATGCCAATAAATCATCTTTATCAAAGGAATTCAACGTATACACCTGACATCGAGACAGTAAAGCTGAAATTACTTCAAAGCTTGGGTTTTCTGTGGTTGCTCCTATCAGAGTAATCCAGCCTTTCTCTACTGCACCTAGTAAAGAGTCTTGTTGCGACTTACTAAATCGATGTATCTCGTCGATAAATAAGATGGGATTTCCATGCGAAAATAGATTGTCGCCACTTTTGGCACGCTCTATGACTTCACGTACTGCAGCAACACCACTATCGATGGCACTGAGTGTATAAAATGGACGCTTAGTTTCTTTGGCTAATATGTTAGCTAAAGTTGTTTTTCCCGTTCCAGGTGGGCCCCATAATATGAGGCTAGATAATACGCCTGCCTCTAATTGTTTCCTAATGGAGCCTTGTGGTCCTATTAAATGTTGCTGGCTAATATAATCATCAAGACTTTCAGGTCTTATTCTTTCTGCTAATGGTGTGTTCATAAGTACAAAGGTAAAACTAATTTACAGAATGGATATAGATTGCATTATTACTTAGAATCTTCGTAAGTTGTATTATTCTATAAAATTATGAGAAGCAATAAAAATAAAATAAATTTAAAGTTTTTAATATTACCGGTTTATATAGTGCTAGCTATGTGGATTGTCTTTTGGATAGAAGTACGCTGGCGATATGGTTTAAGTCACTTTGGAATACTACCAGGATCTATTTCAGGGCTTAGAGGTGTTTTGTTTGGACCGTTTTTACATGGTAGCCTAGAACATCTATTCAACAACTCAGTTCCTATAATAGTTTTAACTAGTGCACTCTTATATTTTTATCCTAAACAAGCTTTACGAATCCTCATCTTTGGCACCATATTAACTGGATTAGGTACTTGGGCAATTGGCCGACCTGCCTATCACATTGGGGCTAGTGGTGTGGTGTATATGCTAACCTCGTATTTATTATTTCAAGGATTGATAAGTAGAAATATTCAATTGATAAGTATTTCCCTTATTGTGGTTTTTTTCTACGGTAGTTTGATTTGGTATTTATTTCCAATCGATCCTAAGATATCTTGGGAAGGACATAGTTCTGGATTTGCAGTAGGAATTATCTTAGCTTTAATGAATTATAAAAACCTTCCTAAAGTGGAGAAAAAATACCATTGGGAAAAAGAGGATTATAATCCTTCAGACGATATTTTCATGCAGCACTTTGATTCTAATGGTAATTTTCACCCTACTGAACACTGGTATAATAGTAAGCCAAGCGAAAACTCGCACACTGGTTTAGATAATACACGTATTGAGTATCATTATGAATCTAACGATACTAAGAAGCAAAACTACGCTGACGAACAATCTCGTAAAGAATAGCTCCACAAGCTACCGAAACATTTAAAGAGTTTATTTCACCTAATAGTGGGAGAGAAGCAGTGGCGTCAGTTTCTTTTAACACCGATCTAGAAATCCCTCTTCCTTCCGATCCCATGATTAATGCCATAGGTTTATTTGTGTCCGTTTCGTATATGCTGCTATTTCCTTTTTCTGAAGCAGCAATGGTATATATCCCCGATGCTTTAAAATAAAACACTGCGTCTTTAATATGATCTACTTTACAAATCGGTACGTTGAAAATAGCACCAGCTGAGGTTCTTACCGTATGATCGGAGATCGGTGCACCTCCTTTTTTTTGTACAATAATGGCATCAACTCCTGTACATTCTGCGACTCTAATGATTGCACCAAAGTTTCTAACATCAGAAATTTGATCTAAGACTAAGAATAGGGGATTGGTTTTTGTAGCTAGCACTTCTTCTACAACTTCAGAGAACTCCCTAATTTTGATTGGCGATATCTCGGCAACAATCCCTTGATGGTTTCCTTTTGTTAAGCGATCTAGTTTTTCAATAGGAACTTCTTGAATTTGGGTAGCTGTTCCCTCAATGTTCTTCAAGATTTCTGCTACAGTGGGGTTTTCTAGACCTTGTTGAATATAGAGCTTGTCTATATCTTTTCCTGCTTCTATAGCTTCTCTAACTGGATGTATCCCGAATATTCTTTGTTGCTTACTCATAAGTGTAATTATATGCTGCAAATGTACGAAAATTTGTTTGTCATTTTATCATAATAAAAAAAGGCTATCCATTTTTGGATAGCCGTTGCGAATTAATTATTATAACCACATGGTTTAATAACCAGGATTCTGAATTAAATTGGGGTTTCTTATTATTGATTCTTGAGAAAAAGGCTGTACAAACCTAGGATCGGAGTTTTCTATATATAAAGCTTCGGGTTTTTGGCCACTGCCATCTTTTTGGTGTCCTTCGTCAAATCTATTTAAATCCTCTCCCCATCTTTTTATATCGATAAACCTATGGTATTCGAAAGCAAACTCAAGTCTTCGTTCTAGTTTAATAGCTTCCCATAACGCCTCTTCACTCTCATCTCCTGGTGTAAAGTTGTCATATCTTACACTTCTTAATCTATTCAATTCAGCTAAAGCGACAGCGTGATTGCCTAATTTATATTCCGCTTCCGCTTTATTTAATATTGCTTCTTCAGCACGTAGTATTTTTAAATCAACGACACCATTGTGGCTACCATCTTTACCCCATAATTTTGAAATAAAAACTCCATGGTCGCCATTGTCATCTTTCCCTTCTTTCATAAAGGCTTCTTTTCTTATATCATCGGAACTATACATAGCATAGAATGACGGCGTGACGTTAAACTCCGAAGCTCTGTTACTATTACTTCCTTTTCCCCATGTCCTTCCTATTTGAACCTCGGAGCCATCACCAGTAGGGAAAATCGGAAGGTGAAAAATTACTCCATCCTTAGTGTCATCTGTAAAGACATCGGCTAGGTTATTTCTTTGTGTAGGTTGGGTTGTAACTTCAGAAGCGTATTGTGATGCTTTCATATTGTTCTCTTCGCCACCTAAATAAAGATAAATCCTAGACAGGTAGAGAGCTATTGCCTCCTTATTAAGTCTCCCTTCCTTCTTGTCTGAATCTATATGGTTAAAGGCAAATTCTAAGTCAGAAATAATTTTATTATAAGTGTCTATTAATTCTAGTCTAGCCGGCGGGCTGGTGTCTTGATCAGGATCGGTAATGTAGGGAATACCCAAACCTAACTCTCCACCTTGACTAGGTATCTTGCCGTAGAATTTAACTACATCAAAATGAGCTATAGCTCGTAAAGCCCTAGCCTCAGAAGCTATCTGAAAATGAAATGATTCGTGGAAGTTATGTAATTCTAGATTATATAAGATTAAGTTTGCATTATATATCATGCTATATGCCGAAATATAAATTCCCATATCAGTGTTAGCTGGATCAAAATTATAGTCATATAGTGCTTTCTTAGTACTTCTACCATTGGGGTTTAGAATTACATTATCTCCTAGTACTTCAGGCAATGAATTTAAATCTCCCTCATCGCTACCACCATAATACCCTCTAGATAGAAATCCGTTATATGTTTCATTTAGTGCTATCTCAAAGTCTTGTGCATTATTGAATCCATCGTCTGGAAGTGAGTCAGATGTACTGTCACAACTCATTAATCCTAGCACTAAAAATAATCCAAATGTTATTTTCCCTGTAAAATCTCTCATGGTTGAATATAATTAATTAAGGTGTTACCTTACCTCAAAGGAACAAATATTTTGGAAGAATATGTATTAAAGTAATTAGTAATAATTTAAATACTAACTAGATGGTGGTTATCTTTAATTTTAACCAATTTATAATTTAAGCAGACAAGGCATCGAGAAGTTTTTGGTTTATTTCGACTTTAGATTATATAAATAAAATCTAAATTTTAGAAGCTATACTCATCCATGTCTAGATTGATCAGCTAATTAATTCCTGAGAACTTATCTTGATATAGCTCATTTTCTTCTTAAATAAAATAATTGTTCTGTTATTTTAACCAAAAAAATAGCCGCTTCAGAATTTTACCTCTGAGACGGCTATTTTTAATCTTTTATTTAACTAATCTTTGTTTGCTTACCAGTTTGGTTGCATGTTCTCGTTAGTTCTTAGGTCGTTGAGTGGGATTTCCCATACCCACATTTTATCGCTGGCAGGTTTTGTAAGACTAGGTGCATTTTCGCCACCAGTAAACAAGCCTCCATCCATAGCTGATTGTCCACCAGTTCTGTTTAAACCTTCACCCCAACGCTTCAAGTCAAGAATTCTTTGTCCTTCAGCAAGCATTTCTCTTAAACGTTCTTCTTTAACTAATTCAAAAGCATCGCCTCCTGATAAATTTGAAGCTCCTCTTTTTGAACGTAATTGATTTAATGTTGCTATTGCATCTCCAGTACTTCTAGCTTGTGCTTCAGCTTTGATTAAGTAGGCTTCTGAAATCATAAATAACTTAGGAACATTTACATAATCGCTAAAGTTTGGATTAGAATCAAAAGCAGGGTTACCTGGATATTTGTTTATAAGTGTAACATCTTCATAATCAGAACCACCTACAAAAATATCTTTTACCGTAAAATATGCTGCTTTTCGATAGTCATTGTTTTCATATAAATCAATAACTTTTTTACTAGGAACATAATCCGGCATATATAAATTGGCTGAATAGTTGAAACCAATATATGAAGGACCAGCTGATTTTCCTTCTTGTGGTGAAACATATAGACCAACAAGAATTTCTGAAGACTGATCATTTGTCCATAAGGATCGAATCTCAGCTTCTGAGGATGCTAATGGATAGTTAGGTATAATCTCATCTGCAGCCGCTATTGCTTGACTGAATTCGTGTCTTTCTAAAGAAACCCTAGCTTGTATTGCATGGGCAAAATCTTTAGTTAAGTGAATTGACATTGGCTGTCCACCGTCTGGCAATAATGATTTGGCATTATTTAAATCAGATTGTATCTGATCGTACGTTGCTTTTAAACTTGCTCTTGCAGGTTGTGCAGCTGGATTATACACTAATGGTATAGCTATACCTAAATCTGAGTCTGCAGTTGCAGGATTATATGCTTTAGCAAAATAACGTACTAAGTTATGGAACAATGAAGCGCGCATTAAATATGCTTCCCCTTTGTATTTCTTAAGCAATGTAGCTTCCGTTTCATCTTCTGCTTCAATTTCATCGATATTTTCAATGAAATTATTCACATTGTTTATTGCTAAATAGCTAACTTCATAGAAGGCTTCTATGTCATAATCTGTTGCTAAACCATCTTGCCATAGATATAGTAAACCATTTCTATTCCCAAAGTCTGCTACTGCATTTACGATATCTACCTGATGATCACTTAATACTCTTCGAGAATTATAGTTAGCATTTCTATATAGGGAATACATTCCAGTTCTAAATAATTCAGCGTCTGCAACCGTTTCGAAAGCTTCGTCTGTTGCAATAGCATTGCCTGGCAATCTGTCTAATTCGCACGAGGTGAAAAGACCTACTAATGCGAGACTTGCTATTATTATATATTTTTTCATATTCTTTTAATTAATTAAAATGATACACGTACTGATGCTACGTATTGTCTTGTGTTTGGATATCGACCCAAAGCTATGTTAGAGTCAATTTCAGGATCTAGACCAGTATAGTTTGTTATTGTAAATAAGTTTCTAGCTGTTAAACTAAATCTTAATCCATTTACTGGATTATTTTCTCCTAATAAGCTTTTTGGAACATCATATGCAATAGCAATGTTTTTAAGCCTTAAGAATGAAGCATCTTCCACTAATCTTGAGTCAAACTCCATGGCCTGTCCAAATTTAGGGAATTTAGTTTGATCACCTGGCTCTTTCCACTCATCCAATACATTTGCTGATTGGTTATAGCTACCAAATAGTGCTGGGTTTTCTGAAAAGAATCGGTCGTTGTTTATCATGTATTTATCATACATGTAAGAGAAGTCCGCTGTAAAGCTTAATCCCTTACTCCAAGACATATTTATACCAAATCCTCCAGATATCGGGTTGAAGCGATATTTTCCATTTAATGGTTGAGATAATAACTCTTCATTAAATACTTTCTCAGCTTCACCAGTCTCTGGGTTTTCCCACATTTGCATTCCGTCATCAGGATCAATTCCTAACCATTTTGGGTAGTAAAATAAGACTTCTTCGCCAACAATATAGGACAATCCAGTGTTTGGAATAATCCACTCGTCTAAGCCATGGAATAATTCTGTAATCTTTGCTTGGTTGTAGTTGAAAGTCTTAGTAAATCCAACGTGCCAATCTTGATTTTGGAAAAGCGTAGTTCCCAAAGTTACATCAATACCGCGGTTTTCAAGAGAACCTATATTCTCATCAATAACAGCGAAACCAGAGGTGTACGGTTGTGGTACCTCCATTAACATATCCTTGGTTTTACGCTGGTAAACATCAACATCTAAAGTTAATTTATTATTGAATAAAGATGATGCAAATCCTATGGTAAGCTTTTCTTGAGTTTCCCATCCTAATTGTGGGTTACCTGGTGTAGCAATTGTCCATCCACTAGATCCAGCATAGGTGGTTCCTGTTCCTACTAATGCTAAATGTGAGTAGTTTCCAATCCCAGAAGAGTTTCCTGTTGTACCGTAGCTTACTCTTAATCGTAAATCATTTATAAAGTCTATATCATACATAAACTCTTCACTAGTAATATTCCACATTGCACCAGCAGACCAAAAGTTCGCTCTACGATTAGCAGAACCAAATCTAGAAGATTCGTCGGATCTTAAGGATAAGTCTAAGAAGTACTTACCTAAATAGTCGTAATTTAATTGACCAAAGTAAGATAAGTATGCGTATTGAGCAGTACTCATGGATGGGTCACTATCCATTTGCGCTAATGATCCAGCACCAAACTCCATTAAGCGATCATCTTCCATACCTCTTACTTCAACATCAAATGCTTTGTAATCGTATTTAATTCCTTCATGACCAGCTAGTACATTAAAATTGTGTTCATGATCAATGTCAAAACCGTACTCTATGGTGTTTATAATGTTTTGGTTAACCATTTGGGCATAAGCTTCATATCTTTCACCTATTCCTGCAGCAAAACTTGCTGAAGGGAAAACCTTTCTGGTTGTCCTTCTGTTATAGTAATCTAGTGAATATTGGGTTCGAATTGTTAAATTTTCAATAGGATTCAGCTCGATGAAGTAATTACCATTAAACTGATGGTTTTTTGTTGACATTGGCTGATTATCTAGAGCATATTCGTTGGAGACCATTTCTAGGCCTGGGATATAATCGTATACATTTCCATCCTCATCATATGGAGTCCAGTAAGGCTCAAACATATACACACCCAATGATCCTCTTAAATTATTTGTCCCATATGCAAATTGCTGTCTTTCGTCTCCACCACCTGTTAAGCGGACACCAGTTTTCATCCAATCATTTACTTGAGATTCTATCCGAGTATTTATCGTAAATCTTTCATAATTGGATGCGATAGTAATACCCTCATGATCCATGTATTGTCCAGATAAATAGTAAGTCGTGTTTTCGTTTCCACCGCTTACCGCCATATCTACTTTACGCATTGGAGCATCGTCTTTATAATAATACTCCTCCCAGTTAGTATCTACACCTGAAGCTATACGGTCATCATAAAGTGTTTGATTGATAAAGCCTTTTTCTAATTGGAAGTCAAGCAATTGCTGTGCATTCATTAGACCAAGACGATCTTTACGAGCTAGTTCAGAAAAACCATATTCATAATTTAAAGTAATTTGACCTTCGCCAGACTTTCCTCTTTTTGTGGTAATATAGATTACCCCATTTGCTGCTCTTGAACCATAAATCGAAGTAGCTGCAGCATCTTTCAATACTGTAACTGACTCAAAGTCATTAGCATTTAGGGTTAGTAAAGTTGCACTGTCAATAGGAGCGCCGTCTAACACAAATAAAGGGGTGCTACTTGCAGTAAGTGATCCAACACCGTGTAAACGAATGGATGATAATGCAGTAGGCTCACCTGACGATGTAAATAGCTGCAGTCCTGCAACTTGTCCTTGTAAAGACTCCATTACGTTTGCAGTAGGTTTGTTTGATAGTTTTTCGCTTGATATAGTAGCGATGGAACCAGTAATGGCCGATACTGCTCTACCCGAACCATATCCTACCACGACAACTTCATCTATAACCGCTGCGTCTAAGGCAAGTGTTACATTGTAGTTGCTTCTGGAGTCTACCTTAAAGGTACTTGTTTGATATCCGATATAAGATACTTCTATAACGTCCCCTTGGGTTGCCATTATAGAGAAATTACCATCGAAATCGGTGCTCGTACCTCGATTACTTTCAATTACTAGGATCGTAGCTCCTAAGAGAGGCACCCCCTCTTCGTCAACTACCGTACCTGTAATATTTTTTTCTTGTGCAAAAGATATTTGCACAACTAACGCTAACATGAGCGTTAGAAATACATTAAACTTTGTTCTCATTTTATAATTGTTTGAATTAGCTATCGCCAAAAATGCTAATAAAAACTTAAACGAACAAATTGAATCAGTAAATAATTTAAAAACCCTATTATTTTGTTCAGTTACGTTATTTTTCGCATCTTTGAATACAAACTAAAAAAAATGTTAATTATGAAAGGAAAGTACTTTTATCTTTCAGCACTGTTTTTTGTGCTGTTTGCGCAAATTGGATTTGCTCAACAAAAGACGATAACAGGAACAGTTACCGATTCAGATGGAGTTCCCTTATTAGGAGCTACAGTTCTTGTGCTTGGAACCACAACTGGTACGAGCACTGACTTTGACGGAAACTATTCTATAACAGCATCGGCCGATGATGTTTTAGAGTTCTCGTATGTCGGTTATGAAACGATTACAAGGGAGGTTGGGTCGTTGAATACAATCAATGTTACTTTAGAACTAGACTCTGGAGTACTAGATGAGGTTTTAGTGGTAGCATACGGAACTCAGACAAAAGAGTCTTTAACTGGTTCGGTAGGAGAGGTTAAAGCTCAAGATATTGAAAGGGTAACTAGTGCTAACGTAGTGCAGGGAATGACTGGTAAAGTTGCAGGTGTACAAGTGTTTTCATCAAGTGGTCTTCCAGGACAAGCCCCAACAGTTAGATTTCGTGGTATAAGTTCTATTAACGGGTCGTCAGCACCCTTATATGTGGTAGATGGTGTGCCTTTTACTGGTGATATCAGCTCCATAAACAATCATGATATAGAGTCCATGACTTTCTTGAAAGATGCTGCTGCTTCTTCTTTATATGGTAACCGAGCTGCAAATGGAGTTATTATTATTACAACCAAATCTGGAAAGCAGGCTGGAACTAATTATAATGTTGTAGTAAATAGTGGATTTGCTACACGTGGAGTACCTGAGTATGATATTTCTGGTAATATCCCTGAGTACTACGAGTACTACTATAATTTATTAAAGAATGATTATTTATTCGATGGTATTGATGCGCAAGCTGCTCATGCTGGTGCGTTAGCTGATTTAATATCTGGTTCCCAAGGATTGGGATATAACGTGACAGATGTTGCAGACTCTGAATTGATTACCGCAGAAGGAAGATTTAATCCAAATGCAAATATACTTTACCAAGAAGATTGGAAGGACTATTTGTTTGGGTCAGGATTATATTCTAGTACATTTTTTAATGCTTCAAATAATAGCGAGAACACTTCTTTATACTATTCAGTTGGATACGAAAATAACGAAACCTTTATGGTTAACTCTCGATGGGAGAAGATTACAGCTAGGTTTAAAGGTGATTCGAAAATAGGTGAGCGTATTAAAGTTGGAGGAAACTTAGCTTACTCCATAACAAATCAAAATGCGCCAGATGGATTTGATGGAGGAACTGCCTACAGTAACCCATTCCAGTGGACAAGGCATATTGCACCGATTTATCCTGTACATGCCTACGATGATAATGGTGAGAAAATATATTTACCTAATGGAAACGTTGCTTACGACGATGGAACAGGGACGTATACAGGAAGGGTAAGAAGATATGGTGAGTTGCAAAACCCATATGCTACCGCATTATATGATAAGAAATTATCAAAAGCTCATCAGGTTTTTGCTAGTGGTTACGCTGGTGTAAATATTGTGGAAGGACTTGACTTTAAATATATAGTAACTGGTGAGCACAGAGGAACTCGTGGTTATGATATGGATACGCCATTATATGGTGATGCAGTAGGTGTAAATGGACGTCTGTACAATTATTCAAGAAACGTTAACTCTATTAACCAACAGCAGTTATTAGAATATAATAAGCACTTTGATGCATTAGAATTAGATGTGTTAGTAGGACATGAAACTTATAGTAGAGATAATGATTACATGCAACACCATGTAACTAATGGATTGATTCCTAATAGTATCTACTCGGATATGTATGCAACACTTAGAGACGCAACTGGTTATGCAACGCCATACTCTTTAGAAAGCTACTTAGGTAGAGTTAATTTAAATTATGATGGTAGATACTATTTAACAGGTAGTTTTAGAAGAGATGGCTCATCTCGTTTCCATACTGATAACAGATGGGGTAACTTCTTCTCTGTTGGAGGTTCTTGGATAGTTTCTAACGAAGATTTCTTCCAAAGTAATTTAATCAACCAATTGAAGTTAAAAGCTTCATACGGAGAGGTAGGAAATGATAACTTAGGATATGCTTTCCCATATTTAGACTTATTTTCAGTAGTACAAACTCCTGAAGATGTTGATAACATATCCTATAACCAAATTTTCAAAGGAAATAAGGATATTACCTGGGAGAAAAACCAGAATTTTAATATAGGTCTTGATCTTTCTATGTTTGATAGTAGACTTACGTTAGATGTTGAGTACTTTAATAGAAAGACAGATGATTTATTGTATATGAGGCCATTACCATTATCAAGTGGGTTCTCCGCAATTCCTGAGAATATTGGCGCTATGAAAAATACTGGTATCGAGTTAACTCTAAATGGTGTAGCAATACAAAATGAAGATGTTAGCTTAAATATATATGCTAACTTAACCTCAGTTAAGAATAAAATATTAACTCTACCAGAAACCGATGAAGGTCAAATTGTTGATGGCAGTAGAGTCTTAAAGGAAGGTGGACAGATGTATACTTGGTATATGAGAGAATGGTTAGGAGTAAATCCAGATAACGGACAGTCCCAATGGGTTATGATTGATGAAGATACTGGTGAAAGAGGTGTGACTGAAGAGTATTCGGATGCTACTCTAATGGATACTGGTAAATCATCACTTCCAGATATATATGGTGGATTTGGTTTTAACTTAAACGTTAAAGGCTTTGAGTTAACTACTAGTTTTGCATATCAGATGGGTGGATATGGTTACGATAACATGTGGATGAATTTTATGCAAGGAAACTTAGCTCAAAACTTCCATAAAGATTATTATAACACATGGACATTTGATGATACTTCTGGCCAATATCCTTTAATGATGGTTGATGATCCAAATCAAAACTATAGCACTTCAACCTTAGGCTTAATAAAAAGTGATTATTTAAGCTTGCAGAATGTGTCATTAAGCTATAATTTTAATGAAAGTGTTTTAGAAACTCTTGGATTAAGTAGTCTAAAGCTTAGTTTAAGTGGAGATAATGTACATGTTTTCTCAAAGAGAAAAGGATACGATCCGCGTATGACTATTGGTGGAACAAATAGTTCTAATTTCTCGCCAATTTCTACTTATTCATTAGGCCTTAACCTTACATTTTAAAAAATTAAAATATTAGATTATGAGAAAATTGTTTTTAAGTGCAGCTGTGATAGCTTCAATGCTATTTGTAAGCTGCGAAACAGGCGATACACTTCTAGAGGAAGAGCCGCAAGGGAATATCTCTAGTGATCAGATCGATGAAGTGATTAGAGAATATCCGGAAAAAGCACTATCTATTTTAGCTGGTGCTGAAGCTGGAAATGTGAACTACATGTACGACTTTAATACAAATGGTGCTGGAGATCATGATGACTTTGGTTATAAGGCTATATTAACAGGGTTGGATCATATGACCAATGACTTGATTATGGTCGATAACCATTGGTTTAACGTGTTTTACAATTACCAGGGTAGAGAAGTACAGAATTCTAGAGGTACTAGAATGATTTGGAACTTTGAGTATAAAGTGATTTATAACATGAATACTGTTTTAGAATCTCTGTTAACTTTTGAGAATCCAGATGCCGATGTTCTTGCCCTTAAAGGAAGAGCGCTGGCTGTGAGAGCTAATGCTTATATGGATTTAATCCGTACATTTGCCGTTGGTGAAGAAGGAGTTCCTTACTACTCTAAAGGTGATGAAGAAGTAGAGCATCTAGCTAGAATGGCTACCTCAGATGTTTGGGGAAGAATTATAGATGATTTAGAGGACGCATACTCTTATTTAGAAGGTTATGGAAGAAGCAGTAAGCAAATGGTAGACGATCAGGTAGTTGCTGGTATGTTGGCCAGAGCTTATATGTTTACAGAGAATTATCCTAAAGCCGCTCAATACGCAAACATTGCAAGAGCTGGATATAGTCCAATGAGTGCTGATGCCGAAGCTAATTATAGCTTATTTGATGGTTTCCAGTTTATCGGTAATCCAAACTGGATGTGGGGTGCTGATATCACTGGAGCTACATCTTCGGTTTATGCATCTTTCTTCTCTCATATGGATAATACAAATGATGGATATGCTGGATTACTTAATGTCTATAGAGTTGCTGACAAGAGATTATATGATCAGATTCCTGATTCAGATATTCGTAAGAATTGGTTCTTAGATGCTGATTCAGCTGCAACCTATGGATTTCCTCCATATGCACATTTAAAGTTCCGTGATGATACTTTCTTTGAAGGAGATTACTTGTATATGCGTGCAGATGAATTTTATCTAACAGAAGCTGAAGCTTTAGCTTACATCAATGAAGATGACGCTAGAGACCTTCTAGATGAGTTCGTTCAAACTAGGGATACTCTTTTCTCTGCACAAGGATTAGCAGGTCAAGATCTATTGAATGAAATTCGTTTCCAAAGAAGATTAGAACTTTGGGGTGAAGGTGGTGAATGGTGGGAGATGAAACGTCATGGAGAAGCTTTAAATAGAGATTATGAGGATAGTAACCATCCTAGATGGGGTAGGTTTAACTATCCTGCGGATTCTGAGAAGTTCTGGTTCGAGATTCCACAAGATGAACTTAATGGAAATCCTGAAGTATCAAATCCATAGTTTGGGATAAAATCTATAGAAATTTTAAAAGCGGCTGTTTTCAGCCGCTTTTTTTATTTGAAGTGAGTTTTAAACTTTAGGGATTAATAAAGAGTAACTTATTTATGCTTACAAAACGTTTCTTTTAGTTTATAACTGAAATGAAAATGTTTTAGAAACTTTAGGTTTAAGCAGTATAGTATCTGAAACACATGAGGTATATGACTTCTATATTAAAAGTTGTAATTTGATAAGAGGTTTTTTTATCCTTACTTCATATGATTTAGTGTGTATAGATAAATGGCTATGTAGTTTGGTTCAAGAAGGAATTGTAAGTTATCTATAGGTTGATTATTAGCGTCTAATTATGTTAATGAGCTTATCCTTAATTGGTGATTTTATATATTCATTTTTTTATTAATTATCAAAATCTAGTGTGTAGACTTATATGTATTCTGGTTTTATCAAAATCTATACTTTCTCTATTAGTAAAGCCATTGGCAAATTGAATGTTCATTAATCCTATTTTATTGTAAAAGCCTATCCCGATTCCTAGGCCTATAAGGGTGTCACTAGTGTTTTGCACTTTATTTTCTATCCAGCCTATATCTGTGATGGTGTGGATATACATGTCTTTTGTTGCTCTGTATCTATATTCCGTTTGCAGTAGTGTTAACTGCGACGCATCGATACTATTTTCATTAAAACCTCGGATGTTCTTAACACCTCCTACCTTAAAACTTTCATTAATGTAATAGGTGTTACTCCATAATTTACCAAGATTAATTTTTGTGTACAGACTGTTATTTCCTCCTAATACTATATTGTGTAGTGCTTCAACTTCTATTTTAACTTGGTTTTCGCTCTGTAAGTCTGTGTTTCTTCTTCCGGTAGTTATTTTGACATCACTATATGTTAATATAGGTTGTAGTAAGTCGTTTTGGTATTGGGTATAACTTGATCCGAAAAAGAAGTGATTTCCATGTAAACTTATTATTCCGTCATTAGAAAGGCTATGCTCTAAACGGTTAACCGACTCCACTTTTTCATATCCAATATAATGTGACCAATTTTTTATATCAAACTTTATTTTTGCATTTAAATTGGTGGTTGTATACGTACTGTCTTTTTTGAATATATTAATACCTCCATTAGCCGATAACGGAGTGTTGGCTATGTAAGGCGTTTCTAGCTCGATGTTTATCTCTTCCTGATCCCCTGCATCTGCTAGATAGTTTAAAATTAATCGCTCACCCTTATTTAGATTATTGTGTAGGTTTAGATTTAAGTTTCCACTGAACTCTAGTTTTCCTGTAGCTTCCTGAGTAGCGAATCCAATTATACCATCGAAGTAATTGTTATTCATTTTTTCAAAATATAGGAATACGGTGCTTTTGTCTTTTTCGTATAATACTTCTGGACTTCTAGTTTCTCTAGCTATCCCAGTAGCTTCCATTGTTTGGCTTGCATTTTTTATAGACTCGTTGCTTAATTGTCTATTCGGTTTAAGACCGAATCTATGCCGTAGTATTTTTATTGGAAAATCATTATATCCCTTTATTTTTATGGAATCTATCTTTCTTAACTCATTTTTAACTATGGCTAAATTAGCAAATAACGTATCTTTGCGCATTGCAAGATCTTCTAGTTGAACTTTTACAAAACTATAGCCTTGATTTTCCCATTTAGTTTGAATGTCTGATAGTTGCGTTTCAAGTTTATCCATTGGGACTACTAGTTGATTTGTTTTAGGACGAGCTGCATTGGTTTTGAGCAGTTTTGGCCAGTTTGGTGGGTTAGTTTGGATGATTACAGTATTGGTTTTATTGCCTATATATATATAGGAGATGTAGGTGCTATCATTTTTCTTTTCCAACGCATCATGCTGAGCTTGTAAGTAACCGGATTTGTGTAATAAATCCAAGGTTTTATTTCTTTCGTTAAATAAAGATTGTAGGTTTTTATGGGTAGATGAATCCACTCCCATCTGCGAAAGAGATAACTTATCTTTATCGGTAGCTATATACTTTAAGTGTATAGTTTGTGCTTGGATTGCTGTTATGCTGGTGATAAAACATAAGACTGCCGATATGATGAGTTTTTTAATCAAGAAGATTTTGCGTCTTTAATATGAGGTTTAATCTGAGTTTTATCTTTACATAATGCAGTAGAAAACTGATGTAAAGTCAAAAATATTAAATTAATATGAAAGTTTCTTAGTTTTGCTTTCATATTGCAGAGATTATTTTTATATTTGCATTCCCGAAAAAATTATTGGGGTTTATTATTGAAATTAAAATATATATATGCCAACAATTTCACAATTAGTACGTAAAGGAAGAAACCGAATTACTAAGAAGAGTAAATCGATGGCTCTCGATTCGTGTCCTCAAAGAAGAGGGGTTTGTACGCGTGTGTATACCACAACGCCAAAGAAGCCTAACTCTGCTATGCGTAAAGTAGCAAGGGTAAGGTTGACCAATGGTAGAGAGGTTAACGCATACATTCCTGGAGAGGGGCACAACTTGCAGGAGCACTCGATAGTATTAGTAAGGGGTGGAAGGGTTAAGGATTTGCCAGGAGTTAGGTATCACGTTGTTCGTGGAGCTTTAGACACTGCAGGTGTTGAAGGTCGAGGACAGGGAAGATCTAAGTACGGTGCAAAACGCCCAAAGAAGTAAGTCAAACAATTCTTTAAAAGGAGGTAATGAGAAAACAACAAGGAAATAGAAGGCAGATTTTGCCAGATCCAAAGTTTAACGACCCGTTAGTAACGCAGTTCGTTAACAACATGATGGTCGATGGTAAGAAATCTGTTGCTTTTAAAGTATTTTACGATGCAATTGATATCGTAGAAGAAAGAAATCAAGATGAAGAGAAGACAGCGTTAGAGGTGTGGAAAGAAGCATTGTCTAATGTTATGCCGCACGTGGAGGTTCGTAGTCGTCGAGTAGGAGGAGCTACGTTCCAAATTCCAATGCAGATTAAGCCAGATAGAAAAGTATCTACTGCTATGAAGTGGTTAATACAGTTTTCTAGAAAACGTAACGAAAAATCAATGGCTAATAAGTTGGCAGCTGAGATTTTAGCTGCTGCAAAAGAAGAAGGGGCTGCAGTAAGAAAGCGTGTGGATACACATCGTATGGCTGAGTCTAACAGAGCATTTTCACATTTTAGATTCTAAAATAAACCATGGCAAGAGATTTAAAGTATACAAGAAATATAGGTATTGCTGCGCATATTGATGCCGGTAAAACAACAACGACAGAAAGGATCCTGTTTTATACTGGAGTGAATCACAAGTTAGGTGAAACTCACGAAGGTTCTAGTACAATGGACTGGATGGAGCAGGAGCAGGAGAGGGGTATTACTATTACTTCTGCTGCAACTACATGTACTTGGAAGTTCCCATTAGAGAATGGAAAGGAAACACCAGAAACAAAGGATTATAAGTTTAATATAATCGATACGCCTGGACACGTTGACTTTACTGTAGAAGTAAGTAGGTCATTACGTGTTTTAGATGGTTTAGTGTTTTTGTTTAGTGCTGCTGATGGTGTTGAGCCACAGTCAGAAACTAACTGGCGTCTAGCAGATGATTATAATGTTCCGCGTATTGGGTTTATAAATAAAATGGACCGTCAGGGAGCGGATTTCCTTGGAGTTTGTCAGCAAGTAAAAGATATGTTGAAGTCTAACGCTGTTCCAATTGTATTGCCAATTGGTGATGAGGAGGACTTTAAAGGGATAGTAGACTTGGTTAAAAACCGTGCTATTATCTGGCATGACGAAACCTTAGGAGCTACTTTTGACGAAGTAGATATTCCTGCAGAAATGCAAGACGAGGTAAATGAGTATCGTGGAAAGCTAATCGAAGAGGTTGCTGCATATGATGAGAATTTACTAGAAAAGTATTTAGAGGATGAGAACTCTATATCTGAAGATGAAGTACATGCTGCATTGCGTGCTGCTGTAATGGATATGAGTATTATTCCTATGGTATGTGGTTCTTCGTTTAAGAATAAAGGGGTTCAGTTCCTTATAGATGCTGTTGTAAGGTATTTACCTTCTCCATTAGAGAAGCCACCAATCGTTGGAATTAATCCGAAAACAGAAAAGGAAGAGGAAAGAAAGCCAGATGCGAAAGAGCCTTTTGCAGCTTTAGCATTTAAAATTGCAACCGACCCATTTGTTGGTCGTTTAGCGTTCTTTAGAGTTTATTCCGGTAGATTGGATGCAGGTTCTTACGTGTTGAACAATCGTTCTGGAGCGCGTGAGCGTATCTCAAGAATATATCAAATGCACTCAAATACCCAAAATGCTATCGACTTTATCGAAGCTGGGGATATTGGAGCAGCAGTAGGATTTAAAGAAATCCAAACTGGAGATACTTTAACAGATGAGAAGCATCCTATTATCTTAGAGAATATCGACTTCCCTGATCCAGTAATCGGGGTTGCCGTTGAACCTAAGACAAAGTCCGATGTGGATAAGTTGAGTGTTGGCTTACAGAAGTTAGCTGAAGAGGATCCAACTTTCCAAGTTCGTACAGATGAAGCTTCAGGGCAAACAATTATTTCTGGAATGGGTGAGTTGCATATCGATATTTTGATCGAGCGTTTAAGACGTGAGTTCAAGGTAGAGGTAACTCAAGGAAAACCACAAGTTGAGTATAAGGAAGCGTTTACTAAGGAAACAGAGTATCGCGAGACATATAAGAGACAAACTGGAGGTCGTGGTGCATTCGCCGATATTATCTTTACTATTGGTCCTGCCGAAGAAGGTCAGGAAGGATTAGAGTTTGTTGACGAAGTAAAAGGAGGTAATATTCCAAGAGAGTTTATCCCTTCCGTTGAAAAAGGTTTCCGTGATGCTATGGCTAATGGTCCACTAGCTGGATTCGAAATGGATAGTATGAAGGTAACTTTAAAAGACGGATCTTATCACGCAGTTGACTCGGATCAAATGTCTTTCGAGTTAGCAGCTAAACTAGGCTATCGTAATGCTTCTAAAGCAGCGGGTGCTGTTATATTAGAGCCTATTATGAAGATCGACGTTATCACTCCAGAGGAAAGTATGGGGGATATCGTAGGTGACTTAAACCGTAGAAGAGGTCAGGTAAACGATATGTCTGATCGTTCAGGTGCTAAGATAATACGTGCGGAAGTACCACTTGCAGAAATGTTTGGATATGTAACAACTTTACGTACCCTATCTTCTGGAAGAGCAACTTCTACAATGACATTCTCTCATTATGCAGAGACACCTCCGAATATTGCTGAGGAAGTAATTGCAGAGGCAACTGGAACCACTAACGAATAATCATTTTGAAATGAGTCAAAAAATTAGAATAAAACTAAAATCATACGATCATAACTTAGTTGATAAATCATCTGAGAAAATCGTAAAAACAGTAAGAAGTACTGGTGCGGTGGTTACAGGACCAATTCCTTTGCCAACGCATAAGAAGATATTTACCGTGTTGCGTTCGCCACACGTAAATAAAACAGCAAGAGAACAATTTCAACTTAACTCACACAAAAGACTATTGGATATTTATAGTTCATCATCTAAGACTATTGATGCTTTGATGAAACTTGAACTTCCAAGTGGAGTAGAAGTAGAGATTAAAGTGTAATGCGAATAATAGTCTAAACAATGCTTTAGGCTGACATGTCCGGAGCTGCGAGCGAAGGAAAAATGGAATCAAGATAACTTCAGGGTGAAATGTTATTTTGACCCTGAAGTTGTTTTTAGAAACGATTTTATAACTGAATATTAATTTAATTTTAATCACATGTTTGGGTTAATTGGTAGAAAAATAGGTATGACTAGCCTTTTCGACGAGGATGGGAAAAACATCCCATGTACGGTAATCGAAGCTGGTCCCTGTGTAGTTACCCAGGTCAGAACCAAAGAGGTTGACGGGTATGATGCTCTTCAGCTTGGTTTCGATGACAAAAAGACTGCTAATAAAGCTGCCGAGGGGCATGCTAAAAAAGCGGGAACCGTTGCAAAACGTAAAGTCGTTGAATTCCGAGGAAACGAAGAAAATCACAAATTAGGTGATGTAATCACTGTTGAGAGTTTTACAGAAGGCGAGTACGTAGACGTAGCTGGTACTTCTAAAGGTAAAGGATTCCAAGGATCGGTTAAGCGTCACGGTTTCGGTGGTTCAGAAATGAGTCACGGTCAGAAACACGTGAATAGAAGAACTGGTTCTATTGGAGCTGCATCCACTCCTGGTCGAGTATTTAAAGGAAAGAAAATGCCAGGACAAATGGGTAACAAAAGAGTTAAAGTACAAAATTTGCAGGTGTTAAAAGTAGTGCCAGAAAAGAACCTACTTGTTGTTAAAGGATGTGTTCCTGGGCATAACTCTGCATACGTAACGATCGAGAAGTAATGATGAAATTATCAGTATTAGATAAAAACGGAAAAGACACTGGCAGAACTGTTGAACTTGCTGCTGGTGTATTTGGAGTAGAGCCAAATAACCATGCCCTATATCTAGATGCGAAACAATATCTTGCAAATCAAAGACAAGGTACGCACAAAACGAAAGAAAGAGCAGAGGTTATAGGAAGTACACGTAAAATTAAGAAACAAAAGGGAACTGGAACAGCACGTGCTGGGGATATCAAGAACCCTATCTTTATTGGTGGTGGTACCGTATTTGGGCCAAGGCCAAGAAAGTATACGCAAACTTTGAACAAAAAAGTTAAGCGTTTAGCACGAAAATCAGCTCTTAGTTTAAAAGCGGAAAATAAAAATATAATCGTTTTAGATTCACTTGATTTTGAAACGCCAAAAACAAAGGAATTTGTTGATGTTTTAAAAGCATTAGGTGTTGAGAATAAAAAATCCTTGATTGTATTGGATGACGCAAATAAAAACGTATATTTGTCCTCGCGAAATGTGAAGCGCACGAAAGCTGTAACTAGCTCATTGCTAAACACATATGATATAATGAACGCGGATAACTTAATTCTGTTAGAGGGTTCATTGACACAAATAGAAGCTAACTTAAGTAAATAGAAGACAGATGACTATCTTAATTAAACCTATAATTACAGAGAAAGCAACGATAGATGCTGAGAAGTTCAATCGATATGCTTTTTCAGTGCATCCAAAGGCGAATAAGATTCAGATCAAAGAAGCGGTTGAGGCTGCTTACGGTGTTTCTGTTGCTAAGGTTCGCACTATGAACGTTCATCCGGAAAGAACAACCCGTTATACGAAAACAGGTGTTCAAACTGGTAAAACAAATGCTACAAAAAAGGCAGTTGTACAGTTGGTGGACGGAGATATAATTGATTTTTATACTAACCTCTAAGAGTTATCTTAGGGTAAACAAAAGACAACAATGTCAGTAAGAAAATTAAAACCAAGTACTCCAGGTCAGCGTTTTAGAGTTGTAAATGAATTTGATTCTATTACAACTGATAAGCCGGAGAAAAGCCTTTTGGCGCCGAAAAAAAGATCGGGAGGAAGAAATAAGCAAGGAAAAATGACCATGCGCCAAATTGGTGGAGGTCATAAAAGAAGGTATCGTATTGTAGATTTTAAGCGTAATAAAGTTGGTATTCCAGCTACGGTTGCTACAATTGAATACGATCCAAACCGCACAGCGTTTATCGCTCTTGTTAATTATCAAGATGGTGAGAAGCGTTATGTGGTTGCACAGAGAGGAATGAAAGTTGGGCAGAACATCGTTTCTGGAGAGAATGTAGCTCCTGAAATCGGAAATGCAATGCCATTAGCAAACATTCCATTAGGTACTATTATTTCATGTATTGAGCTTTCACCTGGAAAAGGTGCTGCGTTAGCGCGTAGTGCTGGAGCATTCGCTCAGGTAATTGCAAAGGAAGGTAAGTTTGTTACTGTTAAACTACCTTCAGGAGAAGTGAGAATGATATTAGCGACATGTATGGCTACTATCGGGGCCGTTTCTAATAGCGATCATCAGGTTATAGTATCTGGTAAAGCTGGTAGAACTAGATGGTTAGGTAGAAGACCACGAACTAGAGGAGTAGCGATGAACCCGATCGATCACCCAATGGGCGGTGGAGAAGGAAGAGCTTCTGGTGGACATCCACAATCTCGTACAGGAATTCCTGCGAAAGGATACAAAACCAGATCTAGAACGAAAGCGAGTAATAAATATATTGTAGAGCGTAGAAAGAAATAATATACTATGGCAAGATCATTAAAAAAAGGACCTTACGTTTATTATAAGTTAAATAGAAAGGTAGAGGCAGCTCAAGAATCAAAGAAAAAATCGGTAATCAAGACATGGTCAAGATCATCTATGATTACACCAGATTTCGTAGGCTTAACGATCGCAGTATATAACGGTCGTCAATTCATACCAGTATATATAACGGAAAATATGGTAGGGCATAAATTAGGAGAATTTTCACCAACTAGATCGTTCCGTGGTCATGCTGGTGCTAGAAATAGAGGTAAAAATTAATAAGCCATGGGAGTAAGAAAAAGAGAAAGAGCTTTAGAGCAAAAGGAGGCTAAGAAGACGCAATATTATGCGAAGCTTAATAATTGCCCAACTTCACCTAGAAAAATGCGCTTAGTTGCAGACTTAATCCGTGGTGAAAGAGTGGAGAATGCCTTAAATATACTTCGATTCAATCCGAAGGAGGCAGCAAGTCGCCTTGAAACATTATTATTATCTGCCATTGCTAATTGGCAGGCGAAAAACGAAGATGCATCAGTAGAAGATGCAAAACTTTTCGTAAAGGAAATCCGTGTAGACAGTGGAAGTATGTTGAAAAGACTACGCCCTGCTGCACAAGGAAGAGCACATAGAATTAGAAAACGTTCCAATCACGTAACACTCGTGCTTGGAGCATTAGATAACACACAAAGCAATTCATAAATGGGACAGAAAACAAATCCAATCGCAAATCGCCTAGGTATTATAAGAGGATGGGAATCTAACTGGTACGGAGGCAACGACTATGGCGATAAGCTGGTCGAGGATGATAAGATTAGAAAATACATCCGTGTTCGTTTAAGCAGAGCTAGTGTATCTAGGATAATTATTGAGCGCACACTTAAGCTTGTAACCGTTACTATCACCACAGCGCGCCCTGGTATTATTATCGGGAAAGGCGGTCAGGAGGTAGACAAGTTAAAAGAAGAGCTCAAAGAAATTACCAACAAAGAAGTTCAGATCAACATTCATGAAATCAGACGCCCAGAGGTAGATGCGTATCTTGTAGCAGCTAGTGTAGCTAGACAAATCGAGAGTCGTATATCCTACCGTCGTGCTATTAACATGGCAATTGCTGCGGCAATGCGTATGAACGCCGAAGGAATTCGAATTCAGATTTCTGGACGATTGAATGGAGCTGAAATGGCTCGTACTGAAACCTATATGGAAGGTCGCATTCCATTGTCTACATTCCGTGCAGACATCGACTATGCAATGGTTGAAGCACACACTTCTTACGGAAGATTAGGAGTGAAGGTTTGGATAATGAAGGGCGAAGTGTATGGCAAGAGAGACCTCTCACCTCTTGTTGGACTATCCAAAAAAGGTGGAAGAGGAGCAGGAGGAAAACGAGGTGGTAGAAGATCACGTCGTAGAAAGTAATTTTTTAAAACAGAAACAATGTTACAACCTAAAAGAACAAAATACCGCAAAATGCAAAAAGGCCGTATAAAAGGTAATGCTACCAGAGGTACGCAACTTACTCACGGTGTATTTGGTATTAAATCTTTAGAGCCTGTCTTATTGACTTCACGTCAGATTGAGGCAGCTCGTATTGCGGCAACTCGCTATATGGTGAGAGAAGGATCCCTATGGATTATGGTGTTCCCAGATAAACCAATTACCAAAAAGCCACTTGAAGTGCGAATGGGTAAAGGTAAAGGAGCATTAGACCATTATGCAGCTGTTGTTAGGCCAGGAAGAGTCTTATTTGAAGTTTCGGGTGTACCGATAGAAACTGCAAGAGAGGCACTGCGCTTAGCATCACAAAAATTACCGGTAAGAACGAAATTTATCGTGTCAAGAGAATATCAAGCTTAATTTCTAACACAATTTAGAAGATGAAACAGGCAGAAGTAAAAGAAGCATCGACAGCAGATCTTAAAGAGAGTCTTGCTGAATTGAGAGCAGCGTTCTCTGACATGAGAATGGCACACGCTATATCTCCATTAGAGAATCCTATGCAATTAAGGATGCATAGAAGATCTATAGCAAGAATAGAGACCGAATTAACAAAAAGAGACGTACAATAGTACATAGCTGAAAGATGGAAAAAAGAAATATAAGAAAAGAACGTATAGGTGTGGTAACCAGCAACAAAATGGAGAAATCTATTGTTGTTTCAGAAGTTAAAAAGGTGAAGCATCCAATGTATGGTAAGTACGTTACCAAAACAAAGAAATACGTGGCACACGACGAAGATAACGACTGCAATGAAGGGGATACGGTAAGGATTTCGGAAACGAGACCTTTAAGTAAAACCAAAAATTGGAGATTAGTTGAAATAATCGAAAGAGCTAAGTAATTATGATACAACAAGAATCAAGATTAAAAGTTGCAGATAACACCGGAGCACGAGAAGTATATACTATTCGTATTCTAGGAGGTACTAAGAAAAAGTATGCATCCGTAGGTGATAAAATCGTAGTTAGTATTAAAGAAGCTACACCTAATAGCTCTATTAAAAAAGGCGCTGTATCAACCGCAGTAGTGGTTCGCACTAAAAAAGAAGTGAGACGCTCAGATGGTTCTTACATTCGCTTTGATGATAATGCATGTGTGCTATTGAATGCCCAAGGTGAAATGAGTGGAACTCGTGTGTTTGGGCCAGTAGCAAGAGAGCTACGTGAAAATAAATTTATGAAAATAGTATCACTAGCACCAGAAGTGCTTTAATACGAAAACGAAAATGGCAAAGCTGAAAATAAAAGCAGGTGACGATGTAATAGTTATAGCTGGTAAAGATAAAAATAGAACCGGTAAAGTATTACGTGTTTACCCAGATACTAACAAAGCAATCGTAGAAGGAGTTAACTTAATTCAAAAGCACGAGAAACCAAGTGCAAACAATCCGCAAGGAGGAATTATTGAAAAAGAAGCTCCAATCCAGATTTCTAATATAGCCGTTGTAGATCCTAAGACCAAAGAGGCTACTAGAATAGGTTATAGAATGGAAGACGGAAACAAAATACGATTTGCTAAAAAATCGAATCAAGCATTATAGTTATGGGATACACACCAAGACTAAAAGAAGAGTTTAGAGATAGGGTATCGAAAGCCCTTATAGAGGAGTTTGAGTACGAAAACCCAATGCAGGTTCCTAGTTTACAATCCATCGTTATATCGAGAGGTGTAGGAGATGCGATAGCAGATAGGAAACTAATAGATCACTCCATTGAAGAATTAACCCAAATTGCAGGTCAAAAAGCTGTACCAACGTATTCTAAGAAAGACGTAGCTAGCTTTAAACTGCGTAAAGGGATGCCAGTAGGAGTAAAAGTAACCCTACGTGGTGATAGAATGTATGATTTTTTAGATAGACTTATTACTGCATCTCTACCACAGGTAAGAGATTTCCAAGGTATTAAGGCTACTGGTTTTGACGGAAGAGGTAATTATTCTCTAGGAATAACCGAACAGATAATCTTCCCAGAAATCGATATCGATAAAGTTAGAAGAATACAAGGTATGAACATTACTTTTGTAACTTCTGCTAATACCGATCAGGAAGCAAAATCATTATTAACAGAATTAGGTTTACCTTTTAAAAAGAATTAATAGATGGCGAAAGAATCAATGAAAGCTCGCGAGCGTAAGAGAAGGAGAATGGTGGCAAAATATGCCGAGAAAAGAAGAGCTCTTAAAGAAGCTGGCGACTACGAAGGATTACAAAAACTACCAAGAAATGCATCTCCAGTTAGACTGCATAACAGATGTGGAATTACTGGAAGGCCAAAAGGTTATATGAGACAATTCGGAGTATCACGAGTAACATTCCGTGAACTAGCAAGTAACGGTCTAATACCTGGGGTTAGAAAAGCAAGTTGGTAAACTAACAGAAAAAATTAATAGAAATGAATATTGATCCAATAGCCGATTATCTAACGAGGATTAGAAATGCAATCAATGCAGGGCATAGAGTCGTAGAGATTCCTGCTTCTAATCTTAAGACAGAGATAACAAAAATCTTGTTTGACCAAGGATTCGTACTAAGCTATAAGCTAGATAGCGATAAAGGGCCACAAGGAACCATAAAAATCGCACTGAAGTACGATAGAGAGACCAAGGAGTCTGTAATTAAAAAACTGCAAAGAATAAGTAAACCAGGTTTACGTAAATATGCTAGTTCTACTGAAATGCCACGTATATTAAACGGTTTGGGAATCGCTATAGTTTCTACTTCACATGGAGTAATGACTGGAAAGCAAGCTCAAGCTAACAACGTTGGTGGAGAACTATTATGTTACGTATACTAATATAATAACTAAGTATGTCAAGAATAGGAAGTAAACCAATCGCTATTCCTCAAGGAGTAAGCATTGAAGAGAAAGACAATACGGTAACTGTAAAAGGTAAACTTGGTGAATTAACCCAAGAGATCTCGGGAGTATCTTTAGATATTAGTGAGAATGAACTAGTACTAAACCGTGAATCTGATTCCAAAGAACATCGCTCAGCACATGGTTTGTATCGCAAACTAATATCTAATATGATAGAAGGTGTTACAAACGGCTGGACTAAAGAATTGGAGTTGGTAGGAGTTGGATATAGAGCTGCCAATCAAGGGCAGAAGTTAGATCTAGCTTTAGGGTTTTCCCACAATATTGTAATAGATGTTGCACCAGAGGTTAAAATAGAGACGGTTACTGAAAGAGGTAAAAATCCAATAATCAAATTAACTTCACACGATAAACAGCTAGTAGGACAAGTTGCGGCTAAAATCCGTTCTTTCCGTAAGCCTGAGCCATATAAAGGTAAAGGAGTTAAATTTGTAGGTGAAGTATTAAGAAGAAAAGCAGGTAAATCTGCATAAGAAATTAAGTTATGGCATTATCTAAAATCGAAAAGAGAAATCGTATTCGCAAAAGAATACGCAAGACGATTTCCGGAACACAGGAAAAGCCTCGACTCGTTGTATTCAGAAGTAACAAGGAAATCTACGCACAACTTATCGATGATGTTGCTGGAAAAACCTTAGCTTCTGCTTCATCAAGAGATAAGGATATCACTGTAGAAGGTACAAAATCAGAAATCGCTTTTGCTGTAGGGAAGTCTATAGCAGATAAAGCAAAAGAATCTGGAATTGAAACAATATGTTTCGATCGAGGAGGCTACCTTTATCACGGAAGAGTTAAATCATTAGCAGACGGGGCACGTGAAGGTGGCCTAAAATTCTAGAAATATGAATCGAGATTATAAAAACATAGAAACTGTTAAACCAGCTGGGCTAGATTTAAAAGATCGTTTAGTAGCAATCCAAAGAGTTACCAAGGTAACTAAAGGAGGTAGAACCTTCGGATTCACTGCTATCGTGGTAGTTGGAAATGGTGAAGGAGTAGTAGGTCAAGGATTAGGAAAATCTAAAGATGTTGCTACTGCAATTGCTAAAGGAGTAGAAGAAGCCAAGAAAAACTTGGTTAGAATACCACTCCACAAACAAACTATACCACACGAGCAAAAAGGAAAGCATTCTGGAGCTAGAGTAACATTATTACCTGCATCAGAAGGTACTGGAGTAATTGCTGGTGGACCTGTAAGAGCCGTATTGGAGTCGGTTGGAATACACGATATTTTATCGAAATCTCAAGGATCATCCAATCCACACAACGTTGTAAAAGCAACATTCGATGCATTACTACAATTACGTAGTCCGCAAACAATAGCAAAACAACGAGGGATTTCTTTAGAGAAATTGTATAAAGGATAATTAAGAGCAAGAAAATGGCAAGAATTAGAATAACACAAGTAAGAAGTGCGATTGGTCGTACGGAAAGTCAGAAAGCCACTCTAGAGTCATTAGGACTAAGAGGTATTGGGAAATCTGTAGAGCACGAAAAAATGCCAAATATTCTTGGTATGATTAAAAAAGTTAATCACTTAGTTTCAGTAGAAACTATATAAGATAATCGAAAATGGATTTAAGTAATTTAAAACCAGCTGCTGGCTCGTCTAAAAGTGCTGGAAAGCGCGTAGGACGTGGCCAAGGTACTGGAAAAGGGGGTACAGCCACTCGAGGACATAAAGGAGCGAAATCTAGATCAGGATACGCTAAAAAAATAGGATTTGAAGGTGGTCAAATGCCTCTTCAAAAAAGACTTCCTAAGTTTGGATTCACAAACAACAACAAAATAACCTATTCTGTAGTCAATTTAGATACATTACAAAATTTAGTTGACGAAAAAAGGATTAATGATGTTGTAGATTTCGAAACTTTTGTAAATTTGCGCCTTGCAGGAAAAAACGATGCTATTAAAATTCTTGGAAGAGGAGAATTAAAGGCTAAATTGAAAATATCAGCACACAAATTTACCGCATCAGCTAAGAAAGCAATCGAAGCTGCCGGTGGTGAAGTAATAACATTGTAATTTTTTAGTAAGGATGAAAATTATTGAGACCCTCAAAAATGTATGGAGAATAGAAGAGCTTAGGAACCGAATAATGGTTACCCTAGGACTTCTATTAGTATATCGATTCGGTGCGCAAATTGTATTGCCAGGAATAGACGCTTCTAAATTAGCGGAGTTTGCTGGTAAATTCGACTCAGGTGGTATAGGTGGATTACTAAATGCATTTACTGGGGGAGCATTCGCTAATGCCTCAGTTTTTGCTTTAGGGATTATGCCTTATATCTCTGCCTCCATTGTGGTCCAATTAATGCAAATAGCAGTTCCTTATCTACAAAAATTACAAAAAGAAGGTGAAAGCGGTAGACGGAAAATTAACCAAATAACAAGATGGTTAACTATAGCAATCTGTTTAGTGCAAGCGCCTTCCTATTTAGCAGGGCTTCCTATGATGGGAGTACCAACTGAAGCATTTGTTATAGGACAAACACCAATGTTCTACGTCTCATCTGTAATTATATTGGTAACTGGAACCATTTTTGCAATGTGGTTAGGTGAGAAAATAACAGATAAAGGAGTCGGTAATGGTATATCAATTCTTATTATGGTTGGTATTATCGCAACTCTACCAATGTCATTTGCACAAGAGTTTTCTTCTCGTGTAATTGAATCAAATGGTGGACTACTTATGATCCTTATAGAACTAGTGATTTGGTTTATTATAATTCTAGCATCGGTAATGCTTGTTATGGCAGTAAGGAAAATTCCTGTTCAGTATGCTAGAAGAACCGCTGCTGGAGGATTTGAGAAAAATGTTTTTGGTGCTAGACAGTTTATTCCACTAAAAGTAAACGCATCTGGAGTAATGCCAATAATATTTGCCCAAGCAATTATGTTTATTCCTTCTGGTTTAGCTAGTTTGTTTGGTGAAAGTGATATTGCACAATCGATTCAAGTGAATTTTGCTGATATATTTGGACTTTGGTATAATATTGTATTTGGTGTTTTAATTATAATATTCACGTATTTCTATACAGCAATTACGGTTCCAACTAATAAGATGGCAGATGATTTAAAGCGTAGTGGAGGATTTATTCCAGGTATTAGACCAGGAACCGAAACAGCAAATTATCTAGACACAATTATGTCTAGAATCACCCTTCCGGGGTCGATATTCTTAGCTATCTTGGCTATATTCCCTGCTATTGTAGTAAAGCTTATGGGAATTCAAGCCGGATGGGCATTATTTTATGGAGGAACTTCTCTCCTGATTATGGTCGGTGTTGCAATCGATACCGTAGATCAAATTAATTCATACCTGTTAAACCGTCAATACGATAGTTTAATGAAGTCAGGTAAAAAAAGAAAAGCAGTAAGATAAATTATGGCAAAACAACCACCTATAGAACAAGATGGAACAATAGTCGAAGCGTTGTCGAATGCAATGTTTCGCGTTGAGTTAGAGAATGGTCATATAGTCACTGCGCATATTTCGGGTAAGATGCGTATGCACTATATAAAATTATTACCCGGAGATAAGGTGAAATTAGAAATGAGCCCTTACGATTTAACAAAGGCTCGTATAACATATAGATACTAAGAACAATGAAAGTAAGAGCATCGGTAAAGAAAAGAACGCCAGACTGCAAAATTGTACGCAGAAAAGGCCGTTTATATGTAATCAACAAAAAGAACCCTAGGTTCAATCAAAGACAAGGATAATTATGGCAAGAATTGCAGGTGTTGATATCCCTAGAAATAAAAGGGGTGAAATCGCGCTAACCTACATCTTTGGAATCGGTAAAAGCCGTTCACAAGAGATATTGGAAAAAGCCGGAGTAGACAAAAACAAAAAGGTACAAGACTGGAACGACGAGGAGCTAGGCGCTATTCGTACTACTGTAGCTGGATACACAATCGAAGGGCAACTTCGTAGTGAAACGCAGCTAAACATTAAACGACTTATGGATATAGGGAGTTATAGAGGAGTACGTCATAGAAGCGGATTGCCTGTGCGTGGACAGAAAACCAAAAACAACTCTCGTACACGTAAAGGACGTCGTAGGACGGTTGCTAACAAAAAGCAAGTCTAACCACTAAAATTTCGATCTAATGGCAAAATCAAAAACAGGATCTAGTGCAAGCAGAAGCGCTAGAAGAAGGAAAGTAAATGTAGAGGCAGTCGGTCAAGCGCATGTAACTGCATCATTCAATAATATAATAATTACCTTCACTAATAAAAAAGGAGACGTAATTTCATGGTCTTCTGCTGGAAAAATGGGCTTTAGAGGTTCAAGAAAGAACACTCCATATGCTGCTCAGGTAGCATCAGAAGATGCTGCGCAAAAAGCACATGAAGCTGGTTTAAGAAAAGTAAAGGTTTATGTAAAAGGACCTGGTTCTGGTAGAGAATCAGCAATCCGATCTATGCATAACTTAGGAGTGGAGGTTACAGAGATTATTGACATAACTCCATTACCACATAATGGTTGTAGACCACCTAAGCGCAGAAGAGTTTAATCCTTCCTTAATAAACGATATAAGGAATATTCAATAAGTATAAATGAAGGGTTCAGAGTTTAGAGGATGTAATTAGAAATAAGACCTTAATTTAAACTCTTCCTTCCAATTAATTTAATTATGGCAAGATATACTGGTCCTAAGACAAAAATAGCTCGTAAATTTGGCGAAACTATCTTCGGTGACGACAAGTCATTTGAGAAAAAGAATTATCCTCCAGGACAACACGGAAATGCCCGTAGAAGAGGAAAAAAATCTGAATACGCTATTCAGCTTCAAGAAAAGCAAAAAGCTAAATATACCTATGGTATTTTAGAGCGTCAATTCAGAAATATGTTTAAAAGCGCTAACGCAGCACCTGGAATTACCGGTGAAATTTTATTACAATATTGTGAGTCTAGATTAGACAACGTAGTCTATCGTATGGGAATTGCACCAACTCGTGCAGCCGCTAGACAATTAGTATCACACAGACATATTTTAGTTAATGGAGAGCGTGTTAACATACCTTCCTACCGACTTAAAGCTGGAGATGTTGTAGGCATTAGACCTAAATCAAGAACTCTAGAAACGATAAAGAATTCACTTTCCAATAACGATAGAGTTTATGAGTGGATTACCTGGAATACTGAAAAGATGGAAGGTACTTATGTATCTATTCCAGAGCGTATTCAAATTCCAGAGAACATCAACGAGCAATTAATCGTTGAATTATATTCAAAATAACAATTACAAAGTAGTCATAATATGGCAGTATTTAGTTTTCAGAAGCCTGATAAAGTTATCATGATTAATTCATCCGAATTCCACGGGTCCTTTGAGTTTCGACCATTGGAGCCAGGATACGGACTGACCATAGGTAACGCATTACGGCGCGTATTACTTTCTTCATTAGAAGGATTCGCTATCACCGCGGTGCGAATAGAAGGAGTAGATCATGAGTTTTCTACTATTGCAGGAGTTGTGGAAGACGTTACAGAAATTATTCTTAACCTTAAACAAATCCGCTTTAAGCAACAAGTAGAAGACGTAGACAGCGAGACTGCTACTATCACTATTTCAAAAAAAGAACAATTAACCGCTGGAGATTTCCAACAGTTTATCTCAGGATTTGAAGTCTTAAATACTGATTTAGTGATTTGTAATATGGAGCCAAGCGTTGAGCTTAATATAGAACTTACTATAGAAAAAGGACGAGGCTATGTATCTGCTGAGGAAAATAAAAAAGCAAATGCCCCATTAGGAACCATCTTTACAGACGCTATTTTCACGCCAATAAAAAATGTGAAGTACGAAGTAGAGGACTATAGGGTTGAACAAAAGACTGATTACGAAAAGTTAATTGTTGATATAATCACCGATGGTTCTATTCATCCTCAGGATGCACTTACCGAAGCTGCAAAAGTTCTGATTCATCATTTCATGCTATTCAGCGATGAACGTATTACACTAGAAGCAGATGTGATTTCTCGTAAAGAAACTTACGACGAGGAGTCGCTACATATGCGTCAGCTTCTTAAGACCAAGCTTGTAGACCTAGATTTATCTGTACGTGCACTTAACTGTTTAAAAGCAGCTGATGTACATTCACTAGGTGATTTAGTAGTGTATAACAGAAGTGACTTAATGAAGTTTAGAAACTTTGGTAAAAAATCACTATCTGAACTAGAAGAAGTAGTTTCTTCTAAAGGTCTAGACTTTGGAATGGATCTATCTAAATATAACTTGGAACTAGACTAACTTTATCAGCATGGTTAACTTAATATTAACCATCTAAAAGAACTTCAAAATGAGACATAGAAATAAAGGAAATAAATTAGGTAAAACATCACCACACCGTAAAGCAATGCTTGCTAATATGGGGTGTTCATTAATCGAACATAAGCGAATTAATACTACCGTTACCAAAGCAAAAGCTTTACAACAATATATAGAGCCAGTAATCACAAAATCTAAAAACGATACTACGCATAACCGTCGTATTGCATTTAGCTATTTGCGTCAGAAAGATGCTGTAACTACACTTTTCCGTGAGATTGCAGTGAAAATTGGAGACAGACCAGGTGGATATACAAGAATTATTAAACTAGGTAATCGTCAAGGTGATAACGCACCAATGGCAATGATTGAGCTAGTAGACTATAATGAGCTATACAATCCTGGTAAAGCTACAAAGAGACGTCGTACAAGACGTGGTGGTCGAAGAGGAAGTAGCCAAACAACCGTAGCTAGAGAAGAAGAATAAAATGCATCTAAACATAGATGGATATTAAGTTTAGCACACAGTCTATAAATATAGCTGTGTGCTTTTTTTATTTTATATAACCTTTAATTTTTCAGCTTAACCTTATAGGTTTTAAGCGCAACACATTAATCTAATTTATTATGCATAGCACAATCCATAAAATTCATGCCAGACAAATTTTTGATTCCCGTGGAAATCCAACTATCGAAGTGGATGTACATACTTCTTGTGGTGTAATGGGACGCGCTGCTGTTCCTTCTGGTGCATCTACTGGTGAACATGAAGCTGTAGAGCTTCGCGATGCTAAAGATACTTATATGGGGAAAAGTGTTTTTAAAGCTGTTGAAAATGTTAATTCTGTTATTCAACAAGCCTTAATAGGATTTTCTGTATTCGATCAGGCAGCAATTGATAATAAAATGATTGCTCTTGATGGAACCCCTAATAAATCTAATTTAGGTGCAAATTCAATTTTAGGAGTTTCTTTAGCTGTTGCTAAGGCTGCAGCTAAGGCGCTTGGTTTACCACTCTATCGTTATGTAGGCGGCGTTGGTGCATCCACACTACCTGTTCCTATGATGAATATTATAAATGGTGGGTCGCATAGTGATGCGCCAATTGCATTTCAAGAATTCATGATTATGCCAGTTACTGCTAAGTCTTTATCTCATTCTTTGCAAATTGGAAGTGAGATCTTTCACCATTTAAAAGCAGTTCTAGATGATCGAAATTTAAGCACAACTGTTGGGGATGAAGGAGGTTTTGCACCTGAATTGGACGGGACTGAAGATGCAATTGAAACTATTGAACTTGCTGTTAAACAAGCTGGATATACTTTTGGTGAGGATATTTTATTAGCTTTGGATTGTGCTGCGGCAGAATTTTATAAGGATGGGAAGTATAATTACCAGATTTTTGAAGGACCTACAGGGAAAATACGAAGTTCTTCAGAGCAAGTTGAGTATTTAGCTTCTTTATGTGAAAAATATCCAATAATTTCTATAGAAGACGGATTAGATGAAGATGATTGGGAAGGTTGGAAATTGCTTACTGATAAGATTGGTGATAAGGTGCAAATTGTTGGAGATGACTTGTTTGTTACTAACGTCGATCGATTAAAGCAAGGAATAGAAACAAATACTGCAAATTCTATTTTAATTAAAGTGAATCAGATTGGAACTTTAACCGAAACAATTGCGGCTGTAAACATGGCACATAAAGCTGGTTATACTTCCGTGATGTCGCACCGAAGCGGTGAAACCGAAGATAATACAATTGCAGATTTAGCAGTAGCTTTAAATTGCGGGCAAATTAAAACAGGATCCATGTCTCGTAGTGATCGTATAGCTAAATACAATCAATTGATAAGGATTGAAGAAAATTTAGGTGATGCTGGGGTTTATCCTCAAAGAAGTGCTTTTAGAGTGAAAGGAATGTACTAGTTTTTTACATTCAAAAACTTTAACTTTAAATTATAATAATAAAGCGCTTTTAGAGGCAATTAACGATTGTAATTTCTTCTAAAAAACATCGACTTTTTGTATATTAGCCGTTTAGTAAAAGTTCAAAATAAATTATATAAATATATGTCAAAAATAGCTACACTCGAAATAGGAGGTAAGAAGTATGAACTTCCCATAATTACTGGTTCAGAAAATGAAGTTGCGGTAGATATTGCCAGTTTACGCAGTGCAACGGATGGGATTATTACACTTGATCCTGGTTATAAAAATACTGGTTCTTGCAAAAGTGCCATTACATTTTTGAATGGTGAAGAAGGAATACTTCGTTATCGTGGATATTCCATAGAAGAATTAGCCGAAAAAGCTAGTTTCCTTGAGGTAGCATACTTACTAATCTTTGGTGAACTACCTACTAAGGACGAATTAGATAAATTTCATGCTGACATTAAATCCGAATCACATGTTGATGAAGATATAAAGAAAATTTTAGATGGTTTTCCAAAATCAGCACACCCTATGGGAGTGTTATCGTCTTTAACCTCTGCATTGGTAGCTTTTAACCCTTCTTCTGTTAATGTGGATAGCGAAAAAGATATGTACAATGCTATTGTTAAGATACTTGGTAAATTCCCTGTTCTTACTGCATGGGCATATCGTAAGCGTGTAGGCTTGCCATTAGATTATGGTGATGATTCCTTAGATTATGTAGAGAACTTCCTAAAGATGATGTTCAAAAAGCCAAATGGAATCTATCAAGCAAATCCAGTTGTTGTAGACGCTTTAGACAAGCTTTTAATTTTACATGCCGATCATGAGCAGAATTGCTCTGCTTCAACGGTTCGCATTGTAGGTTCTTCTCACACCGGATTGTTTGCTTCGCTTTCAGCTGGTATTAGTGCTCTTTGGGGGCCACTACATGGAGGTGCCAACCAAGCTGTAATAGAAATGCTAGAAGCAATTCGTGAAGACGGTGGCGATACAGAGCGCTATATGGCAAAGGCAAAAGATAAGAACGATCCGTTCCGTCTAATGGGCTTCGGTCATCGTGTTTATAAAAACTTTGATCCACGTGCAAAAATAATTAAGAAGTCTGCAGATGAAGTATTAGAAGCACTTGGATTAGAAGATGAAGTTCTTGACATTGCCAAAGCATTGGAAAAGGAAGCACTAGAAGATGCCTATTTCGTTGATCGAAAACTATATCCTAACGTAGATTTCTATTCAGGAATAATTTACCGTGCCCTAGGAATTCCTATGGAAATGTTTACAGCGATGTTTGCATTAGGTAGATTGCCAGGTTGGATTGCGCAGTGGAAAGAGATGAGACTTAATAGAGAACCAATTGGAAGGCCTAGACAAGTATATATTGGAGAAAAGCATAGAGCCTTTGTTAATATTGAAAAAAGATAATAACCAGGCAAAATAATAAAAAGCACTTCATTATTGGAGTGCTTTTTTAATACTAAACGATAACTTATGTTACAACTAAATATAAGAGACGAGGTATCGCGTTTGCGGGCTGTAGTTTTAGGACGAGCCGATGAAAATGGTCCTGTGCCAACGGTCGAAGAGACATACGATCCAAAATCGGCAAAACATATTAAGCAAGGTACGTATCCGACTATTCCAGATATGGTTAAAGAAATGGAAGCGGTAAACAAAGTGTTTGAAAAGTATGATGTAGAAGTGTACCGACCTAAGTTAATACAAGACTACAATCAAATTTTTACAAGAGATATTGCTTTCGTAATTGAAGATAAGTTTATTATTGGTAATATACTAGAAGATAGATCCAAGGAAATCGATGCTATTGAATACCTTATCAGTAAAATTAATCCAGAAAATGTTATCCGATTTCCCGAAGAAGCACATGTAGAGGGAGGCGACGTTATGCCTTGGGGTGATTATATTTTCGTTGGAACATACAAGGACGAGAATTATAGAAAATATATTACTGCTAGAACCAATATGAAGGCAGTGGAAGAGTTGCAAAAGCTGTTTCCGAAAAAGAAAGTGAAGTCGTTTAGCTTAAGAAAATCTAATTCGGTTCCTAAAGAGAATGCGTTGCATTTAGATTGTTGTTTTCAACCACTAGGAAAGGGGAAAGCAATCATTCACAAAAACAGTTTCTTAATAGAAGAAGAATACCAGTGGTTGGTAGATTTTTTTGGAAAGGAAAACCTTTTTGAGATTACCGACGATGAAATGACACAAATGTTTAGTAATGTGGTTTCTATAACCCCTGATGTAGTATTGTCTGAACAAAAATTTTATAGATTAAACGATTGGCTACGCCAGCAAGGCTTTACAGTTGAAGAAGTGCCATATGCAGAGATTTCAAAACAAAGTGGCTTGCTAAGATGTTCCACCTTACCTTTGTTGAGAGAATAACTAGACCCACTTCTAAACTAACTTAACTAAAATAGTATATGAACTTCCGGTTGATTGTATGAGTACATAAATTAACAGGAATTAAAATAGAGAGTAAAATGCAACAGATTACAGATACAATTTTAATGGTTCGTCCAGCTGCATTTAGGATGAATGAACAAACCAAGGTAAATAACTTTTTTCAAGAAGAGTTAGATTTGGATCTACAAGAAGCGCAAATAAACGAAAGAGCACAAGAAGAATTCGATGCTTTTGTTGAAAAGTTACGAAGTGTAGGTGTAAACGTTATAGTACACCAAGATAAGAAGGAAAATGACACCCCTGACTCTATCTATCCAAATAACTGGATTAGTTTCCATCAGTCTGGAAATATTGCAGTCTATCCAATGTTTGCCGAAAATAGACGTAGAGAGAGGAACGAAGAAGTGTTGAAGTTGATAGAGTCAGATGGATATAGGATTGATGATGTAGTAGATTATACCTCTGCAGAGGAAGATGATCTGTTTTTAGAGGGAACAGGAAGTTTAATACTTGATCGTGTAAACAGAAAAGCATATTGCGCATTATCCGATAGAGCAGATGAAGACTTAGTTATTGAGTTCTGTGAGGACTTTGAGTATACACCAGTTATTTTTACGGCGTATCATACTGTAGATGGAAAGCGTGAAATTGTCTATCACACCAACATATTAATGTGTGTAGGAACTACTTTTGTAGTTATTTGTCTAGACACCATCGACGATAAAAAGGAGAAGAAGAATATAGTGCAGCATTTTAAACAAGACAACAAAGAAGTCATTGCTATTACCGAAGAGCAGATGAATCAGTTCGCTGGGAATATGTTGCAAGTAGTAGGGGCAGATGGTAAGACCTATTTGGCTATGAGTGAGGCTGCAAGAAATAGTTTGACCGAAGCACAGGTGAAAACCATTGAAAAGCATACAAATATATTAAGTAGCGACTTGCATATTATTGAAACCTTAGGTGGTGGTAGCGCAAGATGTATGATGGCTGAAGTTTTTCTGCCAAAAAAATAAGTTTGGATTTTCTAAACTAAAAAATAGAGTCTCACTATCAGAAAACGATAGGGAGGTTCATAATGATTATTGGAAATAACCTATACAATAGCCTGTAAATCTTCTTATATTTACAGGCTTAAATTTTATTACAATGAATATAGAGAAGCTCATAAGTGATCATATAAAACAAGGCTTAAAGCAAGAGTATGATGTAGACCTGGAAAAAGTAGAGTTTCAGGCAACAAGGAAAGATTTCGAAGGAGATTTAACAGTGGTAGTATTCCCAATACTTCGGCATGTAAAAGCAAATCCGGTTGCCATAGGGGAGTTTCTAGGAAATCATTTAGTAGCGCAGCTTCCACAAATTGAGAAGTTTAATGTGGTACAGGGTTTTTTAAATCTTGTGCTTTCAGATAATTACTATCTAGACTATTTTGCTAGCATAACTGATTTCGATTCATTTGGGTTGGAATCTAACACTAAAGCGCCGATCATTGTTGAATATTCCTCACCCAATACAAATAAGCCTTTACACTTAGGGCATATTCGAAATAACCTATTAGGCTATTCGGTTTCCGAAATTTTGAAAGCTGCTGGGCATCCGGTACATAAGACACAGATAATAAACGATCGTGGAATTCATATTTGTAAAAGTATGATAGCTTGGCAACGATTTGGAAACGGCGAAACACCTACTTCTGCCAAGATGAAAGGTGATCATTTAGTGGGAAAATACTATGTGAAGTTTGATGAAGTTTATAAGGAACAAATCAAAGAGCTTGTAGATCACGGAATGTCGGAGGATGAAGCGAAGCAAAAGGCGGAAATTATTCAAGCTGCACAAGAAATGCTTCGTAAATGGGAGTCTAATGATGACGAGGTATTAAGCCTGTGGGAGAAAATGAATGGTTGGGTTTACGAAGGATTCGACGCTACCTACGATGCATTAGGAGTTGATTTTGACAGCCTTCTATATGAAAGTGACACCTATTTGCTAGGTAGAGACATTGTAGAAAAAGGTTTAGAAAGTGGTGTTTTTTATAAGCGCGAAGATGGATCGGTTTGGTGTGATCTTTCCGATGAAGGATTAGATGAGAAAATTGTATTACGTGCAGATGGAACTTCAGTTTATATAACTCAAGATATTGGGACAGCCATAATGCGTATTGAAAACCATCCAGATACAGAAGGCATGATTTATACGGTTGGGAATGAGCAAAACTATCATTTTAAAGTACTTTTCCTTATCTTAAAGAAGCTAGGTTACGAGTGGGCAGAAAATCTGTATCACCTGAGCTATGGAATGGTAGATTTACCATCGGGAAGAATGAAAAGCCGAGAAGGAACCGTGGTTGACGCCGATGACTTAATTGCGGAGATGAATCAAGCTGCAAAAGATATATCTGCAGAACTCGGAAAGTTAGATGGGTTAACCGATGAAGAAAAGGACGAGTTGTATCACACAATAGGTATGGGCGCTCTAAAGTACTTCATACTTAAAGTAGATCCGAAAAGAGGTATGGTGTTTAATCCAGAGGAAAGTGTAGACTTTCAGGGGGATACAGGGCCGTTTATCCAATATACCTATGCAAGAATTCAATCTATAGCAAGAAGAGCTGCAGAGGAAGAGGTAAGTACTACTTGGGATGCAAATGCTATAAGCTTACATGAGAAAGAAAAGGAGTTGCTAAAAACAATGCAAGGATTCCCAGAGGTTATTCAGCAAGCAGCAAAACAGTATAGCCCAGCAATGATAGCAAATTACACCTACGAGCTGGTTAGAGAGTTTAACTCATTCTATCAGAATGTTTCTATTTTGGGAGTGGATGACGAGAATTTAAAAGCATTCCGTGTAAATCTTTCAATAGCAGTAGCTAGTATAATAAAAACTGCATTTAAATTATTAGGAATAGAAGTTCCAAATAGAATGTAATATCAATAAAGCATTTAATCATCAAGGAGGTTATATACCTCCTTGATGCTTTCAAGTATACTGTTATAATCGATATTTAAATCTATTATTTTTCCGCTAGCCATATCAAACACCCAACCGTGTATAGTAAGTCCATATGCTTTATTGGCCAACTGTATGTCGGCTGTTTTTATGGCATTTACACATTGTTCTATAACGTTTAGCTCCACCAATCTTCTGTATCGTTGCTCAATGTCCTTTATAGCATTTAATTCTGTTTTATGAATCCGATATACATCTCGAATGTTTCGTAGCCAAGGGTTTAGAATTCCTAAATCTTTAGATTCCATTGCAGCTAAAACTCCACCACACCCATAATGTCCACATATAATAACATGTTTTACTTTTAGCTTGGTTACGGCATAGTTTATAACTGACATAGCGCTTAAATCCAAATTGGATATCACGTTAGATATGTTTCTATGAACAAAAACTTCCCCAGGAGAAGCTCCCATAAGCTCTTCGGCAGTTACACGACTATCGCTACACCCTATGTATAATACTTCAGGTTTTTGATCTTGTGAGAGTTTTTTAAAATACTCAGGATCTACCCGAAGTTTTTTAGCAACCCACTCCTCGTTGTTTTTAAGTATATCAATAGTGTTCATAGAAAATAAGTCTTGTTTCAGCATATAAAAGTATGGAAGAATAAGGTTGCTGCATAGCTTTATAAGAGAAAATCTTCGGCTTATTTGTACAAAACTTATAATCTATTGGTTATAGTTTTATTTTAAAGGATGAATCCAAGCGCAAATCGTTTTTTGCATTGATTGTACTTTGTGACTTGCGTTGCAATCTTTATATTTGCATAACGAAATACTTTACAAGGATTATGTTTGAAAATTTAAGTGAAAAGTTAGATAAGGCCCTACACGTTTTAAAAGGTCACGGTAGTATTACCGAAGTGAACGTTGCCGAAACATTGCGTGAGGTTCGTAGAGCATTACTAGATGCCGACGTAAACTTTAAAACAGCAAGGGACTTTACTAATCGAGTTCAGGAAAAAGCGCTAGGTCAAGATGTACTTACTACATTACAGCCAGGGCAGCTTATGGTGAAAATTGTAAAGGATGAGCTAACCGAATTAATGGGAGGCGAAACAGCTGGATTAAATCTAAGCGAGAATCCTTCGGTTATTCTTATGTCAGGACTGCAAGGTAGTGGTAAAACTACTTTCTCTGGAAAGCTTGCAAACTTTCTTAAAACCAAACAGTCCAAAAATCCTTTGTTAGTAGCTTGTGATGTTTACCGTCCGGCTGCTATCAATCAATTGCATGTAGTAGGAGAGCAAATAGGCGTCGAGGTTTATAGCGAAGAAGGCAATAAGAATCCTGTAGAAATTGCACAAAAAGCTGTGGCTCATGCTAAAGCAAACGGTTTTAACGTAGTTATTATAGATACGGCTGGTCGTTTGGCAGTAGATAAAGAGATGATGGATGAAATCTCAGAAATCCATAAAGCTATAAAACCACAAGAAACCCTATTTGTAGTAGATGCCATGACAGGTCAAGATGCTGTTAATACAGCAAAAGCCTTTAATGACATTCTAAACTTTGATGGTACCATTCTTACTAAGTTAGATGGTGATACTCGTGGTGGTGCTGCTATATCTATTAAAAGCGTAGTCGATAAACCGATTAAGTTTATTGGTACGGGCGAGAAAATGGATGCGATCGATGTATTCCACCCGTCTAGAATGGCCGATAGAATCTTAGGGATGGGAGACGTTGTTTCCTTAGTTGAACGTGCACAAGAGCAGTTTGATGAAAAGGAAGCTCGAAAGCTTCAACGAAAAATTGCTAAGAACGAATTTGGCTTCGATGATTTCTTAAGCCAAATTCAGCAAGTTAAACGCATGGGAAGCATGAAAGACCTTGTTGGAATGATACCAGGTGCAGGAAAGGCTTTAAAAGGAGTGGATATTGATGATGATGCATTTAAGCATATCGAAGCAATAATCCATTCAATGACTCCACAAGAAAGAACTTCGCCATCGGTTTTAAACGGTAGTAGAAAACGAAGAATAGCAAGAGGTAGCGGTACAAGTGTACGCGAAGTAAACCAGTTGCTAAAACAATTCGATCAAATGAGTAAGATGATGAAAATGATGCAAGGTGGTGGTGGAAGAAAGATGATGCAAATGATGAATAGAATGAGATAACATGGAACGATTAATTAATTGTTGCATACTAGAATAAGAAACAAGTACGCGTCGAGATGTTCGTATAGAAACTCGACGCGTTTTTTATTACATAAACAATAAAGAAAACAACATGACAATTCTGGATGGTAAAAAATTATCAGAAGAGATTAAACTTGAGATAGCTCAAGAGGTTAAAGAAATTACAAAACAAGGAAAACGACCTCCTCATCTTGCAGCAGTGCTAGTTGGTAATGATGGAGCAAGTTTAACCTATGTGGGAAGTAAAGTGAGGTCTTGTGAAAAAGCAGGTTTTAAGTCTACTCTAATTCACTTGCCTGAAGACACCACACAAGAAGCTTTGCTAAATAAAATTTCGGAGTTAAATACCGATGAAGGATTAGATGGGTTTATAGTACAATTACCCTTGCCGAAGCACATCGATGAACAAACTGTTTTAGAAGCAGTAAACCCAAAAAAGGATGTAGATGGATTCCATCCAGAAAACTTTGGTCGAATGGCCTTAGGCATGGAAAGCTTTATTCCTGCAACACCTTTTGGTATCATGGAAATGCTGAAGCGTTATGAGATTGAAACTACTGGAAAACATGCCGTGGTAATTGGAAGAAGTAATATTGTGGGAAGACCTATAAGTATTTTGCTTAGCAATAAAGGAGAGCCAGGAGACTGTACAGTAACCTTGACTCATAGTAGAACAAAGAATTTAAAGGAAATTACAAAGTCTGCAGACATCATTGTTTCGGCTTTAGGCGTACCAAACTTTGTTACAGCCGATATGGTTAAGGAAGGAGTGGTAGTAATCGATGTAGGTATTACTCGAGTAAAGGATGATACAGCTAAAAGAGGTTACGTTATAACAGGAGACGTAAACTTTGATGAGGTAAGTAAGAAAGCTTCTTATATTACGCCTGTTCCTGGTGGAGTAGGGCCAATGACGATAGCTATGTTACTTAAAAACACTTTGCTGTCTCGTCATAGAAATATGAGGGCAGATAAATAACTTTTAACTAAAGAAATTTAAAATATAAAGCCCAAGAGTTAGCTATGTTTGCTAGATCTTGGGCTTTGTTGTATTATACCTATAAAATCTATGAATTAAGCTAGACGCAATAAACGTAAGCAAAACAATAGATTAAGAGTTACTTATAATAATCATCTATATATTCTTTTCTATATACACTAACCAAGATTAGGAATAAACTGATTAATATAGGACCAAAAATAAGTCCAATAAATCCAAATAAGGGTACGCCTATAATTACACCTATTAATGTAATAAGAGGGTGCACATCATCTAATCTTTTTAGTGCATACAACCTAATCACATTATCGGATATACCTACTATGGTAAAACCATAGATTAATATTCCCCATGCAGAAAATGTATCACCCGCAGATAGGGTAAGTAAAAACACTGGAATAATTCCAATCATTGTTCCTATTACAGGAATCATAGAACCTATTGCAGTAATTACAAACCAAAAGAAAGGGTCGGCAACACCAAAGATTAAAAAACCTATTAAGGATACAAAACCTTGAAATATAGCTACCACTGGAATTCCAATAGCATTTGCACGAACCATTTTCCGACATTCAGTAGCAATTATTGAAAGATTTTCCCGTTTAAAAGGTAAGTACTTATAAAAAGTACTAATCATATTTTTCGAGTTAATCAGCATATAATAAAGTAGGAGGTACATAATTGCGATTGAAATAATCATGTTGAACGTACCGCCAGCTATAGATTGCAAATTATTAGATACCATATTGGCAACCTTCCCTGTGTCTATTTGTGGACCAATTTCAAAACCTAATAAACCTTCTAGATTGGCAAACTGCTCTTGAAAGGCGTTGATAACCTGCTCCGAGCTTTTTACAGCCTTGCCTATCTTATTACCTAGCATAATCACTGTACCTGCTAAAGGAATCAATATGATAATAAAGGAGGCAAGCATTAATATTACAGCCGAAATGACTTTTCCGACCCCTCTATTTATTAGTCTTTCCATGAATGGATTTAGCATTACATACAAAGTAACCGCTCCTAAAACGCCAGATAAGTAAGGTAAGGTCTCATAAAATATAAGAAAGCCAACAATCATAATTACCAATAAGACGAATAATTGGCGAACCATTATGGGTTTAAGCATAGTTGTAAGAATTATTAGTTGAGTGTAAGATACCGTAAAAATACATGATAATCCTAAAATTAATTCTAGTCTTAAGTGGTATTTAACTAAAAGTCAATTTAAAATTAAACTATATTATTAGTTATAACTAAAAAATTAGTTATATTTGAATAAGCAAAAGAGATTTAATTATGAAAGAGTTGACCAAAGCAGAAGAGGAGATAATGCAAGTCCTCTGGGAATTAGAAGAAGCCAATGTAGCTTCTATAATC
>Ga0209487_1000050_pt1 | contig 108799 bp, 101 predicted proteins | sample Poulit2012_FD_187524 | JGI IMG/M metagenome (GOLD analysis project Ga0209487, IMG submission 187524) | Agricultural soil microbial communities from Georgia to study Nitrogen management - Poultry litter 2012 (SPAdes) (version 2) | ecosystem: Environmental > Terrestrial > Soil > Agricultural...
GTTCCTGACCCACTTCCGGTTGCATCAAAAGAATAACCTGCAAAACTTTCAGTAGATCCCGAATGATCCTGATAGAAATCTCCAGCAAAAAATAGATTCCCGTTTGTATCTAACTTAAGATCACCTACAGCTCTTTGATAAATAGTAGAGTTTGTATTTTGATGATACCATAAAACCTCTCCTTGGTTATCTACTGCAGCCAAATAAAAAGCATTCGTCTCACTTCCATAATCGCCTATGCCTAAATAAGAATTAGAAGTATTCCTGCGACAATCAGCAATATAATAACGATCTAAATTAACATCATAAGTTAATTGGTAATTGTAAAAAAGCGTAAAAGGAGTCATCTCTAAGGTAAAAAAATTTATCAGATTTCCTGAACTATCATATTTCACAATAGCCGCTACATAGTCGCCTTCTTCCACTATTAATTCTCCATCAAAATGATTTCCCGATTTAAACCAAATCAGATTATGCAATATGTCGTTTTCGTCTATAATAGACTTGACAATATAAGCATTGCCATAGCCATTTTCAGCTGAAATATATGATTCGTTATCCCCGGGCATAACCAACCATTGATATTGGCCTGCTGAATCATATTTTATCATAAAAGCTGCTTTGTTATGTGGACCAGGATTAGAAAAACTTCCCGGAGCCATTATGGTGTCACTATCAAAATGAACAGATGTTGTACTTCCACCACTATTTATTACATTTCCCGAAATATAAACATTATTTCCATTATCAATAATTAATGAAATGCCATGATCATCTCTCCCCCCCCCAATTGTTTTGCTCCAGCGATAATTCCCTTCACTATCGGTAGAAAACACAAAAATATCTCGATCACCGGCGCTATCATTATAGGTGTCAAACTCATATTCTCCTAAGTTATAATCATAGCCTCCTAAGGTAAAGTAATATCCTGCTATTTCTGCTAAATAATAATAATTATTATTATCATCTATGACGATATCTATAATTCGCTCCCTACCTCTATCAAATCCTGATCCCCAATTCATTGCAGAGCTACTCCCTCCACGTTCAGCCCACAGCCATCCCGGATCGTTTTCCTGGGCAGTTAAAAAAAACATTGAAAATGAACATAGAATAAAAAAAATATTTTTCAAATTTTTCATGATATAAATGAATTTACCCCCCTATATCCCCCCTAAAGGGGGGGACTTATAAAGAGGTTAAGATTTATTTTTTAATTAAGATTTGCTGGCCGATACGTTGGCCTTTGTGATAGACTACTATAAAATAGGTGCCGGAAGGTTGACGGCTTAAGTCGAAGCTCTGCGCACTTTTTATTTGATTTATCTTTTTGGTGAAGATTAAATTGCTCTTATTTTGTCGAAAAATAGTAGTAGTTTTTTTCATTTTTCAGATATTTTTAAGATTGCTTATTTATGGTTTTCATATTGTACTAAAAACCAATGTTTAAAGATAATAAATAAATTCTGTTATCAGAAATTTAACTTAATATTTGTTGGAGTTTTATAGTGAGGAAACGCTTAAAGGGGTTCGACCCCTTTAAGCGTTAAAACAACTATTTTTTATTTTTTAATTACTTTCAAGTTTTTCACAATCCCTTGTTGGTTTTCAATTTGTAAAAAATACAAACCCTTTTCTATTTTTGACAAATCGATTTGGGGTTGGGTTAACTCTGCTGCTTGGATTTCATGAGAATTGTTTTTAAGATCTGTTCCCTTTGCTTCGGCTACACTCAGCAATCAAGTGTCAGTTACCAAAATAAAAGGAAAGATTATTATTTTTTATTGAAAAAACTTTAAATCGAGGAAAGTAATCCTGATTTTCAAGAAAAGAATGGAGCCGAAATAATGATGGATAAAAAAACCGCCTCATCGAATTGTGAGACGGCTTCTTTTTCAAAAAAATCAAAAAAACTTATTCTCCGGCTTGTTGCTTAGCTTCCTCTTTCATGGTTTCATCGGCCATAATTCCGATTTCTACTCTCCTGTTTTTAGATCGTCCTTCTACTGTTGAGTTGTCGTGTTTAGGCTGTTCTTCGCCATACCATTTGATATTAAACCGATCTTTTTCAATTCCTTTAGAAGTCAGATATTCATAAACAGATTTAGCTCTTTTTTCAGATAAATCCATATTGTATTCTGCTCTTCCGGTATTGTCTGTATGACCTTCCAAAAGAATGTTGGTATTTGGATAATCTTTAAAAATCTTCACCAATTTATCAAGAGAGCTTCTTGATTGCTCATTAATATCAAATTTATTGGTGGCAAAATAGATTCCACTGTTTTCATCAAAAGTAACCGCTATTCCTTCTCCAACTCTGCTTACCTCTGCACCAGGAATTTCATCACTTATTTCTCTGGCTTGTTTATCCATTTTATTTCCAATCAAAGCTCCTGCTGTTCCTCCAACCACGGCTCCAATTAAGGCACCTACTACTGAATTGTGCCCATCACCCACATTCTTACCGACCACTGCTCCTGCAGCCGCCCCTGTTGTGGCACCAATAGCTCCTCCTCGCTGAGCCTGATTGGTGTTCTTAATGGCTTCACATCCGGTGAAAATCAAAAAACTTATTACTAAAAATAATACTCCAAAATTTTTCATTTTTATTTTCATATTTATTTTTTTTTAAAATTAATTTTTACTGAAACTCATTCTAATAACAAAAGGTCTTCCTTCATGATGAGTGGTTTCTTCCAGAATCATATTATTTTCATCCAAACTGACCAGTTTTAATCGGAAGCCTCGTTTCTGGTGACGAATATTAATTCCATCCACTTCATGTTTTAAAGTAAAATAATATTCCCCATTTTGATTTTCTTGAATATTCCAACGAAATTTTCGGGTTCCCTGATTACAGTTATCCTTTAAAATCTGATAAGATCCCTTGTTATTATTGGAAATAAAATTCCATTCTGAATATTCAAAACAGCGGGTGTCTGCATCTTCAAATAGTGAAACATCTACCAGTGCACTTGGTAATTCAATTCGATTCAGCGTCCAGTCGCCTTTTAAGGTTTTTTGAGCATGTCTTTCTGTTTTACTGGCTCCGCAGGAAGCTATCAATAAAACAGCAAACAAAAGAACAAATAGTTTTCTCATAGAAAATAGTTTTTGTTAATCAATTAATATATATCTAATCATTTATAGATTAAACAGCAAATTTAGCAATATGAAGTGAATTTTTCCCAAAAACATATTAATATCTCAATAAATCTTTAAAAACTTCTTCAAATCTACTTTCTGCTAAGTATTGTTTTTCAAGATTACCTGCAAAAGGAATCGGGGTTTCCAAACTTCCTACCCGCCGAACCGGACCATCTAAATATTCAAAACAATTTTCTGTGATCATAGCCGAAATATCAGAAGCTATTCCTCCAAACATAGAATCTTCCTGAAGAATAACAGCTTTTCCTGTTTTCTTGACAGAATCAAAAATTGTTTGAGTATCCAAAGGTTGTAATGTTCTTAAATCAATGAGATCAGCTGAAATATCAGGATTGTTTTCTAAAACTTTTAAAGCCCAGTGAACACCTAAACCATAAGTGATTATACTAATGTCTTCCCCCGATTTTAAAGTAGCTGCTTTTCCAAAAGGAAGGCTGTAATAATTTTTAGGAACTTCTTGTCTGATACTTCTGTACAAAGCTTTATGCTCAAAATAAACCACCGGATTCGGATCGTTAATTGCTGTAATTAATAATCCTTTGGCGTCATAAGGAAAAGCAGGATAAACAACTTTTAAGCCGGGGGTTTTGGTAAACCAGGCTTCATTGGTTTGACTGTGGAAAGGCCCTGCTCCCACTCCGGCTCCTGCAGGCATTCGAACTACAACATCTGCATGCTGCCCCCAGCGGTAATGAACTTTAGCCAGATAATTGACCATCGCATTAAAACCCATGGTTGCAAAATCGCTGAATTGCATTTCCATCACAGCTTTCATCTTATTAATGGAAAGTCCCATAGCTGCATTCACAATAGCTGATTCACAAATAGGCGTATTTCGAACACGTTCTTTTCCAAATTCTTCTACAAAACCTTCAGTAACTTTAAAGACTCCTCCATATTCAGCTATATCCTGACCCATTATTACCAGATCATCATGCTGCTGCATGGATTGGCGAAGTCCTTCAGAAATCGCATCTACAAATCTTAAAGTTTGAGTTTCTTCTTCCGGTTCAAAAGCTTGATATTCCCATTCTTTATAAACATCTTGTAATTCTTCTTCCAAAACAGCTTCAATGGGCGCTTCTTGTTCTACTTTTTTTAGATTATCATTGATTTCTTTTAAATAATCTTTTCTGAATTTTTTATCCTCTTCTTCAGTCAGGATTTTCTCTTCCAGCAAGAAAGTTTTAAAATTCTCGATCGGATCTAATTTTTCCCAATGATCCATTAATTCCTGAGGAACATATTTTACACCACTTGCTTCTTCATGACCTCTTCTTCTAAAAGTTTTAAATTCAATTAAAACCGGTCTCGGATTCTCGCGCATAGAAGCTGCGATTTCATTTACTTTAGAAAAAACCTCCACTATATTATTTCCGTCGATGATATGACCTTCCATTCCATATCCTTTTGCTCTGTCGGCCAAATCTTCAACTTTGTATTGTTCAGAAGTTGGAGTTGAAAGTCCGTATCCATTATTTTCAATAATAAATAAAACCGGTAAATCCCAAACGGAAGCAACATTCATAGCTTCATGCCAGTCTCCTTCACTGGTTCCTCCTTCTCCGGTAAAAACTGCCGTTATTTTTTTCTCTTTTCTAAGTTTATGTGCCAAAGCGATTCCATCAGCGACTCCGTTTTGCGGACCTAAATGTGAAATCATTCCGACAATATGATATTCTTGTGTGCCAAAATGAAAACTTCTGTCACGACCTTTGGTAAAACCACTTGCTTTTCCCTCCCATTGAGCGAAAAGTTTATCTAAAGGAATTTTTCTGTTTGTAAAAACTCCTAAATTTCGATGCATAGGTAAAATATATTCATCTTCCTGCATAGCGGAAGTAACTCCAATCGAAATGGCCTCCTGACCGATTCCGCTAAACCATTTGGAAATTTTACCCTGTCTTAAGAGAATCAACATTTTCTCTTCAATCAGACGAGCTTTCAGCATCTCATAATAAAGAGATTTCAGTTGGTCATCTGACAGCCCGTTTTTGCTATAATTTATACTGATTTGATCAGTAATTGTCTGTTCCATTATTATGAAAAATTTTAGCCAAATGTAAAGCTTTTTTACGCGATAAACATGAGGATTAAGATATTATTGGTTTTTTGATTAACACTTCAATAGCTTCCTTTGGAACTCTTAAAAATCTATGATTTACATCTTAAATATGATCTTTATAAATGCGTATAATTTTATCTTTTTCCGAAATATTTTAAGCTGATTGGATAATCAACAGGCAAAACCTTATTTTTGCGAAATAATTTCTCAAATTCCTTTCATGAATATTCAACAACAAATTCAAGAATTACGTCAAGAATTAGAAAATCATAATTACCGGTATTACGTATTGGATGATCCAACTATATCAGATTATGAATTTGATATGAAGTTGAAAGAATTACAAAAACTGGAAGAAGCTCATCCTGAATTTGCTGATCCTAATTCCCCTACTCAAAGAGTGGGAGGACAAGTCATAAAAGGATTTGAAACAGTTGTTCATCAATATCCTATGTATTCTTTATCAAATTCTTATTCAAAAGAAGAACTGGAAGATTGGGAAAAAAGAATCGAAAGATTAATTGATGGAAAAATCGAATTTACCTGCGAATTAAAATACGACGGCGCTTCTATTAATTTAACCTATGAAAACGGAGAATTAGTCAGGGCAGTAACCCGCGGGGATGGTGTTCAGGGTGATGATGTCACTCATAATGTAAGAACCATCAGATCTGTTCCTTTAAAATTAAAAGGAGATTATCCTGAAAGATTTGAGATCAGAGCTGAAATTGTTTTACCCTTTGAAGGATTTTCAAAACTCAATGCTGAACGTGTAGAAAGAGGTGAAGAACCCTATGCCAATCCAAGAAATACAGCCAGCGGAAGTTTAAAATTACAAGACAGTGCTGAAGCTGCAAGAAGACCATTAGATTGTTTGGTTTTTAGTATTGTAGGAGAAAATTTAAATTTCTCCACTCAATATGAAAGTCTTGAAAAAGCTCGTCAGTGGGGGTTTAAAGTTCCTAAAGAAGCAGAATTGGTTCAAGGCGTTGACGGCATCATGAAATTTCTAAATTATTGGGATCAACACAGACATGATTTACCTTATGAAACTGATGGGGTGGTTGTAAAAGTAAATAGTCTTGAACAGCAGGAAGCTTTGGGGTTTACAGCCAAATTCCCCCGATGGGCCATGGCTTATAAATTCAAAGCTGAGCAGGTTGAAACGGTTTTAGAAAACATCACTTATCAGGTAGGACGAACCGGAGCCATCACCCCTGTTGCTAATTTAAAGGCTGTTGCCATTGCCGGAACTATTGTAAAAAGAGCTTCTTTACACAATGCCGATCAAATAGAAAAACTGGATGTTCGGGAAGGAGATACTGTTTTTGTAGAAAAAGGCGGCGAAATTATTCCTAAAATTGTCGGTGTCGATTTTAAGAAAAGAAATCCGGATTCTCTTCCAACTCAATTTATTACTCATTGTCCGGAATGCCAAACAGAATTGGTCCGAGCAGAAGGTGAAGCCTTACATTACTGTCCTAATTCAGCTGCTTGTCCGCCACAGGTCAAAGGGAGAATAGAACATTTTATTTCCAGAAGGGCGATGGACATTGCCGGCTTAGGAGCTGAGACCGTTAATCTTCTGGTAAATCAGGGTTTAATTGAGAATTATGCTGATTTGTATGAACTCAGAAAAGAGCAAATTTTACCTTTGGACAGAATGGCTGAAAAATCTGCTGAAAATTTAATCAATGGTATTGAAGCTTCTAAAAAAATTCCTTTTGAAAGGGTTTTATTTGCTTTAGGAATCCGTTTTGTTGGAGAGACTGTTGCCAAAAAATTAGCTTTACATTATAAAAGTATCGATCGATTACAACAACAAACCGCTCAAACCCTAATTGAAGTAGATGATGTAGGCGAACGAATTGCCGAGAGTGTGGTTGCCTTTTTTGAAGCTGAAGACAATTTAGAGATTGTTGAACGCCTGAAAAGTTATGGTGTTCAAATGGAAATTTCCCAGGAGAAATTAGATAATCAAACTGAGAAGTTAAAAGGTAAAACTTTTGTGATCACCGGTAGTTTTGAGAAACATTCCAGAAAAGAACTCAAACAAATGATTGAAGATAATGGCGGAAAAAACACAGGTTCTATTTCCAGAAATACCGACTATTTATTGGCCGGGGAAAAAATCGGTCCCAGCAAAAAAAAGCAAGCTGAAGATTTGGGAATTCCTTTTATTTCTGAAGATGAGTTTGTAGAAATGTTGAAATAATTTTTAATAATAACTTTCATGCAATTTTTATTTTTAGCTCTTGCTATTTTATTTGAAGTAGTAGGATCTGCTTTTTTAAAAGTCTCAGATGGGTTTTCTAAACTTATTCCAACTCTAATTACTATTTCAGCTTATATAATTAGTTTTTATTTCTTTTCTCAAACTTTAAAATCTCTGCCTTTAGGAGTAGCTTACGCTATTTGGGGAGGAATGGGAATTGTTTTCACCGCTTTGATTTCTGTTTTTGTTTTTAAACAACCCATTGACTGGGCAGCGATTATAGGAATCACACTGATTATAGCAGGAGTTATTATTCTCAACGTTTTTTCAAAAGCATTGAGATGATTTCAAAAGAATTATTTTTCAGATTTTCTTGTAAAAAAAGATTGTAGTTCGCCTAAATTAAGATTGACACTAAATCCAAGACTCATAAAGATCATCCAGGAAATCAAGTAAGAAGCGAATTTTTCAACTCCAAATTGAAGATATTCTGCTTTTGAAAAAATTTGCATCACCAAAACCACGAGAAAATAACAAGCCGTTAAAATAAAATATCCAAATCTCTTTCTCTGCATCACAAATAAAAAAGTTGAGAAAAAATGCAGTAATAGAGCAGCAAAATATCCTCCTAAAGTCACTAAAATTATTCCTCTTAATTGAAAATTTTCTTCATTTGCCAGACTGAGATGATCTATAAAATCATCAGAAAAGTAAGTTACAATGGCCAAACCTAAAAACACGATATAAGTTTGTGCAACAAAGAGAAGAATTCCGGCAAACTGATGTTTGGTTTTGAGTTTGGATTTATTAATTAAACTCACCGCCAGGGCAAAAATTAAGGGTAAATAAAAAAAAGCCTCTCCTATTGTTGGAATAATAATAACTGTAATTACAACCAATAAAGGACTTAAGAGACTTCGAAGCATTTTATTCTTTTATATTTAATCGAATGGAAAGATGAATATCTTCTTCAACCGTAATAGCACCTCCTAATTTTTGAGGAGGAGAAAGATCAAAATCATTAAATTTCAATTCAACTTCACCGGTTAAGACATTTTTATTCCGCTTTAAATTTAAGGATTTAATATGTTTTTCTTTCCCTGCAATTTTCAAATATAATTCAAAAGGATAATTAGAGTTTTCTGCTGATTTTTCATCCACATACATCATACTAAAAAAAACTTCAGGAAACTCTTTGTGTTTCAGTGTTTTTCTGAAATCATTATTCAAAATAAAATTCCCACATCGAAATTCCCGAACCGGAATTTTATATGAGAATCCTTCTTTTTGATTAAAAAAGAGCGTGTCTTCAATCTGAAGTTCATATTTGCAATCGAATTTTCCTATGGAAGTTTTACCCTTAACATTAAACTCACCTGAATCAATCAACCAATAACTATGCTTGACATCACTTGAGGAAAAACTCATCCATGCAATTAGAATCAACAGATTAAAAACACGCATCATGAATTTAAACTAAACTTTTAGAAAGAAATAGCTGCTTCAAGAACCACTCCTTTAAATTTTCCTTCATGTAATCTTGGAGTCTGATCAAAACCATCATACTTCTGATGAACATATTCCATCTTCATCATAATATTATCTGTTAAGAACATTCCGCCTCCAATATTGAACCGGGTAATTTTCACATCTTCACCTGAAGCCAGATCTGCATCTACCATATTGTATCTTCCACCGATATAGAAATCATCATTTCTACCAAAGCGATAAATAAGATCAGTAGCAAACTGGAAAGCATCTCTTGTATCAGCTTCCGATCTGTTTTTTCCTTTTACAAATTCAAGTGTACTAAACCACTCTAAACCTCTGTATTTAAGGAAAGGGTTGATCATAAAAGCAGTAAGTTCATTATTAAATCCGGGATCAAATCTTCCTGAAGTAAAGTTTCCTGCAGAAGTAGCATCCGGCATTTCCATTACATAATAATATCTTGATCCGGCTCTGTCTCCGCTATACAACCAGGTTTTTTCACTTTTTGCAGTGTGATACATAGATCCTGTCAATCTCAATCTTAAATCGTCATTCACTTGTTTGTCATATCCTAATTTAACAACAGTAGAAGGACTGGTTCCTGATCTTGCATCCTGATTTAATCTTCCATTAGTCATTCCAACCATAGCCAACCAGCCATTATGTTTGTAATAAACCTCAGCTCCTACTTCTGTTAAGAAGGCATCCATAATATAATTTCCTACAAAAGGATTATAAAAGGTTTGAGCATTATCGGATCTTCTGAAGTGAGCATCTCCATAGTTATTTTCCATATGACCAAACTTCAGAGTTACTCTTTCCATAACATCTTCTAAAAATCCTTCCTTGATGAAATTTAACTTATCCACAGTGATATATCCACCTTTTACATAAGGCTCAGGATGGTGTCTTGACGAAAGATAAGTAATCAAGTTTAAATTAATACCATCATACAGTCGGACATCAATATTTAAATTAGCTGTAGCCAGGTTGAAGTTATTTCCAATATTATAAAGCTCCTGATTTCCGCTATTTTCGTGATTTAAAGCCTGGAACTGCAAAGCAAAAGCTCCGCCTAATCTCATATAAACATCTTTAGATGTGCTTGTGGTATCTTTTGCAGGCTCAAAAACATTTAATCCGTTTTTGTCATAAGCTCTCCAGTTTTTAATCTCTCCGTCTTTTCCTAAGCCGATATGATCTTTGACTTTCTGAGCCTGACCTACAAAACTAAACCCAATAAGGGCGACCATTAATAAAACAATTTTTCTCATAGTTATTTATTATTTGTTTGAATTTCTATTATTAATTAAACTTTAAATCGAAGTTGATTTTTACCTCATCACCGGTTTTGATAGTTCCCATAACAGCTGTAGGAGGAGTCATATCATAATCAGTCAATTTAAATTCGTAAGATCCTTTTAATCCGTAAGAACCTGATGAAGAGGTTTCAACAGCAGTAATCTTTACGTTTTTAGTTTTTCCGGCTATTTGAAAACTTCCATCTAAGATCCAGTTATTTCCAGATTTTGAAGCACTCTTTAAAACGAAAACAACAGATTTATGTTTATTGGTTTTTAAAGCTTCATAAGCTTTTTTATCCATTCCTCTTTTCCCGCTTTTTATACTTTCAGCAGGCATTGTCACTTCAAGAGATTGAATATCTTTTAACTTTCCTGATTCTACGATGGCTTTTATAGTTCCGCTTGCCTGATTGGAAGTCATCTCCCAGTCATGTAAGGAAGAAGTTCCGCTAACTTCCAAATGAGGATTAGCCTGTAATTTAAAAGTTGTCTGACCATAACCGACCTGCATGATAAAAACAAACAGCATCGAAATCAATCCTAATCTTAAAACTAACTTGTTCATAATATTTGCTTTTTAATTTGAATGACAAATAACCTGCATTTGGGTCAATTACTAAATGATAAAAATCATATTATCAAAAAATATTGCTTTTTTTTTATTTAAAGAAAAGAATCATTGAGGTTTATAATCTTTATCGTACAAAACACTGATTGAAATCATATTTTAACAGAATAAATTGATAATCTGATTCACGTTCTTTAATTTGCACTAAATTTTATAGAAGAATTGAAAAATATTAAAAGTGTTAAATTCTCCTCATAAAAAGCTTTCAAAACCTTGTCTCTCTCTTTAAGAGGTTATATTTGCAGACTTTCAGTCTTATTTGCCTATGATTTTAGCAGTATTGATTGTTTTTATTTCAGCTTTACTTGTTGGCCTTTTCGGAAAACATTTACCTCAAAAATGGTTTGCTGTTTTATCTGTCATCCCGCTTTCTTTATTTATTTATTTTTTAGGGAAGATTTCTATTATTTCTTCCGGAGAAACTATTTCTCAACATCTTGAATGGGTTCCTTCTCTAAATGTTCATCTCAATTTTTATTTGGATGGACTTTCTTTACTCTTTGCTTTACTCATCACCGGAATAGGATTTTTGGTTTTGCTTTATACTTCCAATTATCTTAAAGGACATCCATATCTGCATAGATTCTACAGTTATCTCCTGATTTTTATGGGGGCTATGCTGGGATTGGTATTAGCTGACAATCTGCTTCTATTATTTGTTTTTTGGGAATTGACCAGTATTAGTTCTTTCTTTTTAATTGGTTTTAATAACGAAAAATATTCTTCCAGAAAATCAGCTCTGACTGCTCTTGCCGTCACAGCTTTAGGAGGATTGTTTTTACTGGTTTCCATATTATTATTAGGAATTACTTCAGAAAGTTTTTCCATTCATGAAATCCTGACTTCCACAGAAATTCTAAAAAACAATTCAATCTATTATATTATAGTAGTTTGTTTATTTATAGCTGCCTTTACAAAGTCTGCGCAATTTCCATTTCATTTTTGGTTACCCGGAGCCATGGATGCACCCACCCCGGTTTCAACTTATCTGCATTCAGCAACTATGGTAAAAGCAGGTATTTTTATTTTATTGCGTTTTTCACCGGTTTTGGGAGGAAGCTCTTTTTGGACTTTGACTCTTTCTATTGTAGGAGGAATTACGATGTTGTACGCAGCTTTTCAGATTTTCTTTAAAACAGATCTAAAAAACATTCTCGCTTATTCAACCATAGCAGCTTTGGGAATGCTGGTGTTTTTGACAGGATTAGGAACAAAAGCAGCTCTTTTAGCAGCTGTCTTCTTTATTATTATTCACGCTCTATATAAAGCCTGTCTGTTTTTAATAGTTGGTATCATCGATTATAGCACCGGCAGCAGAGATGTTACCAAATTGTATGGTTTATCAAAATTTTTATTCCCGGCTGCCATCGCCGGATTTATTGCTGCTCTGTCAAATGGAGGAATTCCTCCAAGTTTTGGATTTGTCGGGAAAGACCTAACTTATTTAGCCACTCTTGGTTTTTCAGCTCCTTCCTCTATTTTATTGACCTCTGTGGTTTTAATCAGCAACAGCATTTTGTTATATGCAGGATATTTAGTGGGTGTAAAACCTTTTTTCAAAAAAATACCTGAAGGAAGACAGGCTGTAAAAGCAAAAAAAGTTTCTCCCGTTTTATGGTTGCCTGCTATGATTTTGAGTTTGGGAAGTTTAGTTTTTGGAATTTTCCCAAATCTGATTCATCAGTCGGTTTTACATGCTGCCTTTGGGGCGGTTTCAAAATCTTTCACTTATATACACATCAGTTTGTGGCCGGGTTTTACTTTGGTTTTATGGCTGAGTTTGCTGACCATAGCTTTAGGAATTGTTTTATGTTTTGCGGTAAAACCTTCTTTAAAAAGAGAACAATTTTCGCTTTCAAAAGAAAAATATTCACCTAAAGGAATTTTTGAGTTTTTTTCAAATCTTTACTTTTCTTTTTCTAAGATGATAACCAACATCCTGCAGAATGGAAATATGCGAAGTTATATTCGGATGATAACCATTGCTTGTGTTGTTTTGGTAGCTTTTGCGATGAATTTCTCATGGTCTTTTAATCCGAAAACCATTTTAACTCCCATCGGATTAATGGAAGTGGTCATTTTAGCTGTCCTTTGTGTAGGAATTTTTAAAGCTGTTTATACAAAATCACGACTGACAGCCATCGTTTCTATGAGTATTGTCGGATATACTATTTGTTTAACTTATGTATATTTCAGCGCTCCCGATCTGGCTATGACCCAATTTTCTATAGATACACTGACTGTTATTTTATTTGTATTGATTTTGCATAAACTCCCGAAATATGTCGATCCTCCTGCATCTTTAACTTCAAGATGGAGAGATGGAATTCTTTCAGGAATTTTTGGTTTATTGATTATGTGGGTTGCTTTAGAAGCTCTTCAAATTCCAAAGAATCAGGAAGTTTCAGATTTTTATGCTGAAAATGCTTATAAACTGGCCAAAGGAAAAAATGTTGTCAATGTGATTTTAGTAGATTTCAGAGGGTTTGATACTTTTATGGAAATCACAGTCTTAACGATTGCCGCCATAGGAGTATTTTCCTTAACGCGATTAAAACTTTCTGAAAAATATAAATATTAAAAAACAAAATAATGAGAACTATAATTTTCAAAACTGCTGCAGAATATCTTTTGCCTTTGTTGTTGTTATTCTCCGTTTTTGTTTTGCTGCGAGGACATAATTTGCCGGGTGGAGGTTTTGTCGGAGGTTTGATTGCTTCTATTGCTTTTATCATTTATATGCTGGCTCACGGAGTAACAGCCGCCCGAAAATTAATTTTTATTCATCCCAGTTATCTGATGCCAATAGGATTGAGTTTTGCTTTTATCAGCGGAGTTATTTTTCCGGTATTTTTGAGAGGTTTGCCGGTTTTAACTGTTTTATGGGTGGAAGAACCCATACCGGTGATTGGCGTAATCGGATCTGCGCTGGTTTTTGATTTAGGCGTTTATCTGGTAGTTGTTGGAGTAACACTCACTATTATGTTTACTATAGCTAAAGAAATAAAAGGAAATTATTATTAAATGGAAATACTTTTTGCATTAATCATCGGACTTATGTATGGAGCAGGATTGTATATGATTTTGCGCCGAAGTATGGTAAAACTTTTAATAGGTTTTATGCTGATGGCCAATGGTTCTAATTTGTTGATTTTTTTGTTGGGAAGAATCAGAAAAGGAGCACCTCCCATAATTCCTGAATCTTCTTCCGTTTTTGTAGAAGCTTTTACTGATCCGATTCCGCAGGCTTTAATTTTAACTGCTATTGTTATAAGTTTTGGATTACAGGCTTTTGCAATTGTCTTAATTCAACGAGTTTATAAAGTTTTAAAAGTAGATGATATAGATCAATTAAATTCTACCGACCGATATTCATGAGCGCAACTTTACTTTTATATCCCATTTTTGTTCCTTTAGTAATCAGTGTATTACTCCTGTTTTTTTGGAGAAGATCTAAACTTCAAAGAAGAATCAGCTTTTTTGGAAATCTTTTAAATGTTTACGTTTCTGTTCTTCTTTTTCATCAGGTCTGGACCGAAGGAATTTTAATTGTGCAATCCGGAAACTGGCAGGCTCCTTTCGGAATTTCTTTTGTAGGAGATACTCTGGCAGTTACTTTGGTTTTGCTGACATCCATTGTGGGTTTATTGGTAGGTGTTTTTGCCATTCCCACTATTGGAAGAAGAAGAATTAATTATGGGTTTTTCCCGATTTTTCATTTTTTGATTTTAGGATTGAATGGTTCTTTTCTTACCGGAGACATTTTTAACCTGTATGTCTGGTTTGAAATTATCATCATCAGTTCTTTTGTTTTACTGACTTTAGGCGGACAAAAAGAACAACTTGAAGGAGCGATGAAATATTTCACTCTCAACACTTTGGCTTCGGTTTTTTTCTTAACAGCCATTGCTATGGTTTACGGATTAACCGGAAGTTTAAATATGGCTGACATTTCTTTAAAGATGATGCAGGTTGAAAATCAGAATTTAGTGAATGTTACAGCTATACTTTTTCTGATAGGATTTGGAATAAAAGCTGCTGTTTTTCCTTTTTATTTTTGGCTGCCTGCTTCTTATCACACTCCTCCGGCTGCTATTTCTGCCATTTTTGGAGGATTATTGACCAAAGTAGGAGTTTATGCTTTACTGCGATCGTTCACCTTGCTTTTTGAATTTAATGACACCTTGCAAATTACTTTGTTGATTTTAGCAATAGGCAGTATGCTTGCAGGAGCCCTGGGAACTTTCACTCAAAAAAATATGGTTAAGGCTTTTTCCTATCTCATTATATGTCATATAGGATATATGATTTTAGGATTATCTCTTTTTACCTCAGCCGCTATAGCTGCTACAGTTTTTTATTTAATTCATGATATTATAGCCAAATCAAATTTATTTTTGATTTCAGGATTTATTTATCGGATACAAGGAACTTATCAACTTCCTGAAATGGGAGGAATATATGCTAAATTTCCTTTTTATTCTTTTATCATTATCATCAGTTTTTTCTCTCTGGCAGGTGTACCTCCTTTATCAGGATTCTGGCCAAAACTGGCATTGATAACAGAAAGTTTTGAGGCAGGAAATTATTTGGGAATTGCAGGAATTATTTTCGTTTCCATTATCACTTTATTGATTATTTCAAAAGTCTGGTCTGAAGCATTCTGGAAAAAAAGAGATTCCACTCCTTCCTCTGACCGGATTATTTTATTTAAAGATTTTAAATTTTCAAACCGAATTCAAATTATTATTCCCATCATAACTTTTACCTTATTAAGTTTGTATATTGGATTGGGAGCCGAACATATTCAGCAGATTGCTTTACGAATTTCGGGAGAATTACTCGACAAAGAAATTTATATAAACTCAGTTTTCCAACATCAATAACATGCGCAGTAGTTTTATAAATAATATTCTTCTTTCTTTTGCCTGGGTTGCTTTAACAGGAAGTTTCACCTTTGGAAATTTCGCTTTTGGATTTATAGTGAGTTTCTGTATTTTATGGGTGGTTCATTCCAGAAAAAATGAGTTCAGGTATCTTCGAACTATAGGAAGAGTTATTAAATTCTTTTTTTCCTATTTATTTGAAATGATAAAATCCAATATCAATGTTGCTTTTCATGTATTAAATCCTGTTTCTGCTTTAAAACCCGGAATTGTAGAAGTTCCTTTAGATGCTAAAACCAATCTGGAAATTACTTTACTGGCAAATTTGGTGATGCTTACTCCCGGAACCTTAAGTATGGATGTTTCTACCGACAGAAAAGTCTTATATGTTCATTCGATGTATATCAAAGACAAACAGGCATTTATTGATGAAATTAAAAACAGCTATGAAAAACCATTGCTAAAAATATTACGATGAGTTTAATTACGTATTTAAATTATGTTATTCTTCCTATTTTGGCCTTGTCCATTATCATTTTGATGATTCGGTTTTTTAAAGGTCCTCATCTGGTAGATCGAATTATTTCTTTGGATTTGTTAATCACCACAGGAGTAGGAATTATAGCTATTTACAGTATTGTAAAAAATAATTCCACTTTTCTGGATGTCACTTTAATACTTACTTTAATTGCTTTTTTAGGAACAGTAGCTTTTTCCTATTATATTGAAAAAAGAAAACGAAATGATTGATATTATTGTTGCCATTATCGCCACTATAGCTGCCGTATTTATTTTACTGGCCGCCATTGGTGTAGTTAAAATGCCGGATACTTTTTTGAGAATTTCTGCCACTACCAAAGCTTCTACTTTTGGAGTAGGTCTTAGTATGTTGTGTGCTGCTATTTATTTTCAAGATATGGCCATTACTTTTAAAATTATAGCCATTGTTTCCTTTCTCTTACTCACTGCACCTGTAGGAGCGCATTTACTTTGCCGAACTTGCTATATTATCGGAATTCCCTTATGGGATAAATATGTCATCGATGATATGGAAGGAAAATATATTGAAAAAACTCACGAATTAAAAAGCAGTCAGGAAGAAGAAAAACCTGCTGAAATATAATTTCTCAAAATCTGAAAATTTTAGTTTAATGAAATCAGCTATATCCAAAACTATTCTAATAACCGGAGGCGCCGGATTTATCGGATCCCATGTGGTCAGACATTTTGTAAAAAAATATCCGTCTTATCATATTGTCAATTTAGATGTTCTTACGTATGCCGGAAATCTGGAGAATTTAAGAGATATTGAAAAAGAAAAGAATTATACTTTTATCAAAGCTGATATTACAGATTCAGAAAAAATTGATTCAATCTTTAAAGAATATCAATTTGACGGGGTTATTCATCTTGCAGCTGAATCTCATGTAGATCGCTCTATTTCCAATCCGCTGATTTTTGCAGAAACTAATATTTTAGGAACCATCAACTTATTGAATTCCTTTAAAACTTGCTGGGAAAAAAATCCTTCAAATAAACTTTTCTACCATATCAGTACAGATGAAGTCTATGGAAGTCTGGATTCAACAGGATATTTCACAGAAACTACTCCTTATGATCCCAACTCTCCTTATTCAGCTTCAAAAGCTTCTTCTGATCATTTTGTAAGAGCTTATGGAGAAACTTATGGATTGCCATTTGTCATCAGTAATTGTTCTAATAATTACGGACCTTTTCAATTTCCGGAAAAGCTGATTCCTCTGTTTATTAATAATATTCTCAACCAAAAAAAATTACCGGTTTACGGAGAAGGAAAAAACACCAGAGACTGGTTATATGTTGAAGATCACGCCAAAGCTATGGATTTAATTTTTCACCAAGGGAAATTAAAAGAAACTTATAATGTTGGCGGTTTTAATGAATGGACCAATCTCGATTTAGTTGAATTACTTTGTGAATTGATGGATAAAAAATTAAATCGACCTGAAGGAGAATCCAAAAAACTGATTTCTTTTGTCAAAGATCGGCCGGGTCATGATTTCAGATATGCCATTGATGCTACAAAAATCAATAAAGAATTGGGATGGAAACCTGAAGTTAATTTTAAACAAGGTTTGGAAAAAACCATTGATTGGTATCTAAAAAATCAGCAATGGCTTAAAAATGTTACCAGCGGAGAATATTTGAAATATTATGAGAAACAGTATGAAGTTTCATAATCAAAAATTATTCATCCACAATCTGCATTTTTCTCAGTAAAAAAGAAGCATTCATATTCTGACAAATTCCTTCTTTGAATTTATAATCAAAATATAATTCATCATCAATAATCTGAGCATCAAAGAAATGATTTCTCACCTGAGGTAATTCATCGGTTATTTCACATAAACTCAAATCGTGTGTGGCAATAATTCCTGTGGAATGAAGATTGACTAATTTTTTTACAAACTTTTTTGAACCTATGGCTTTATCTTTTGAGTTGGTTCCTTTTAAGATTTCATCCAGCACAATGAAATAATCATCTTTTTTTAGTTTGTCGATAATAAATTTCAATCTTGATAATTCAGCATAAAAATAAGAAGATTCTTCTGCCAAAGAATCGACTGTTCGCATACTGGTGATGAGTTTAACAGGAGTATATTCACAAAAAGAAGCTCGCACAGGCAAACCCATATTACTCATTAAAATTTGCAAAGAAATCGTTCTTAAAAATGTGCTTTTTCCCGCCATATTGGCTCCGGTGACAATAAGGAATTCTTCTCTGTCAATTTTCACATCATTGGTTACCGCTTCTTCTTCAGGAATTAAAGGATGAACTGCATCTTTTACATTTAAAATAGTTTGAGAATGGGTTATTGTAGGAAAAACATAATCCGGATGATTAAAAGCAAAGTTTCCTAAAGAATTATAAGCATCTGTCAGAGCTATTACATCAAACCATTGATCAACTTTATCAATATGCTGATTCAACCAGTTTTCCAGTTTCCGCGCGTATCTCAAATCCCATAAAAGAAAACCATTTCCGAAGAAACCAAAAAGAATATTGGCTCTCTGATCTAAAGAATCAATGGTTTTAGAAAATTCTTTAACTACTTCAGAAGCTTTTTTTCCTTCAGAAGAAATCTGATTTTTATTTTTAATCATTATTTCAGATGAAAAAGAATGATCTTCAATCAGTTTTAATAATCTGTAATACTGTCTGAAAGTTTTCTGCATTTTACTGACTTTATCAGAAAGCAGATTCACTCTTTTAAAATAAATTCCACTTATTCCGGTTCCTATTAATAACCATAAAACCAATCCGCTCATCGGAATAAAATCCATAAAATAAGCTGTGATTAAAGCAATTGAAAAACCTGAAAATATCCAGGAAAGTAAAACAGCATATTTTGGTGTAAAAAACTCATGCGTTTGTAAAGCTCTTAGGTTTTTCCTAACATCCTGATGATCTTCTTCCTGAGACAATAAAGCAAAAGCAGAAAATTCTTGTCTGAAATCTATCTTTTCTTTTAAATCCTCAATAGCTTGTTGTTTTATTTCTATCTGATCAATATGATTATTGGTGAGCATTTCAACCAGTTTTTGTTCGCCTTCAAAAAGTGAAGTTCGATTCAAGTACTGATAAAAAGATTTTCTTCCGAAAAGATCAATATCATGACTAAATTCATGAACAGGATTTTGATATTTTTCACCATCAGGCAGATGCGCATAATTTCCTTGCAAAACCTCCACTTCTATTTGATTGATTTGAATAAGGGCTTCTAAACGATTTCGTTTTTGTTGTAATTTTACATGCCTTGAAACCAGCATAAAAAATAAAACAACTCCGATTAAAACTTCAACTAAAATCCATTGAAGATTTCCCCATAAAAAATATACACCAATAATCGTCAGTAGAAACACAGCCAGTCTCAGCATGCTGGAAGTGAATAAAAGCTTTTTTATATCTTTTAATTCTTTTTCAAAAAGTTCAATTTTTTGAAGGTAAATTTGATTGATTTTCATCAGGAAAAGTTTGGGTGAAAATAATTATTTCTGCTTTATAAACCTCATTTTTAAGAAAGACCTTGAAGAAGAACAAAAATCTAAATGATTTGAGAATCTGTTGAAATTAAGATCTAAAATTCCTTTTCTGAATGAAATTCCTTATTATTGACCTATTTAAGAAAAAAGACTTTCTTTTAACTATTTGAAATTTTCTATCAGGAAAATATGCCAACCACTACTCTACTTCTTATTGTTTTAGCGATAATTCTGGCTGCCGGTTTAGCCGGTTGGCAATATTATATCGGAAAACGTCAATCCCGCTGGTGGAGCTATGCTATTTTAAGATTTATCACTTATTTCTGTTTGCTTTTACTTTTGATCAATCCGAAAATAAATCAGCAAAATTATACACTTGAAAAACCTGATTTGATTTTAGCAGTAGATAATTCGAGATCGATCAAAGAATTTGAACAGGCTGAGCAAGTCAGCGCCTTTGTTGATGATTTAAAAAACAATGCTGAATTAAAAAATAAATTCAACATTCAAACTTATTCTTTTGGAGAAGAATTTGCCATTCGTGATACTTTTAATTTTGAAGAAAATCAAACGCATATCAGTTCTGTTTTTTCCAATTTAAAAAAGTTATATAAATCTCAAACTGCTCCCACTATTTTAATCACAGATGGAAATCAAACCATGGGAAGAGATTATGAATTTGAAGCTGCTGATTATACACAACCTGTTTATCCGGTGGTGGTGGGTGATACCACACGATATGAAGACATCAGAATCGGCCGGTTAAATGTGAATCGATATGCTTTTTTAAACAATAAATTTCCTGTTGAGGTTTTTGTAAATTATGAAGGAAACAGAGCCATTCAGCAAAAATTCAGTATCAAACAAGGAAATCATACCTTATATTCAAAAACTCTCAGTTTTGATAAAGAAAATCTTTCTGAAATAGTTCAAGTAGAATTAGAAGCTCAAAAAGTTGGTGTTCACACTTATGAAGCAGTGATAGAATCTCTTCCGAATGAAAAAAACATCACTAATAATTCACAAAAGTTTGCTGTTGAAATTATCGATCAACAGACTCATATTTTACTTCTTTCTTCTTTTAAACATCCTGATTTAGGTGCTTTTAAAAAATCTATTGAAACCAATCAGCAAAGAAAAGTTGACATTCATTATACGAGTGAAAATCCTGAAATTGATTTTGGAGAATATCAGCTGGTTATTCTCTTTCAACCTGATCAATCTTTTAAATCAGCTTTGGAACAGATTGAAAATCTTGACATGAACTTTTTGATGGTAGGCGGAACAAAAACGGATTATAGATTTTTAAATCGACAGCAGTCATATTTTCATAAAGAAATCACGAATCAATCTGAAGAATTTCTTCCGGTTCTAAATCGGAATTATCCCAATTTTCAAATAGAAGATTTAGGTTTTGATGATTATCCGCCTTTGATGGATTTGTTTGGAGAAATCAAAATGACCGGTGAGCATCAGGTTATTTTATATGAAAGCATTGATGGATTTGAAAGAGATGTTCCTCTTTTAGCTACTGTGGAAGATGGTCAAAGAAAGTTTGGTTTTTTATTTGGTGAAAATTTTTGGCAATGGCGAGCAAAATCTTACAGAGTTTTTAAAACTTTTGAAGAATTTGATGAATTCACAGGAAAAATTATTCAGTATTTAGCTTCAGGAAAACGCAAAGAAAGATTGAGTCTGGATTTTGATTCTTTTTATAATTTAGGTGAATCTATTATTTTCACTGCTCATTATTTTGATGAAACTTATAATTTTGATCCAAGAGCAAAAATTTCAGCTTTTATCAAAGAAAAAGAAAATGAACAAACCAAAGAATTTCCTTTTGTTCTGAGAAATAACCGATATGAATTAAATCTGAGTTCTTTAAATCCTGGAGAATATTCTTTTAAAATTGAAGTGGAAAATAAAAATCTTTCCAAAACAGGTGAATTTACCATTATAGACTTTGATATAGAAAAACAGTTTCAACATGCAAATGCTGAAAAACTAAAAAAAATAACAGAAAATCCACTTCATTTTTTAAATACGAAAGATGATTTAATCGATGAATTAATCAATAATGAAGATTATAAAACCATTCAAAAATCAAAAACCATTTCTTCTCCTTTAATTGATTGGTGGTATTTGTTGTTTATTATCGCTCTTATGTTGAGTATTGAATGGTTTATCAGAAAATACAGAGGAATGATCTAAAATCTCAACATCTTAGGAAGATTCTCTGATAAATCAGGATTTCATTAACTTTGAACTCATCAAAAAAATCCGTATTCTTTCATCATGAAAAAAATCCCAAAAGAGGCGCTCACTTTTTTAAAACAATTAAAAGAAAACAACAACCGTGAATGGTTTAATGAAAATAAACCTGTTTTTCAGGAAATAGAAAATCAGATGAAAGATTTTTATGCGGAGGTTGAAATTTTCTTAAACAAAAAAGATCAAATAGAGCGGCATAAAGCGTACAGAATTTACAGAGATCTTCGATTTACAAAAGATAAAACTCCTTATAAAAAACATTTTGCTGCTATTTTTATTCGAAAAAAACCTGAATTAAGAGGCAGTTATTACATTCATATTCAACCCGGAAATAAATCTGAAATCGGCGGAGGGTTCTGGAAACCTGAAAGAGAAGATTTATTGAGAGTCAGAAAAGAATGGGAAATAGATTCAGAAGAAATCAGAGCCATCATCGATGAAGAAAACTTTAAAAGTTTTTGGGGAAATATGAGAGGAGAAAGTTTAAAAACCGCCCCTATGGGATTTGATAAAGACCATCCGAATATTGATTTGATTAATTATAAACAATGGTATTTCAGTCATTCTTTATCAGATGAAGAAGTAATTTCAGAAGATTTTGCTCAACAAGCAGCCGATTATTTTTTTAAGCTCAGACCTTTTTTTGATTATATGTCTATGGTTTTAACAACCGATTTAAATGGAGTTTCAATTTTAGATCAATAAATTTAATGCAACCCAAACGTCATTTTTATTTAATCAAACTACAGTATTTAGGATTCAGATATCATGGCTGGCAAAAACAACCTCAACTAAAAACTGTTGAGCGAATGGTAGAACGAACTGCTTCTTATGTTTTAAGAAAACTGATGAACAGAGAAGAAATGTTCAAAATCCTGGCTGCCGGCAGAACCGATGCTATGGTTTCCGTAAATCAGACTTACATTCAACTTTTTATAGAAAAAGAACCTTTAAACAAAGAAGAGTTTTTTCCACTTTTCAATCAGAATTTACCTCAGGATATTCGTGCTTTAGAAATCATAGAAAGCAGAGCTGATTTTAATATTATTCAGCATCCGCAGATAAAAGAATATTTATACTTTTTTAGTTTTGGTCAAAAAAATCATCCTTTTTGTGCTCCTTTTATGGTGAATATAGTAGAAGATTTAGATTTACAATCTATGCAGAAAGCAGCTAAACTTTTTGAAGGAAAAAAAGATTTCAGATCTTATACTTATAGACCCAAACCCAACACTCAAACAAAAGGAAATATTATATCCTGTGAGATTGTTGAAAACGATTTGCTTTCAGCCAACTTTTTTCCTGAAAAGAGTTATATGTTAAAAATACGTGCAGCCGGTTTTAAAAGACATCAAATTCGACTGATCATGGGAATTCTTTTCAAATTAGGAAAAGGAGAAGTTGATATTTCTTTTATTGAAGAAACTTTGGATGCCAAAAACAACATTCAACTGAATCATATAGCTCCGGCTTCGGGCTTAATTTTAAATTCAGTAGAGTTTCTCGAGATGCCTCAAAAGATTTAAATTAAAAAATGTTTATTTTTACCCCATCATGAAGAGGTTTCTATTCATATTCATCTTATTCAGCCTTCTGGGCTGTGATTATTTTGAGACAAAAAAACTGTCTTCAGATGATATTGTGCAAGAAGAAATCAAACACATCGATTGGGAAAACCTGGATACTTATCCAACTTTTGACAGCTGTGATTCTTTTTCAAGCTCAAGCGATAAAATAAAATGTTTTGAAAATGAAGTTTCCAAACATATTTTTGAAGTTCTGGCTCAACATCAGGTTCAGCTTAAAGATTCAGTCGAAGAAGAAATACTTTTAAAGGTAAAAATTTCTTCCACCGGAAAACCTTCTTTAGATGATTTCTCTTTATCTGATGATCTGAACCGGCAAATTCCGGAACTGGAAGAATGGTTGGAAGAAGCTGTTCAAAGTTTACCAAAAATATATCCGGCAGAAAAGCGAGGAATTCCTGTTTCTTCAGACTTTAAACTTCCTTTGATAATAAAATCAGAATGAGTTTTGAAAAACTTATTCTCTTCTTGAAATTTCATCTCTGAGCCGGGCTGCCTTTTCATAATCTTCTTCGGCAACTGCTCTGTTTAATTCTCTTTCAAGTTGAGATAAACTTTTAGCCTTTAAATTTTCTTTAGATCCTTTTTTGCCTGCAGAAGGCTTTTCGATATCAGCTTCTTTCTGAGCGGGATGAGTTTCAGGATCCGGAGTTTTAAGATAAATACCTGCTTTATCAAGAATATTTTTATAAGTAAAAATAGGAGCATTAAATCTCAAAGCCAAAGCAACAGCATCACTTGTACGGGCATCAATAATTTCCTCGATTTTATCTCTTTCACAAATAAGGCTGGAATAAAAAACCCCGTCGACCAGTTTATGTATAATCACTTGTTTAATGGTAATGGCAAATTCATCTGCAAAACTTTTAAACAAATCATGGGTAAGTGGTCTGGGAGGTCGAATATCTTTTTCCAAAGCAATCGCAATAGACTGAGCTTCAAATCCACCAATAACTATGGGGAGCTGACGATCTCCGTCAATTTCACTTAATAATAATGCATAAGCTCCACTTTGGGTTTGGCTGTAAGAAATTCCTTTAATATTCAATCGCACTAAACTCATACTTCAAATAGATGATTCAAAATAAATCGGGTTTTGAGAACCCATTGTTTATGACAAGTTACAAAAAATTTAATCTTCCTCCACATACATTTTTCGGTATATGCAGGAAGATTATCTTTTATTTTTTAGGATTAATTATTTTCTTCTTTAAAAGCCTTGATTTTTTCAGTAAGCTTTGGAAGAATTTCAAAAGCATCTCCCACTACTCCATAATCTGCAGCTTTAAAGAAAGGAGCATCCGGATCATTATTAATCACGAGTTTATGTTTGGAAGCATTAACTCCTGCCAGATGCTGAATAGCTCCGGAAATTCCAACAGCAATATAAAGATTGGTAGCTACCGGTTTTCCGGTTTGACCTACGTGTTCTTCGTGCGGTCTCCAGCCCATATCGCTCACGGGTTTTGAACAAGCTAAAGCAGCTCCTAACACATCGGCTAAATCTTCCAGTAAATTCCAGTTTTCAGGTCCTTTTAATCCTCTTCCTCCTGAAACTACAATTTCAGCATCAGCGATGGTTACTTTATTGGTAGCTTTATCAACTGAGTCTATATGGATAGAAAAATCTTCTGAACTCAATTCAGGTTCAAAAGTTTCTATTGTTGCTTCTGCCTGATTTTCTTTTATTCCATAAGCATTTTTCGCAATTCCGATAAGTTTTATATCGGTGCTGATTTCTGTAATATTAAATCCTTTATTGGTAAAAGAACTTCTTTTAACCCGGAAGGGCTCTGTGCTTTCAGGTAAGGCCACTACATTGGAAGCATACCCGGCTTCAAGTTCAATAGCCAGCAAAGGCGCCAGATATTTATCATTGGCAGATTGTCCGATGACCACTACTTTGGCATCTTCTTTTTTAGCAGCCTGTGCAATCGCATCTGCATAAGCTTCTGCATTAAACTTTTGCAGTTTATCACTGGAAACAGCTAAAACCTTATCCGCTCCATATTGTCCGAGCGTTTCATTGTTTTCTGCATTAAAAGTAACAGCTGTCAGGGATGTTCCCATTTTATCAGCAATTCCTTTGGCATAGGAAACTGTTTCAAAACTGATTTTTTTAAACTTTCCGTTTTCTGATTCTGTATATACTAAAACTGACATAATTTTTTAATTTTTAAAGTTGAAATAAACTAAATAAGTGGAATAAGATTAAAATGCTTTAGCATCTGAATGAAGCAATTCAACCAATTCATCGAGATTGTCTGCGTCAAACATTTTAGTCTCTCCTCTTGGCGCGGGTTTTTCATATTTTACCACTTCAGTTTTAGCTTCAACTTGTTCAGGCTCTACCACATTTAAAGGTTTTTTACGAGCCATCATAATTCCTCTCATATTTGGAATTCTCAAATCGCTTTCTTCAACAATTCCTTTTTGTCCGGCAATTACCAATGGAAGATCAGAAGTCAAAGTTTCTTTTCCACCTTCGATTTCACGAATAACAGTAGCTTTATCACCTTCTACTTCAATACCTATACAAGTATTGACAAAATTAGCTCCAATTAACTTGGCTAACATTCCCGGAACCATTCCTCCATTATAATCAATAGATTCTCTACCGGCAATAATTAAATCATAATTTCCATCTTTGGCTACTTTAGCCAGTTGTTTAGCTACCTGAAAACCATCAGTAGCAGGAGTATCTACCCGAATCGCATTATCTGCACCAATAGCAAGAGCTTTTCTCAAGGTAGATTCGGTTTCTTTTTCACCTACATTTACTACATCAACAGTAGCTCCTTGTTTTTCTTTAAACCACATCGCACGGGTTAAACCAAACTCATCATTTGGATTAATGATAAATTGCACACCATTGGTGTCAAACTTGGTATCGTTATCCGTGAAATTTATTTTTGAGGTCGTGTCGGGCACATGACTGATACAAACTAAAATTTTCATTATATATAATTATTTAATATGAATTTTCACTTCTATTATGAATTGTCGCAAATATAATTAATTAATTCTAAGTCCTTAATACCTATTGCTCGTAAATTTTTGTGAAACTTATGGCATTTAAAAGGCTTAATCCTTATTTTTGTCAACCTTATAAAAACAAATTATGAGAAAGATTCAGTTTAGAGAGGCAATAGCCGAAGCCATGAGCGAAGAAATGCGCCGCGATGCCAATGTATATTTAATGGGAGAAGAAGTAGCCGAATACAACGGAGCCTATAAAGCTTCCAGAGGAATGCTGGACGAATTTGGTCCGGAGCGGGTAATCGATACTCCTATTTCAGAATCCGGATTTAGCGGAATTGGTATTGGAAGTGCTATGAATGGCTGTCGTCCTATTATAGAGTTTATGACTTTCAACTTTTCATTGGTTGCCATTGATCAAATTATCAATAACGCAGCAAAAATGAGACAGATGTCAGGCGGACAATTTAATATTCCAATTGTTTTTCGCGGACCCACCGCTTCTGCAGGACAATTGGCTGCTACGCACTCACAGGCTTTTGAAAACTGGTATGCCAATACTCCCGGACTAAAAGTTATTGTTCCTTCCAATCCTTATGATGCCAAAGGATTATTAAAATCAGCTATTCGTGATGATGATCCTGTCATTTTTATGGAAAGCGAACAAATGTATGGAGATAAAGCTGAAGTTCCGGAAGAAGAGTATACGATTCCTATCGGAAAAGCTGATATAAAACGAGAAGGAAAAGACGTAACTATTGTTTCTTTTGGAAAAATTATCAAAGAAGCTTATAAAGCAGCTGAAGAATTAGAAAAAGAAGATATTTCATGTGAGATAATCGACCTTCGGACTGTCAGACCCATGGATCACGATACCATTCTTGAATCTGTTAAGAAAACAAACAGAATTGTGATTTTGGAAGAAGCCTGGCCTTTTGGAAGTATAGCCAGTGAAATAACTTATCAGGTGCAAAGTAAAGCTTTTGATTATCTGGATGCGCCCATTCAAAGAATTACTACTGCAGATGTGCCTGCTCCTTTCTCTTCTGTTTTACTGAAAGAATGGTTGCCTAATGCTGATGATGTGATAAAAGCAGTAAAAAAAGTAATGTATAAATTAGATGAATAGAATTTTTATCTGATTGGAAAATTTACCAAGACCGCTCCTTCAAAAAGAGCGGTTTTTTTATATCCCTTATTTTCATCAACTAATGATTTATTTATAAATTGCTTAATCTATTCTCTTTCTAATTTTTGGGATTGTTTATAATATATCGTTTGATTCGCTGATATTCCTCATCATTTCGTATCACGTGATCGTGATCATTCGGTAAAAAGAAATGATTGTTCCTATTGTATTTTGGAATATCTAATTGATTAGTATCAATATAATCATCAATTTTAGAATTGACCGCTGATTTAAATCCGGCAATAAACGACGAAATAGATTTTGGTAAACGAACAGGAATATTTCGTTTGATAGATTTTAGATTTTGGATTGATTCGGGATTGGTTTCCGGATTGGGATTGAACAAATCAGGATTGGATTTTGAATTGGGATTGGGTTTTGAATTGGGATTGGGTTGAATCGTACGGCCGTACGATTCAACGATATTAGATTTTTTCGGTTTTAAAAAGATAAAATATTTTAAAATTTATATCGAATGCGGAATTGAAGGAATTAAATTTATTTTGTGGAATTATATTTCTCAATCACATCTTTAGCCATTTTCTTTATCTCATTTTTAGCTTTCGAAGAGGGTGTAAGCTCAAATTTGACAGGTTTTGATCCTCTGATTCCGTTGGATTTTTCCAATTGTTTATCAAAGTCATCGACGGATTTGCAGTAAAATTCATAAATTCTGTCTCCTGAACCGAATACTCCAAAAACTCTATTATTTAAATCGATTTCTTTTAAATCAAAATAAAAATCCACCATTTCATCCGGCAAATCGCCATGAGCGCCATAGGTATAAGTACCGATAAAAATGATGTCATAATGCAAAAGCTTATTTACATCTGCCTCAAAAGCATGTATCAATTCAACAGATGCGCCTAATTCTTCTAATTCTTTTTCCAGAAGCTTTGCTGCTTCTTCGGTGCAACCGGTTAAACTGGCATAGATGAGAACAGCTTTTGGCATGGGTAAAAGTCTTTGTTTAACAAAATTAAAAATAATTGATTTCACATACGAAAGCTTTAAGAGATTCCTCAATAATTTTATTTTATTTCGAATTTTCAGATCAACAAGAGTTAACTGCTTTCCATTTAAAAAATCATTAAAAAACTACTTCATTTCATTTTCCATCAAAAAAGTATATCTTTAAAAACGAAAAAATATCGGAACTCATTCAACTTAAACTTTAAATTATGAAGAAAATCAGTTTGCTCTTATGGCTATTTATTACTCCTTTGCTGTTATTCTCTCAGGACGCCTCTGTTTTGGAAGATATCAAAAAAGAAGGATTGGAAAATTCTCAGGTTATGGAAATTGCTTTCAATCTTACCGACAAAATCGGACCTCGATTAATGAACAGTCCGGGATATTACAAAGCGATGGATTATACCATGGAACAAATGGAAAAATGGGATTTAAAAAACATTAAAAAAGACGCCTGGGGAGATTTTGGCAAAGGTTGGGAATTAAAAAAATCATATATAGCTATGAAAGCTCCCTGGTATAAACCTTTGATTGCTTTTCCAAAAGCATGGACCTCCGGCACCAACGGACCAAAAACAGCTGAAGTAATTTTAATTGATCCTCAAGCCGACAGCACTGAACTTGTTTCAAAGTATAAAGGAAAATTAAAAGGGAAAATTTTGGTCATGGATGAATTAATAGAATATGAATTATCCACTCTTCCTGATCTGGTCAGATATACAGAAGCTGAGCTGGATTCTTTGCAAAACTTAACATTGGAAAAAGAAGTGGACACCACCGGTATGGCTGAGAGAAGAAGAAAATTCATTCAGAGATGGAGAGCAGCCAGAAAAAAAGCAGAAGCTTTACAAAATCTTGCCAAAGAAGAAAAGGCCGTGGCTATTTTGAGTTCTTCTCCAAGAAATCATGACGGAACCGTATTTGTTCAGCAAGGCGGATCTCATGCGATAGATGCTCCTGAAAACTTTCTGGATTTAGCTGTTGCTCTCGAAGATTATAATATGATTGTGCGATTATTGAAATCGGGTGAAACGGTAAAATTAGATTTAGAAGTAGAAACAAAATTCCATACAGATGATGTTACAGGATATAATGTTATAGCAGAAATTCCGGGAAGTGATGCGCGTCTAAAAGAAGAAGTTGTCATGATCGGAGCTCATTTAGATTCCTGGCAGGGTGCAACCGGAGCTACGGATAATGCTGCCGGATCAGCTGTGATGATGGAAGTGATGAGAATTTTAAAGAAATTAGATATTCAGCCTCGCCGAACCGTCAGAATTGGACTTTGGGGAGGAGAAGAACAAGGAATACACGGCTCAAGAGGATATGTTTCCAAAACATTTGCAGACCGAAACAATATGCGGTTAAAACCCGCTCATGAAAAGTTTAATGTTTATTTCAACTTAGACAACGGAACAGGCCGAATCCGTGGAATTTATTTACAGGAAAATGAAGCTGCACATGATGTCATGAAACAATGGCTTTCTCATTTTGAAGATTTAGGAGCTACTACTATAACCTTAAGCAATACCGGAGGAACCGATCATTTATCTTTTGATGCAGTCGGCTTACCCGGATTTCAATTTATTCAAGATCAGGTTGAATATTTTTCAAGAACTCACCACAGCAATATGGACAGCTATGATCATTTGGTTGAGGATGATTTAAAACAAGCTGCTACTGTTATAGCCGGTTTGGTTTATCAGGCAGCTATGAGCGATAAAAAAGTTCCTCGAAAACCACTGCCGGAAGCTCAACCTGCCCGTTTCTAAATTCTTTTAAATTCTTTTCTGCAGGAAAATCAAGAAATCAGATTTTCCTGCAGATTTTTTTTATAAAATCCTGATTCAATAATTTTTCGAAAAGAAAAAACCGGAATTTAAAAATGTCCTGACTCTTTATACTCCTCTCCTATTTTCATTGTGGTATAGGTTTAGTTATTTATCTTTGCTTTCAAATTTTTCAACCTTGCCAGCAATAAAGAATTCCAGAAAAAAGAAAGCCGTAGCCATCTGGCTGTTAATCGGTGTTTTTATGATTATTATTCAAGTGGTTATCGGAGGGGTAACTCGTCTAACCGGCTCCGGATTATCAATCACTGAATGGAAACCCATTATGGGAAGTATTCCTCCTCTAAATGAACAGGATTGGTTAAAAGCCTTTTCAGATTATCAGGAAATAGCTCAGTTTAAACACCTGAATTATCATTATGATTTAGCTGATTTCAAATTCATTTATTACTGGGAGTGGTTTCACCGAATCTGGGCCCGGCTTTTGGGAGTTGTTTTTGCTATTCCCTTTCTTTATTTTTTGGTGAAGAAGTATTTTCTAAAAGAAATGATTCTTCCTCTAATTATTCTTTTTCTCTTAGGCGGTTTTCAAGGTTTTTTAGGCTGGTATATGGTTCAAAGCGGATTATATGGGTCTGAATTACTGAATGTCAGTCATATTCGGCTGGCTATACATTTTATAGCTGCTTTAGGATTATTGGTTTACACACTTTGGTTTGCTTTAAAATTATTAATTCCCGAAAGAAAAATTATTTATCACAAAAACACCAGAAATTATTTTCTGGCTATGATGAGTATTCTCACCATTCAACTTATTTACGGAGCATTTATGGCAGGATTGCATGCAGCTAAAATTGCTCCGACCTGGCCAAAAATGGTCGGTCGATGGATACCTGCCAATCTGATGCAGAATTCCTGGATCAATCATGAAATGAATATTCAGTTTGTACACAGAATGCTGGCTTATATCTTAATAATTATGGTAGCAGCCGGATTTATAAAAACCGCCAAACTCGCCCGAACGCATCGGTCTAATCTTTTACATATAGCCGGAAAATGGCCTTTTGTGCTTATCATCATTCAAGTGGTGTTAGGAGTTTACACCCTCATAAGTGTTCCTTATATCGAACAAGGAAAATTTGGGAGATATGAAGTATTGGCTGAACTGCATCAAGTAGTGGGAATGTTTTTACTGATGTCTGTACTCATTATTCTGTATCTGGTCAGAGGAAAGAAAAAAGCTCAGGATGGAAATTTCAAATCTATTTTTGCAGACAAAAATTGATTTTCTTTTTATTTCAAAAATCTAAAAACTTCTCTTTAAAAACCCATGCCCAAACCTATTCTAAACCCTGAAGAAATACAAATTGAAGATTTTCAATATGATTTACCCGAAGAACGAATTGCCCGTTTTCCTTTAGATGAAAGAGACTCTTCAAAATTACTTTTATACAAGCAGGGAAAAATCAGGGAAACTATTTTTAAGGAAATTTATCAACATATTCCTGAAAAAAGTTTATTGCTGTTTAATCAGGCTAAAGTGGTTCATGCGCGTTTATATTTTAAAAAATCCACCGGCGGAAGAATTGAGATTTTTTGTTTAGAACCTGATGCTCGTTATGCCGACATTTCTTCTGCTATGATGCAGGAAAACGAAGTTTTTTGGAAATGCATCCTCAGAGGGGCTTCAAAATGGAAAGATAATTCTGCTCTGGAACTTATTACTTCCAACGGAGGAAAAACCATAAAGGCTGAAGCCCGAAAAATTTCCCGTGAAGGTCAAACTTTCATCATTCACTTCAAATGGAAAACTGAAGATGATCAAAATTTAAGTTTTTCTGAATTTTTGGAAATTGCCGGAGATATTCCAATTCCTCCTTATTTGCGAAGAAATGCTGAAGAATCTGATGAAAGAAGATATCAGACCATATTTGCAAAAAATGAAGGCAGTGTAGCTGCTCCTACTGCCGCTTTGCATTTTACCCCGCAAATATTAGAAGAGCTTAAAAACAAAAAGATTCAACTGGATGAACTCACCTTACATGTGGGCGCAGGAACTTTTATGCCGGTGAAATCTGAGCAGATGAAAGATCACGAAATGCATGCCGAATGGATAGAAATTTCTCTTTCCACTTTGGAAGATATTTACCTGCAAATAAAAAATCAACAAAAAATCATCTGTGTAGGAACAACCTCAGCCAGAACTATAGAAAGTGCTTATTGGATAGGAGTTCAAATGCTTAGGAATGAATGGAAAGAAGATCAGGAGATTGCTGTTTCACAATGGTACCCTTATCAAAAAGAAGATGAATTTTCCAATCTTCAAGCCATTGATGCTTTAATTGATTATTTAAAAAATAAAAATCTTCAAAAACTTATTAGCAGAACTCAAATTATCATCGCTCCTGGTTATGATTTTAAAATCTTAGATGGATTAATCACTAATTTTCATCAACCTGCCTCTACTCTTTTGTTGATGATTTCCGCTCTGGTAGGAAAAGACTGGAAAAAGATTTATCACTATGCCCTGGAAAATGATTTTCGTTTTTTGAGTTATGGGGACGGGAGTTTGTTGTGGAAGTAAAATCCTTTATGGGTTTAAAATCCTTTAAAAGGTTTTACGTGATGAGAAACAGAAAAATATTCCTCAGAAAAGTGTAGAAATATCCTGTTCGCTTTTATGCCAGTAAATAAAATTATCTTTATCATTAAAATAAGATAAAATCTCATTTCTGGAAACTAAGGTTGGTTTTTCAGATATAATTGCGTTATAAGAAGAATATTCCCAATCATAAATATTTTCGGCCAAACCTGCCATTATAGGATTATAATGAATATATCGTATCAATCTCCTAAAATATTCTTCATTCTCAATTAAAATCCTTTTATATGGAGCCATAAATAAACTCCCTCTTCGATTTTGCTGTTTGTTAAAAGCTTGAGCATAACCATTAAAAAAGTGAGAGAATTGAAGCGAAATAAATTTAGAAATAATTTCAATTTTTAATTGAGCCGTATTCAGTGAATCTTTTAAAGCAGATAAATATTTTGAGTTTTGATTTTGCATTTCTTGAACAATTTCTTTTTCTTCTCTAATCAAAACCAAAAAATGAAAATGATTGGGCATTAAGCAATAAGCGAAAGTAGAGCCGATAGGATGTATATACTTCTTATATCTTTTCAAAAAGAAATTATAATTTCCTGGATTCACGAATAATCGCTCCTTTCCATTAGCTCGATTATAAATGTGATAAAAAGCATCAGGTCGTAATTGTTCTTTTTTATTTTTCATCAGCTTTCTATTTAAATTAATTGAAAATTAGTTCATACTTATCGAATAATCAATTATGAAAAACCTTTAAAGGGTTCACAACCCTTTAAGGGTGATCACTCAAATCCGTCTACATCTTAAAAAATTATCTCAGAAAAGAACTATCCTTTTAGGGATCTACAACCCTTTAAGGATAGAATTAGATTTTTACCCCTGTTCCGCCAAAGAAAATAAATAATTTTTATAATACTGGTCGTCATCGGTAAAGACCTTTTTGATTTTTAAACCCGCCTGACTGACCAGCCATTCTACGGTTTCATCATCATATTTTTGAGAAATTTCAACATGAATACTTTCCCATTTTTTAAAATTCACCTCTAATTCCAAGGCTTCAATATAAACTTTCTGAGCTATTTTACTTACCAAAAAACTTTTAGCTGTTCCTGATTCAGGGTTATAAGTCTCCCAATGCATAAAATTATCAACTTGAAAATCAGCACCTAATTCCCTGTTGATTCTGTGCAAGATATTTTTATTAAAAGCTGCTGTAATTCCTGTTTTATCATTGTAAGCATCTAAAATAGTTTGTGGATGTTTTTTCTGATCAAAACCCATAAATAATAAATCTGAAGCGTTCATCCCCTGACTTATATTTTGAAGAAATTCAACGGCTTTTTTATGACGAAGGTTTCCAATGTTTGACCCTAAAACCATAATCACTTTTTTTCTCTGGTTAAATTCTGCCAATCTTCCCAAAACAGCAAAATAAGTTCCTTCTAAAGTACTTATTCTTACTTGAGGCAATTCTTTTAAAACAGAATTTTCCAGTTCAGCTAAACTGTGATAACTGATATCAATGGGTAAATAATTAAATTCAAACTGTTTTTCAACCAGTTCTCTGAGCAAAATTTTTGTTTTTTTACCATCACCGGCTCCCAATTCAATAAAATCAAATCCTTCGGGATCATAAAAACAATCTACTATTGATTTTTTATGTTTTTCAAGAATTTTAAATTCACTCCGGGTAAGATAATATTCGGGCAAGTCCATAATTTTTTGAAAGAGTTTATCCCCTTTTTCATCATAAAAATATTTTGAAGAAAGATATTTTGGAAAAGCGGTCAAACCCTTTCTCACGTCTGTTTTAAATTTCTCTGAAGCCAATACAACAGTTTCCTTTTTCATTGTTTAAAAAATTATTTAGCAAGCCTGATTCCAAAAAATTGCCAGCGCATATCCGGGTGGAAAAAATTCCTATAAGTAGGTCTGGAGTGATGTTTAGGTGTAGCCACAGAAGCTCCTCTCAGCACTTTTTGATTCACCATAAACTTCCCATTATATTCTCCTATTGCACCTTCAGGTTTTCGATAATTGGGATAAGGCAAATAAGCACTTTCAGTAAATTCCCATCTGCTTCCCCACTCAAATTTTTCCTGAGCTACTTCCCATTCTGCTTCTGTTGGCAAACGACAACCTTTCCATTGAGCAAAAGCAAAAGCCTTGTAATAAGAAATATGGGATAAGGGAGCATCTAAATCTAATTTTTCTAATCCTGCTAAAGTATATTGATGCCACTCGTCTTTTATTTTATACCAGTATAGAGGTTTTTGAATCTGATTCTGTTCTAACCAGGCCTGAGCATCAGAATGCCAGCATAAAACCTGATTATAACCTCCATCTTTCATAAATTCTAAATATTCTCTGTTGGTTACTAATTTATTGGAAATGGAATAATCCTGTAAATAAACTTTATGTCTGTCTCTTTCATTATCATAAGAAAACTCTTGACTTTTGGCCGGAACTCCTATTTCATAAATTCCTTCTTCAACAGAAATCCAGTTCGATTTAAAATTTTGAAGTGGATTTTCTTCAAAAGCTTCATCATAAACCGGAAATAAAGGATTGTTTCCTAAAATATATTTGATATCCGTCAGCAGTAATTCCTGATGCTGTTGTTCATGATTAATTCCAATTTCTATAACAGTTCTGACTTCTCGGGAAATTTCATCTTTAAAAAGATTTTCCATTGCCTGATTGACATATTGACGATAAGCTTTAATCTGGTTGACTGAAGGTCTCGAAAGATTTCCTCTGTTTGAGCGTATCCAATGTTCTCCTACACTTTCGTAATAACTGTTAAACAGAAAAGAAAACTGTTCATCAAAAACCTGATAATCTTCCCGACTATTTTTTAAAACAAATTCCTCAAAAAACCATGTGGTATGAGCCAGATGCCATTTAGGAGGCGAAACAAAATCTATAGGCTGCACCACAAAATCTTCAGTTTGCAAAGGCTGACAAATTCTTTCGGACCATTTTCTGATTTCTTTAAAACGCTGTTGTAATAAATCTGTTTCGACTATCATCTTAATTGGTGTTTTCTATCAAATATACAAATTCACAGTGCATTTTATGAGTTTTTAATTGAAAAAACCAGGCTTAAATAAGAATAAATTAAATTTCAAACTTGATTCTAAATGAAAATAATTTTCACGAAAATTCTTTTTTCAACAGATAAAGGAAAGCAAATTTGAAGCTAAAAAACTTCTATAAAACTCTTTGTTTATTGAATAAATATTATTATAGTTGCAAAAACAAAAATACTTTAAGAATATGTATTGGACTTTAGAATTGGCTTCCTACTTAAGTGATGCTCCCTGGCCGGCCACTAAGGATGAATTAATTGATTATGCCATCCGAACAGGAGCTCCGCTTGAGGTTGTAGAAAACTTGCAAAGTATAGAGGATGAAGGAGATTCATATGATTCCATACAGGAAATCTGGCCGGATTATCCTACTGATGAAGATTACCTGTGGAATGAGGATGAATATTAAATTTCCCTTGAAAGTATTTTCACAATCGCCTTAAATGAAATAAAAAAGTCTCAGTAAGAGGCTTTTTTTTTGTTTATCTTTGAAGCCTTGAAATAATATTTTATATTCAAATTTAAAGCTTTTTTGCTGCCACATTGACAAAGGCAGGATATTTGATAAAGCTTTACACGATAACAAAAATAAGATATGAGCATATTAAATTCGGTCCTGAAAATTTTTGTGGGAGACAAATCCGAAAAGGACGTAAAAAGAGTACAGCCTATTGTTGATAAAATAAAAAAGGCTGAATTGGAGTTGGAAAAGTTAAGTTTAGATGAACTACGTCAAAAAACTGTTGATTTTAAAGCTCAGATTAAAGCTGCTACTTCTGAAACTGAAAAACAAATAGAAGCTTTAAAAACTGAAGCTGAAACCTCTGATGATATTGATAGAAAAGAAGAAATATATTCTGAAATTGATGCTTTGGAAGACAAAAGCTTTGCCGAAACTTCAGAGATTCTAAATAAAATTCTCCCCGAAGCTTTTGCGGTTGTAAAAGAAACTGCCAAACGTTTTTTCCATAATGAAGTTTTGGAAGTTACTGCTACTGAATATGACCGGATTTTTTCAGCAGATAAAGATTATATCACCTTAGATGGTGATAAGGCCTATTGGTCGAATTCATGGGATGCTGCCGGAAAAGAAATTCAGTGGGACATGATTCATTATGATGTTCAGCTGATCGGTGGTATTGTGATGCACGAAGGAAAAATTGCTGAAATGCAGACCGGAGAAGGTAAAACTTTGGTAGCGACTTTACCGCTTTATCTGAATGCTTTAACCGGAAGAGGTGTTCATCTGGTCACTGTTAACGATTATTTAGCCCGTCGTGATAGCACCTGGATGGCTCCGTTATTTGAGTTTCATGGAATGACGGTAGATTGCATCGATCGCCATGCCCCCAACTCTACTGCCAGAAGAGAAGCTTATAATGCTGATATTACTTACGGAACCAACAACGAATTTGGCTTTGATTACTTGCGTGACAATATGGCGCACTCGCCGGCAGATTTAGTTCAGCGCCCTCATCATTATGCTATTGTTGACGAGATTGACTCTGTATTGATTGATGATGCAAGAACGCCTCTTATTATCTCAGGGCCCGTTCCTAAAGGAGATGTGCATGAATTTGAAGAGTTAAAACCTCAGATTTCTAAAATTGTTGAAGTTCAAAGAAGACATTTAAACGGAGTCTTAGCCGAAGCTAAAAAACTAATTGCCGAAGGAAATGAAAAAGACGGAGGTTTTTTGCTTTTAAGAGTCTATAGAGGTTTACCCAAAAATAGAGCTTTAATCAAGTATTTAAGTGAGGAGGGAATCCGCCAAATACTTCAGAAAACTGAAAATCATTATATGCAAGATAATAACCGTGAGATGCCTAAGGTTGACGCGGAATTATATTTTGTCATCGATGAAAAAAACAATCAGATTGATCTAACTGATAAAGGATTAGAATTTCTTTCCAAAACTGAAGGAGATCCCAACTTCTTTATTATGCCCGAAATGGGAACAGAAATCTCTAAGATTGAAAGTCAAAACCTTTCCAAAGAAGAAGAAGCTGAAAAGAAAGAAGAGTTATATAGAGATTTTTCTGTGAAAAGTGAACGTATTCATACTTTAAGTCAACTTTTAAAAGCTTACACTCTTTTTGAAAAAGATGATGAATATGTAGTAATCGACAATAAAGTCATGATTGTTGATGAACAGACCGGACGTATCATGGAAGGCCGTCGTTATAGTGATGGTTTACATCAGGCTATTGAAGCCAAGGAAAATGTAAAGATTGAAGATGCTACTCAGACTTTCGCCACCATTACTTTACAGAATTATTTCCGGATGTACAGAAAGCTTGCCGGGATGACAGGAACAGCTGTTACCGAAGCCGGAGAATTCTGGGAAATTTATAAACTTGATGTAGTTGAAATTCCAACCAACAGACCGATAGCACGTGATGATCAGGAAGATTTAGTTTATAAAACCAAACGTGAAAAATACAATGCAGTTATTGAAAAAGTAACTGAATTGACAGAAGAGGGTCGTCCTGTTTTAATAGGAACCACCTCTGTAGAAATTTCCGAATTACTCAGCCGAATGCTGACCCGGAGAAAAATAAAACACAATGTTTTAAATGCTAAACGTCATAAAAAGGAAGCTGAGATTGTAGCGGAAGCAGGAAGTTCAGGTACCGTTACCATAGCCACAAACATGGCGGGAAGAGGTACGGACATTAAATTGAGTCCGGAAACAAAAGATGCAGGAGGTTTAGCTATTATCGGAACAGAAAGACACGACTCAAGACGAGTGGACAGACAGTTAAGAGGTCGTGCAGGTCGTCAGGGAGATCCGGGAAGTTCTCTTTTTTATGTTTCCCTGGAAGACAACCTGATGCGTTTATTTGGAAGTGAAAGAATCGCAAAGCTCATGGACAGAATGGGTCTGGAAGAAGGAGAAGTAATTCAACATAAAATGATTTCCCGTTCTATTGAAAGAGCTCAGAAAAAAGTAGAAGAAAATAACTTTGGTATTCGTAAGAGACTTCTGGAATATGATGATGTTATGAATGCTCAAAGAGAGGTTATTTACAAACGTCGTCACCATGCTTTATTTGGAGAACGGTTGAGCGTTGATATTGCCAATATGATTTTCGATTTAGCTGAATCTATTTGCGAAGCCAACAAAATCAGCAATGATTATAAGAATTTCGAATTTGAAATTCACCGTTTCTTTTCTATGGATGCTCCAGTCAATGAAGAGGAATTTAAGCGTTTAGACGGCTTAAAATTAGCCGGAAAAGTTTATAAAGCAGCTTATGAAAACTTTGAAGAACGCATGAAGCGAAGTGCAGAACTTGCTTTTCCTGTGATTAAACAAGTGTATGAGGATCCTGAAAATAATTATCAGCGTATTGCTGTTCCTTTTTCAGACGGAACAAAGACTTTACAAGTAATTACCGATCTTGAAAAAGCTTATGAAACAGAGGGAAAACAGCTGATTACAGATTTTGAGAAAAATATTACTTTAGCCATTATCGATGATGCCTGGAAAACGCATCTCAGAAAAATGGACGAACTAAAACAAAGTGTTCAGCTGGCTGTTCATGAACAAAAAGATCCTTTATTAATTTACAAATTTGAAGCTTTTGAACTATTTAAAGAAATGCTTGATAATGTAAATAAAGAAGTAATTTCTTTCTTATTCAAAGGGGAGATTCCTCAAAGAAGTGAAGCTCAAATTCAGGAAGCTCGCACCCCAAGAGCGAAGGACAATCTGGAAACACAAAAAGAAGAAATTCCAAATATGGATGAGCGGGCTCAACAAAGAAGAGCTATGAGTGATCAGCAAAGAGCTCCTCAACCCGTGGAAACCATTGTGCGGGAAAAACCTAAAATCGGAAGAAATGAATGGGTTGTCATCACCAATGTGCAAAACGGTAAAAATCAAAAAGTAAAATATAAACAGGCCATACCCTTAATTGAAAAAGGAGAGTGGGTATTGACAGAGGAAGCTTAAATTTTTAAATCGTATAATAAGATTTGAATCTTAATAGATTAAACACTTAAAACAAAATCCCGAATGCTAATCATTTGGGATTTTTTAATTTAGCCGAAAATTAAAATCCTGTTCATGAAAGATTATAGAATAGAACTTCGCTGGGGAATTTTAATCAGTTTGGTTTCTGCTATCTGGATGTTTGTGGAAAAAAACTTTTTAAACTGGCACGATCAATATATTGGCGGTCAATTTATGAATCATTTACTGATGACCATTATTATTTTTTTGGTCATGCTTTATCTGGCTCTAAAAGAGAAAAGAAAATATTATTATAAAGGGAAAATCAGCTGGAAAAGAGCTTTTGTTTCGGGAATGATTGTTTCTGTTTTTGTTGCTCTTCTCTCTCCTTTGATTGAATATTTCAATTATAATTATATCTCTCCTGATTATTTTAAAAATATGATTGAATATCAAACTAACAAAGAAAAATTTCCTATGACCCGGGAAAATGCTGAAAAGATTTTCAATATGAAATCATTTATTTTCCAGGGAATTTTTACCAGTTTCTCTTTTGGAATTTTCATTAGTGCTCTGGCAGCATTATTTGTGCGAACCGATAAGAAGAAGGAAAAGGATTTCTTTAAGCTCTAAATTCTACATTACAGTTGCCATCTATAACCAATCTGGACAGTTGCGCTTCTTGTAAACAATTCTCCGTTTACTTTTTTATCATCTAAATTAACTAAACCATAATTACCACCTACCTCTATATAAAATTCATTTCTATAGAAAAAATGATACGAAAATCCTAAATATCCGGTGACACCATAGGTAAATCTTTCCAAATTATCCGTTACATAATTTGAAGATCTTCTAAATCCGGAGTCATAAACTGCTTGTCTTGAAGCCAGCATTTCAGTCCTCTCCCGATCTGCATAAACATTTGATCTTAACGATCTTATCCTCTGTCTTGATTCTGCTAAATAACCGACAAATCCTCCTCCTGAAACATAAACCCTTAAATACTCTTCCCGAACATCATTAAAAACCTTCTCATTAAAAGTAAATCCGAATTCTAACATCACCGGTAAAAGAAGATATTTATCTTTAACATCTCCATCTAAATCAGCATAGGCCACATCAATATCTCCAAGAGCCGGAAAATCATTTTCGATATTCCCCGGAATATAAAATCCTTGAAAAGCATTTCTCTTTCTGCTTATTTCGGTGTATTCCATCAGGGCTTTAATTCCGATATAATCAGAAAATCTATATCCAATGTCCAATCCCACTCCTCCACCAAGTCTGGAAGTAAAATCTTCATTAACCACCGGCTCAGGTAAACCAGGGACATTTACAGAAAATTTCACTCCTACAAATCCTTGAGCATATACTCCGGATGATAAAAGTAAAAATCCAAGCAGGTATAAAAGAGTTATTTTGTTTTTCATTATGAAATGGGATTAAATTTTCAACTTAAATTTAGAAATGAGTGGTAACTTCTGTTTCAAACTATTAAATCATTTTCTAAATGGGACAAATATAATATTAATCTTAATAACTATTCTTCCTTTAAAATTTATAATTTATATTTAATTTAATTAATTGGAAAGCTTAACATGATTTAATTCTCTTAAAACTGATTCTCCACTTCATAAAAATTAACTTTAAAAAACACTTAAATTGACATCCTCCAATGACACTTTTATAACTGCCAAACCCCAATCAAAGAAATTAAAAAAATTTATTTCTTATTATTATTTTCATCAGTCAGACGAAGCTGATTATCAAAGGTCTTTTATTTTTTACCCACATTATAAACACGCGCTGACGGTTTATAAAAACTCAAAAACAACAATAGGAAAAAATTCCTCTGTAGTAAACCCTTCTTTTGGAGGGAAAATGTCTGTTTTATATTCTATTAATAAATCCGAAAATTTTAAGGTCAATATGAACGGCCCCTTTCAAAGAGTAGGAATAGTTTTTAATCCTCTGGGGATAAATCATTTTATAAATAAACCTCTACAAGATATTTTTCCGGGTTTTATCGGAGAATTTTCTTATTTCGGAGAGGAATTTAATCAGAATATGAAAAAGGTTTTTCTTGAAGAGGATTTTTTAGAAAAAATAATTTTATTAGACGAGTATTTCGAAAATAAGTATGTTGATTTTCAGGAACCCGTTCTCAAAAAAGCAATTCAAAAACTTATTCAATCAAATGGTGCAATTAAAGTTTCTGAGCTTTCAGAAGAATTGGAAATTCACCGAAGAACTTTACTTAGACTTTTTAACAGACACACCTTGATGTCTGTTGCAGAATATCGAAAACTGGTTATGTTTAGACAAGCATTCAATTATTTTAATCAAAACAAGGAAGAAATCAATCTGACAGATGTTGCTTTATACAGCATGTATTATGATCAGGCGCATTTTATAAAAAATTTTAAAGCAATCACCAAAGAAACTCCGGCTTCCTTACTTTCCAAAATTTCTCATCTTGGAGAGGAAGATACTTTCTGGTATTTCAAATAAGATTGTCTCAATTTTACAATCTTATCAAGCTTATCAGGATTAAATTCGCATCAGATAAAAATCAATTTAAATTCTCAAAATGAAAAAATTATTATTTTTTAGTTTAATATTTTTCAGCACTTTTTGTTTAACCGCTCAGACTGAATCAGAAACCACAAAAAAAGCTGAATTCGGTTTTAAACTTGATGCTAAAATAGGATATGCAACTTTGATTCAAAATGACCAAGTCGATTTAAACGGAACCGTAAATGCAGGAGACTTTTTATTCTTTTTTGCTTTTCCGGAAGGAAACTCAGTAAGTTTAGGAATAGAAATGCTCGAATTTAAGGCCAATAGTGTTTCAGCCGGAGAGGGTTTTGCTTTAGATCATCAATATCTAAGAATTCCTTTAAATTATAGATACTCTCTTTCTATTTTAGAAGATCAGCTGGATGACAAATTATCGGTTTATGCAGGAGCAGGACTTTATGCCAACACTTTATTAAGAGAGAAAATCCAGACTTTGGAAGGAACAGAAAAAAACAAAAACCAAGGCTGGAACACAGGGTTTAATTTTGAAGTGGGAATAGATATTAAAGTATCAAGAGATATAAATTTCGGTATCGGATTTCAAACCCAATCTGATTTTTCAAAAATGTCAAAAAATGATATTAAACGGAAGCTGGAAGGAATTACTACAGTCAATTTTACAATACAGTTTAATGTAATTTAAAATTTTCTTTCCACTTTGGAGTATTGTATTTGATAAAAAGAAGAACATATTGATCCGGATGCTTTTTTTATAAAACTTCCGGATTTATAATCTTTAAAATTAGTTTTTAATCCTTTAATTTTAGAAAAAATGTCCAAAGAAAAAGCTCTAAATTTTTTAGATACTTTTGATTATCAATATGAGATTCAGGCTTCTGAAATTATTGTTTATTTGGATCTCCATCAAAAAGTAATTTTAAATTTTTCTCCTGAAAATAATATTAGAATTTCTGACAAACTTACTCGATGGAATTTTTTAACCGGAATAGTTGAAATGAAACTTAAACAAGCAATCTTATATAATTTTTTCGGTTGTTTGATAGTCTCTTTTCTTTTTATGTGGATTTTTCATGAAGGGAACAATTTATTTCTCCTGCCTTTTCTATTGATCATATTTTTATGGATCGTATTTTTTTCTTTTTACTATCAACTTCAACTGGAAAGTTTTAAAACCAGAATTTTAATTTATATGAAATAATTATTTGTTTTTTGGGTATTTCTTCCATAAATAATTCTCCTTTCCATTACAAGATTTAATTTTCAATCACTTACAAATAATTATAGACGAAAACAAACGACAAAAGTTGAAGAAAGTTTAAAAAGCTAATTATTTTTGAGCAAAGTTTCCGGCGCTTTATCAGAATTAAAAATTTTAGCTATGCAAATTGACCATAATATTATCAGCGATACAGATCTGAAAGAAAAATTAAAAAACCATTTCGGATTTGAAAATTTTCTTCCCAATCAGGAAGAAATTATTCAAAGTATAATATCCGGTCAGGACACTCTTGCTATAATGCCTACAGGCGGAGGAAAATCAATTTGTTTTCAATTGCCTGCGATTTGCATGAAAGGTACAACCATCGTGATTTCTCCTTTGATAGCGCTTATGAAAGATCAGGTAGATGCTTTACGCGCCAATGGTATTTCGGCAGCATATTTCAACAGTTCCCAGCCTGTTGAGGCACAACAGCAAACTCTAATAGATTTAGAAAACCAACAACTTAAATTGTTGTATGTAGCTCCGGAAAGTCTGCCTCAACTTGATTTTATTTTAAAAAATTTAGAAATAAGTTTATTTGCCATAGACGAAGCACATTGTATTTCGGTCTGGGGCCATGATTTTCGTCCGGCTTATAAAGCATTGGGAAGACTAAAACAAGAATTCCCACATACCCCCATCATAGCTTTAACAGCCACTGCCGATCGTGCTACCAGAGAAGATATTTTACATCAACTCAATATTCATCAAGCAAAAACTTTTATTTCTTCTTTTGATCGTCCTAATCTTTATCTGGATGTACGACCGGGAAGAAACCGCAAAAAACAAATCATACAGTTTTTAAAAAATCATCCGAATCAAAGCGGGATTATTTACTGTCTTTCACGAAAAGGAACAGAAGGTCTGGCTGCCTATTTATCGGAGAAAGGATTTCAGGCAGAAGCTTATCATGCCGGAATGGATTCAGAAGAAAGAAATGCAGTTCAGGAAAATTTCATTCTTGACAAAACCACTATTATTGTTGCGACTATAGCTTTCGGAATGGGTATTGACAAAAGCAATGTCAGATGGGTTATTCATTATAATATGCCCAAAAACATTGAAGGTTATTATCAGGAAATCGGAAGAAGCGGAAGAGACGGATTGCCGGCTGACACACTTTTATTTCATAGTTATGCAGATGTTATTTTACTGAGGAAATTTGCCGAACAAAGCGGAACAAAAGAAATTCAGTTGGCAAAATTAGAACGTATGCAGCAATTTTCAGAATCTTTAAGTTGCAGAAGACGAACCCTACTCAGTTATTTTGGCGAACATCTTATTGAAGATTGTGGAAACTGTGATATCTGTACAAATCCTCCTCAATTTTTTGACGGAACCATTCTTGCTCAAAAAATTTGTTCTGCTGTAGCCAGATTAAAAGAACAGGAATCTGTAAATATGGTTGTAGATGTTTTACGCGGAGCTAAAAATGCACAGGTTTATGAAAAATCTTATCACCATATAAAAACTTATGGAGCTGTTAAAGATGTTTCCTGGAGAGACTTGCAGGATTATGTCATTCAACTAATCAATCAGGGCGTACTGGAAATATGGTTTCATGAAAGAGGCAGATTGGTCTTAACACCTTTGGCAAAAGATGTTTTGTTTAAAGGATTGAAAATCAATTTAGCTCATATTAATCAACCGGTTAAGAAAGTTGCTTCAACAGAAAAAGAACCTCAGAAAGGAACTTTATTTTTAAAACTCAGAGAGTTGAGAATGAAATTGGCTCAACAAGAAAATGTACCTCCTTATGTGATTTTTAGCGATGCCTCTTTAGATGATATGGTCAGAAAACATCCAAAAAACAAGCAAGAGTTTTCAGAAATATTAGGCGTTGGCCGGGTGAAACTTCAAAAATATGCTGATGACTTCTTAGCTGTTATAAAGACTGAAGCTCCCGCTAAAAAAATCACATCTTTACAATCTGGAATCAAGTCATCTTCTAAAACAAAATCCTTATTGGAAAGATTTGTTGATCTAAGAGAAAAAATAGCCGGTAGAGAAGGAATTACGGAAGAACAGATTATGGAAAACTCAGTTTTATATGCTTTAGCCGAAAAAGAGCCAAGAACTGAAAAAGCCTTTTTCTCAATCATAGAAAATCCTTCAGAATGGGCAAAAAAGAATAGCGGAGAATTTGTAAAAACCACTAATAAATACTTTGATCAAAAAATTAAGAAAACCTCTTCTCATCAATACAGTTATCAACTCTATACAAAAGAAAAATTAAGTGTTGAAGAAATTGCTCATCAAAGAGGATTGGGAGAAAGCACTGTTATTAATCATTTTATAAAAATGCATGAAGAAGGTCATTCAGTTGATTTTTCTCCTTTTATAACAACCGAAGAGATTAAAAAAGTGCAACAAGCTAAAAAAGAATTAAAAGATCCGGATACTTTAAAAGAGTTTCATGATTATTTTATGCAAAAAATGCCTTATCATAAAATAAAATTGGGCTTACTGCTGGGAGAATAAAAAGAAGTATTTGAAAATATTAAAAGTTTTTTAATAAAAGTTTACTGGAAAATTTTGATTAATATTACTTCTTTCAAAACACTTTAAGAATGAAGCAACTTCTTCTCTTCTTTTTAAGCTTTCCTCTATGGTTATTTTCTCACCAGAATCTGAAGGCTCAAACTTTTTCGGGAACGGTAAAAGATCAATCTACACAGCAACGCATTTCTTTTGTAAACATCAGCTCTTCCGGAACTTACGGAACCATCTCCAATCAGGATGGGGAATTTAATCTTCAGCTGAAATATTTAACTAAAAACGATACTATTTATTTTTCGAGTTTAGGTTATGAATCAAAAGAATTTGCTCTTAAAGATTTAAAAGAGAAAATGGTTTTTCTAAAGCCCACATCTTTTACTTTAGAAGAGGTTTTTATCACTAATAAAGAATTGAGTGCTGAAGAAATTCTGCAAAAAGTCGTTCAAAACGCTCCTAAAAACTATCAGCATGGAAATAATAAATATGGAGTTTTTAAACGGGAAAAGGAGAATTTAAAAAACGATGATTTAGATATTGATTTTAGGAGAATTAATTTTCTAAACAAAAAACAACGCCAGGCCTTTAATGAAGAATTAGCTTCTCTTGGCAAGAAATCAAAAGAAGTAAATGAAAATTATATAGATACTTACGTTCTTCTTTTTAAAAATGATGAAGAATATAAGATAGATCCGGTTTTAGCCACTAAACTGGCTGATCCGGATAAAGAAAATTCTGTCGATAAAATTTTATTGGATGTTGGAGAGATTATTAAAGAAAAATTAGAGAGAGCCAACACATTTAAAGTAAAAAGCGGTTTGTTTACTCTGCAGGATTCTTTGGAAATACAAATAAATTCGGATGTGGATTCTCTCAATATTAAATGGGGGAAAAACGAATTAACTCGGTTGTTCAAAAAATATGATTTTTCAGAAAAAATTGACTTCGATTTTATCTCTTCTCCACAAAATTTTAATTATCAATTAGAGGGAATCACTAATATGGGAGATGAGTTTATTTATAAAATTCATTTTGAACCCAGAAAAAATAAGTTTAAGTACAGAGGTGATTTATTTATTTCAGCAGAATCATTTGCGATTTTAAAAATGAATTATGAATTAGTAGAACCTGAAAAATCACCCGGAATTTTAAGAATGACTTTTGGCATTCAGATGGAATTAAAAACTGCAACTGAAACAGCTGTTTTTCAAAAAGATCAAGAAGAAAATTATTTTTTAAAATATGTCCATCGTCTCAGAGATGAACAAGTTTACCTCAACAGAAACATCAGATTTATAGAAAACACAACAGAAGCTGACAAGATTGTATTAAAAACAAAATTCAAAATTGATCAGTCACGACAGACTAATTCCCAGTTTTTATTTAATTCTTTAGGTGAATATTCCAATCAGGAATTCCAACAACTAACTGAAAAAGATAAAATTCCTTTGCAGATTCTTCGGAAATATGATCCTCAAGTATGGGAAGAGTATAATATAATCAGCCCGGAAAAAGAGATAAGAACTTTTCAGTAAAAACTACTTCAATTTAATGGTTTTATACAAATCTCTTCTTCTGTCTTTTTTGACCTGAACACTGCCAAATTCATGAAGTTCTCTCAAAAGATCGATATCCACATCCACCATTAAAGTCATTTCAGTATTGGGAGTGGCTTCTCCTTTCACTCCATCGGAAGGGAAAGCAAAATCTGAAGGGGTAAAAACAGCTGCCTGTGCAAACTGAATATCCATATTATTTACTTTTGGCAAATTTCCTATACAACCTGTGATTGCTACATAACATTCATTTTCAATGGCTCTTGCTGCCGCACAATTTCTAACGCGGGTATAACCATTTTGAGTGTCGGTTAAAAAAGGAACAAATAAAATATCCATTCCTTCATCAGCTAATAATCTTGGTAATTCAGGAAATTCTACATCATAACAAATAATAATTCCGATTTTCCCGCAATCCGTGTCGAAGGTTTTAATTTCAGAACCTCCTTTCATCCCCCAATAATGAGCTTCATTAGGAGTGATGTGAATTTTGGTGTACATCTCATTTTTCCCATCTCTTTTGCATAAAAAACCTACATTGTACAAAGAACCATCTTCATCCAGATAAGGCATACTTCCAGTGATTATATTGATATTATAGGAAATCGAATATTCCTGAAACCGCACACGAATCTCCTCGGTATATTGAGCCAGTTCTCTTATAGCCTCAGCCTCTGACAAATGGTTAAAATCGGCCATTAAAGGAGCTATAAATAATTCAGGAAAAACAATAAAATCACTTTCGTAATCAGATACTGAATTAATAAAAAATTCTGCCTGCTCAAAAAATTCCTCAAGATCCTTAAACAGTCGCATTTGCCATTGAATCAATCCTATACGAACTACGCTTTTTCGAACGTTAATCAACTTCAGCTCTTTCTCATAGTAGATATTATTCCATTCTAAAAGCACGGCAAAATCCTGAGAATGTGTATCACCTTTTAAATAATTTCTCAACAAACGCACAATGTGAAAATCGTTGGCCATTTGAAAAGAAAGAACCGGATCATAAATTTCCTTGGTTTTTACTTTATTTAAATAAGCTCTGGGCGTTAATTCATCTTTATATTTAGCATAATTGGGCATTCTTCCCGCAAAGACAATCGACTTAAGATTAAGCTGTTCACATAATTCCTTTCTGGCATCATATAATCTTCTTCCCAATCTCAATCCACGGTATTTTGGATCTATAAAAACATCTATTCCATATAAAACATCTCCCTGCGGATTGTGCGTATCAAAGCTTTCTTTTCCGGTAATCTGATTATAAGTATGAGTAGCTTTTGCTAATTTTTCATCTACAATCAAGGATAAAGCTGAACCTACCACTACTCCATCCACCAAAATCACCAATTGTCCTTCCGGAAAAATCCTTAGAAGTTTTTCAATTTCTTCTTTATCCCAATAAGGATCTTTTAATCCGCCATAAGAGGCCAGCATAGATTTTTTTAATTCGATATAATCCTCAATATTCAGGTTCCGCAATTCAATTTTGCTAATCGCATCCATAGTTCATGTATTTGTCTCTTCTAATTTAGGAATCTTGCAAAACCTGAAAGCAGGCTTCAGGATTTTTTAGCTTTTTCTTTTTAGAGCTAATCACTGATCTTAACCTGATCAACATAATCTTGTAAGTATTGATACTTCGGCGTTAATTCTCCGTTTTCAGTTATTTTTGCTCTTTTTAAAACCTGGTCTTTATCCTGATTAAAGAAAGCAGGAATTACATGCTCCAGAAACATCTTTCCAAATTCTTCACTTGCATCTTTAGGCAATTCACAAGGCAAATTATCTACAGCCATAACCGTTATAGCATCAGGATGATCAAATTCAACTTCCTGTTCGGTTTCAGGATGATATCCATAAAAAGGATCTGCAATGGTGGAAGGACGGATGGTAGAAGCTACAGGACCATCAATATCACAACTGACATCGGCAATCACCTTGATTTTAAAATCTTCTTTTCTTGCATCCTCACGGGTAAACAAATAAGGCGCACCTTCAGCATAAAAATGTCCGGCTATAAAATAATCTGTCACTTTGGCATATTTTAGAAAATCAGAAACATATTCTTCCGGATGCTGATAGAAATCCTGATTATCAAGCTTTTGACCATCTTTCCTTTTGTTATAATCCAATACGTGAATCTGACAAAAAACAGGATAGTTAAATTCCTGATTTAAATATTCCTCAACAGAAACTTCTTTAATATTTAGTTCTTTAATAATCTCTAAAGCTCCTTTGCTGACATTGGCTCTGCCGGTTAAAAGAATTTTAAATCCGGAAGGCAAAATCACTTTTCCAAGTTCTTTTTTAACTGTATTATAATCGGGTAAATCTTCAACCTTAGAAAGCTCATATTTTTTTTCTCTCAATCCATAAGCGCGAAATCCGTTATAGGCTCCCACTATACCGGCAAATCTTCCAAAACCAACCAATCTACCTCCATCCGGTGCCTTTATAGTTTCGTGATCATACAGCTCAATATTTTTCTCAAGAATAGCTCTTAGAAGATTCCTGTTATAGGGTTGTTTTTTGATGGTGTGTGAAAAGAAAAAATATTTCTTATTGGGAATTAATGCTTGTACAGGCACTTCCTTGACTCCTAATAAAACATCACAATCAGAAACATCATCAGAAATTTCAAATCCTTTCTCTCTGTAATCATCATCATGAAAAATACGTATATCAGAAGATTCAACAACAACTTCTATAGACGGATATTTTTCTTTCAACAATTTTAGTTTCTCCGGTGAGAAAACAACCCTTCTATCGGGTGGATTTTTTCTTTCTTTAATGATTCCTATTTTCATATATATGGTATGGTATTTGTTCTTAATGTGAAGCCTTACAAAGATAAGATATTTTTTGTAAATTTGCAGCCCACGAAAAAAAGTGGTATATTAGACATAGTTCTTTGAAACATTACCTGGGGTCGATTTGGTTTTGACAGCAAGTCGAGTTGAATGGTAAGCACGTCGAGCGCTGGGATACAGCTCGTAAATATCATATTTCATCTTTTTTAAACGGCGAGAATAATAACTACGCCTTGGCTGCTTAATCGGAAGTTTAGTACGATAGCTTAATCACGCGTAAGACGCGTGACCAAGATGTCTCTCGGAAGCCTTGATTTACGGCGTCCGAATCAGAGGCACCGATAAAGTAAATATAGTCTTGACAGGGCCTTGATGTCAGGATGAAATTTAAACGAGGATAAGCTTAAAGTGGGTGGCTTTCTGCCGGCTTTAAGTCGAAAAACAAGTGAAAGCTAAACGTGTAGAAAGCTGTTGAGCTGCTTGTTTGGACGGGAGTTCGAACCTCCCCGACTCCACTGTTTAAAGCCCGTAAGCATTGTGTTTACGGGTTTTTTGATTTTGGGTGTGATTATGGACGTGAATATGGCTAGTTTTAGCTGTATTTGTATCTTTCTTATCTATTATTTTAATTTCTCATAAAATATACCCATAGCCTCTCTTATCTCGTCATATGAAATTGAATTTGTTTCAATGATCTGATTCAAGAGCTGGCTTTTTAAATCTTTTTCCAATTCAGTTTTTATCAGTTGTTTTAATTCAGCTTTGGTTGTTTTATAGTTTATTAAAAGTTCATTAATATCAATTCCTAACAAGGTCGCACTTCCTTTTATGATAGAAAAATTTTCTAACTGATAAATTTCGTCATAATGTTTTGTTGCAGCTCTCTCTTCATTAATTGACAAATAATTCTGGAGAATAAATCCAATATCTTCGGCATCCTTATTCCCTTGATGATGACGGTCTTTCCAAGCCATAAGTTTCAAAATAAAGATTCCACTTAAGGAAGCTACTTTTATTCTTAAATCCTTTTCAAAACTCACTTCAATTAAATCTTTTTCAATGGCTTCATAACCTAAAACCGACATAGCGATACTTTGATCAGGTGGCCAGAATATTTTATTTTTTTCTTCAGCTATTGCACCATAAGGAACCAAATCAACCTCAAAGAACTTCTTATATCTGAGTTTCTGAATATGTCTTACATCTTTCTCAAAATGTTCAAGCTGAAGAATTCTATTTTTGATTTCTTTGAATTTCTCCCAATCATTAATAGCAATAGCGATATCCAAATCTTGCGTTCTCCTTCCTGATTCTTTTTGATGGACTTCCATCATTATATCTCTTGCCGTTGCTCCAATCACAAAAAACTTTACATTTAACTCCTCAAAGATTGGCAAAAGCTCTTTTAATAAAGGCTTTAGAAGAGGATGTTGTAATTTTTCTATTTCTAATTTAAATACCATCTTCTAAAATAAGTTGAGCAGTTTCAATATTCCTATTATTACCGGTTCCCATCAAATCAGCATATACCACAAGTTTCGGTGCTAAGTTATTTCCGGCTAAGGGAACTTCATCTGACCAAAATTTAGCTCTGAGCTCAATGTTTCCATTTTCATCGGGAATTAATTTTAATTCCTTACCAATGAGGTTCAAATCTTCATTGGAATATAATACAAGGTTTTGAGGCTTCAAATGTTTTGTCAATAACTGACCAGCCAATTCTCCTCCAAAGAAAATTTTTAAATTAGATTCTTTTACACGTTCCATTAAAGATTCTTCTCCAACAGCTCGCATTTTCTTTCTTATAATTTTTGGTCGAATTATTTCATTATAGCCTATCAACCATCTTTGAATTAATTCATCCCTATTTTTTAGAATTTTATTTTCCTGTGATCTCAGTAAAAAATTTTGTTCTTCTAACTCATTAAAAACAATACTAACTGAACCAAGGGAGACATCAGCCTTCTCTGCGATAGACCGATAAGATTCCTCTAAAACGACAGGATTAGAAATAAGCAGTAATAACAACTTCAAACCAGTCTCCTGAAAAAGCCTGCTTTGATTATTCTTCTTACTCAGTATAGATTTTTGCCCTTCAATAAACACAAATAAATCTTGGCATTTAATGAACGTATTTCCTGCGGCATCCAAATAATTAATATTGTTTTCCTGCAATTGTTTAGCTAATTTTCCAGAGATATGATCGGCAATAAAAAGAACATTTTTGGATGAATCAACTTTATTTAAATCAGTTAGGATTAAACCATAGGTATAATTCTTAGCATTCTTTTTAGCAATAACATAAAACTGCGTACCTTGGATATCCAAGATAACATCAAATAATTCTCGAGAGCTTTGTATTTTAATTGGCATTTTTGATAGCTCTTCTAATTTTCCAATTGCTTCGTATATAAAGTCAGTATTCTTATGCATTTGTTCACCGTATGTTTTTCGTTCAATAAGAATGAACACTTAAATATAATGAACATTTTATTAATCCTAACTTTGTAATTGATAAATATTTTTAAATTTTATTTCTCTCCTTCAAATGCTATCATCCTATATTTCAATCAACCCATTCAATAATTTTTCGCTTTCTGATTTATAGGCTTCTATTAAATTTTGTGAGGTATAGGTTATCAATTGCATAGAACCTTTGCTGTTTGAAAAATAATATCCGTAAAAAGAGAATTTTATACCTTGAAAGGTTCCGTTCATTTGAAGAAAAAGAACTTTTAAACCATTGACCATTCTATATTCTTCTTTGACGATTTTTATATCCGGCACCATCGTTCGTGCATTTTCCAAAGCCATAATTCGAAAGCTTTCAATAGGGATTTCAACTCTTTCCGTGATTAAAGCTCCGTATAAATCTTCTTCTTTTAAAGAAAACTCATATTCCGCATCAGGATTGTCCGTGCCTTTTGTGAAGGTCCATTTTTTAGGATTGACATAGACTCCGATATTCAGTCGCTTGCTTTTTAATAAAAAAGTGGATTCATCGTCTTTTTTGAAATTGTTTTTATTGAGAGGTATTTCCTATTCTAAAAGTTCTTCGCTATTTAGATATTCCCAGGTTCCATCTTGATATAAAATCACCTCTTCCCCTATTTCTGTTACTGCCCTCAGTTGAGCTTGCACCAAATTAATTCCCAATGCCGCAATAAGCGTAAATATTACTTTCTTCATATTTATTACTGATTATATTGAATCCTTATTTTAAAATCGTAATATAAGATTTATTAACAAAATTTGTTAATTAGTATGGTGTAAGTATGAAGATTCGCTTCGAAAACCTCAGCGATCATGCTTTAAGGGATTAAATGTTTCAATTATACCCCACTTGAATTATGGAATTTAAATTATGATAAAGACGGATTGGGAGTATTTTAATTTAAAAATCTAGATTATAAAATTCAGTTCCAAATTATGTCATCTTTACAAAATTTCGTTTTGTTGTTCTGAATTTTGATTTTTTGAGACTATTTATTTTCCTGTCATTTTAAAAAAGAAATAATAAAAAAGCCCACAATGCTAAAATCGTGAGCTTTCTTCAACCTATTTTTAAATGAAATTTATTTCTTCGCAAGCTCGTCTGCTGAAGAAGCATTTTGTAGAACTTCTTCTAAGTCTAAATCTTTTTCTTTAGCAGAGCGATTCATACAAGTTTTACAAACTTCATTATTATCAATTCCTCTTGCTTCCCAAGCTTCTTTAACTGTTCCATCGCTTACATCAGAGTTTTTGATGTGGTGACAATCTTCAAACAAATGAAGTTTATTTCCGGCAGGAGTCCAATAAACATGGTTTACACCATCATTTAGTTGCTCAATTATGCTGGTTTGTTGATTGATTTGTTCAGTATATTTTTCAACAGAAGGAGGATTGAAATCTATCCCTGTAATTCCTGCTGCTAATAAGGCTACAATAGCTATACTTCCTGCAATTCCTTTGGTTTTTTTACTGGCATCTTTATTGGCGAAAATTAAAATCACCAAAGGTAAAAATGCCAAAACAGACATAATTAATCCTAACTGAGATTGAACAAAAAACTTAAATTTATTTTTTTCTGAGGCAGGATCTAAGCGATTTGCTTTTTTCCAAAGAAGATTTCCAGTTATTGCAAGAATTAAAATTCCTACAATAGCAACAATTAACCAGGTGAGCATCTCATCACTGATTAATTTTAAAATTGCAAAAACTTCTGCTGCAATAGCAATTATCCAAGCTAAGAAAGCAAATAACCTTAGTTGTTTAGCTTTTCCTTTAGCTTCATCTGTAGCTACAAATTTCTTCTGGTTTGACATGGTTGATTTTTTATAAAATAATGTGCAAATTAATATATTTTATTACAATTTTAAATTTTTATTCAATGTAATTCAATCACTTTCCCACGATTTTCACAAGACTTGTATCTATTAATATATAATAAGGATATTCTTTTGCTTTTAAATCTGTTGGTTCAGCCATTCTTTCTTTTGGCGGAAAAGTATATTTTTCTTCAGTTGCTTAGCAAGTTCTTTGGGAAGATAATCGGCCATAATTAATGGTTTCTTAGACGATCACGCAACTGTTTTTCCATTAACTAAATTATGTTTCTGTTAATAAGAAATTTAAAATTGCCTGCCTTTTATGATGGGAAAATCCTGATATAAACATTGATTATATGCTTTCTGAGGAAGGAAACTCATAGGCTTATGAAAATGAGGTGTTGTTTGAAATGAACATTACACAAAATTTAGATTCCAGTACAGAGATTTTAACTTTAACAGAAAATGACAATGGAGTTCTATATTTTCATTCGGAAGTGCAGGAAGGGACAAGAAAGCTTCTTACTTATTAAGCCCGTTCGGGACTTTAACCCTATAGATAATAAACATGCATATCAAACAAAAAACCGCCTCAAACAAATGAGACGGTTTCTCTTTATTTTCCAAAACAACAGAAGAAATTTAATCGACTAAGATAATCGCTTTGTTGTTATTCATTTCCAAAACGCCTCCCGAAATTTCAATAGATAATTCCCCATTATTTCCTTTAAAGAAATTATCCCTGTATTTTGGACTTATTTCGCTTATCAACTTCAAACTGATAAATCCTTTTTCCAAAACAGAAACGATAGGAGCGTGATTATTCAGCATTTGAAACTTCCCATTAATTCCGGGAACGGTCACGGATTCAACCTCTCCTTTTAATAATACGCGCTCCGGACTTACTATTTCTAATTGCATAAATTATTTTTTAAAATTCGCTTTATGATTCTGCAATCATTTTTTCACCGGCTTCAATAACTTCTTCAATAGTTCCTTTTAAGTTGAAGGCAGCCTCAGGCAGGTGATCTAATTCACCGTCCATAATCATATTGAATCCTTTGATAGTATCCTTAATGTCTACTAAAACTCCGGGTAAACCGGTAAATTGTTCTGCTACGTGGAAAGGTTGTGATAAGAATCGCTGAACTCTTCTTGCACGACCAACGGCCAATTTATCTTCTTCTGATAATTCCTCCATTCCCAGAATAGCGATAATATCCTGAAGTTCCTTATAATGCTGCAACAACTCTTTTACTCTTTGTGCACAATCATAATGTTCTTGTCCGATAACGCTTGGCTCCAAAATTCTTGAAGAAGATTCAAGCGGATCTACTGCCGGATAAATTCCTAACTCGGCAATTTTTCGAGACAATACAGTAGTCGCATCCAAGTGAGCGAAAGTTGTGGCCGGTGCAGGGTCTGTCAAGTCGTCTGCAGGAACATAAACTGCCTGAACCGAAGTAATAGAACCTTTTTTGGTAGAAGTAATTCTTTCCTGCATAGCTCCCATTTCTGTAGCTAAGGTAGGCTGATAACCTACTGCAGAAGGCATTCGTCCTAAAAGTGCCGACACCTCAGAACCGGCTTGTGTAAATCGGAAAATGTTATCAACAAAGAAAAGAACGTCTCTTCCCTGCCCATCTTCTCCTCCATCACGGAAATACTCAGCGATGGTTAATCCTGAAAGAGCTACTCGGGCACGAGCACCAGGAGGCTCATTCATCTGTCCGAAAACAAAAGTAGCCTTGGATTCTTTCATAGCTTCCTTATCTACTTTCTTAAGATCCCATCCTCCTTCTTCCATAGATTTGAGAAAATCATCACCATATCGGATAATTCCCGATTCGAGCATTTCACGAAGCAGGTCATTTCCTTCACGGGTACGCTCACCTACTCCGGCAAAAACCGAAAGACCACCGTGCCCCTTAGCAATATTATTAATCAATTCCTGAATCAGTACAGTTTTACCTACTCCGGCACCACCAAACAAACCAATCTTACCTCCTTTAGCATAAGGCTCAATCAGGTCAATTACTTTAATTCCGGTGAATAAAACTTCTGTAGAAACAGAAAGTTCTTCAAATTTTGGTGCCTCACGGTGAATGGGAAGACCATGCTCACCTTCTTTTGGAAGTTCTTCCATTCCGTCAATGGGATCTCCGGTCACATTAAATAAACGACCGTAAATGCTTTCCCCAATAGGCATTTGAATAGGAGCTCCGGTTGCTTTAACAGCTACACCACGGCTTAAACCGTCAGCAGAATCCATCGCAATGGTTCGCACTGTATTTTCTCCCGTGTGTGATTGAACCTCGAGTACCAATATAGAACCATCTTCACGCTCAACATGCAGAGAATCATAAATTTTCGGTAGCTCTCCGTCATTGGCTAAATCAAACTCAACATCGATAACAGGCCCGATAATCTGAGTAATTTTACCTGTACTTGTTGCCATTATCTCTTTAATTTAAAATTTATTAGTATATAAATGAGAATCAATTTTTCGGTCGCGAAGATAGTCTTTTTTATTTAAATAGAATGAATTAATTTAAAAAGCTTTTTAGGGAGTTTCTAAGCTAATAAATTCTGAGGATCCTTTGAAAAATCATTCCTTTTTGGATTAAAATTTTTTTATAGATTATTATTTACCCTCATCAATTTATTCCATGAAAAAAAGGAAATGAAAAAAACTCCATTTCCTTTTCCAATTTTATATTAAACTCTAACCTACTTAGATTCGGTATAATAAATTTCTAATCTTAAAGCTTTACCTTGAGGAGCTTCCGGACCATATAAAACGGTTCCGTTTCTTGCTAATACAGTTGATTGAGGAACTGCAGAAATCGTTTCATCCGAAGTTTCAGCCTTTGCCATATTATCAATATTTACATTTTGAGAAACCACCAGTCCTAAACGCGTGTTGGTGGAATCATTATTAATAATATCATTTATATAATTGGTAATTCTGATTTTATAATAATCGCCGTGGCTGTCACTTTCTATTCTTCCCAAATGAATGGTTCTGGAATTAAGAACATCATTTTCTTTAACTCCCCCGCTTAACGAATAATCTTTCAGAACTCTTTTATTCTTAATATCATAAATAAATAAACGTTCCGGACCTTTTTGATTTCCAATTATCTCATCTTTATTTATATAAAACTTCAGATTGGCTTCATTTATAAGCCAGCCCGTATTTTTAAGAGAATCTAATTGATTTTCATCTGTAAACAAATCAATAACAGCTAAAGATCCCTGACCACCCTTCAGATATAAATTATCTCCGGCAGGTAAATCCTGATATTCTGTCTCAAACACATTCACCGTTTGTCTGGCAAAATTCAATTTAAAATTGCTGTAAGTATAAGTTGGATTTCCTTCTTCATCTTCTCCATCGGGACGTTCATTTTTATAATACAAAAATATTCCGGCATCATCGGAACGAAAATTCAAAAGACTAAAAACACCCTCGTTCTGCATTTGTTCAGCTTTAAAATAAATTCCTCTGAAATAATCTGCAAAGTTCGGATTAGTCTGAAGTTCACTTGATCCTTCTTTATTTATTATAGCTTCTTCAAAATAAGCTTTAGGTAATTTTATCCTTAATTGAGGACTCATTTTAGTGGTATCCTGTTCATCGCCTTCGGGATTTCTTTTTGGAGTTGTCAAAACAACCTCTTTTCCGGAAGGCCTCCAATTGTAGTTTTCATACAAAGGCTCTGATTCCAGATTATTCTCAAACTTTTCTATATCATTCGAATAATAAGTTTGAGGATTATAATTATCTGTAGGATCAAAATCCCTTAAATAATAACCGGATCTGAAAACAGATAATTTTATACTTCCATTTCCAAAAACAGAATCCAATTTATATTTAGTATTAAACTGATCTTTTTCGGTAGCGGAACTAAAAAAAGGCACCACCAACATCACGCTATCCAGCTCAGGCTCATTTCCAAAATTAGGATTCTCTCTCGAAAGGGCCAGTTGAGTCAACACATTGGCCGTGGTTCTTCCATAAACCGGATCTTGAAAAACGCCAAGAGCATAACTTGAAAGGTTATTGCTCTTGACTTTTTCAATTTTTTCGCTTTGCGCACTCAAGGCAACCTTATTATAAAGCAAGGCATCAAAATTATTATGATCTACCATTGAGCTGCCGATTTCGTTAAAATCATTATTGCAAGCAATCAGAGAAACAATTAAAATTGTAATTATTGCCAGGCGTGTGGATATTGTCCTAAAACTCATAGAGTTAATCTTCTTTTTCTTCGTTTAAAACTTCAGTTAAATAAAAATTACGATAAGCCTGAGCAAAATCGACTTTGGATTTATAATCCAAAATGGGCAAATCCTTCTCCTCTAAATACGTTTCAAGAGCGTCTGGCAATTCTTCACTTCCTTTAATAATGGCATCTGAATTGTCAATAGCTGTTTTCATTAAAGCTTCAAAAGTCGGATTTTTCAAATGCTCGACACGCTCTTCATCAAGACCGTCAAACAAAACTTTCTGTTCCATCTCTTCATCTAAACTTCCTTCAAAACCATTGTTATAAATAGAAGTAACTATTTTGGAATTCATAAACAAGGGTTCATTTCCATAATAATTACGCATATAAAGAGGCAATAAAGAAGCCATCCAACCGTGAACATGGATAATATCAGGAGACCAATTCAGTTTTTTAACTGTTTCTATAACTCCTTTAGTAAAGAAAATCACACGTTCATCATTATCGGGAAATAAATTACCTTCTTCATCAGTGAAGGTCGCCTTTCTTCTAAAGTAATCTTCATTTTCAATAAAATAAACTTGCATACGCTCTCTCGGAATGGTCGCCACCTTGATTATCAACGGCATATCCAGATCATTAATCACTAAATTCGCTCCGGAAAGTCTAATTACTTCATGCAGCTGGTGTCGGCGTTCATTGATATTGCCGAACCGGGGCATAAAAATCCTTATCTGCCCACCATGGCTATTCACCATTTTTGGAGCTTCAAAAGACATTAAAGACATTTCACTTTCCGGAAGAAAAGGTAACACTTCCGATGACACATACAAAATTCGCTTATCTTTCATAAATTGAGCAAGCTTTTGATTATTAATTTTTTAAAACATGCAAAAATACGAAATTTTATGTACTTTGACATATTTATATTACTTTTGCAGCTTTTAAATTCAATATAGGTGAATCTTGTACATCAAAAAAAAGAGCTGCAAAGCCTATTAAATGAACGTCGAAAACAGTCGGAAAGTATAGGACTGGTTCCGACTATGGGTGCTTTGCATGAAGGACATTTATCTTTGATTCATACTGCTATTGCTCAATGTGATCAGGTAGTGATCAGCATTTTTGTCAATCCTACCCAGTTTGATAATGATGCAGATTTGCAAAAATATCCCCGAACTTTAGAAGATGACATTAAGCTTCTTGAAAATAAATTTGATAATCTTATCATTTTTGCTCCTGAAAATCACGAAATTTATGGGGATCAAGCTAAATCAGCACATTTTGAATTTGGAAAAATAGCAAATAAAATGGAAGGTGCCTCCAGAGCCGGTCATTTTGACGGGGTGGGAACAATTCTGGAAATTTTATTTAAAACAGTAGCCCCCGACAAAGCTTATTTTGGTGAAAAAGATTATCAACAATTGCTAATTGTAAAAAAGCTGGTTGAAATTTTAAACTTACCAATTGACATTGTAGGTTGTCCCATTAGCCGGCAAGAAAACGGACTTGCAAGAAGTTCTCGCAACACGAGATTGACTCCTGGGCAACAAGAGAAAGCGAGCTTTATATTTAAATGTTTAATAAAAGCCAGAGAAAAATTCGACTCTTTGCCGCCTGTTTCTTTAATAGAAGAAATCAAACAAGATTTTGAAAACAATCCGGATTTTAAATTGGATTATTTTGAAATAGTGAATCAAGAAAACTTAGAACCCATTTCCAATATTGTAAATGGTCAAAAATATCGAGCTTTTGTTGCTGCTGAAATTGGTGGTGTACGTTTAATTGATAATATGGCATTAAATTAGAAAAAGATCATGCAAATAGAAGTTTTAAAATCAAAAATTCATCGGGTAAAAGTTACCGGGGCAGATTTAAATTATATTGGCAGTATTACCATTGATGAGGACTTAATGGATGCTGCCCGGATTATTGAAGGAGAAAAGCTGCAGATCGTTAATAATAATAACGGAGAACGTCTGGAAACTTATGCTATCCCGGGAAAAAGAGGAAGCGGAGAAATCACTTTAAACGGAGCTGCAGCCAGAAAAGTTGCTCCCGGGGATATTGTTATCATTATGAGCTACGCCTGGATGAAGCTTGAAGAAGCTAAAAATTTCAAGCCGGCTTTATTATTCCCTGATGAACAAACTAACTTATTAAAATAAAAAAGCCTTGAAAAAAAAACTCTTTAAGATTCTAAAGACTTTTTTGCCTTTAGCATTAGGAGTTTTTTTTATTTTTTATTCTTATTTCAGATTTTCAAAGGAACAAAGAGAAGAACTCCTTGGAAATATTTCTCAAATTCCCTTTGAATGGGTTGTATTAATGCTGGCAGGAGGTTTATTATCTCATCTTTCCAGAGCTTATCGATGGAAAATGCTCATTCAACCCTTAGGTTATAATCTTCGTTTTTCAACTGCATTCATGGCTGTTATGGCCGGTTATTTAGTTAATTTGGGAATACCCAGATCCGGAGAAGTACTGAGGGGAGCAACAGCCGCTTCTTATGATAATATTCCTTTTGAGAAAGCTTTTGGAACTATTATAGCAGAAAGAGCCATTGATGTTCTTATTGTATTGATTATCGTTAGTTTAGCTATTTTACTGCATACACAAGAACTTTATTTGTTTTTTGATCAATATCATATCAATCCCTGGTTTAGTTTATTAGGAATGATTTTTCTTGTTTTTTTAGCTATTGGTTTTTTGATTTTTATTAAAAGATCAAAATTGCCGATTTTTGTGAGAATCAAAAAATTTGCTTCCGGGACCTTGCAGGGAATTAAAAGCATTCTTCATCTAAAAAAACCGGGTTTATTTATCCTGCATACATTCTTTATCTGGGGAATGTATATTTTGATGTTCTATCTTTTAAAATTCGCTTTTCCGGAAATGCAGAATTTAGGATTTAGCACCATGTTAGCTGCTTTTGTAGTGGGCTCTTTCTCTGTCTCTATCACTAATGGAGGAATCGGAATTTATCCTATAGCTGTTGGCGCAACTTTGGCTTTATTTGGGATTTCCAAGGAAACCGGAGAAGCTTTTGGATGGGTGGACTGGGGATTACAAACATTTTTAAGTGTTTTATTGGGAGGACTTTCTTTGTTATTATTACCTATTTTAAACAGGAAACAAAAGAAAACTATTTCAAAACAAACTGATTTAAAAAGCTGAAAAATTTATATTTTCTACTTTTCAAATTTGTTAGAATCGGGATTATAATATGTCTAAAGTAAAAACAAGTTTCTTTTGTCAAAATTGCGGAACCCAGTTTCATAAATGGCAAGGTCAATGCACTTCCTGCAAACAATGGAATACAATTGCTGAAGAAGTGATTCAAAAACCGGAAAAAAAATCATGGAAAACTCAAACCTCAGCTTCTGCCAAACGTGTTCCCAAACCAGTTCTTATTAATGAGATTCAATATCAACAGGAAGCAAGATTAAATACCAATGACAGTGAGCTCAACCGGGTTTTGGGCGGAGGACTGGTACCCGGATCTATGACTTTACTTGGCGGAGAACCCGGAATCGGAAAAAGCACCTTGCTATTACAAATCGCTTTAAACTTCAAATACCGAACCTTATATGTTTCCGGAGAAGAAAGTGAACAACAAATAAAAATGCGGGCTGAACGTCTTTCTACAGACACCTCAAATTGTTATATATTGACAGAAACAAAAACTCAGAATGTTTTTAAACAAATAGAAAAATTAGAGCCTGAAATTTTAATTATTGATTCTATTCAAACTCTTCACACTGATTTTATAGAAAGTTCACCCGGAAGTTTATCTCAGATAAGAGAAAGCACTTCAGAGCTGATAAAATTTGCCAAAGAAACTCACACCCCTGTTTTAATCATCGGACACATTACAAAGGATGGAAATATTGCAGGTCCTAAAGTTCTTGAGCATATGGTTGATACAGTTTTACAATTTGAAGGAGACCGAAACCATGTTTACAGAATTCTCAGAGCACATAAAAACCGTTTTGGACCTACAAATGAATTAGGGATTTATGAAATGTTAGGCACGGGTCTTAGACAAGTCAATAATCCTTCAGAAATTTTAATTCCTAAAACTGATAAAGATCTCAGCGGAACAGCCATCGCTTCGACCATAGAAGGTTTACGACCTTTATTGATTGAAGTCCAGGCATTGGTAAGCTCTGCAGTTTATGGTACTCCTCAGCGATCAACTACCGGATTTAATGCTAAAAGGCTCAATATGTTATTAGCTGTTCTGGAAAAAAGAGCCGGATTTAGATTAGGAGCAAAAGATGTTTTTTTAAATCTTACAGGAGGTATTTCTGTTGATGATACCGCTCTGGATTTAGCTGTCATCAGTGCTATTCTATCTTCCAGTGAAGACATACCTATAGACCAGGATATTTGTTTTTCTGCAGAGGTAGGCTTAGCAGGAGAAATCAGACCGGTTTCAAAAATAGATCAACGCATTAGTGAGGCAGAAAAACTTGGTTTTACAACAATAGTTGTCTCAGATAAAAACAAAATTTCCAATAGAAAACACCGGATAAAAATAGAAAAGGTCTCTAAAATAGAAGAACTTGTTTCTTTTCTTTTTGGATGATTTTCACTGATAAAACTTAGTTTTTCATTTCCTCAGAGGTTAATTCTTCTTTAAAATCTCTGCTGCTCAAGAGATTTGTTATAATCTTACTTTAATTTCGCTTTCCTAAATTATCTGCGGTCACGCTTTTTATGAAAAACAAAAAAACAGCATTTATAATTTTTCTCCTCCTGCTTGGTTTAAGTTTAAGCGGATTTATAAAAAGTGCGCTGGCGCTGATTTTAGGTTTTCTATTTACTTTAATTTTTGGAAAAAGATATTCTGCTTTTAGCGGGAAGGCGATTAGTTATTTATTAAAAGTTTCAATTGTAGGTTTAGGATTCGGAATGTATTTGGAGGAAACCATAAAAACGGGAAAACAAGGATTTTTACTGACTGTTTTGAGCATCGTTCTCACTATAACAGTGGGTTATTTTCTAACAAAACTTCTAAAACTCGATAAAAAGCTTGGTTATTTGATTTCATCCGGAACTTCTATTTGTGGAGGGAGCGCGATTGCTGCTATCTCTGCGGTAATCAAAGCGCATCCCAAAAAAATATCTGTTGCTTTAGGAGTTGTATTTTTTCTAAATGCTGTGGCTTTGTTTACTTTTCCTCAAATAGGATTGTTTTTTGGATTGAATCAGCAGGAATTTGGTTTATGGGCTGCTATTGCAATTCATGACACCAGTTCGGTCGTGGGGGCAGCACTCGATTTTGGTCAGGAAGCTTTAGAAGTAGCCACTACTGTAAAATTAGCGCGTACTCTATGGATTATTCCACTTTCTATTTTTTCTATGTTTGTTTTTAAATCTAAAACAGGAAAAATAAAAATTCCCTGGTTTATTTTATTATTTATTTTGGCCATTTTGAGCAATTCTTATTTTTCTCTTCCCTTGGCGATGACCACAACCATCACCGATATTTCCAAAAGACTGCTGGTAGCAACTTTATTTTTGGTAGGAACAGGATTATCGATAAAGGATATAAAAGAAACAGGCGCTAAACCATTCGTTTTAGGCCTGTCTCTTTGGATATTTATTTCAGTTTTTTCTTTGGGCTATATCTTATTGAATTAAAGACTTTTGAAAAATTTAATTAGCTACTTCACTGATAAATTTCATTCGGTACAGATGTAATTCTTCTTCGTCATAATCTCCTTCAAACTCTTCCATGGCATCCACTATTTTATCATTTTCAGCCTCCATAAAATAATCGTGCAATTCTTCCTGATCATATTCATCTAAAATATCTTCCAGAATATAATCGATATCGAGTTTGGTTCCACTATAAACAATAGCTTCCATTTCTTCAATAAGCTCATCCATTTCTATACCTTTGGAATTGGCTATATCTTCTAAAGGAAGTTTTCTGTCGATAGACTGAATGATATATAATTTCAAACTACTATTGGCACCTGTCGATTTAACAATTAAGTCTTCAGGACGAATGATATCATTTTCGTCTACATATTTTTCTATCAATTCAACAAAAGGCTTTCCAAATTTACGGGCTTTTCCTTCTCCTACTCCAACAATATTGGTCAGTTCTTCCAAGTTGGTTGGGTATTTCAAGGCCATATCTTCTAAGGAAGGATCCTGAAAAATCACATAGGGAGGCAAATCTTTTTGCCGGGCCACTTTCTTTCTCAAATCCTTCAGCATCTTCATCAGATTGGGATCAGCTACGGCATCTGCAGCCACATTAGTCAAAGCAAAATCATCATCGTCATACACATGATCTTCAGTCATCATAAAGGATTCAGGATTTTCCAAAAACTTTTCTCCTTTTTCAGTCAAACGAATTACTCCGTAAGTTTCAATATCTTTTCGAAGCAATCCTGCTACTGTAACTTGTCGAACTAAAGCCATCCAGTAATTCCTGTCTCTGTCTTTTCCTTTTCCAAAAATGGGAAGTTCAGTTGTTTTATGGGAATTTAAAACAGCATTTGATTTACCTATCAGGGTATTCACCAATTCCCGGGTTTTATATAGTTGATTGGTCTCCTTTACTGTTTTTAGAAGAAGTCCTACTTCATCTTTAGCCTCATGTTGTTTTTTAGGATTTTGCACATTATCATCCATCTCAGCTCCTTCTCCATGCACTTCATCAAATTCTTCACCGAAATAATGCAAAATAAATTTCCTACGGCTCATAGAAGTTTCGGCATAAGCTACCACATCCTGCAAGAGCGCATGACCTATTTCTTGTTCAGCAACAGGTTTCCCGCTCATAAACTTTTCAAGCTTTTCAATATCTTTATAGGAATAAAATGCAAGACAATGACCTTCTCCTCCGTCTCTTCCGGCTCTACCTGTTTCCTGATAATAACTTTCTATACTTTTTGGAATATCGTGATGAACTACAAACCGCACATCCGGTTTATCGATCCCCATTCCGAAAGCAATAGTAGCTACTACTACATCAGCTTCTTCTTTTAAAAACATATCTTGATGCTTTGCTCGCACTTTTGCATCCAAACCGGCGTGATAAGGAATAGCAGAAATTCCATTTACCTGAAGGGTTTCTGCCAGTTCTTCTACCTTTCTACGGCTTAAGCAATAGATAATTCCACTTTTACCTGAATTTCTTTTTACAAAACGAGTAATATCTGCATCTACTTTTTCCGTCTTAGGCCGAACTTCATAAAATAAATTGGGTCGGTTAAATGAAGCCTTAAACACATTGGCATCTTCAATAGCCAGGTTTTTTAAAATATCTTCCTGCACCTTAGGAGTAGCCGTTGCTGTTAAAGCGATAATAGGAAGATCCTCTTGAATGCTTTCAGCTATTTTACGAATATTTCTGTATTCCGGACGGAAGTCATGCCCCCATTCACTGATACAGTGAGCTTCATCAATAGCCAAAAAGGATAATTTTTGTTTTTTAAAGAAATCAACATATTCCTCTTTAATTAAAGATTCAGGAGCCACGTATAATAATTTTGTAACACCTGATTCAATGTCTGACATTACTTGTCGAACCTGAGTTTTATTGAGCGATGAATTCAAAACGTGTGCCACCCCTTCTTCTGAAGAAAGTGCTCGCAAAACATCTACCTGATTTTTCATCAACGCAATAAGAGGGGAAATTACAATAGCCGTACCTTCTTTAATTAATGCGGGTAATTGATAACACAGTGACTTTCCACCACCTGTAGGCATAATAACAAAAGTATGCTGATCTGTTATAATGCTTTTTATCACTTCTTCTTGAAGACCTTTAAACTGATCAAACCCAAAGTATTTCTTGAGCTCTTTCTTCAAATCGATTTTCGTCAAAGTCATTATTTAAGTCTATATATTTATTAACTTTACCGTTTTAAATTTAAACAATTTTATTTTTATCGGCAAATTCAAAACTACTATATATTCAATGAAAAACCAAGATTTACTTCATTTTGCACAGAAAACCATTTCAAATGAAGCAAAAGCTATTGCTAATTTGGAAAATTTACTCACTGATGAATTTGCTGAAGCTGTTTTAGAGATATATCGTTCAAAAGGAAGAGTTATTGTAACCGGCATAGGGAAAAGTGCTATTATCGCTCAAAAAATAGTGGCAACTTTTAATTCTACAGGAACACCTGCTATTTTTATGCATGCTGCTGATGCCATTCACGGAGATTTAGGAATTATTCAAAAAGATGATATTGTAATTATTATTTCAAAAAGCGGAAATACTCCTGAAATTAAGGTTTTGGTTTCTCTGATTAGAAATTTTAAAAATAAACTCATCGGTATCACCGGAAATCCTTCTTCCTATTTAGGTCAGAATGCGGCTTATATTTTAAATTCTTATATAGAAAAAGAAGCTTGCCCCAATGATCTGGCACCAACCACCAGCACAACCGCACAAATGGTAATAGGTGATTGTCTGGCAGTTTGTCTGGTAGAATTAAGAGGTTTTTCAAGTAAGGATTTTGCAAAGTTTCATCCCGGAGGTTCTTTAGGGAAAAAACTATATTTAAGAATCAGTGATATTACCTCTCAAAATACAAAACCTCAGGTACAACCTGACACACCCATCACCAAGGTTATTGTAGAAATCTCAGAAAAAATGCTGGGGGCTGCTGCAGTTATTGATCAGGGAAAAATAGTAGGAATTATTACGGATGGAGATATTCGAAGAATGATTTCAGAAAATCCTAATTTTCAACAATTGACTGCCAAAGATATTATGGGAAAATCTCCTAAAACCATCGGAAATAATCAGTTAGCTGTTGACGCTATTGATATGCTGGAAAAAAACAAAATCACTCAAGTCATTGCCGAGGATAATGGTGAATATAAAGGTATTGTCCACGTTCACAATCTTATAAAAGAAGGTATAATTTAAAATATGAGTAAATCTAAAACTCCGAAAAGCAATTCTTCGGAAATGTCTTTTTTAGAACATCTGGAAGAACTCAGATGGCATCTTATTCGTTCAACTTTAGCTGTGCTGGTTTTAGCGATTATTGCCTTTATAGCTAAAGATTTTATTTTCGATACTTTGCTTTTTGCTCCCAAAGATCCTGATTTTATCACTTACAGAATCTTTTGCAACATCGCTCAAAGTTTTGGATTGGATGAAAGTGCCTGTGTAACGGAAATATCTTTCAGATTACAAAACCGAACGATGGCCGGACAGTTTAATATACATATTTGGACAGCCATCACTGCCGGAATTATTTTAGCTTTTCCCTACATTCTTTATGAATTATGGAAATTTATAGCACCTGCTTTAAAAGAAAATGAGAAAAAGAACTCAAAAGGTTTTATTATCACTGCTTCGGTTTTATTTTTTCTTGGGGTTTTATTCGGATATTTTATTATAGCACCACTCTCTATTAATTTCCTCGCAAATTATAGGGTAAGTGATGAAATTTTTAACGACATCGATATTGGCAGTTATATGGGATTGGTCAGAACTTCAGCTTTAGCCTGCGGAATTGTTTTTGAGTTGCCAATCATTATTTATATACTGACAAAAGTAGGATTAGTTACACCTGAAGGTTTAAAGAAATACAGAAAATTTGCTATTGTGGGAATTTTAATTCTGGCTGCTATTATCACACCGCCTGATATTGCAAGTCAGGTAATTGTAGCAATACCTATTCTAATTTTATATGAAATCAGCATTTATATTTCCAGAGCTGTTTTAAAATTAGAAACTAAAAAAAACAAAGCTGAAGTGTAGAATTTAAAATGAGATTTCAATTTCCGGCATTTCTAAACTTTCTTTTTTCTTCTAAAAACCGGCATGGGGTTCACTCTCCTTTTGTGTTTGATTTTGTCTGTTTTTGTCTAAATAATCGCAGGAAGAAAGGTTTTTGGCCGACAAGAAACTTTAACCCGACAAAGACAACGCGTGTTCAGTTGCTTCAAAATTTTGCAAACTATTTTAAACCTGATGTTTTTATTGACTACAGTCTAAAAAATGAATTAAAAATGATTCCCGAAATTCCGGAATCTTCTGTTTTAAAAAAACTTGATCAAGCTATTTTAAGAAAAAATCAGCAGGCTCTTATTTTTATAGATTGTGAAGATCTTCTGCAAAACGAGATAAAAAATTTATTTTCAACTTTTTCTTCCAAAAGTTTATTGATTGTGGATGGGATTCATCTCAATAAAAAAAATGAGGAAATATGGGAGCAATTAAAAAATGATGCTCAAATAAAATTGAGTGTAGATTTATTTTTCTGGGGAATAATATTTTTCAAACAAAATCAGGCCAAACAACATTTTAAAATCCGACTTTAAAAAATGATAAAGTTAGAAAATCTTCCTGTAGGCACACAACTAATTGCCACCATTAGTCTTCTGGTAATTCTCTTCTTTGCTGTAAGATTTAACAACAAAAACAATCGTAAGAAACGATTAAAGAAAAGCGATTTTAAAGAAAATATCCAAAAGCGAAAAAAGGAAAATTAAAAAGTTTTATAAATCCATAGGAGCTGCAAACTCGTGATTGGGCTCAAAACGAATTTTTAGAAGTTTGGCAATAGTCGCAGCTAACTGCGCCTGATAATATTGCTGATCTTCTTCTACCACACCCTTAATTCCACCTTCAGGATTGATTAGTATAAACCATGCTTCATCAGAATGCTCAATATTAGGTCCATGTGATTTCCATTTTTTACCAACTCCTCTCCCATGGTCGGTTGTAATAAGAACGGAAGTATTATTTTTATAAAAAGAATCCGTTTCAATAAACTGAATCAAATCCTTTAAAAAAACTGAGACATTATGTCCTGCTTTTAAATAATCAATATATTTTCCTTTATGCGCATAACTATCTGTCATATTAAAATGAAAATAAGCTAATTTTGGATTTGTTTCCTGCATAAAAGATTTACCTATAGAATAAAGAAGCATTTCAGGTTTTTCATTGTCTAAAATTGTAGTACCATACGAAAGAACCTTAGATTCCAATTTTTCAAAATTTTTCCAAATGTTTTGAGTTCCCACTCCAAATGCTAATTCTGCATCAAGAGTGCCATTAAAAAACTCCTCAGAAGCTAAAAAACTTAAATCTATACTTTTATTTGGTTGACCATAATCAATCTGCACCGGAGAAAAAATCATTAAAGATGATTTCTCCACTCTGAACAATGGTTGTAGAAAGGTAGAAATACCATAAACCTGAACATCTAAATCATCATCATATTTAGCTTGCTCATTAATAAATTCAAACACCGTTTGATGGGGATTTTCAATTAAATTATTATTTACTATTTGTGTGGTATTTCCTGTAAAAATTTCATGATATCCCGGATAGCTAAGGTTGGTGGGATTTTTAATATTTACTTTATTGTTAAGATCTCTATTTCCATACAAATTTCCCTTTTTAGCAAAAAAACCGGGATCAAAAACATTTTCTTTTCTTTTTGCTTCATCAGAAGGCCAAAAAAATTCTTTATCCACTGCCGTGCCTGATTTAAAAAGCAAGGTTGAATCTGCTCCTTTAAAAACTTCTTGCCAGCGCAAACCATCAAGAGTTACAACGATTAATTTTCTTTCAATTTCTCCGGGCGCTTCAATGTCTTTATTAGAATTATTTGGATTTATCACTTCTTCAAGCTCCTGACTACAAGCGAAAAAGACAATCAGTAAAGCAAAGAACAATATTAACTTTTTCATTTTTTATTTTTCCTGGGGGACTATTTTTAGTTATTATTAACTTATCTATCAATCTACTTTCTTCTCTTCACTAACTAACGATAACAAAGACAATAGATTATGCCTCAAAGTTAATTTAACTTTTTTTATTAAACCAATATTCTTAATCTTTATTTAATGCTAAAAATCTGAGATATTTCCCAATTTTTTCTAACATCCAGTGGTTTCGGCATATAAATAACTTTTTCAGGCTGTTGATTTTTTAGATAGTTTCCTGAATCCCATTTCCCATTATTATTGTTATCATAAATCAGTCTTACATAATACATCCCGGGTTCGACAAAAGAAAAATCAAAAACATTTCCATCTTCTTGTTGGTGAATCTTTTCTAATTTCACCTCACCGGCTTCATTGGTCAATTGTAAAATCACCGGAAATGAAGATATATTCTCTATGGTTAAATGAATATCCGCATATTCTGTTTCAGCTTTAGTTTGAATTTTATATTGAAGGCTATCATTTGTATGTTGAAAGAAATCTGTAATGGCTCCCGGCAAGGCTTGAATTTGATAGATTTCCTTTTCTTTTGCATCAAAATCAATTTCTATTTTATTTATTTCAGAAAGTAATTTTGTTTTAAAAGGAATATTCACAGAATCTTTATTAAAAATATTTATCAATTTTTCATTGACCTCTAAAACAGGTGTATTGGAGGTTAAGTAAAACTTTTTTCCTAAATCTAAGGTAGAAGCAGGCTGAGCTTTTATTCTTAAAGAGTCTCTTTCGACTTCTTGTAAATGGATTTTTAAAGTATCTTTTATTTCATTTTTTGAAACCTCAAACAACAGACTATCAGCTTCAAAATAAGGTTTAAACCAATAATCTATACTGTCTTTCTTTTCATGTTTAAAATAATGTTCGGAAAAATCAAGAGGAGTTTCTGAAAGCATCTTTATCTCTACATTTTCTGCTCCTCCCTCAAATCCAAAAAGTAAGTGTTGCAAACTTTCCTGGGAAATTTTGGCAGCTTTAAATTTCGGTTTTTCACGAAAAACTTTCAGATTATAAGTTTTATCGGAAGGCAGTTGTATGGTATCAGAAAGAAAACCTATTTTATCACTTTTCGGGTCAAACAGATAATTTTGATTTTTATCTTTTAGAGCAAATAATTTATAATTTCCTTCGGCTACATTTTCAATCTCAAAAGTATGAGTCGAATCTCGTGTATAAGCAATATACGCCGGAGGTTCTTTATAAATTATAGAGTCATAATAATCAGAATCAAATTTGTAAAGCATCACAGAAATATGTTCATCTGTTAAACGATTAAAGGCATCTGTGACTCTTCCTGAAACTTTAAGAGAATCTATAAAATCTCCTGTTGAGAAAACATATTTATAAAAAGGCAGCTGATTTCCTTCATTATTATCTTCAATACTTTGTCCAAAATTAATAGTGTAGGTAGTATTGGATTTTAAACTATCTCTAATTTCTATTTCTATATATTTCTGAGCAATTCCTTGAGGAGAAATAATAGGTTTTCTCTTCATAGGCGGAGAAATCAGAATTTGAGTAGCGGGATCTTTTAATTTTATATACTCATCAAATTCTATTCTGATCACTTTACTTTTAAAATGAGTTGAATAATTGGCAGGTTTAGATTTCAATACTTTAGGCGGAATGGTATCTATAGGACCTCCGCCGGGAGTTCCTCGATGAGCACAAGAAAAAGGAACTTGAAGAAGTAAACAACAAATGCCAAAACCTATTAAAAACTGTCTGAAAAATTTCAAGATAAATCTTATAAAAGCTATAGTTCATTGCAAAGAAACAATTATTTTCAATAAATCGGGAATCGCAAAAGCTTTCATTCTTATTTAATTGGCAATGGCCATACTTGCAAAGCTAATTTTAGAAGGACCGGCACGGTTTAAAACTTTTGCACAAGTTTCCATAGTTGAGCCGGTAGTTATGATATCATCTACCAATAATACATGTTTGTTTTCTATTATTTTTTCATTTTTTAAGGTGAAATAAGCTCCTTTCAGTTCTGTTCGTGCAAATCTGTCTTTAAAAACCTGAGTGCGCGAATTGAAAACCTTTATCAGTATATCTTCTCTGAAAGCGGAATCAGTGAGTTCTGCCAATTTTTTTCCAAAGCCTGAAACCTGATTAAATCCCCGTTTTCTCTTTCTGTTTTTGTGTAAAGGAACAGGAATTATATAGTCTATACTTTTTGTCCATTCCTGATTTTTTAAAAAACTTCCTAACCACAATCCAAAATAACTGCTGATTTTTTCTTGCCCGCCGTACTTTAACCTGTGAATCAGATGTTGAGCCAGGCCTTTTTTATGATAATACAACAAAACTCCTGCATGGGCTACATCTACTCTTCCATAAAACATTTCTTTTACGATTTCTTCAGCTTCCTGCTGCGGAACTACCGGTAGTTGATGCAAACATTTTGTGCAAATGACTTCTTCATTTTTGACCAAAATCAACTCACAGGCTGCACAAATATCAGGAAAGAAAATATCGAATACCCGCTGAAGCATTTTGCAAAAGTTTATTGTTGATTTATAAAATTACAGCAAAAAGAATTGATTTAAACAATTTTTGTTGGAGATTTAATAAAGGGTATTTTTGCCCTATACTTCACAAAATGAAATCCTTTAAAAACTACAAAAACATAATTCGCTTAGCGATTCCTATTATCTTAGCCAATGCTTCTGCTCCGCTCTTAGGTTTAGCCGACACAGCTACTATAGGTCAAACAGGACATGCAGCTCATTTGGGAGCGATCTCTCTGGCCACATTGATTTTTAGTTTTGTCTATTGGGGATTTGGATTTCTAAGAATGGGAACCACCGGATTTATTGCTCAGGCTCATGGCAAATCAGATCAAAAAGAAATTTTGTCTGTTTTATTCCGATCTGTCTTACTGGGTTTAGTCATTGGTGTTTTACTTATACTTTTACAATTTTTTATTGGAAATTTTGCCATTTGGTTATTAAGTGCAAGTGATGAAGTGAAAGCTCTGGTAGCAGATTATTTTTATATTCGAATTTATGGAGCTCCGGCAACTTTAATAACTTATTCTATACTGGGTAGCTTAATTGGTCTTGGAAAAACAAAAGAATTGATGTGGGTTCAGTTTGTTTTAAACGGATTTAATATTGCATTAAACATCTTATTTGTAGTAGGTTTTAATATGGGCGTAAAGGGAATCGCTTTAGGAACTTTATTAGCTGAATGGATTGCTCTTTTCTTTGGCTGGTATCTTCTTTCTAAAAGTTTGAACCTCAGTCAAACTATAAAAACCATCAAAAACCTATGGCTGCAAATTATAAATAAGGTAAAAATTATTTCCATGTTTAAAGTCAATGGTGATATCATGATCCGGACTTTTGCTTTATTGGGAGGTTTTGCATGGTTTGCCAATGAAGGCGCTAAATTTGGTGATGATATTCTTGCTGCCAATCACGTATTATTACAGTTTGTTTCTTTATCTGCTTTTTTTCTGGATGGTTTTGCCAATGTAATTGAAATGTATGCCGGAAGAGCTATTGGAAAAGGAGATAAGGTTTTATTTAAACAAAGAATTCGCGAATCTACTCATATTTCATGTGCTACTGCATTTTTACTGGGTTTAGGAATTATTTTTTTAGCTCCTTTTGCCATAAACCTTCTCACACAGGATGTTGAAGTTCAAATCATCGCTCAAAAACATGCGATTTTCGCAGGGATTTATATTGCATTTTCTTTTGTAGCTTTTCAACTGGATGGAGTTTTTATAGGCGCTACCAGAAGTAAGGAAATGAGAAATGCAACCATTTTTTCTCTTCTTTTATTGGTCGGATTAGGAACTTTTACTGCTAAACATTTTGGAAATTCCGGGTTATGGATTGCTTTTATAGCTTTTGTCATCGCACGCGGAGTTAGTTTAGGATTGTATTTACCGCGATTAATGAGAGAAACTTTCTAAATTATAGAAAATATCTTTCCAAAGATCTGTTTAAAATCTCCCTGACATTTTCAGTTAAATTCTGATGAGAGAAAGCACCATATAAACTATCAAAATTCAATTCTTCCAATCTTAATTGAATTCTTTTAATTTCATTTAGAGGTAAAGGAATATTGTTGGGGTAACTGTACATCATGGCAATAAATTTTTTACTCAAAGAAATTTGTAAAATATCACTGCAAAGCATTACTCCTCTTTCGGTCATTTTTTGAATCATCAATACACTTCCTCCATCAAAATGACCTCCTAAATTGATCATTGTTAAATCTTCCCATAAATGTAGCTCCCGACTCTTCCATAAATTGATTTCAGGAAATTGGTCTACTATAAACTCTTTATCTTTTTCATGAATATAAACCGGACAATCAAAAATTCGCGACCAGTCTTTCATATTGCTATAATAATGAGGATGAGAAATCCCTATCGCTTTTAATCCTCCTTTAGAAGTAATAAAATCTATAATATGTTGATCTAAAAGAGGAATACAATCCCATAAAAAATTTCCTTCTTTTGAAATCACTAAAAAAGCACGCTGACCAATTGCAAATTTAGGGTGAATATGTATGGAATATAAATTTTCTCTTATTTGCCTGATGGAGGTAGTATGTGTTTTTTGTAAAGATTGATGAGTCGTCCAAATTTGCCCCTCTTCCGGTATATATTGTCTTTCTTCCGCACAAATTTTGCACAAATCTAAGTCAAAATCTAAGGGATATTGTGTTCCGCAAGTAGCACAAAGTCTGGGTAATAAAGACATTTTTTAACCTTCTTTTTTCATCGATAAGTCAAACCATCTTTCTGTTTTTTGATCGATCTCATCTTCCAGTTTATTTAATTCTAATGATTTTTCTGTGATTTCCTCACCTGATAATGGTTTTAGAAATTCCTGTTGAAGTTCCTCCTTCTTTTTTTCAAGTTTTTCAATTTCCTTTTCTAATTTTCGAAATTCTTTTTGTTCAAGATAACTTAAGGAAGCTTTTTTCTTTTCTCTTTCAACCGGTATTTCTTTTTCTTCAGTTTCTTCCCCGGGAAGAGATTTCACACTTTCTTCATATTCTCTGTAATCTGAATAATTTCCGGGAAAATCCTGTATTCGGCCTTCACCAAAAACAAAAAGATGATCGACAATTTTATCCATAAAATAACGATCGTGAGAAACAACTACTAAACACCCTGGAAAATCCAGTAAAAAGTTTTCCAGAATGTTTAAAGTCATAATATCTAAATCATTGGTAGGCTCATCAAGAATTAAAAAATTCGGATTTTGAATTAAAACCGTACATAAATAAAGCCGTTTTCTTTCTCCACCACTTAATTTTTCAACAAAATCGTATTGTTGTTTTCTGTCAAATAAAAACCTTTCAAGTAATTGCTGAGCAGAAATTTGTCTTCCTTGTTTTAATGGAATAAAATCTCCGTATTCTCTGATAACATCAATAACTTTTTGACCTTCTTTTATTTTTATTCCGGACTGGGTGTAATAACCAAATTTAATAGTTTCTCCTATTACCAGTTTTCCGGTATCAGGTTTTATCTTACCGGTCAACATATTCAGAAAAGTAGATTTTCCGGTTCCATTTTTTCCAATAATTCCTAAACGGTCCTGACGTTGAAAATTATAATCAAAATTTTTAAACAAAACTTTACCACCGAAGCTTTTGGAAACATTGTGTAATTCTAAAATTTTGGTTCCCAGCCGTTCCATATTAATTTCCAGCTGTACTTCGTGTTCTTTTCTTCTCTGATGCGCACGATCACGAATAGCATCAAAATCGGAAATTCTGGATTTAGCTTTTGTCCCACGAGCTTTGGGTTGTCTTCTCATCCATTCCAGCTCTTTTTTATAAAGTTGTTTTGCTTTCTCTACATTAGCCTGTTCAGTAGCTAAACGCAAATCTCTTTTTTCTAAATAATAGGAATAATTTCCGGTATAAGAATACAGAATCCCCTGATCCAGTTCCATAATAAGATTACAAACCCTTTCCAGAAAATACCGATCGTGTGTAACCATAAAAATGGTGAAATCTTGTTTTTCAAAAGTCTCTTCCAGCCATTCAATCATTTCAAGATCCAGATGGTTGGTCGGTTCATCTAAAATAAGCAAATCGGGGGCATCTAAGAGAATACAAGCTAATGCCAGTCGTTTTTTCTGACCTCCCGAAAGCAATTTGACTGGTTTATGTAAATCTTCCAGCCGAAGTTTGGAAAGAATTTGTTTGTATTCTGTTTCAAAATCCCATGCTTGATGAGCTTCCATTTGATCAAATGCTTGTTGATAAGCTTTGGTGTCTTCAGGATTTAAAAGAGCTTTTTCATAGGCTTCAATGATTTTTAAAATATCATTATCCGAAGCAAAAATAGTTTCTTCAACATTTAAATCAGGATTTAAATCCGGTTCTTGTGGAAGAAATCCGATTTTCAAATTTCTTCTAAAGTTTATTTCTCCTTTATCCGGACTATCAAGACCGGCTAAAATATTTAAAAGAGTAGTTTTCCCGGTTCCATTTTGAGCCACCAATCCGATTTTCTGACCCTGATTGATTCCAAAAGAAAGATTGGAAAAAAGTTCTCGCTCTCCAAAAGCCTTAGCTATATTTTCAACAGAAACGTAATTCAATGTTATTTTTTGCGCTAAGTTACAGAGAATTAAGGAAAGCACATATTGAGAAATTCAATTTTGATGGTGAAATGGATAAAAAAACAGAATTTATTTCAAATAGAAAAACCCTTCAAAAGCTTTTCATAAAAACTATTGAAGGGCTTAATTTTAATAGAATCACAAACCTATGAAGGTAAGGGATCTCCAACTTTCACATCACATCTGTGTCCGGGCTCTCCATGCGGAGGATTAATTTTTGGTGAATCTGAAGAAGTACTTGTTTTAGATTCTTCTCCTGATGAAGGATTCAGCTGAATAGTCGGTTGTTGTGGAGTGGAAGCTTCACTATTCAGAGGTGCTCCTACCGGAATTTCACAACGATGACCGGGTTCTCCGTGAGGAGGATTTAACTCAGGTGAATCTGAGGAAGCTGTACTTTTATTTGCACCGGAACTTCCTCCAGCATTGGAAGAAGGGAAAAATTGAACCGGAGTATCAGAATCTCCATCATCTTCTAAGGGAGCACCCACGGGAATATCACAACGGTGTCCGGGTTGTCCATGAGGAGGATTAATTTTGCCACTTGCCGCTACAGAACCTTTAGAAGAAGACATTTTTTTGAGTTGATCTTTTCTCTTTTCCAAATTCTCTTGTTCGATATCTTCAATTGTTTCCACTTTTGAAGTTTTAGCATCATTATCACAAGCTATCAGCCCAAATGCTGAAAATATAATACCGAAAAAATAAGCTTTTTTAATAAATCTCTTTTTTAAAAGAAGTCGCATAATTGTGTTTTGTTTTTGAAATGAAGGTAAAACTAAAGAATTTAAATCACTTCAAAAAATTTAAAACTGTATTAACAAAAAAACCGTAAAATCTTTTGGAAAGTTTTACGGTTTTTAAAGTGACCCCGGTAGGATTCAAACCTACAACCGCTGGAGCCGAAATCCAGTGCTCTATTCAGTTGAGCTACGGGGCCGGTTATCTTTTAAGAAGTCAATTTTCTTCTGACAATAACAGAGATTGTCTTATTATCTGCTCTTCCGGCAGTTTTCTCGGAAGCCATGCCCATCACTTTACCCATATCTTTCATACTTTGAGCATTGGTTTCAGCAATAATTTCATCAATTATTTTTTCAATTTCTTCTTCACTCATCTGCTCAGGAAGAAATTCAGAAATGATTCTTGCCTGGGTTTCTTCTTTTTCAGCTAAATCCGGACGATTTTGAGCTTGAAAAATCTGCATACTATCCAATCTTTGCTTTACCAGTCTTTGAAGTAACTTCAGTTCAGTTTGCTCATCCATTTCTTTCATATCAGCAGCTGTTTTTGCATTTAAAATAGCTGCCCGGATCGCTCTTAAAGCTTCCATTCGCGCATGATCTTTTTCTTTCATGGCTTCTTTGAGCTTGTTCATTACTTCGTCTTCGAGTTTCATAAGCTTAGTTATTTGAGTTGCAAAATTACATGAATTTCAAGTTTTATCAAGTAAATCCCAATAAAAAAACGCAGCGGATTCAAACAGCTGCGTTTTTCGGATTAGCAATCCTTCGGATTAGTCCACATTATCGTGGAGGAAAGAATTATTAGTTCGAATTTGAGTTTCTCCGTCTTCTTCTACTATACTCGAACGAGACATATGACTTTCATGGCTTTTTATATTGCCATCATTCAAATCGAGTCCTGCTCTTTTATAAGCCGGTTGTTTTTCAAACTCATCAATATTACTGCTTTTTCTGAATTTATAATTGAATTTTTTCATTCGCGCACGTCGTTCAGCTGCACGAGCGATTAATTGCTCAGAAATAGGACTGGTTAACGGATCTATCTCTTTTACCTCTTCTTCAACAACAGATTCTTCCTGAACAGGCTGAGCTTCTTCTGCTTGTTTTCTAACCAGTTGAGGGCCGGGATTTTCAGGAGTAGCTTCTGTTAATTCTTTTTCTTTTTCTAAGTAATCTTCTAAACTATACCGCTTAACCCCATCTTGTTTTTCACCCGGAAAAAGACTGATAGGATGTTCTTTTTCAGATTCCGGAGAATGAGCTTCTATAGTTTTTTCATCTTCCTGAGAATCGGACTCATCTGCAGGCGGAAAATCAAATTTGAATAACGGCTCTTCTACAGGATCAGCTTTTGGAGTTTCTTCCGATTCATAAACAGGTTTATCTTCAGAAGCTGCAGACTCAATAAAAATGAACTCTTCCTGATCATAAACTACATTTTCATAATCAACCTCCAGATCGCGTATCAGTTCTGATGTAGGAATAAGCTTCATCTCGTTCTCTGCCAGAAAATGATCATCTGAAAAATCTTCTTCTTCCAAAGAATGTACAATTCTTTCTTCTTCCGCTTTCACCTCTGATGTCAATGGCTGATTAAGATCACTTCTTCGGTTTAAATTTTCGGGAAGCTGAGAACTCTGAGGAGATAAATCATGAACTGCTTTTTGTTCATCTTCTAAAATATGAATCACTTTTTTACTTTCGGTATTAGTAATTTCATGCTGCTGATCTTGATCGAAACCTGTAGCGATAATAGTTACTGAAATGCCATCACCTAATTCTTCATCTTCTCCTACCCCCATAATAATATTGGCTCCATGTCCTGCCTCAGCTTGAATATGATCATTGATTTCTCCGATTTCATCTAAGGTAATTTCATCAGAACCTGAGACAATTAACAATAATACATTCTTTGCCCCTGTAATTTTATTATCATTCAATAAAGGAGAATCTAAGGCCTTCACGATGGCTTCCTGAGCCCGGTTTCCTCCGGAGGCAGTTGCTGATCCCATTATCGCAGTTCCGCTGTCACTCAAAACAGTTTTAGCATCTCTTAAATCAATGTTTTGGGTATAATGATGAGTAATTACTTCAGCTATACCTCTGGATGCAGTTGCCAATACTTCATCCGCTTTAGAAAAGCCGGATTTGAAACCAAGATTACCATAAACCTCCCGCAATTTATTATTATCAATTACAATAAGCGAATCTACATTTTGTCTTAATTTTTCAAGTCCCAGCCGAGCTTGTTCATTTCTTACCCTACCTTCAAATTTAAAAGGGATTGTCACAATTCCAACGGTAAGAATATCCATATCTCTTGCCTGTTTAGCAATAATAGGCGCTGCTCCGGTTCCTGTTCCTCCACCCATTCCGGCAGTTATAAAAACCATTTTAGTATTGGTATCTAAAAGATTTTTAATGTCTTCAAAACTTTCTAAAGCTGCTTCTTCTCCTACCTCAGGATTGGCTCCTGCTCCTAATCCTTCAGTCAGATTGACCCCCAGCTGAATTTTAGTTGGTACCGGACTATTATCCAAGGCTTGTGCATCTGTATTACAAATCACAAAATCAACTCCATTAATTCCTTGTTGAAACATATAGTTGATGGCATTAGAACCGCCTCCTCCGACTCCAATAACCTTGATCACGTTTGATCGATTTTTGGGCATATCGAATTGAATATTCATTTCTTTCTCGCTCATAATAAATTGTTTTTCGGGGTTTCTAAATGTATTTTTACTGTAATTTTAAATGTTTTCTGCAAAATTTTATTCTGCATTGTCTAAGAACTCTTTAAATTTTTCAAACCATTTATCAAAAATATTTCGTCTGTAATTGGTTTTAATAATAGCCTGATCATCTTTTTCTTCTGATTCTTCAATTGGAGTTTCCTCTTTTTGATTAAGATCCACTTCTGAAATGGGCTCTTCCGTAATCGGTGGCTCAGTAGCAGTTGTTTCTAATACAGGAGCTCTTTCAATTTCAGCAACCTCTTTTGCTTTATTGATTTTATCCAAACTGTTTAAAACCAATCCAACCGCTGTTGCAAACATGGGTTCTTTTACTTCTTTTTTGGTTCCTCCGGCCAAATGCTCATTTGGATATCCTATTCTGGTATCCATGCCGGTTATGTACTCAATTAATTGTTTGATATGTTTTAATTGAGCTCCTCCTCCTGTAACTACAATTCCGGCAATCAGCTTCTTCTTTTGCTCTTCATATCCGTAATTTTTTATTTCCAGAAATACATCCTCTATAATTTCAACTACGCGATAATGAATAATTTTGGATAAGTTTTTAAGAGTAATTTCTTTGGGTTCTCTCCCTCTTAGTCCGGGGATAGACACAATTTCATTGTCTTTATTTTCTCCGGGCCAGGCTGAACCAAATTTTACTTTTAGAAGCTCAGCTTGTTTTTCTATAATAGAACAACCTTCTTTAATATCTTCGGTAATCACATTTCCACCAAAAGGAATCACAGCTGTGTGCCGGATGATTCCATCTTTAAAAATGGCTAAATCTGTCGTACCCCCACCTATGTCAATCAGTGCCACTCCAGCTTCTTTTTCTTCTTTGCTCAAAGTAGCATTGGCAGAGGCCAAAGGCTGCAAAGTTACTCCTGATAAATCCAGTCCTGCACTTTTCACACATCGACCAATATTTCTTATGGAAGAAATCTGTCCGATTACCACATGAAAATTTGCTTCCAGTCTTACTCCATACATACCTACCGGCTCATGAACATCCGGGTGACCGTCAACTTTAAATTCCTGAGGCAACACATGAATAATTTCTTCTCCGGGGAGCATCACCAGTTTATGAACCTGATCACAAAGTCGATTGACATCTTCTTCTTCAATAACCTTTTCCGAATCTGTACGGGTGATATAATCACTGTGCTGCAAACTGCGAATGTGCTGTCCGGCAATACCTACCACCACCTCACTGATTTTCAATCCTGAGTCAGCTTCTGCATCTTCCACTGCTTGCCGAATTGAATTAATTGTCTGAGTGATATTATTAACCACTCCTCGATGAACTCCAAGACTTCTGGATTTACCCATTCCCAGGATTTCCAGTTTTCCATATTCATTGGCGCGACCGATCATTGCCACGATTTTCGTGGTGCCAATATCCAAACCTACTGCAATTGTGTTTTCTTCCATAATAAATTATGTTTGCTTTTTTGTACAGACCACCTGATTGGTATATTTTAAATTTACCATAGTATATGTGTCCAATATATTTTCTTGATATGCTTTTGTATAAAATGCTTTAAAATTTTTCAGTTTCTCATCAAGCTCAGTGATTTTACCAAAATTTACTTGAACCGATGACGTTCGAAGAGAAAGTATAAAATCGTTTTTCTTGTTTTTAGAAATGCCTGTGATTTTTTTATTGAAGAATTCATCCTGCCGAATCTTTGTCAGCAAAGGATAAATTTGTTTTAAATCCAAAGAGTCCATTCCTGAAAGTAAAGGAACTCGCGCCGAATAATTCCTTGAAAGAGGCATCCTATCTCCTTCTGTATCAACATAAAAAGACTCTGCTCCCATCACTCTTGCCAGAGGTTCTCTTTGTGTAATCTGAATTCCTAAACTTTTATTTACGGTTTGATAAACTTCTGCTTTGGCAATCATTGGATGTTGATTTAAAACTTTTTCCAATTCATTCAAAACTAAACTATCTTTTACTTTCTTCCTATAGGGTTGATTTTTAACTATCAACAAGTTATTAACGTCTTCCTCTGTTATAAATACACTGTTGGGATTGGTATATTCGATTAAAATATTTTTCTGAATTCTTTGTTGATTCCTGTTTTTCGAAAAACCAAAGAGGAAAATCATCATCCCCAAAACCAAAAACCCTTTCAATATGTTTACATTAATTTTCATTTCTCAAAACTTTTAGCAAAGGGTTAATTTCTTTTCCAATATCTCCGGCCCCCATAAATAGAACCACCTCAGGATCCATTTGAAGAAGTGCTTCAGGCAATTCTGATTTTTCAACAACCTTCTTGTTCTCTTTTTTGACTTTCTTTAAAAGCGTATGCGAATCAATTCCCGGGATGGGTAATTCTCTTGCCGGATAAACAGGCAATAAAATCACCTGATCAAATAGGGTTAAACTTTCAGCAAACTCGTCCATAAAATCCTGCGTACGGGAATATAAATGAGGTTGAAAAACGGCCATCATTTTTTTATCAGCATACATTTCTTTAGCCGCGTAATAAACAGCTTTTATCTCCTCAGGATGATGTGCATAATCTTCTATAATGATTAAATCATCAGATTTAAAACGATAAGAAAACCTGCGATCGACTCCTTTAAAAGAAGAAAGAGCCTTTTTTAATTTTTGAGGTTCGGCTCCAAACATAATTGCTAAAGCCAAAGCCATAGCAGCATTAGAAACATTATGTCTTCCCGGAAGAGCAAGTCTAAAATCCGATAGAATTTTATTTTCATATTCCAAATCAAAAGTCCAGAATCCCTGCTCCACCTGAATATTACGAACCTTAAAATCGGCCTGTTTTTCAATTCCTAAAGTTTTTCCTTTTAAATCCAGACCTTTTTTAAACAAAAGATGATCTTCTGAAGGTAATTTCCCGACAAATTCTTTAAAAGATTTTATCAGCTCTTGGGGATTTTTATAAATATCCAGATGATCAGCATCCATAGAGGTTATAATTGAAAAATCCGGCGATAATTCTAAGAAAGAACGATCATATTCATCGGCTTCCACCACACAAACCTCATTTCCATCACAAATAAAATTAGACTGATAATTTTCACTTATACCTCCTAAAAAGGCAGTTATTTTATATCCTGATTGCTTTAATAAATGAGCTAAAATCGAAGAAGTCGTAGTTTTTCCATGAGTTCCGGCAACAGCAAGCGTCGGCATTTCTTCCGTTATTTTCCCTAACACAAAAGCTCTTTTTTTAACTATAAACCCATGGGTTTTAAAAAACTCAAAAATTTTCAAATCCTCAGGAACTGCCGGTGTATAAACAATTAAAGTTTGTTCCGCATTCTGAAAAATACTGGGAATTTGATCTGTATCATCCTCAAAATTTACGATGAGGCCTTTCTTTTCAAGATCCTTGGTAATTGTACTTTCATTCTTGTCATAGCCGGCCACCTGTTTGTTATTCAACATAAAATATTGTGCAAGCGCACTCATCCCGATACCCCCAATTCCGAGCAAGTAAACATTTGATATGTTGTCTAACAGCTTCATTTATTTTTTTCTTATTAATTTTTCAATTTCATCAACTATTTGTTCAGTAGCCTTAGGCTTAGCCAGTTTCTGAATGTTCTCAGAAAGCTGATTTCGTCTTTCTTCAGAATTCAATAATTCTTTCAGTTTATTTTTAAATTTTTGATGAAGTTCTTTTTCTAAAATCACTTCAGCTGCACCTGCCGACTCCAGAGCTTGAGCATTTTTAGCCTGATGATCTTCTGCTACATTGGGAGAAGGAATAAAAACAACAGGTCTTCCAACCAGACACAATTCACTTACTGCCAGTGCACCGGCTCTTGATATCACCACATCAGCTGCTGCATAGGCCAAATCCATTTCGTCTAAAAAAGCATACACCTGAATGTTTTTCTTTCTGTTATACTGACTATAAGTTTCAAAATAGAGTTTTCCACATTGCCAGATAATTTGAACATTTTGATCTATTAAAAAATCTAAGTTTTCCTCTATGGTTTGATTAATTTTCCCGGCTCCCAAACTTCCGCCTAAAACTAAAAGCGTCAATTTTCCGGGTTGAAGTTTAAAATGTGAAATAGCCTGATTAAATCTGGAACGAACATCTATTAAATTAGCCCTAACAGGATTACCGGTAAATAATATTTTTTCTTCAGGGAAAAACTGATTCATATTCTCATAAGCGACACAAATCTTAGAAGCATCTTTTGCCAGCCATTTGTTGGCCATTCCTGCAAAAGAATTTTGTTCTTGCACCAGGGTTGGAATTTTTCTTTTTTGAGCTGCTTTTAATACAGGTCCACTTGCAAAACCACCTGTTCCAATCACTACATCAGGTTTCATTTGTCTGACAATCTTTTTTGATTTAAGAAAGCTACTCAACAGTTTGATCGGAAATAAAAAGTTTTCAAAACTGATTTTTCGTTGTAATCCCGAAATCCAGAGTCCTTTTATAGTGTATCCTGCAGCCGGAACTTTTTGCATTTCCATTCTGTCTTTTGCTCCCACAAATAAAAATTCAGCCTTCGGATGTCGTTTTTTTAACTCATCTGCAATAGCAATGGCCGGATAAATATGTCCTCCGGTTCCGCCTCCTGATAATATGAATTTTAACTTTCTCATATAGCTTCACTCAAGATTTCCAATGGATTTTCTGATTGCTTTTCTTCCAGTTCCTTTTCTTTTATCTGATCTCTTTTTTGACTCACACCCAGGACAATTCCAATAGCTGCACAGGTCATCCAGATTGAGCTTCCTCCATCACTGATTAGAGGCAAGGTTTGTCCTGTAACAGGAAACAGATGAACAGCCACAGCCATATTGATAAAAGCTTGAAAAATAATGGGCAAACCAACCCCTATCACCAGTAATTTTCCAAAAACAGTTTCTGCTTTTGTAGAAATTATCACAAACCTAAACAGCAGCCAGAGGTAAGCTATCATCACTCCAAATCCTCCTATCAATCCCATTTCTTCCACGATAATGGCAAATATAAAATCTGAAGAAGATTGCGGCAGAAAATTTCTTTCTATACTTTTCCCTACACCTACCCCTGTAATTCCTCCTCTTGCAATGGCCATTTTCGATTTTTCTATCTGATAATCATCTTTTGCATTTTCGCCTGCCATAAAGTTTTCGATCCTATTGGTCCAGGTATCAATTCGATGAGGCATTACTTCAGGGAAAGCCTTTGCAAACAGAATAAAAATTCCTAAGGCTACCACTCCTATTCCAACTATATAGGTAATATATTTAATGGGATATCCTCCGATAAAACAAAGCATGATCACCATAAAAAAACTAATGGCAGCAGTAGAAAAGTTGGCCGGTAAAATCAAACCAACTACAAATAGCACCGGCAACCAAAGCGGAAAAATACTTTCTTTAAAAGTAATATCCTTATCTTTTATTTTTGACAAATAGCGAGCTACGTAAATCATTAAAACCACAGTTGCCAAGGCAGAGGTCTGAAATGACTTATTGATAAAAGGAATGGTAATCCAGCGACTGGCACCGGCTCCTTGAATGATGGTTCCCTGACTTAAAGTATAAATCAGCAATCCTATAATAACCGGCATGGTTAAAATAGAAAGTCCTTTAAAATATTGGTAAGGAATTTTATGAACTCCAAACATAATGACGAACCCAAAAAAGATGTGAATAAAATGTCCAAATAAATATTGGATAGTACTCCCATCTCCATATAAATAAGCCAAATTTGAGCTGGCACTATAAATCGGGAGAAAAGAAAAGACTGCCAGTAAAGCTGTTGCAGCCCATACCGATTTGTCTCCTTTCAGTTTAGAAAAGAAAAAATTCATCTGTATTTTATTTTTTCCCGACATCTGTCTTTCTTATTTAAAGATTTTTTACCGCTTTTTTAAATTGATTTCCTCTGTCTTCATAATTTTCAAACAGATCATAACTCGCACAGGCCGGAGATAATAAAACCGTGTCTCCTGCTTCTGCCAAATTATATGCTTTTTTAACTGCATCTTCCATTGAACGTGCTTCTAAAATAGTATCTACACAACGATTAAAGCTTTCGATGATTCTGGTATTATCAACTCCTAAACAGATAATAGCTTTTACTTTTTCATTGACCAAAGGCAACAACTCACTGTAATCATTTCCTTTATCCACTCCACCTACAATCCAAATAGTCTTTGGCCGAACAGTTTTTAAAGCATAGAAAGTAGAATTAATATTGGTAGCTTTAGAATCATTGATATATTCTACATTTTTTAATTTTATCACCCTCTCCAATCGATGTTCTACTCCATGAAAACTTTCCAGACTCTCTCTGATAGTTTGTTTTCTAATTTTTAAAAGATTTGCAACTGTAGAAGCAGCCATGGCATTTTTGGCATTATGTTCTCCTTTTAAACCAATATTTTCTACCGGCAAACTGAATTTTCTATCTTTTAAAGTTGTTGTCATTGTATTGTCTTTTATTTCTGTTTTCCATCCTTCCACACTTTTAAGGGAAAAAGGAATCTTTCTTGCTATTATTTTTCTATTGTTTATTTCTTTAAAAATCACTTCATCATCAGCATCATAAATAAAGAAGTCTTGTTCTGTTTGATTTTTGGTGATTTTGAATTTAGAATCTATATATTTTTTAAAATCAAAATCATATCTATCCAAATGATCAGGAGTTATATTGATTAACAATGCGATATGCGGATGAAACTCGACAATATCATCCAGTTGAAAACTGCTCACTTCAATGATATAATAATCCGGCTCTTCCTGTCGGGCTACTTCCGCAGCAAAACTGGAACCTACATTTCCGGCTAATACACAATTTAAACCTGCCTGTTGACAAGTATAGGCCAGCCAATTAACCACTGTTGTTTTTCCATTACTACCGGTAACAGCAATCACCGGAGCTTTTGCATATCTGCCAGCAAATTCTATTTCAGAAATAACAGGTATTTCCTTCTGTCTTATATTCTGAATCAGAGGAACAGTCTCAGGAATTCCCGGACTTTTAATAATCAGATCTGCTTCAAAAATTTTCTCTTCCGAATGCTGAGCTTCCTCCCAATCAATCTGATGTTGTAAAAGAACTTCTTTATATTTTTTCCGGATTTTATTGCTATCGCTTACCCAAACCTCATAATTCTGCTGTTTTCCTAAAATAGCAGCTCCTACCCCACTTTCTCCCGCTCCGATAATGACCAATTTCTTTTTCATGTTATCTGACTTTTAAGGTTACAATGGTCACAACAGCCAATAAAATTCCTATAATCCAGAATCTCACGACAATTTTACTTTCGTGAAAACCCTTCTTTTGAAAATGATGATGAAGAGGCGCCATAAGAAAAACTCTTTTTCCTATTCCTGTTTTTCTTTTGGTATATTTAAACCAGCCCACTTGCATCACCACTGATAAATTCTCTATTAAAAACACTCCGCATAAAACGGGAATGAGCAATTCTTTTCTGACCGCTACTGCTAAAACAGCAATTACTCCACCTATGGTAAGACTTCCTGTATCTCCCATAAAAACCTGAGCGGGATAAACATTATACCATAAGAATCCAATCAATGCCCCTCCTAAAGCAGTGATAAAAATGGCCATCTCTCCCGAATGAGGAATATTCATCACATTCAGATAATCTGAGAAAATAATATTTCCGGAAATCCATGCAAAAATGGCTAAAGTCAATACTACTATAGCTGATGTGCCTGCTGCCAGGCCGTCTAATCCGTCGGTTAAATTAGCTCCGTTGGAAACAGCGGTTACTATAAAAATCACAATAGGAATAAAAATCAGCCATGCATATTTAGCCAGACCGGGATTTATCCAGGTAATTAAACTGGCATAATCAAATTCATTTTTTTTGAAGAAAGGAATAGTAGTTTTAGTCGATTTATGTTCTGCTCCATAAGAAGAGGTTAACACCATTTCCGTTTGACCCGGAACCAGCTGACTGTATTGTTTTTCACGAATGGTAATATCTGGATGAAAATACATGGTTGCTCCTACTATAATTCCCAATCCTACCTGACCGACAATTTTGAATCTTCCTTTTAAACCTTCTTTATTCTTTTTAAATATTTTGATATAATCATCCAAAAAACCGATTCCCCCCATCCACAAAGTGGCCACAATCAAAAGAATCACATAGATATTATTGAGTCTGGCAAAAAGCAAAACCGGAATTAAAGTAGCTAAGATGATGATCAGCCCGCCCATAGTTGGAGTGCCTTCTTTTTCTACCTGGCCTTCCAGTCCTAATTCTCTAACGGTTTCACCTACTTGCTTCGCTCTTAGATAATTGATGATACGTTTTCCAAAAATGGTAGAAATAGCCAAAGAAAAAATAATGGCCATGCTCGCGCGGAAGGTAATAAACTGAAACAACTGCCCTCCCGGAACATCATATCTGCTATTTAAAAAATCGACTAAATAATATAGCATACTCCGATTATTTTTTCATTTGATTTAAAAAATCTTGCACAACTTCCATATCATCGAAATGCTGACGCTTACCATTTATTTCCTGATAAGTTTCATGTCCTTTTCCGGCAATCAAAATGATATCTTTACTTTTGGCCATCACACAGGCCGTTTTTATAGCTTGTTTTCTATCGGTGATAGAAAGTGTTTTACCGGTGTCTGGCACTTCTACTCCTGCTTCTATATCTTTAATAATCTGCTCCGGATCTTCTGTTCTGGGATTATCGCTGGTAAATATCACTTGATCACTAAGCTCTGCTGATATTTTCCCCATTTCAGGACGTTTGCTTTTATCTCTGTCTCCTCCACATCCCATCACTGTGATTAATTGTTCTGTTTTGGTGCGAATTTGATTGAGCGTTTTTAAAACATTTTTTAATGCGTCAGGGGTGTGCGCATAATCTACTACGGCAATAATTTCTTCTTTTGGGGAAATGAAATATTCAAATCTTCCTTCTGCTGCATTTAAATTGCTCAAATATTTTAAATTCTCTACCGGCTCCATTCCTAACAAATCACATACAGCATACACTGCCAACAGGTTATAGGCATTAAACTCACCAATTAACTTCGTCCAAACATCTTGTCCTTGGATATTCAAAAACATTCCTTGGAATCCGGCTTCTAAAATTTTAGCACGATAATCTGCAGGTGATTTTAAGGCATAACTTCTTTTTTTAGCTTTTGAATTCTGAAGCAAAAACTTCCCATTTTTATCATCATAGTTGCTTAAAGCAAAAGCTGATTTAGGGAGTTCATCAAAAAACTTCTTTTTCACATTTCGGTATTCAGCAAAAGTTTTGTGATAGTCTAAATGATCGTGAGAAAGGTTGGTAAAAACCCCTCCGGTAAAAGTAAGCCCAAACGTTCTCTTCTGATCAATTCCATGAGAACTTACTTCCATAAAACAGAACTCAGCCCCTTCTTCATTCATCAATTTTAAATACTTATTAATGGTCAAAGAATCCGGGGTTGTTAAACGAGTATCAAATTTTTTATTCCCTACTCTGATTTCAACTGTTGAAAGTAAACCTACTTTATAACCGGCCTGTAAAAACATATGATATAATAATGTAGCAATAGTGGTTTTTCCATTGGTTCCGGTTATTCCAATCAATTTTAAATTTTCAGATGGACGGTCATAAAAATTGGAAGCCAGATGTGCTAAGGCTTGTTTGGAGTCTGCCACTTTAACATAAGTAATTTCCTCTTTGGTTTTCGAAGGAAACTCTTCACATATTACCGCTGCCGCACCCTGACTTACTGCCGACTCTATAAACTGATGACCATCAACTGCACTTCCTGAAACAGCGACAAAAACCGATTGCTCAGAAATATTTCGCGAATCAAATACCACCTCTTTTACCGGGATATCTGTTCTACCTCTGACAGATTCAATACTGACTTTATATAATATGTCTTTTAAAAGCTTCATCTAATTTGCAATCAGTTTGATGATTTTATCTTCTTTATTATTGTTTACCAGCTCAACAGCCTGAGCAGCTACAATTCCTTTTCCGTCCAATTGAACATTCCATCCTAAATTTTCAAGTAAAGGAATAGCATCCATCACCGGTAAACCTTTCACGTTGGGCAATTGATGCTCTTCTCTTTTTCGGATGAGTTCAAAATATTGTTCATAATTCTTATTAACCTCCTCATTTTGAACCAGCATGGTTTTTAAAGTATCTACTATAGGAGTACGTGTGTACATTTTTTCAGCAATTTCTTTAAAAGCCGGAGCTGCTACCTGTCCTCCATAAAAACCTATTTTTGAATCCGGATTATTAATCACTACTATACAGGAATACTCAGGGTTTTCTGCAGGAAAATATCCCGCAAATGAAGCAGTATATGCTCTTTTTCCTGAAGACCCATATCCGATTTGAGCGGTTCCGGTTTTTCCGGCCATAGAAAGAAAATCAGACTTTACAGCGCTGGCTGTCCCTTTTAAAACAGCATTTTTCATAAGAGTTTGTGCTATTTTAGCTGTTTCTTTTGAACAGATAGAATTTTTAATTTCGGGTTTTTCAAAATTTTTAATCAGCTGATCTCTGTCACGGATTTCCCTTATTAATCTTGGCTTTACCTGAATTCCATCATTGGCTATAGAATTGTAAAAATTCAAAATCTGAAGCGGAGTCATAGAAACACCATATCCAAAAGACATCCAGGGCAAGGTGGTTCCATACCAGTTCTTATCATCGGGGTGAGGAATGTAAGGTTTTCCTTCGCCTTTAATTTCCAAACCAATTTCTTGACCGAGTCCCATATATTCCAATCGGTTCACAAAAGCACGGGCATTATTTTTATAACCTTCAGTGACAATTTTTGAGAAAACTGTATTGGAAGAAACCTCAAAAGCTCTGGCTGCTGAAATCTCTCCATAACCTCTTACATCTGAATCTCTTACTGTTCGGTCATAATATTTTACTCTTCCTCCTTCTGAATCAAAAACCGTGGAAGTATCCACAACCTTATCTTCCAAAGCAGCAACAATAACAGGAAGTTTAAAAGTTGAACCCGGTTCCTGACTTTCCCAAATGGCATAATTTCTTTTTTCATAATACCAGCCTTCACTGGTTCTTCCAAGATTTGCTAAACCTTTTATATCTCCGGTTTTCACCTCCATTATAATAGCCGTTCCGTGATCAGCTTTATATTTTTCCAATTGCCTCAACAAAGCATGGTGAACGATGTCCTGAATATTTACATCTATAGTTGACACCACATCCAAACCATCTTTTGGTTCTACTTCATTGGCATCACCAACCGGCTTCCATAAACCTTTAGCTATTTTTTGCTTGAGTCTTCTTCCGTCTCTGCCTTTTAAATATTCATTATATGCTCCTTCCAATCCTGATATACCCTGACCTACCGTTCGTTCTGCTATTTTTCCCAAAGGCAATTCGCGTACGGTTAATTGTTCAGTAATTATTCCTCCTTTATAAGGACCTTTTTCGAACAAAGGAAAACTGCGTATGGTCATATAATCTGAATACCTCAAATCTCTGGCAATTAACAAATACCGGTTTCCTTGCAATCTGGCTTGTTGCAATAGATTTTTATAATAAGCAGGTGATTTCCCCAATAACTCCGATAGAGATTGAGAGAGAGGAATCAAATTTTCATCAAAATCTTTTTGACTCACTGTTAAAGCATCAAAACGAATATCATATTTAGGAACAGAAGTAGCTAAAAGACTACCATTGGCGTCGTATAAATTTCCGCGATTAGCAGGAATAGTGAAATTTCTGTACACACTTCTTTGAGCCAAATCTTCATATTCTTTTCCATGCACAAATTGAATATTGAGCAATTTAAATCCTACAGCGATGACAAAGACAAACATCAATGCCACCACTAAATAGAATCGGTTCAATATTTTCTTTTCGCTTGTCATATTATTTTTACTGCTCAATCACTATTTTATAAGGAGGAGTATTCATGGTTTTTATTCCTCTTTCTTTCATTTTGGAATTAATATGGGATTCCATTTTCATTTTCATCAACTGCTGTCGCTGATCAACAAACTCACTCCTCAATTGCTGAACAACCACCTGACGTTTAGCTATTTCGTGAACTTTTCTTTCTGCTTTATGAGAACGACCGATCATAAAAATAGCCAGCAAGACACAAAACAGAATAAATTTCCAGTTTTGAACAGCATCCTCACTGATCAAAAACTTACCTTTTAATATGTCATATATCCTACTTCTCATCGGCCAAGCGTTCTCCTATTCTTAATCTTGCACTTCTGGCTCTGGGATTTTGTTTTATTTCCTGAGCTGAAGCTTTTATCATTTTGCCCACTTTTTTAAAAGGGACATAAAATCTTCCATAAATATCTCTTTCAGGCTCTCCTTCAAACATTCCATTTCTGATATATCTTTTCACCAGTCTATCTTCCAGAGAGTGATAAGAGATCAAGCTTAATCTTCCTCCCGGCTTCAACAAATCTTCTGTCTGCAACAACAACTCCTTTAAGACTTCAATCTCTTGATTGACCTCTATACGTATAGCCTGAAAAACCTGGGCTAATATTTTATTCTCTCTCCCCCTAAACAATCGGGGCCACAATAATTCTTTTAACTCGCCGCTGGTTTGTATCTCCTTCTTCTCTCTTTCGTCAACAATCATCCTGGCAAGAACAGGAGCATTTCTCAACTCCCCATATTTGTAAAACAAATCCCTTAACTCCTCTTCCGGATAATTATTTATTATTTCTGCAGCGGTTAATTTTTGACTCTGATTCATTCTCATATCAAGTTTCGCATCAAAGCGGGTTGAAAAGCCACGTTCGGCTTCATCAAACTGATGAGAAGAAACTCCAAAATCACCTAAAATGCCATCCACTTTATCAATACCCTCGGCTTTCATAAACTGAGCGACAAATCTAAAATTGGCATTGATCAGCTTAAAACGTTTATCCTCAAAAGCATTTTTTTGAGCATCTAAATCCTGATCGAAAGCAAACAATTTCCCCTTTGACCCTAATCGCTTAAGAATCTCTGCTGAATGTCCGCCTCCACCGAAAGTCAAATCAATATATACACCTCCCGGATGAACATTTAATCCATCTACACTGGGTTTCAGCAAAACCGGAATATGATAATCAGCTTTCGAATTCTTCATTTCCCATCACTTCTTCAGCCAATTCAGCAAAATCATCTGCAGCTTCATCTATGGCCTGTTCATATTTATTTTTATCCCATATCTCAATAATATTGATAGCCGAAGACAGAACAATATCCTTGTCCAGACCGGCGAAATCATATAAGTCTTTAGGAACCAGCAACCTTCCGCTGCTATCCATTTCTATGATTTGCACACCGGCGGTAAATCTCCTGATAAAGTCGTTGTTTTTCTTTTTAAATCTGTTGAGCTTGTTAATTTTACCCATTAAAACTGACCACTCTTTCATGGGATACAATTCTAAACAAGGCTGAAACACTCCGCGTTTTAAAACAAATCCTTCTTCAACAAAGGGCAAAACCTGCTTCTTCAACTTTGCAGGAAGAAGCAAACGACCTTTTGAATCGATCTTACACTCATATGTTCCTATCAAATTTAACATCCGCAGCGTTTACAAATTCAAAGATATTGAATTTTTTTCCACTTTTACCCACTTTCTCCCACATTGTTGATAAGTTTTCTTGAAGAGACAGAAAAAACGGCCCCCATAAAACATATCCCATTGAATCTCAAGCAATTTTAGCTGAGAAAATTTAGGTGGAAATAAATAAAAATGAGCGTTCAGAATTATTTTAGGAAGAAAGGCAGATGAATAAAATTAATAATTCAAAAAATTTGTGTTTGTCAGAATTTATATATTAAATTTCCCTTCTTAATCTTATTCATAAAAGCACCGGAAAACTGAAATCGAGATAGTGACAAAAGTTACAAATTATCATTATATTTGCATTTACAAACCCTGATTTGAATGAAATACGACTTAAAAACTGAAGGAAAATTTAAGTATAAGGAAATCGGGGAAGGACGGCCAATAGTTATTCTACACGGGCTGATGGGTCAATTGAGTAATTTTCAAGGCGTCATTAACTTCTTCCCTAAAAAAGGTTATAAAGTAGTACTTCCTGAACTTCCACTTTACGATTTGCCACTTATCAAAACAAAAGTGGTAAACTTTGCTAAATTCATATCTGAATTTTTAGAGCATAAGCAATATAAGGATGTCATTTTAGTAGGAAATTCCTTAGGAGGTCATATCGCTTTACTGACTCAGAAACTATATCCTGAAAATATAGCAGGACTGGTTATTACAGGCAGCTCAGGGCTTTACGAAAGCTCTATGGGCGGAAGCTATGTAAAAAGACACAGTTATGAATATGTAAAAAAGAAATCTGAAGATGTATTTTATGATCCGAAAGTAGCTACCAAAGAACTGGTTGATGATATTTTTGAAACCGTTAGTGATCGCAGTAAAGTAATACGAACTTTAGCTATTGCCAAAAGTGCGATTCGTCATAATATGTCGAGAGATTTACCCAATATGACCATTCCGGTTTGTATTATTTGGGGAAAACAGGATAAAGTTACCCCTCCGGAAGTAGCTGAAGATTTTCATGCATTATTACCCAACTCAGATTTATTCTGGATTGACAAATGCGGGCATGCTGCTATGATGGAGCATCCTGATAAATTTAATGAAATTCTTTACGACTGGCTGGTTTCAAGAAATCTATAGCAGTAATATCTATTTATTAAAGTCGATTTATTTTGGAAATCCATTCAGCATCCTTTGTAATCAGTAATGCTTCGGTAGAAAATTGTCCTCAGGATAATTTACCGGAGTATGCTTTTATCGGACGCAGTAATGTGGGCAAATCTTCATTGATAAATCTGCTGACCAACCGAAAAAAATTAGCCAAAACCTCCAGCACACCGGGGAAGACACAATTAATCAATCACTTTTTAATCAATGAAAACTGGTATTTAGTCGATTTACCCGGGTATGGCTATGCACGAACCAGCAAAAAAACAAGAAAAGAGTTTCAACAATTAATCACTTCTTATTTTAAGGAAAGACAGCAATTAATTTCCACTTTTGTGCTGGTCGATTCAAGGCATGCAGCACAAACTATCGATCTGGATTTTATGCGCTGGCTGGGAGAAAATCAAATTCCTTTCAGCATAATTTTCACAAAAGCTGACAAACTCAAACCTCAGGCTTTACAGAAAAAAATCGAAGAATATAAAGAATCCTTGAGTCAGTTCTGGGAGCCGCTTCCTTCTTATTTTATCACATCCTCCATCAGTAGAAAAGGAAGAGATGAAGTTTTGGGATATATAGATTCTATCAACCAAACCCTTTGAAAAAAGAAAAGGCGAGTTTTTTAAGCTCACCTTTATTTTCTATTGATTTTATTAAGAATTAATCTCTTAAAATAGCTCTTGAAATTACAATTTTTTGAATTTCAGAAGTACCTTCATAAATTTGAGTAATCTTAGCATCTCTCATCAGTCGCTCAACGTGATATTCTTTTACATATCCGTTTCCACCGTGGATTTGAACAGCTTCTACTGTAGTTTCCATAGCTACTTTTGAGGCATAATATTTGGCCATGGCACCTGAAAGATCTATTTGATCTGATTGAGTATCTTTATCTCTGGCTGCTTTCAAAACCAATAAACGGGCAGCTTCAATTTCGGTGTGCATCTTAGCTAATTTAAAAGCAATAGCCTGATGATTGCAAATTTCTGTTCCAAAAGCTTTTCTTACTTTAGAATATTCTTTGGCCAGTTCATAAGCTCCGCTTGCTATACCCAAAGCTTGAGAGGCAATTCCTATTCTTCCGCCCGATAAGGTTTTCATCGCAAATTTAAATCCGAAACCATCCTCGCCAATTCTGTTTTCTTTTGGAACTTTCACATCATGGAAAAATAAGGTATGAGTATCACTTCCACGTATTCCTAATTTATCTTCTTTTGGACCTATTTCAAAACCTTCCCATCCTTTTTCTACTATAAAAGCATTAATTCCTCTATGTTTTTTCTCAGGATGTGTTTGCGCGATAACCAGATAATAGTCAGCTGTTCCACCGTTTGTAATCCAGTTTTTTATTCCATTTAAAACATAATGATCTCCTTTATCAACCGCTGTGGTTCTTTGAGAAGTAGCATCACTTCCGGCCTCAGGTTCACTCAAGCAAAAAGCACCCAAAGCTTCTCCACTGGCTAATTTTGTCAGATATTTCTGCTTTTGCTCTTCTGTTCCATACTCTTCAATTCCCCAGCAGACTAATGAATTATTTACTGACATCACCACTGAACAAGAAGCATCGATTTTGGAAATTTCTTCCATAGCCAGGGCATAAGAAACAGTATCCATTCCTCCACCTCCGTATTCGGGAGAAACCATCATCCCCATAAAACCCAGTTCAGCCATTTTTTTAATTTGTTCTGCAGGGAACTCTTGCTTTTCATCGCGTTCTATTACCCCCGGAAGAAGCTCATTTTTAGCAAATTCTCTGGCGGTATCCCTTATCAGCAACTGCTCTTCTGTTAGATTGAAATCCATAGAAATATATTTTTAACTTATTTTTTTTGAAATCCACGCAAATATAACTTATTAAAATAAAATCTTGTCCATTAATACGTATTTTTACCAGCATGAAAAATATCAGCTATCATGTTTTAGGAGTTATGTCCGGCACTTCTTTAGACGGTATCGATCTGGCTGAAGTAACTTTTCATTTTAAACAACAAGAAGTTTTATATGAATTTGGAGAGGTTGCTACTCTTGAATACAATAAGAAGTGGAAAGGCATTCTATCTGAAATCGACCAATATTCTGAAGAAAAAACAAACAAATTAAATATCGAATACACCCAATATCTTGGTGAGAAAATTTCTGATTTTATCAAACTGAACCGGTTGACAAGTTTAGATGCAGTTTGTTCTCATGGGCATACTGTATGGCATCAGCCGGAAAAATCTTTTACTTTACAAATCGGGAATCTTCCTTTGCTTGCACAAATTATTAAACAGAAAGTAGTTTGTGATTTTAGGGTCCAGGATGTTTTAAAAGGAGGTCAGGGTGCACCATTGGTGCCCATTGGTGATCGGATTTTATTTTCTCAGTTTGATGCCTGTATAAATTTAGGAGGCTTTGCCAATATTTCAGAGGAAAAAAAGGGAGAACGTTTGGCTTATGATATTTGCCCGGTGAATATTGTTTTAAATCATTTTGCGAAAAAATGCGGATTCGAATTTGATCCTGAAGGGAGAATTGCAGCTTCAGGAAAAGTCAATAAAATTCTACTTGAAAAACTCAATCAACTTGATTATTATCAAAAAGCTCCTCCAAAATCTTTAGGTAAAGAATGGGTAAGGCAAAAAATTTGGCCTTTATTGGAAAACAGCCAATTGACACCTAAGGATATTCTGGCAACTTTCACTTCTCATATTGCTCATCAAATCGCATTTTCTTTACCTTCTTCTTCAAAAATTCTTTTTACCGGCGGAGGAGTTTATAATGATTTTTTAATGAAAAGTATAAGACAATTTACCTCCTCTGAAATAGTGATTCCCTCTCCTGAATTGATAGAATATAAAGAAGCGTTGATTTTTGGTTTATTAGGTGTTTTAAAACTTCGTGGAGAAATTAATATTTTAAAAAGCGTCACAGGAGCAAGAGAAGATCACAGTTCTGGAAAAATTTTTGAACCTTAATTTTTCTTATCCCAATTGTTTTTTAGATATTCAACTAATTGAGCAAAACGAGAATCTTCTCCTGCATACTCAAGCGTTAAATCTGCCCATTCCTCAAATTTTTCTTTTTCTTTACGTTCAAAATAAATCCTGGTCATTTCAAAAGACATTTGACTTTTTTCTGCTGATCGGTTTGTCTTTTTTATTCCTTTTTTAAAGTTCTCCTCAGCCTTCTGAAATTCTTCTTTCTCTAAATAAGCTTTCGCCTTTTCTTTGTAAAAAAGATAATTTTCAGGATTATTTTCAATGGCTTTCTCTAAGACTTTCAATGCTTTTTCATGCTGTTTGAGAGCATTATAAGCTTTAGCCAGCTCTATTTCTAAACCTTCTTCATGTGGTTTTTTTAGATAAGCTTTTTCTAAAGGATCGATAGCAGCTTCAAATTCTTCAAGCTGATTTAGATGAAATCCCAGACTCTTGAGATAAGAAATATCATTGGTGTCTTTTTTAAAATCCATAAACCATGCAGGTTCTTTAAGAAGTTTTAATTCTTTTAATTGAGAAGAAGTTAGAACCGCTACCGGAGCTGTATTGGTGTCTAACCTGTGAATGACAAATCCTCGAATTCTTTCTCCGGGTATTTGCTTTAAACCTTCCGGAGTATTTTCAAATTTTCCTTCAAGTTTTAAAGTAAAACCATTATAAATATCTAAGAAAATAAATCCAAAGAAATAGGCGTTTTCATGGTCATCATTAGGAAAAGCCACCCAATTATTGACTGCTTCATAAAAGGGAGTTTCAAAATTTAAATCAGATTGAGCTTTTACAAATCCTGAAACAACTAATAAAATAATGAGCAATCTCTTTTTCATAAGTTTTTGAAATTAAAAAATCCGAAACTTTCAAGCAAAAATCGAGCCATCAAGATTCGGATTTAAAGTCAAAATATTTTAATATCAGCTTCTTTTAAATTGATTTTTAAAACTTAATTCTTCTGCAATCAAAGATTTTAATTCAGAAATTTTTACTCTTTTTTGTTCCATAGAATCTCTGTATCGGATGGTCACACATTGATCTTCTTTAGTTTCATAATCTATGGTCACACAAAAAGGAGTTCCGGCAGCATCCTGTCTTCTGTATCTTCTGCCCACTGCATCTTTGTCGTCATATAAAACCTGGAAATCCCATTGTAAATCTTCTACAATTTCTTTGGCAATTTCAGGTAAACCATCTCTTTTCACCAGCGGAAAAACAGCTACTTTCGTAGGCGCTAAAATAGCAGGTAATTTTAAGACAGTTCTGGATTTTCCATCTCCTAAATCTTCTTCTTCCAAAGCTTTTGAGAACACCGCTAAAAATAGTCGATCAACTCCCACTGAAGTTTCCACCACATAAGGAATATAGCTTTCTCCACTTTCATGATCATAAAACCTCAACTTTTTTCCTGATAAATTTTCATGAGCTTTTAAATCATAATCAGTACGGGAGTGAATTCCTTCCAATTCTCTAAATCCAAATGGATAATTAAACTGAATATCAACAGCAGCATTGGCATAGTGAGGCATTTTATCATGCGGACGGAATCTGTAATCTGTTTCAAATTCAAATCCTAAACTCTTATACCAGTTTTCTCTCGTGTTTTTCCAATGTTCAAACCATTCAAGTTCTTCTCCCGGTTTAACGAAATACTGCATTTCCATTTGCTCAAATTCTCTTTGTCTGAAAACAAATTGACGAGCTACGATTTCATTTCTAAAAGCTTTTCCAATCTGAGCAATTCCAAAGGGAATACTGAGTCTGCTCGTATTTTGAACATTTAAAAAATTCACAAAAATACCCTGAGCAGTTTCAGGTCTCAAATAAAGATCCATTGCATTTTCTGAATCTGCACCTAATTTGGTATTGAACATCAAATTAAATTGTCTGACTTCTGTCCAGTCTCTGGAACCGCTGACAGGACAGGCAATATCCAGTTCAACAATCAGATTCCTGACCGCTTTTAGATCTTCTTTATCCAGAGCTTCTGCCATTCGGCTTAAAGCTTCATCGGCCTCCCGATTATACCGAATAACTCTTTCATTTGTAGAAACAAATTGCTCTTCATCAAATTTATCTCCAAATCTTTTTTTGGCTCTGTTGATTTCTCTTTGAGCTCTGTCTCTTCGACTTTCAGCATAGTCTTCGATTAATACATCGGCTCTGTATCTTTTTTTGGAATCTCTGTTGTCAATCAGCGGATCATTAAAAGCATCAATATGTCCGGAAGCTTTCCAAGTTTTAGGATGCATCAGAATTCCGGCATCCAGTCCGACAATATTTTGATGAAGGCGGACCATACTTTTCCACCAATACTCTTTGATGTTGTTTTTTAGCTGAACACCATTGGGACCATAATCATAAACTGCTCCCAAACCGTCATAAATTTCACTTGACGAAAACACATAACCATACTCTTTGGCATGTGCTATTACTGTTTTAAATTTATTATCTGTATTTGCCATAGCGCAAAAATAAACAATCCCGCCTTATTACAAAGCGGGATTTAAAAGATTCTAATTCTCCTTAGAGACTATATAAGATTATTTATTACTGTTTCTTTCAGCTTCTTTCATTCCTTCTTCAATCATTTCATAGAAACGATCCAATTTAGGCAACACCACAATTCTGGTTCTTCTGTTTTTTGCTTTACCTTCAGCGGTTGAGTTAGAAGCTACGGGAATGTACTCACCACGACCTGCAGCAGTCATTCTTTTTGGATCTACATTATAATCATTTTGTAAAATTCTAACTACTGCGTTAGCACGTAAAGTACTCAAATCCCAGTTGTCTTTCATATGAGCAAGACCTGATTTCACAGGATCTGTATCCGTATGTCCTTCGACCATAAATTCAATATCGGGTTTATCATTCACCACTTTAGCTACTTTTCCTAGTACCTCGCGGGCACGCTGAGTAACCTGGAAACTTCCACTTCCGAATAATAATTTATCAGAGATAGAAACAAAAACAACTCCTTTTTCAACATTAATTTCAATGTCTTCATCCTGTAAATTGCCTAAAGCTCCTTTTAAGCTGGTCACTAAAGCCAGAGTAACAGAGTCTCTTTTATTTACAGCATCTCTTAAAGTTCTTAACTGCTTATCTTTTTCTCTAATGCTCTCCAAAGAACGTTCTAAATTTTCAGCAGCTTTTTTGGAAATAGTGGCAAAATCACCTTGAGTTCCTAAAAGAGCTTCATTGGTTCTTTCCAAAGTTCTAATTTGGCTTTTCAAATGCCCCACTTCGGTTTGCGCCATATCTCGATGACCGGCACATTCATCCAATTTAGCATTGGCTTTGTAAAGCTCATTTTCAAGGTTATCTTTCTTGGTTTTTAGTTCATCAAATTTTTTGTTGGATACGCATGACGTAAATAGTGTCAGGACCGCAACAGATAAAAGCGCTAACTTTCTCATGGTTGTTTAATTATTTAAATTAGGCTACAAATATATTGAACTTCCAATAGGGCTCAAGATAATTAACATAAAATTTAGTCTTAATTCCTTATAAAATCATTGAAAATTAGTCTAATACCTCATTAAATTTTTGATGAAATTGAATTTCCATTAAAAAAATCTACTTTCTCTTAAATTTTAATTCGTTGAAAGATCTTTTTCTGAGAATATAATATTGCCAGACAATGCTTTTAACAGCAGCATATTTTTTCCTTGAAGTTTGAAGATTTCTTTTTTGCTTTATTTTAAAAAACCTCTTATAAAATCCAAAATGAGCGCGGATAATTGCCAAGGTGTGCTTAAATTTCCCTTCTAATAAAAATTTAATTCCCGCTGCTCCATCCAGAACCAATCGACTAAAAATCAAGAAATACAATCCTTTAGCAGAGCTGTTTTTCAACAAATTGAAGAGAGAATTTCTAAAATTTAAATAGGTTTTCTGAGGATTCATTTTATTAAGAGTAGCTCCTCCCATATGATAAACTTTACTGTCTGGAATAAATTTTAAATCATAACCCAAATTGTGGATTCTCCAGCAAAGATCGATTTCCTCCTGATGAGCAAAATAAGTTTCATCCATTCCGCCCACTTCATTGAAAACCTCTCTCCTGATAACTAAACATGCTCCGCTTGCCCAAAGAATATTACAAACCTCATCATATTGACCTTCATCTTTTTCTAAAGTATCGAAAATTCTACCTCTGCAAAAAGGGTATCCAAGTTTATCTAAAAATCCGCCGGCTGCACCCGAATATTCAAAATATTCCTTTCGGAAATAATCCATTATTTTAGGTTGAACAACAGCTGTTTTTGGATTTTCTTTTAAGTGAATTATTAAAGGTTTCAACCAGTTTTTAGTCACTTCCACATCACTGTTAAGCAGAACAAAAACATCTTCATTAAGCAAAGCAAGTGCATCATTATATCCCTTTGCAAAACCGCCATTAACTTTATTTTGAATGATTTCAATTTCCGGAAAATGTTCGCTAACAAATTCAACCGAATCATCTGAAGAAGCATTATCTGCCACATAAATATTTGCCTCAGGTGAAAACTTCACAACCGATGGTAAAAACTCTTTTAAAAGTTCTCTTCCATTCCAGTTTAATATGACTACAGCAACTTTCACAAAGACATTTATTTTAAATATTTAATCTCTTTTTAAACTTGTATAAGCAGGAATATCCCGAAGAAAGACATATTTTTCTTCTGAATAATCCATTTTACAAAAATAATGTTGTAATCCATTTGTTACCATTAAATACTCAGCATCCAACTCTAAATTATAGCGGGCAATCTGATCAAAAGTTTCCTGGGTAATCCTGACTGAAGGGGATTTACATTCTACTATCAGAAATATTTTCCCATCCGGTTTAAATCCTACAACATCATATCTTTTCGGGTTTCCATAAATCATAAATTGTTTTTCAACATTCAACAAAGACTTAGGATAATTTTTTTCCTGCATCAGAAAATGAACAACATGCTGTCTTACCCACTCTTCCGGCGAGAGTTGCACAAACTTTTTACGAATCACATCATAGATGCTTATCTTATTTTCACTATTTTTGAGCCGAAAAGAATAAGCAGGAAAATTAAGTTTAGGTAACATTTTTTTAAACATTCTGAAGTGTAGCCGGAAACGACAAAACAAAACTATTTTTCCAAGAAAACCAAGCTTTCCCTATGAATGACCACAAAAAGATATTAAACGACATCAAGAAAAGACAATTCAAGCCGATTTATTTTTTACACGGTGAGGAACCTTATTTTATTGATGTGATATCTGATTATATTGCCTCTCATGTTTTGACCGAAGATGAAAAAGCCTTTAATCAAAGCATTCTTTATGGAATGGACGTCAGTGTTGATGAAGTAGTCAATGCTGCCAAACGTTTTCCTATGATGGCTGAATATCAGGTGGTGATTTTAAAGGAAGCTCAAGGCTTGGGAAGAAGTAATATTCAATCCAAACTGGCAGAATTTGAAGCATATTTTAAGAATCCACAGCCTTCCACTATTTTGGTGATTTGTTTAAAATACACCAAAGCTGATGGCAGAAAAGGATTTTTGAGAGCCGCTAAAGAAAACGGAGTGGTCTTTGAAAGCAAAAAATTATATGAAAATAAAATTCCTGATTTTATTCAATCCAGTTTACTGGCAGAAGGTTATCAAATTTCTCCTAAAGCTGCATTTATATTGACTGAATTTTTAGGAACCGATCTGGGGAAAATCCATAATGAATTGGAAAAACTAAAACTGATTGTGCCTAAAACCTCAGAAATTACTCCGGAAGTCATAGAAAAAAACATAGGATTCAGTAAAGACTTCAATATTTTCGAATTGCAAAATGCTTTAGGTTCCAATGATTTCAAAAAGGCTTTTAGAATCATCAATTATTTTTCTCAGAACCCTAAAGACAATCCTATTTTAGGAATTTTACCTCTGCTCTATCGATATTTTTCTCAATTATTAAAATATCACGGACTTCCGGATAAGTCTCAAAAAAATGTTGCTTCTCAATTGGTAATTCATCCTTTCTTCGTCAAAGATTATGTACAAGCCGCCAGGGTTTTTCCGATGAAAAAATGCAGTTATGCCATTGAAGTTTTGAGAGATGTTGATACGAGAGTCAAAGGTATAGACAGCAGCTCGAATGTAAAAGAAGGTGATTTTCTAAAAGAAATTCTGGTTAAAATTGCAGGTTAACATGATGTTGAAAATAAAAACCTGGATTTCGGCTGCCAGAATCAGAACCCTCCCTTTATCCATTTCAGGAATTCTAGCAGGAACAGGAATGGCAATAAGACAAGAAATTTTTAACGGACAAATTTTAATTTTTGCACTGCTCACCACTTTGGGTTTACAGATTCTCTCTAATTTCGCCAATGATTATGGAGATGGTGTTAAAGGAACCGACAATGAAGATAGAATCGGACCGATGCGCGCTTTGCAAAGCGGAATAATTTCTGATAAGGAAATGAAAACAGGAATTTTTATAACCGCTATTATCACTTTTATTTTAGCGGGTATTTTAATTTTTATTTCTTTTGAAACAGATGAAATCTTTCAGGTTTTATTATTCTTCATTCTTGGAATCGCAGCTATAGCCGCAGCCATCAAATATACAGTCGGAAAAACAGCCTATGGATACAGAGGTCTGGGAGATATTTTTGTATTTCTGTTTTTTGGTTTACTCAGCACCGTAGGGAGCTTTTATCTTTACAGTAAAACGCTGACTCCCTCCATCTGGATTATAGGTTCTATTATTGGTTTATTAAGCACCGCTGTGTTGAATGTCAATAATATGAGAGATCGAAAAAGCGACAAAAAAGCCGGAAAAATAACGATGGCTGTAAAATTAGGATCTGAAAAAGCAAAAAAATATCACTATTCCCTCATTCTGATTTCACTTGGTTTAAGTGTGATTTATATTATACTGCATCCTCATTTTCTAAACGCGCTGATTTTAATAGCTTTTATTCCTTTACTACTGCATTTACAAGTGGTTAAAAAGAATAAAGTACCGGAAGATTTAGATCCTGAACTTAAAAAAGTAGCGCTTAGCACTGTCTTTTTTTCCTTAATTTATCTGTTTAGCGGATTAGGCTTTTAAAATGATTGAAACAAAAATCAGAATTAAGTTGAAAAAAATTTTTGATTTTAAAAAAGCTTATTATATTTGCAGCCGCTTAGACAGAACACTGTTTAAGTTTTATTGGAGGAATGGCAGAGCGGTTGATTGCGGCGGTCTTGAAAACCGTTGAAGGTAACACTTCCGGGGGTTCGAATCCCTCTTCCTCCGCAGTTTCAGCTGATTATCAATCAGTTGCACAAATCACACCCAAATCTACACCCAAAAACAGGTTAGATTTGGGTTTTTTCTTTTTATGAGATTCTGCGGATTTCAATGAAACTTAGTGGTGGGTTACTCTGTAATTTATTTTTATCAAGATCGTATTTTGATATTTTTTAATAGGTAAATAAAGCCCTCGATTGCTCAAAACACAAAAACATCTTACCTTCTTACCGAACCCGCGTCAATACTGGATTTCTACCCTAAAAAAGTTACTTACCTGAAGTTACCTATTTTATACTTAAAATTTTTAATGGTTTGGAAAATTAACGACGTAGAACCTTAAATAACCCCTAATGCGTGACTCAAGCCACTGCTATGCGTATCGTATTTAGCCCTCCAAAATTCTTTTTTAATTATCGGAAATGCTTTCAAAAACTGCTTCTGTTTGAATCTACCTATAAATGTTGATCCATTTACGATTGCCAATTATCAACTCATTTGCTAATAATTCAAAGATTATCGGAGAGTGAATGTGATTTGGGGACAATTCGTAATCGGTATATATTAAATCGTTATAATGAAACTGCCTAAATTGGTCTAGGTGGTTGCTTTTTATATTAAATAGTAAAACGTCACCATTATTAAACAATAACGCTAAAACTCTTTTATTCTCGGATAAACTAAAACTTCTTATTATCTCTTGAAATTCAATCTCGAATAAGACTTTATTATTATTAAAATCAATTATTTTTAGAATAGAGTCATTTTCCCCAAGAACATAATTAGAATAACAAATAATAGTGTTGTCAATTAGTATTTTATAATCTTCTACCCAGCTGTTCTCAAAAGCATTAATAAAAGAATGGGTATAATTGTCCAACGACTGTTTTAATATCTTACCTTTATACTCTTCAATCCCATGGTCATTTATAGCAAAAACATATCCTTTTGAATATGATAAATTAGCATAAAAGAAATTATCAATTGCTTTAAAGTGTTTTGATAACTCAAAAGAATCCTTGTTGAAAAGTTTGATAAATCTAAGTTCATTTGTGAAACGTTCTGTGTGTTTATTAAATTGATATTCACTACAATAGCTAAAAATTAAATCTTTGATAGGCAAGAACGAATAATAACTAACAGCATCTGTACTCTCAACGCTTTGTTGCAATTTTAAAATATGCAAAGAATCATCATCTAATCGATACATAAGACCTTCTTCATAACCATTTGAAATGTAAATTTTTAAGTCCCACTCATAATAGGTGAAAATTAGATTTGGATTATAAAAAATATCATCTGTGCCTTCCTTCTTATTATTCAAATAGTTGTATAACGTCTTAATTTCTATAATACTTCCATTTTGAAAATTAATTTTGAGTATATTGCCATACTCGTTTATAAAGTATGCCTCGTCATTTTGTTTTAACAAAAAGCTGTAATGGGTTTTTTGATTTATAGTAATTGTATTATATAGTTTACCTTTGAACTGACGAAATAGGAGTTCACTTTCTTTTAAAATTTTATCGGTAATTGTAATAGAATTTCCTAACCGAGCAAGTCCGCTGGATCCTTTGAATACTATTGATTTTGTATTATCATTTTTTTTAGGCTCTTGCATATTATTTAGTGAGAATATTAAAATAAGTCCAATGGATTATCAATCTGATTACTACATCATCATAGCAGCTAACCCATAAATAGCCGCAACTTTATCTAAACACAATTATTTACAAGTATTTAAATTCTTTTATTCCAGAAGCAATATAACACTTCTTTAAGAATCATAAATAATTTTAAATTCTTAAATTTATCACGCCATCTCCCGCACCAGTTTTTCTTTCCATTTCTCCCAGTCCGGTATGATGAGTTCCCGATTGAGGATGGTGTTTCCTTTGACTGAATAGCTTCCATGTCGGATTTCGACTTTTAGGATTCCTGCCTCCTTTCTTGGATTATCAGTTTTAAAAATGCGGTCAAATGTGGATTAGTTTATTTTGTTCTATATCTTATTTTGCTCAAAACGCAAAAACATCTTATCTTCTTACCGAAGCCAAGTCAATATTAGATTTGTACCTTTTAAAAAACACTTACCTGAAGTTACCTTGCTTACCTGAAGGACCTTTAACAATTTCGAGGAAGACAGGGAGCTTTAGCTCTAATAAAAAATTAATGGAAGCTGTTCAACCCCTCTTTTAGCAATACTTTATTACAAGCCTTTTTTCTTTCTGTCACCATAATGCCGAGCCTTGACTTCAAGTTGTAGTTCTTCAAGTTCTCTTAGTAATTTTTCCTTTGTTATGCTGAAATAGTCATCCCAATCTTCTATTTCTATTATTGTCTTAAATGTGTTGCTTTCTTTTATTGTTACTATTTCTGTTTCTAAGATTTTAATCTGTCGTTTTAGTTTTGCTATTGCAGCTACTAAATATCTTAGCCCCTTAATAAGCTGGAGTGTTATTTCAAATTTAAACACTTAATTTTGAAATTATGAAATATAAGAGATGGAGCTTAAAAGAAAAGCTTGAGATTTTAGAACAAGCCAAAGAATTTGGTGTCGTAGAAACTTGCAGGAAGTTCTCTGTAAGCACTGGCAATTATTATAACTGGCGTAAGAAATTTGACC